>Ga0070681_10000443_pt1 | contig 33780 bp, 29 predicted proteins | sample KBSC83BmetaG_FD_65650 | JGI IMG/M metagenome (GOLD analysis project Ga0070681, IMG submission 65650) | Corn rhizosphere microbial communities from Kellogg Biological Station, Michigan, USA - KBS C8-3B metaG | ecosystem: Host-associated > Plants > Roots > Rhizosphere | place: USA: Michigan...
GCACCACCGACGTTCGTCTACGCGAACGCGGACGACTACGCGTATGCGCTGGTACTCCCGGACGAGCGGTCGGTTCACTGGCTCGAGGAGAACATCTCGAGCGTGAAGGACTCGTTCCTGCGCGCCATGCTCTGGGGCGCGTTGTGGGACCTCGTGCGAGAGGCGCGCCTCGATCCCGCACGATTCAGCGCGCTCGCGCTGCGCGAGCTGGCGAGCGAACCGGACGAGCAGATCGTTGCTGGCGTGCTCGGACGCGTCGGCCGCGCGATCGTGGCGTACCTGCCCGCGGAGCGCCGCGATTCGGCGCAGGCAACCGTGGAGAAGTTGCTGCATCGGGGATGGGCGGACCCTGATCGTCCGTACGGGATACGGAAATCGTATCTCGATACGTACATCCGCGTCGCCGCGTCGCCGTCCGCCCTAGCGCGGCTCGATGCTACGCTCGACAGCACGGACGCTGCGGGCGCGCCTCTTCGCGCGCCGACGCGGTGGGCGATCGTCACGGCGCTGATCGAGCGGAAGGCCCCGTCAGCCGAGCGCCGCTTCGAGCACGAGTCGCGTGCGGATTCGGGGTCCGAGGGCAAGCGCCGCGCGTTCGTCGCCGGCGCCGCTCGCCCCGGCGCGGGGGTCAAGAAAGAGTACTTTCGCCGGTACTTCGCCGACGAATCGCTCAATGAGGATTGGGTGACCGCGAGTCTCGATGCGTTCAACACCGTTCGACAATCGGAGCTCACTCGGCCCTACCTGATTCCGGCGCTCGACTCGCTCAGGTGGATTCAGTCGAACCGCCGGATCTTCTTCCTCGGTTCGTGGCTCACGTCGTTCCTCGACGGTCAGACGAGCGCCGAATCACTCACCGCGGTGGACAAATTCCTGAGTGACCACGCTGACCTCCCGCGAGATCTCCGAGAAAAAATTTTACAGGCGGAAGACGAGCTGGCGCGAACGGTCAGGATCCGTGAAGCGGCGGTTGGAACGCGTTAGGCGTTTGAGGGATGCGGGAGACGGGAGACGGGAGACGAAGCGAACTGGGAACCGGGAACCGTAGCCCTCTGTCGGGACGATGAGGATCCCTCGCTGCGCTCGGGATGACATAAGGCGCTCGGGATGACACGCTCTTTCGTCCGTCCCCCGTCCCCCGCCCCCCGTCCCCCGGCGGTCGCCGGTCGCCGGTCGCCGGTCGCCGGTTACGGCTGTCCGTAGCTGTCTCGTCGCCACCCGATGCGCCGATCCGCGCGGAGCTGCTCGGGCATCGGCAACATTCCTTCCGGCCCATCGGTGATCGACAACGTGGCGATATCCGCCACGTCACTCCGCACGTCGGCCAGCACGGCGATGGGGGCGACGCGGGCGCTTGGCGCTGCGTGCACCCAGTTCGTCAGCACGATCACGAACATCTGCTGTTCCGGGTCGATCCAGAGCGACGTGCCTGTATAGCCCGTGTGGCCGTAGGACTTGAGCCCCATGTAAAAGCCGCAGCTGCCGCCGCCCACGCACATGTCCCAGCCGAGTGCGCGCGCGCCGGGGCCGCGCTTCGTGAAGCGAGCAACGGTCGTGTCGCTCACGATCCGAACGCCGTTGTACTTGCCCCCGTTCAGCATCATCTGCGCGAACACCGCGAGGTCGCTCGCGGTCGCGAACAGCCCAGCGTGACCGGCCACTCCGCCCAGCGCGTAGGCCATGTCATCATGAACCTCGCCGCGGATCGGGTATCCCCGTGGTGGATAGTTCTCCGTCGGCGCGACGCGCGCGCGACGCGCCTTGCCAGGCAGGAACATGGTGTTCTGCAGCCCGAGGCGGCTGTAGATGGTGCGGGAGACGAACCGGTCGAGCCGCTCGCCCGCGATTGCCTCGATCACGAAGCCGAGGACATCTGCGCCGACGTCCGAGTACTCGGTCCGTGTTCCCGGAGTCGCTTCGAGCGGTGTCTCGATGATCAGGCGACGCGCCTGACGCGCGTTATGCGCGGACGCGAGACTGCGGCCCGCGGGTAGACCCGAGCGATGCATGAGCAGGTCACGAACCGTCACACGCCCCTTGTCGCCTCCGCGAAACTGCGGGAGATAATGCGATACCGGGACATCGAGCTTGAGCCTACCTCGGTCGTACAACACCATCGCCGCGGCGCTCGTTGCGACGACCTTCGTCAACGACGCGAGATCGTACATCGTCGACTGGACCTGGACGGGAGGCATGCCCCATCCCCAGTCGGCGGACCCATATCCCTTTTCCCACACGATTGCCCCGCGCCGTCCCACCACGACCGCGGCGCCCGGGAAGCCGCCTGCCATCAATCCCTGCTTCACCGTGCGATCGATGAGCGCCAGCCGCGCGGTATCCATCCCCACCTGGGATGGTGGCCGGTGTCGCAATACCGTGGTGTCGCCGAGCGTGAGTGCGGCAGCTAGCAGCGTGAGAATCATGATTGCGAGACGATCGACACGGCGTGGGCGTTCCACGGTCTCCCGTTAAACGCCACGGCCGGGGTTGCTCGTGTGGCGAGCCCCTGATTCAATTGAGCCTTGTGCACACCCCCCTGCAATGCACCCCACCGAAATCCAGATCACGAATCCCGACTGGGTCGCCAGCATGGTGGACTACTCCAGTCGCTACACCGATGACGACGCGAGAGTTCGCCTCACCATCCAACTCGCGCGCGAGAACGTCCTTCGCGGGACCGGAGGACCGTTCGGCGCCGCCGTCTTCGACGACACTGGTCGCGTGGTTGGCGTCGGCACCAACGGCGTCATGCGACTCAAGAATTCGAGCGCGCACGCCGAGATCGTTGCGCTCGCGATGGCGCAGGCCGCGGTAGGGAGCTTCACACTGCAGAACGATGGCCAACCTCGGCACGAGCTCTTCTCATCGTGTGAGCCATGCGCGATGTGCCTCGGCGCGACGCTGTGGAGCGGCGTGACTCGCGTTGTGTTTTCGGCAACGCGAGAGGACGCGACGGGGTCGGGCTTCGATGAGGGGCCGGTCTTCGCGGACTCGTATCGCTACCTGGAGCATCGCGGAATCACGATCGAACGCGGTCGCTTGCGAAAAGAGGGTGCGGCCGTGCTCGAGCTCTACGTCGAGCGAGGAGGCCCGATCTACAACCCGTGAGCCGCTGAGCTCGCGCAGGGAACGTCTCTTGCCTTTGACCGGCCGAACTCCAGGAGAGCGTGCGCGTGCGAATGCGTTTCATGACCGGGCTGCTAGCGGCGATAATTGCCAGCGGCTGCTCGGTCAGCGAGGATCAGGAAAAAGCGATCGGCCAGGATGCCGCGGCGCAGGTGGAACGCGAAGCGCCGATGATCACCGAGCCGCAGGTGAGCGAGTACGTGACGCGCCTCGGCTCCGCGCTGGCGTCAAAGAGCGACGACCGCAATCGCGATTGGCAGTTCCATATCGTCGACGCTGAGGTTGTGAACGCGTTCGCGCTTCCGGGTGGATTCGTTTACGTGAACCGCGGCCTCATCGAGCGCGCGGGTTCCGCCTCCGAGCTCGCCGGCGTGCTCGGCCACGAGATCGGACATGTCCTCCTCCGCCACTCGGCGCAGCAGATCGAGAAAGCCGAGAAGACGAACCTGGGCGTGTCTGTTGTGTGCGGGCTGACGAACATCTGCTCGAGCAGCGCCGGGCGAGTCGCGATCAACGTTGGTGGTGCCGCCCTGTTCGCGCGCTTCAGCCGGCGCGATGAGGCCCAGGCCGATTCGGCCGCGGTCGGCGTGCTGCTCCGAGCCGGATACGATCCGCAGGGGATCGTGTCCATGTTCGCGAAGCTGCTGGAGGCTCGTGAGCAGCGACCCGACCTCGTCGCCGGTTGGTTCGCATCGCACCCGCTCGAGGAGGATCGAATCGCGGCCGTGACACGAGTCATTCGATCGACAGCGGGGGCGGATGCGCCGAATCTCATCAAGGACGACCCGGCGTTTCACGAATTCCAGGCGCGCATCCACGCACTCCCGCCCTCGCCACCGTCGCCGGCCCCACCCGGCGGCTCACGCTAACGCGCCGAGCACTGCTTGGACACGGGCGGCCGGTTCTGGCAGGCAATGGATTCGTTCATCCCTGACGCCACCGGCCCGCATGCGGTCGACACGGCTGCGCGCAGCGCTTCGGCCTCGGTGTTTCCAGAGACCTTGGCGCAATTCCGGCCGCCGTTGAACTCGACGCACGCCTGACACTCGACACGCTGCGCCGACATCGTCGACCAGAGGAGAAATCCGGCGAAGATCGCCGCGATGATGAGGCCGATCACGGTTCCGCGTTTCATGACGGCAAGTTGATTCGTGAGCGTGTGATTCGCTACCGGGACGTCGTCGATGTTCCCGCCTGCCAGTTGCCCGATTGCCCGCGTGGGATACTGAGGGTTTTCCAATCGGCTGAACGGTAATGCTTGGCGAGCAGGACGATCTGTCCAACGTGCTGGGCGATGTGCGCCAACGCGCGGTGCATCGCCGCGAGCGCGGTCATGGCCTCGCCGCGAATGATGACCGTGGCGGTAAGGTCATCCGGGCGAAGCTGGCTGAACGTGCCGGTAAGCGCGAGCCAGCCATCGTTCCACAGCGACATGATCGCGGCGCGCTGCGCATTGGCACCGACAACGAACTCGCCATCGCGATTCCGTGTTGGCTTCTCGCCATCCGTCGTGAGGAAATCGGTCCATCGCGACACGAGGTTTCCTCCGATGTGCTTCACGAGGATGGCGACGCTGTTCGACTCGGCATCGATCGCGCGAAAGAAGTCATCATCCGACACCTGGACGAGCGCGCGTTCGGCCAGCTCCCGTTGCCGCAGAAACGTGAGTAGAGTGTCAGCGAGAACGGCGGCGCCCAACGCGTCGGTGGTGGACATGGCTGGCTCCAGTGGGTGAAAATGAGATTGCGCCAATAGATTGGCGTCCCAAGCGATGATGCTGCGGCGTCATGGCGTATGTCGCTTCACTTCATCGGGTTGGATATTGACAAATCACGTTACGTGTGCGACTCGTGATGGGTGGAGCGAACCGTCGGGTGAGGTAGGACCCCGCCGCGTATCGTGGTATCAGGACACTCGATCCGGAAAAGCTGGCGTGAAGATCGTCAGTAAGATCGTGACGAACGGCGCTGGTTGCGATATCCATCACCAGCGGTCTGTTACGCGGAGTACTCGGGCCGTCACACAGCCTGCTCGTGCCCTACGGGTGTCCTTGTGCGAAAGGGCGCGATATCCAATCTTAGCTTCGCTCTCATCCAACCCGGGACCGCATGCTTCCTCTCCAGTCGCCGCTCGAGGCGTACCGCGCTGACTTGAGCCGACACCCAAATCGAACGGATTTTGGGCGCTCCGATACGGTGTGGCTTCTGGTCGCGCATTGTCTGCACAGACTTTCGCGCGCCCACGGTGAAGCGCGTCGGTCGATTGCGGAGAACTGCGCGTCGGCGATTGGAGACCTGGCGAGCACGGTCACGCCCGATACGCCCGAAGAAGCCGCGATGCTCGAGCAGCTCGCGAGACTCCGACGCGGCTTGCCGGCCATTGACGCCAAGCGTACTGCGGGCGAAGTGGTGGCCGCCGCGCGGATCCTCGCTGAACAGATGGGCGATGCCGGAGCGCTTTGGCTGTCGTTCAGCACCCTCGGTCACGTTCGGCTTGCCGCGACGGCGGCGCCGCATCGCGATCTCGGTCTCGCGATGGCGGATCAGGCGTGGGTGGCGCGCTCGTTAGGAGATCTGGACAGCGCCGACGAGCTCTACGACGGCGTCGCGAGTGCTGGCGAGTCCTATGCGATTCCCGAGCTGCAGGCGCGTGCAATGCTCGGCAAGGGCGTTACGGCGCGTGTGCGGGGTAACTACCCGAAGGCACGTGCATATCTGCGCGACGGTCTCGCGCTGGCAGAGGACGCCGGGTTGTCCGAGCTCGCTGCTGCAGGACACCAAGGGTTGCTCATCGCCGCCGGTACGGCGGGCGATCTCAATACGGCGCTCATCCACGGCTGGGCAGCGCACGAGCTGTTCGTCGCGGAGCCCAATCGTCAGGCTGACGTCCTGCTCAACCTGGCGCAGGCAAGTCTGGACGCGGGTCACGCCCAGGCTGCGCGCAGCGGATTCCTCGCGTCACTCTCGCGCAGCGACTCGGCACGTTTCCGGCTCGCGTGCCTCGGCGGCGTCGTTGTGGCGTCGGCCGCGGTTGGCGACCATGTGATGCTCGCGAAGATGGCGAATGTTGCCGAGGAGTGGCTCGCGGCAACGGCGTACCCGTATGAGAGTGCGGGCGTGCTGAAGTCGCTCTATCACGCGTTCACGATTGTCGGCGACAGCGAGCGCGCGGAGGGATATCGTGTTCGCGCTCGCGCGCTGGCTCGGAAGAATGGGTTCTTCGAGATCGTGTTGGCGACGGAGTCGGCGAAGGCTCCCGCCGTTGCGCCGCCGAGCGCGGCGAAGGCCCGGTTGAGCAGCGAGTCGATGCGGGTGATCCACTCACTCGAAGCGCTCGAGACCGAGCCGGTCGCCGAAGCGCTCGCGCTTACACCCTAGGATTGATATAGTCCATCGACACGCACGACTGCGAGCTGTTCTGTGACTTTGCTGTGCACTTCGGAGCTGCGGTCGGCTCAGTGACCGAGCTCGAGCAGGCGGTGGTGATAACCGCGAGGAAGAGAACAGCGCAACGGATCGTGCGAGACATGTATCGCTCCGGAGGGGGTGTGGAGTTGGCGCGATACATTTACCATGTCGTGTGACCTTAGACCGACATCGTATGGGCAATGCCCATACGCCATGTAACCCGAGTCCGAATTTTCTGCGGTGATCGTCGCGGTTTTGGTTCGCGAACTGGCCGCACGCGCGCGCATCCAGGAGGCGCTACGCGGTTATGCTGCCGTGCGAACTTGCGATCAGCAAGACGAGTTGCTCGCGCTCGTGACGGAAGGGCTCGTTGGCGTTGCCGTCGTCGACCTGCGCGATCGCACCGGAGCGACAACACTCGGAATGGTCCGGACCATTCGCGAAGGCTTTCCGAGCGTTCCCGTCGTCGCGTACTGCGCGCTCTCTCCCGACTCATCGCGCGAGATTCTCGCGCTCGCGCGCGCAGGTGTGAATGATCTAATTCTCCGCGGTGTGGATGATGTCGGCGTCGCGCTTCGCTCCGTCATCGCGACGGCGCAGGAACACTGCGGCGCGAAGCACGTGCTCGAGGCAATCGCTCCACTCGTGCCGCCGAGTATCATCCCGTTCCTTCGCTATTTGCTCGAACACGCTCGTCAGGCGGTGACCGTTGCCGACGCCGCCGCTGCGCTCGGCGTGCATCGCAAGACCCTCGTCGACCGCTTGGCGACGGCGCAGCTGCCGACGCCAAGCGCGATGATCGCGTGGAGCCGCCTCACACTCGCGGCACAGATGCTCGAGGACCCCGCACGAAGCGTCGAGCAGATCGCCCTGCTGCTCGACTTTTCCTCGGCAGCATCGCTGCGCAACATGCTCAAGCGGTACACCGGCCTGTCGCCGCGCGAGGTGCGGGAGAATGGCGGCCTTCGCTGCGTGTTGCACGCGTTTCGCCAGATACTCGTCCCGCCCGCCCGCAGCGCCGCCGCATCCTGACACCGCGCCGCGACAGCGGCATTGGGCTTGATGATCGTCAGATCGCCATGCCCCCACGCGCCAACACCGACCTCCACGGCAACGCGCCGGATTCGTCTCCGGTCGCGCTACTCATCATCGACGCGATCAACGACCTCGAGTTCGAGGGCGGGGACCGCATGCGCCCGCGAGCCATTCGGATGGCCAGATGCATCGCGCGGCTCAAGACGAGGGCCTCGGCACTTCGCATCCCCACCATCTACGTGAACGACAACTTCGGGCGGTGGCGGTCCGACTTTCACCGGATCGTCGCCCATTGTCTCGAGGATGGGGTCCGCGGGCGACCCGTGGCCGAGCAGGTCGTGCCTGACGAGACAGACTACTTCGTGCTCAAGCCCAAGCATTCCGGCTTCTACAACACGACACTCGATCTGCTCCTCGACTACCTCCAGACGAAGACCGTCATTCTCACGGGCATGGCGACCGATGTCTGCGTGTTGTTCACGGCCGCGGATGCCTACATGCGCGATCTTCACGTCATTGTCCCGAGTGACTGCACGACTGCCCTAACGCCGGCAGCGCATCGCGCCGCACTGGCACAGATGAAGGGCGTGTTGAAGGCGCGAGTCGTCGCCTCTGCGTCCCTCGACCTGGCGCGACTCGCGCGAACGCGTCGCTCGTGAGCCTTGGACCACGGACCGGCCACGACTAGCTTGCGCGGCTGACCCTCCGATCCCACGCGTCAATGCCATTCTCTTCGTTCGGGCTACATCCCGACCTCCTTCGTGGTGTGAAGGAGCTCGGATTCACACGGCCCACGCCGATTCAGACCGATGCCATTCCTCCGGCGATCGAGGGTCGTGACGTGCTCGCGTGCGCGATGACCGGAAGCGGGAAGACCGCGGCCTTCATCCTGCCGATTCTCCAGCGCCTCCTCGCGCGGCCTCGGGGTCGCACGCGCGCGCTCGTTCTCACGCCGACCCGCGAGCTCGCGGCGCAGATCGAGCAGCACCTCTCGGAGCTCGCGGTTCACACGGCGCTGTCCGGCGCGGCGATCTATGGCGGCGTCGGCATGGGTCCGCAGGAGCACGCGCTGCGATCCGGCGTCGACGTCATCATCGCTACCCCGGGTCGCCTCCTCGATCACTTCAAGCACGACTACGCGCGAATGGACGCGCTCGAGATTCTCGTGCTCGATGAGGCGGATCGAATGCTCGACATGGGCTTCCTGCCGGACATCAAGAAGGTGCTCAAGCATCTCCCGGCCAAGCGCCAGACGATGCTCTTCTCGGCGACGATGCCCGCGCCGATCCTGGAGCTTGCACGCGAGCTCCAGCGCCATCCGGCGACGATCAATCTCGAGCGCAAATCCGCACCGGCGGTCGGCATCACCCAGGCCGTGTACCCGGTACGCGAGTCGCTCAAGCCAACGCTATTTCTCGAGCTGATCCGCCGCGGCGATCTCAAGGATGTCATCGTCTTCACGCGAACGAAGCATCGCGCGAACCGGCTCACCGAAGTGCTCGAGAAAGGCGGCGTGTCGGTGGCGCGCATCCATGGCAACCGCTCGCAGGCACAGCGGACGCTAGCGCTCGACGGGTTCAAGAGCGGAAAGTTCCAGGTGCTCGTGGCGACGGACATCGTCGCGCGCGGGATCGACGTGGAAGAGCTGAGCCACGTCGTGAACTTCGACGTGCCTAACGTCCCGGACGACTACATCCATCGTGTCGGGCGAACAGCGCGGGCCGACGCCACGGGGGACGCCTTCACGTTCGTCTCTCCGGACGAAGAGGGCGACCTTCGGGCCATCGAGCGCGCGGTTGGCCGCACGCTGCCGCGTATCACGGTGACCGGGTTCAACTACGACCAGGCGCCGAGCGAGCGATTCGAGGTGCCGATTGGCGAGCGCATCGCCGCGATCCGCGCGCGGCGCGGCGAGGACCGGAAACGCGCGCGGGAAAAGGCCGAACGCCGCGCGGCGCGCGAGACGGGTCAGGGTCACACCGCCAAGGCAGCGCGGCCGCCGGCGCACGACCGCACCGCATCACCACCGGCGCGAGAGCGCAGTGCGTCACCGCCGGTGCGCGAGCGAAACGCGCCGCCCCCGCCGCGTGAGCGAAACGCATCGCGGCCGGACGCGTCGCCGACCGGTGCTGGCCGCGTGCGCGGAGCGTGGACTCCCTCGCGCGCTGCCGAGCAGCCCAGCCGTCCGCGGAGCCCAGATGGGTCTCCCGGGGGTCGCCAGGCCGTTGCGGGCTCGGGCGAGCGCGCGCGCCACGGTTCGGCTCCGTCGGCGCAAGGGTCGTCAGAGGCGCCGAGTGGACGCCGTCGTCGACGAAGAGGCCGCGGCCCCGGTGGCGGGCGTTCGCCTAACGCCTGACGGTAGCGCCCGACGCGGGGAGCGGGCCGGCTGCGGCGACGCTTGCCCGGGCCGCATCGGCGAACGACCGCACGACATCGCCCGCCGGTAACTCGGCCTCGATCGTCGCCACGCTCTTGCCCGCCTGCCAGTAGTCTGCCGTTTCGTCCCCGCGTGACAGGCCGCGCTTGAGTTGCCAGAGCGACCGCAGCGCGTATCCGGTCCGCATGAGGTGCTTCGTCCGGCGTCCGCGCAGTAGTCGTTTCGCCAACCACCCGGCGCGTGTACCGATCCGACGGATGTACGGCGTTTCGATTACCGACACGGGGATGCCGGTCAGGCGTTCGGTCAGGACGATGTCGCGCTCGTCCGCATCCAGGATGGCCTGCTTGTAGCGAGCGTGCGCGCGGCACTCCGTCGTCGCGATGAAACGGGTGCCGAGTTGAGCTGCCGCATACCCCATCCGCAGAGCAGCCACGTACTCGTCTGGCGACCCGACGCCGCCTGCACACACGACCGGCAGCCCGAGGTCGGCGACGTCGTCGAGAAGCGCCGCGGCGGAGAGCGGGCCCGCGTGACCACCGGCTCGGTCGTTCACGGCGATCAGACCGTGCACGCCGGCGTCGAGGCCCTTCTGTGCCCACCGGCGCTCGGTTACGTCGTGGTACACGACGCCACCGACCTGCCCGACGCGCTCCACCACCCAGCGAGGCTTACCGAGCGATGTGACGAAGAAGCGAACGCCCTCCTCCAGCGCCACGTCCACCCACCCGACCATACGCTCGTGATAGCGGCGCGACGACCGCTCGATGAGCGCGTTGAATCCGATCGGTAAACTCGTTAGGCTGCGGATGGACCGGAGGCCCGCGCGGAACTCGTGACCATGCACGTAGGTCAGGGAGATTGGCTGTACGATACCGATAGCGCCGGCCGCCGATACGGCGGCCACGAGCTCCGGGTTGCTGCACGGATACATGGCGCCGCACACGAGCGGCACCTCCACGTGCGCGTGCCTGGTGAACGCAGTGGCGAGCGCGGCGTCGCGGCTCGCGACGGCGGTCGCGCTCATGAACGAGTCGGGCCGACCAGCCACCGCACGGTCGCTCTCGCAACCTCGTCACCGGCGGCGTCACGGATCGTCGCGTGGATCTGGATCTCGCGCGACTCGGTTATCGGCGGGAGATCGACGGTCGACTCGGCGACGAGGGTTCCGCGCGCCTTCTTGAGGTAATTGATTGAAAGCCCCACCACGATCGCGCGCAACGTCGGCGGAAGGCCGGTCAGCATTGCGAGCCCGCTCGCAACCTCCGCGAGGTTCACGAGTGCGACCGCATGAACCGACTGGAGATGATTACGGACGATGCGCCGGTCGCGCATCTCGGCCCGCACGTAGCCCGGGCGAAGCTCTACGATGCGGGCGCCGATGGTGCCGGTGTAAGGGACCCGGCGTCCGAGCAGGAAGCTGAACAGCCACCGCCCGCCCGGCCACGGGCTCAGCCTACGCCATAACGCGAGCAGCTGGGCACCTGGCGAGTCTGCCATGCCGTCCAATCTAGGCTAAGTGTAGGGATTGAGAATGAGAAACCTCGGGACGGACTGGCTTCCCGAGGTCGTTGACAAAAAGATGAGAGGCCGGCTCTGCCGTTGGCGGCATCGCTGCACACGGAGCAAATCTGCGAACATCGACGAAATCGATGTTCGAAATCTGCGGTAGGTCTTTGCCGTTACCTATCGTTGCCTCAGAGATGACGCAAAAAGGCCTCCGGGTCGTTCAGGAAATCTCTCGTCAGGCGCACGTGCTCCAGCTCCTTGTACTCCACGCGTGTCGGCGGCTGATCGTCGAAGGTGTAGATGGTGGCGTTCGGGAACGCGAGCAGGATCGGCGAGTGCGTCGCGATAATGAACTGTGCCTCCTGGGTCAGCATCTCCTTGAGCATCGCGATCAGGCCGAGCTGACTCTGCGGCGAGAGCGGCGCTTCCGGCTCGTCGAGGAGATACAGACCACCGGGCACGAACCTGGATCGGAACAGCTTGAGAAAGCTCTCGCCGTGCGAGTTGGCGTCGAGGTCCACGCCGTAACGGTGCTCGAGATCGGCCAGCGAATTGGCTGCGGGTCCCCTCGCCAGGCCGCGGGCCCACGCAGTCCGGTCCGCGTACTCGACGTCGATCTCCGCCAGTCGCGTCCGGAACTCGGCGCGAAGACGAGCGACATACTTCGTGAAGCCGAAGAAGTCTTCAGCGCGCAGAAAGAAGCCCTTGTGCGTTCGCAGCGTCCAGGAGAGACGCAAATGCTTGGCGAGCGCGCGTTGGGCCGCGAGCGTTCCGTCATCACGCACGGCCTCGCTCCCGACCGTTGGTAACCCAACTGCTGCCGCCACGGCCTCGAGCAAAGTGGACTTTCCGGATCCGTTCTCACCCACGAAAAACGTGACCGCGGTTGGAAATTCCAGAGACTCGAGCGCACGCACCACGGGGACCGAGAACGGGAACCCGCGTTCGTCGTCGCGAAGCGACACCTTGGGTGCGATGGAGCGAAGAAACGGCATGCGAGCGGATCCCGGCCTGGATGCGTAATTGTTGGAGATGATGCCACGACGGCGCCGGATCCAACGGGACTGGACTCGCCAACCCGAACGCACGACCTACATTCCGGCACCGTCAATGACACCCGAGCGTGGAGCCATCGTGAAGCAAACATCGACCTGTTCGTTTTCGACCGCAATCGCGCTCCTGATGGTGGCGCTCGCCGTTCCCCTTGGAGCCCAGACGCGTCCCGGGTCCACGGCGTCGGCGGCTAGCGGCGCGAAGCGCGCGTTCACCCCGGCCGATTGGTACCGACTCACGACGTTGAGCGCGCCGGCGGTCTCGCCGGACGGGAAGCTCGTCGCGTTCACGGTCACGACCGTTCGCGAGAGCGAGAACAAGCGACACAACGAGGTGTGGGTCGTACCCGTCGTCGGCGGCGAAGCGATGCGATACACGTCGCCGAGCACGGAGAGCTCGAACCCGCGCTTCTCACCCAACGGGAAGTATCTCCTCTTCAACTCCACTCGGCCCGGTTCACGTGCGCGTACCTGGGGTCTGCGCATGGACCAGCCCGGGGGTGAAGCGGCCGAGATGAATGACTACCCCAACGGTTCGATACCTCGCGACAAAAGCTTCGCCGTGTGGAGCGACCCGGTGACGCCTGATTCGAGTGCGGACTCCACGCACCGGCGCGATCCGTATGCGGCCATGCAGCCCATGGCGCGCCCGCCGTACGGTGCCATCACGCAGCCGCTCGATCCGAAGCGGTTCGATGGTCGCCAGATCGATGAGATGCGGTACAAGGCCAACGGTCAGGGTTATATCCCCGGGCCGCGTGAGGCGCGTGTGTGGCGGCCCGCGCAGATTTGGGTACAGAAGCCCGACGGCTCGAAGAAGCGAATGCTCGATTCGACCTTGTACTCGCGGCGGGGGGCGAGCGTATCGCCCGACGGCAAATGGGTCGCGTTCGCGGCCGACCCTGCATTGCGTCCGGATTCCGTCGTCGAGGCCGAACGCGATTCGCTCGCGCGGCTGCCTTACGACGCGAAGCGCGACGAGGCGCCACGCAACGACGCGGACATCTTCGTCGTGCCGATCACCGGCGGGCAGCCGCGCCGCGTCACGACCTTCGTGGGGAACGAGAGTGATCTCGCCTGGTCGCCCGACGGCAAGCGGATCTCGTTCGTGTCCGCGCCGACGCGCGTTGCGTCGACTCGCATCTACGCGGTGGACGTCGCCGGCGGCGAGCCGGTGAACTTGTTAGGCACCTGGCAGTACGAGCCGACGTCGTACGAGTGGCTTCCCGCCGGCGACATCGCGTTCTCGGCGTCGGTTGGTGGTCGTTCGGCGCTCTTCCGCCTCGACCCACGCACGAAGCAGGTCAAGGAGTTGATCGGAGGTCGTCGTGTCATGAACGGCTTCGCGTACGACGCCGCGATGAAGACCATGGCCTATGTCTCCACCAGCGTGGATCAGCCGACGGAGCTGTACGTGGCGAACGCCGACGGTACGGGGGAGCGGAAGCTCACGTCGTTCAACGACAAGTTGAACAGCGAGATCGCGTGGTCCGCCGCTGAGCGATTCACGTATCCGTCCGTGGGCGGACTCGAGATCGAAGGGTGGCTTATGAAGCCCGCGGGCTACGAGGCAGGGAAGAAGTATCCGCTCGTGCTCTACATCCACGGCGGCCCGCACTCGCAGTACAACGAGGGCTGGTTCGATGAGTTCCAGAGCCTCGCCGGCGCCGGCGTCTGGGTGCTCTACACGAACCCGCGCGGCTCGAGCGGCTACGGCGGCGACTTCACGTATTCCACGCGCGGTCGCTGGGGCGCGGAGGACTACGAGGACCTGATGAACGCGGTGGACATCGCGGCCAAACGCCCCGATGTCGATTCCACGCGCCTCGGCGTCACCGGCGGCTCGTACGGCGGATTCATGACCGCGTGGATCACGACGAAGACGAATCGCTTCAAGGCAGCCGAGGCCGATCGGATGATCAGCGAGTGGACGTACTGGTACGGTGCGTCCGACGCTCAGGGCCTCACGGAGTTCGAGTTCTCCGGCAAGCCGTGGGACAACTTCGCCATGTACGACTCGCTGTCGCCGATCCGCCACGTGGCGAAGGTTCGTACGCCGACGCTGATCGTGCAGAGCGAGGAGGACTTCCGCACGCCGATCGGCAACGCCGACCTGTGGTTCATGGCGCTCAAGAAACAGGGTGTGCCAGTGGAGCTCGTTAGGTATCCGCGGTCGACGCACGACCTGTCACGGACTGGCGAGCCGTGGCTCCTGGTCGACCGACTGGCTCGCATCCGCCAGTGGTTCGCGTACTGGCTGAAGGACGAGAAGCGCCAGACGGCGGCGAATCGTTAGGCGACGGGCGCCGACGACTGCCGGGGACGGGCGACGGGGGACGGGCGACGGACGAACGAGCGTGGCATCCCGGGCCGCCAGGGCTGCTGTCATCCCGAGCCGCCAGGCGAGTGATCCTCACGCTCGCGGTAGAGGGGCCTAGCCCTCGCTCGGGACGATGAGGATCCCTCGCTGCGCTCGGGATGACAACGTTGTGTCGCCGGTCGCCGGTCGCCGGTCGCCGGTCGCCGGTCGCCGGTCGCCGGTCGCCTCAGTTTCGCAGTTGCCCTTGATACACGACGCACATGGGCCCCGTGATCTCGTCATCGAGGTCGATCTTCACGGCGCCGTCCTTGATGAGGTGCTGTAGCAGCGTCAATACATTCCGGCCGAACATCTGGCTCGCGTGCGTCGGCACCGAGCTCGGAATGTCCACGGCACCGAACACGAGCACGCCATTGGCGTCAACGATCTCGCCCGGTCGCGTGAGGGCGCAGTTCCCACCCGTTTCCGCGGCCAGGTCGACGATCACCGTGCCAGGCCGCATGTCGGCGACCATCGACTCGGTGATGAGCTTCGGGGCCGGACGCCCGGGGATCTGCGCCGTCGTGATGACGAGATCGACCTGCTTGAGGTGATCGTGCAGCAGCGCAGCGGTTCGCTGCTGCTGGTCCGCCGACTGCTCGCGCGCGTAGCCGCCCCTGTCCTCTGCGTCGCTCGAGATGGCTTCGGCGGCGACGAATGTGGCGCCGAGGCTCTGCACCTGCTCGCGGACCGCAGGTCGCACGTCGAACGCGCTCACGATTGCGCCAAGGCGACGCGCGGTTGCGATCGCCTGAAGTCCGGCAACGCCGGCGCCGAGAATGAACGCTTTCGCCGGCGCGATGTTGCCTGCCGCCGTCGTGAGCATTGGCAGAAACTTCGGCATCATCGACGCGCCGATCAGGACGGCCTTGTACCCGGCCACGGTGCTCTGCGACGAGAGCACGTCCATGGACTGTGCTCTCGTTATGCGCGGCACGCGCTCGAGACTGAGCGCCGTCACTGATCGGTCGGCGAGAGCGGGGAGAATGTCTCCTGCGCTGGTCGGCTGAAACAGGCTCACGAGCACTGTGCCTGACTTGAGCGCACGCGCCTCCGCGGGGGACGGCGCCTGTACCTTCGTGACGACGTCGCTGTCCGCGACGGCATCGGCCAGCGATCTGACCACGGCGGCGCCGGCAGCGGTGTAGGCGCTGTCGGGGAACGAGGCAGCGGCGCCGGCGTCGTGCTCGACGACAACGCGAGCGCCGCTCTTTACGAGGCGACCGACGCTGTCGGGCGCAAGCGCAACCCGTCGCTCGCGCGGGGCCGTCTCCTTGGGGACTCCAATCTGCATTCGGGCTTCGGTTCGGGTGGCGGTAGCGGAGCCAAGGGTAACGAGGGAGTCGGGAATAGGGAATCGGGAATCGGAACTGCCGGCGACGGGCGACGGAGACGTCAGGCGGCAGCCGGCAGTAGCGAGCAGCCGTCGGCTACCAGCCCAGCAGCAGCGAGCCGCTAGCGGTATCCAACGGCCTGCATGGCGAATAACTCCGCGTATAACCCTCCAGCCCCAACGAGCTCCTCGTGCGTTCCCTGTTCGACTACCTCTCCGCCTTTCAGTACCACGATCCGGTCCGCCATGCGCACCGTCGAAAAGCGATGGGAGATGAGGACGCCCATCCGGCCTGCCATGAGCTCCGAGAAGCGCTCGAACACCTCGTACTCCGCGCGCGCATCGAGGGCGGCCGTTGGCTCGTCGAGAATCAGCACCTGCGCGTCGCGCATATACGCGCGAGCCAGCGCGATCTTCTGCCACTCGCCGCCAGACAGGTCGACACCATCCTCGAAGCGACGGCCAAGCATCTGCCGATATCCCGCCGGCAGGCGCGGCAACAGCGACGACGCGAGCGACTGATCAGCGGCGTGCACGAGCGGCTCCGGCGCTGCGACCGCGTTGCCGTTGTCGAGGTAGCCTCGAACCGATTCGATCTCGCCGACGCCCACATTCTCGTCGAAGCGCATGTCATAGCGCACGAAATCCTGGAAGATCACGCCGATCTCGCGGCGTAGCGACGTGAGGTCGTAGTCGCGGAGGTCGACGCCATCGAGCAGGATGCGCCCTTCGGTCGGGTCGTACAGGCGCGCCAGGAGCTTGGTGAGCGTCGTCTTGCCGGCGCCATTCTCGCCGACAAGCGCGATCCGCTCGCCGCGGCCGAGTGTGAAGCTCACGTGTCGCACCGCCCACCGTTCGCTGCCGGGGTACTGGAAGCCGACGTTCTCGAACACGAAGCCGCTTCGGATCGGGCGCGGCACCGGTGGCGCGCCCGGTCGTGAGCTGATCGTCGGCTGCATCTCGAAGAACAGGAACAGGTCGCGGAGATAAAGTCCCTGCTCGTAGATCGAGCTCGCGCCCAGCAGAAGACGCTGGATGAGATCGCGCCCTCGCGAGAACGACGCAGCGAGAAAGGTCAGCGAGCCGAGCGTGATGCTTCCCGCGATCGCGCGGGCGATGATGACGATGTACGCCGCGTAATATCCGACCGTCCCGATCAACGACAGCGCGGAGCTGACCACCGCCTTCCGTGTCGCCAGCTTGCGGTTCTCCGCGTACCAGCGGTCCGAGAGCACGCGATAGCGCTCCGTGAGCCAGCCAGCGAGCCCGAAGAGCTGTACTTCCTTCGCGGTGTCGTCGCTCGCGCCGACCCAGCGCAGGTAGTCGAGCTGCCGTCGCTCCGGAGTCCAGCGGAAGAGCAGGGAATACTCCATCGCCGCGAAGCGCGTCTCGCCGAGGAAGCTCGGCACGATTGCAATCACGAGCAGCACCATGAGCCACGGGCTGAACGCGAGCAGGGCGGCACTCAGCGTGACGAGGGTCAGCGCGTCCTGCGCGAGCCCGAGCAGCTGCGCGATGAGCCCGATGCGACCCACCGTCTGGCGCCGCGCGCGCTCGAGGTGGTCGTAGAACTCGGGGTCTTCGAACTGCGCGAGGTCCAGCGTCGCGGCGTGCTGCATGAGACGCACGCTGATGCGATTGCTGAAGAGGTCACCCAGCAGGCTCTCAACGAGGCTCGACGCGCGAGCGAGCAGCTCGCCCACGACCACGATGACGAGCTCGATGGCAACGAGCCCTCCGACGGACCGCCACGTGCCGCCATTGCGCTGCGCCACCACGACGCCGTCGATGATGAGCTTTCCGATCCACAGCGTGACGATCGGAATGAATGCGCGAACGAGGCGGAGGACAGCCATCGCGAGGGTAAACCCGCGATGCGTATCCCACACCATGGCGAGCAGCTGCGGGACATAGCGAAGCGCATCGATGCGCTCGCGAAACGACGGCTGCTCGCCCGGCTTTCCTGGCGGATTCGCTCGGCGGTTACGGCGGCTGCCAGGTGAAACAAAGACTACAAACGGTGAGCTCATGCCGAACCCTAACGCGCATGCGCGGCGGGGCCGAATCGGTAAATCGGCGGACCCGCTACTTCGTCAGGTATTTCTCCGGGAGCGGGTTGTTGGGCCGTTCGGAATCCCAGAAGACCGTCACGATCCACCACCGCGTCCCGTCGTTCACGAGCTGGATGCTGTTGATGCCGCGGGCGAACGGCTTCGCGTCGTCCTTGGCACGGCGCGACTCGTACGTGCTGAACGCGTGCGTGATGGTGCCGAATGAATCCGTCTTGCGGCTGATCTCGCGCTCGAAGAAGCCGTTCTTCTCGAGCATCGGCCCAGCTCGCCCGATGTAGCCGTCGACGTCGAGCACGCGCGGAACGACCTTCCCGTCCGGAGCGGGGGAGCTGGGAATGAGACGCGCCCCGGGAATGAAGAGGGAGCGCATGCGGTCCCAATTGCGCTGCTGTCCGGCCGGTCCGGAGATCACGTCGTAGAGCGCCGCAATGATCGCGTCCAGCGAGCCGACGTCAGCGGGATTCGCCGCTGGCTGGGCTGCGGGCGCGGATGTGGTCGCTTGTGCGACCAGGCGTGTCGTGGGAACCGCCAGGAGCGGCAGGGCCAGGGCGGTGAGGGCGTATCGCGCGAGCCGGTGCATGATGAACGAGGCCGTTGAAGGGAGCGAACGAGAAACCGAAGCCGCAAAGATGCGCGCGGGCCGAGCGATGGCCACCCCCGCCGAGCGGACTTGCGCGCAACCGGTCTGCTCGGCTCCTTACGTCTTCCTCCAACGTCGATCATGCCGACATCGTCGTCCGTCCTCGCTGCCACCATCCCGGCGCCTAACGAGCCGGTTCGCGTCATGGAGCTCGCCCGCCCGTCGCTCGAGGCGGGCGCCGCGCTGCTCCACGTGCTGTTCTCCGAGGTGTGCGGGACGGACGTCCATCTCCATCACGGCAAGCTGACCGGCGTTCCGTACCCACTCATTCCGGGCCACGTATCGGTGGGAGTCATCGACGAGCTCCGCGGTCCCCTGGCCGATGTGGAAGGCAGGGCCTTCCGCGAGGGTGACGTGGTGACTTTCCTCGATGTGCACGAGACGTGTGGTGCCTGCTATCACTGTCTTGTGACGAAGCAGACGACGCGGTGCCCGCATCGCAAGGTCTATGGCATCACGTACGGCGTGAAGGACGGGCTGCTTGGCGGCTGGTCGCAGTCGCTGTACGCGCGGCCGGGCGTAAAGCTCATTCATCTCCCCGACGGCCTCGACCCGGAAACGTTCATCGGTGGCGGCTGCGGGCTCGTCACGTCACTCCACGCCGTGGACCTCGCGGCCATCCGGCTCGGCGAATCCGTGGCCGTGTTAGGCGCTGGCCCTGTCGGCCAATCCGCGATCGCGCTGTCAGCCCTGTCGGGCGCCAGTGACGTCATTGCGGTCGGGGACCCGGCGAGCCGTCTTGAGTTTGCGCGTCGCATGGGTGCCACCGCGACGCTCGGCCTCGACGTCCCGCCGGCCGAGCGCACGGACGCGATCCGGCGCCTAACGCGCGGACACGGCGTCGATGTGGTCATCGAAGCGTCCGGGAGCCCGGCCGCCGTGAGTCAGGCGCTCGACCTTGTGCGCGATGGCGGCCGCGTGGTGATCTGTGGTCACTACACCGACAATGGGCCGGTCGAGATTCATCCGCACTGGCAGGTGAACCGCAAGCACGTCGAGATTCGTGGCTGCTGGGGATGCGACTATTCCCACTTTCATCGCGCGGTGGGGTTGGCGGCTCGCTTTGGCGATCGCGTGCCGTGGCGCGCGATGATCGGCGGTCGCTATCGCCTGTCGGAAGCGGGTGACGCCCTGGCTGCCGTCGATCGGCGCACGGTGACGAAGGCGGTGATCACGCCTAACGCGTAGTGCGACACCCACGCGCATAACGCGGCCGCTGGTCGCGCTACGTCTGACGGAGGCGGTTCAGGCAATGGCGGGTCGACGTCGGTCGCGCCGGGCCGAAGGTCCAATGGCAGCGACGCGCGATTCTGGCGCATCGTGTAATGATCGCGCGGAGCCTAACTACGGCTGAGCTACGAGCGGGAGCGAGCCGGCCGTCAGGGCTTCGACTTCACTCGATTCCCGGATCGTCCGATGACTCACACGCACCGACTTTCGGCCCTGGTGACCGCCGGCGCCGCGATCCTGTTCTCCGCCTGTGCCTCGAAGAGCGGCAAGGTGACGCAGGAATCCGCGGGCTCCGTGGCCACCAGCGCGAGCAGCGCTGCCGGATCCGCGACCTCCGCTCTCTCCGGCGCGCTCGGGCCCGCGTCAGCGCTGATCGGCGGACTGACCAAATCGATCCCCGGTCTGACCCAGGCCCAGGCGATCCTCGGCGCCGGTTCCATTTTCGGGCTCGCGAAGGCGAAAATGCCGGGCGACCAGTTCTCGCAGCTCGCCGGCGCCGTTCCGGGGGCCGAGGCCCTCGTCGACGAGGCGACCAAGGCCGGGCTACCCGCCGCGGAGCAGCTCAGCGGGCTGGCCAGCCTAACGCCGCTCCTGTCGAAGGCCGGCATTAATTCCAGCATGGTCAGCAAGCTCGTGCCGGCGCTCGGGGACGCCGTGAGCGCGGGCGGCGGAAAAGGCCTCGCCGACGCGTTCCTCGCCGCCGTGAAATGAGCCGCGGGGCTCAGGCCGTCGCTTCGATGGCCTCGCCCAGCTGTTTCTTCTGCTGAAAGCCCATCGCCCTGAGCCGGGCGACGCGGATGGCCATGGGGGGATGGGTCCCGAACCAGTCGGCGACCTTTCCCTCCTGGAACGACGTCTGTCTGCCTAACGGGTCAGCGATGCACAGGTGCGCGCTGCCGCGCTTGATCGACTCCGTCGGCGCGTCAGCGTGCTCGATCTTCTCGAGCGCACTCGCGAGCGCCAGCGGGTTACGCGTGAACTGAGCACCCATCGCGTCGGCCAGATATTCCCGCTTGCGGCTCACGCCGAGTGCGAGCAGTCGCGTCACGAAGGGAGCGACGAGCCAGCTGAGCAGCCAGAGCACGAGCAGCACGATGACCAGCGGCCCCATGTCCTTGTCTCGCTTCCCGCGAGACCCACCGTTGCTCAGCGCGCCGAACCGCACGCCGCCGCGAAGCAGTCGGCCCATGCCATCGGACATGAGCGCGACGGCCCCGACGAGCGCCGCGAGAAACGTCATGAGCCGCACGTCGAGATTCTTCACGTGGCCCATCTCGTGAGCGATTACCGCCTGGAGCTCATCTCGGCTACATGTCAGCAGGAGCCCCTCCGTCACGGCGATATGGGCATGCTCGGCATCGAGACCCGTGGCGAACGCGTTCGGGTCGGTATCCGCAATGAGCCAGATGCGAGGTCGCGGCAGCCCGGCGGCGATGGCCATCTCTTCCACCACGTTCATGAGCCGCGTTTCCATGTCGCCGGTCGGCGTCTCGAGCTCGCGCGCTCCGGCGGACCACAGCACCCTCGTCGGGCCGGTTTTCCACGCGAATCCGGCCAGGAGCCCGCCGATCGTGGTGAGGACGACCCCGAACCACGGTATGCTGTGCCGGTACGCGTTAGGCGGTGCGCCGCGCGTCAGCTCGTAGAGAATCCAGTCGCCGCCGAACCCGAGCCACGCGAAAAACGCGACGAACGCGAACACCAGCCACCGCGTCCGGCGCCGGTTCGCTTCCTGTTGCTCGAAGAGATTGGAGGTTTCGAAGTCGTCGGCCATGGGACGGGGACGGGCGACGGGGGACGGACGACAGACGACGGGGGACGGACGACAGACGACGGCCTTACTGCGCAGTCCGCAGTTCCCCGTCGCCGGTCGCCCGTCCCCGAACTTGTTACGCCGTCGTGCGCGGCGGCGGCGACCCGAACGACAGATCGACGTTAGGCACGGCCCGCTCGGCCACGTCGGTAATCTCCCACAGTTCGGCCGGTGAGGCGCCAGCCATGCCGGCGACGAGGTTCGTCGGGAACTGCTGCTGTTTCGTGTTGTATTGCGTCGCCGTGTCGTTATAGAGCTGCCGCGCGAATGCGATCTTGTTCTCCGTGGACGTCAGCTCTTCCTGCAGCTGGGCCACGTTGCCGGTGGCTTTGAGGTCGGGATAGGACTCCACTACCGCGAGCAGTCGGCTCAGCGCGCCCGTGAGCTGCGATTCGGCCGCCGCGGTCTGTGACACCGAGACGCCTTGCGTCTGCTGTACCTGGATCGCCTTGTTCCGCGCCGACACGACTGCCTCGAGCGTGTCACGCTCGAACTGCATCGCGCCCTTGACCGTGTTGACGAGATTCGGGATCAGGTCGTGCCGCCGCTTGAGCTGCACGTCGATCTGCTTCCAGGCATTCGCGACCTGATTCTTCAGGCCAATCAGCTTGTTGTACGCCCCAATGAGCCAGAAAACGAGTAGCGCGAGAACGACAAGCAGTACGATGAAGCCCATTGATCCCCCGGGGTCAGGTCGATCGCCGCCGTTCGGACACCTTGTCCATCAGCCACGTGATCGGAATCAGGAATAACGGCGTGAGCATGTGGCCCAGCAACAGGTTGACCCAGGTGAGCGCCAGGTAGAAGCAGCCGAGCCCCAGGCCAACAATGAGTGTGCCGAGCGGTCCGTGTGTCTCCAAGGGAGGCCTCGCAAAACGTGAGTGAGTCGGTGACAAGCACCGTTCCAGCCGAAAACTGCCATGCTCACGGGTTACCTTCAAGACGCTTCGAGGACCCTCGTGGTCGCGCATCTCTTCTCTCTGCTCCGTGAACGCTGTCGCTGACTTCGATGCAGTGGATCAGGCGGCCGGTGCCTTCGTCGCCGCGAGCCGGCGTGCCGACACGCCCGTGGTCCTCGCGGTTTCCGGCGGCTGCGATTCGATGGTCCTCATGCACGCCGTAGCACGGGCATGCGATTGGCCTGGCGCCGCACACCGCGGTCTATCGGCTCGTGTGCTCACGTTCGATCACGGTACGGGGACCGCAGCGTCCGAGGCCGCGGCGCTGGTAGAGCGCGAGGGCGCGAGACTCGGGTTCGACGTGCGCAGCGGTCATGCATCGCTGCCAGTGGCCACCGAAGCGGAATGGCGTGCGGCCCGGTGGCGGTTCTTTCGCGAGGCTGCACTGCCGAGTGCGAGAGTAGCTACCGCGCACACGCGGGACGATCAGCTGGAAACGGTCGTGATGCGTGCGATGCGAGACGCTGGGGCGCGCGGCCTCGCGGGCCTGGCGGCCGATTCGCCTCACGTGGCGCGCCCGTTTCTCGGGCTCGCTCGCGAGTTGATTCGAGCGTATGGCAGCGCTCGCGGCATTCCGTTTGTCGAAGATCCGTCGAACGCGTCGCGCCGGTACCTCAGGAATCGGGTGCGGCTCGACCTGTTGCCGGCGATCGGCCGGGTCCGTCCTCGATTTGCTGCGGAGATGCTCGCTCTGGCGGAGCGGGCGGCCGCATGGCGCGTCGACGTTGACGCGCTCGTTCGCGCGATCGTTTCCGAGAGCGTCGACGGCGGCATCCTTCGCGTTGCCAGGGAAGAGCTGGCAACGTACGATTCATCAACACTCAGCGTTCTTTGGCCGGCGATCGCGGCGCGCGCTTCCGTCACCCTCGATCGTCGCGGAACTCTACGTCTGGCACAGTTTACCACTTCGGGCGCCCCAGGGGCTCGGATGCAGTTGTCGGGGGGCGTCGAGGTTTTTCGGCATCGCGACTTTTTCGTTCTTCGCCGTTCGTCACCGCGGCGGGAGGCGGCACCGGTATCGCTCGATGGCGTGGTCCGGTTCGGCGAGTGGCGTTTCTGGCCAGTCCCGAGAGTCCCGGGCCACGACGAGCGAGCTTCCAGTGAATCGCCCGGCGAGAAAGGGCGCCAACAACGCGAGGACTGTTGGGTCGCCGACCTACCGGCTGACCGGCACCTGTCGGTTCGAGCGTGGCGTCCTGCCGACCGAATGCGTCCGCGAACGCGCGAGGCGGCACGTCGTGTGAAACGCTTTTTTGGTGACGCGCAGATCCCGGGGCCGAGCCGAGCCGGCTGGCCGGTCGTCCTCGCGGACGACGAGATCGTATGGATTCCTGGTGTCCGCCGCAGCGACGCGGCGTCCGAACGGTCCGGCCGACCGGTAGTCCGATATGCCTGTGAACGCACCCTCGGTGGGCTCCGCGATGGTTGAAGACCCGCGCCTCGATGGGCGCGCGGTCAGACGCATCGCGTTCACATCCGAGGTGATCGCGGCGCGCGTGCGGGATCTGGGGCGCAAGATCACGGACGCGTATCCGGACGGCGAGCTCCTCGTACTCGGCCTGCTCAAGGGGAGCTTCATCTTCCTCAGCGACCTGGTGCGCCAGATACAACGGCCGCTGCAGGTAGATTTCCTCGTCGCGTCGAGCTATGGCGACGCGACGGTGTCGAGCGGGGCCGTCCGACTGGTATACGATCCTGAAACGACGCTCGAGGGCAAAAACATTCTTTTGGTCGAGGATATCGTCGACTCCGGCCGTACATTGAGCCGGCTACTCGATCTCCTTTCTGAGCGGAGTCCGCGCTCACTCGAGGTATGCGCGCTCCTGCACAAGCACGTCGCCGAACATTTGCGGTATCCCACGAAGTTCGTGGGGTTCGATGCGCCAAATGAATTCCTGGTAGGGTACGGACTCGATCATGCCGAGAACTTCCGTCACCTGCCGTATATTGCGAGCTTGCAGTAGTTGTAGGACGAGCAGAGGCCTATGCCACCGACTCCGCCAAAAAAGCCGTTCAACCTCGGGCGTTTCTCCAAGACGCTCTCGTTCTGGATCCTCGTGATCCTGATTCCGGTCGCGTTCATCCAGTTCTCGAGCTCGCGCTCGGACTCGGCGCCGGACATCAGCTACACGCTCTACGATCAGGAGCTGCAGCGGGACAACATCAAAGAAGTGAAGATCCAGGCAGGCAGCCGGGTCATCGGGGCGTTCAAGCAGGAGGTCTTCGTCGGCCAGAAGCCGGCGAAGCGCTTCACGCTGAAATACCCGATGGAGAACAACCCCGCGGAGCTCGAGCGTCTGCGCGCCAAGAACGTCAACATCATTGGCACGGATGCACGTCCGTCCTTCGGCGCACTGCTGTTCAACTTCCTGCCGTACTTCCTGCTGATCGGCTTCTGGATCTTCCTGTTCAAGCAGATGCAGGCCGGCGGCGCCAAGGCGTTCTCGTTCGGCAAGTCGAAGGCGAAGCTGCTGACGGGCGATACGCCGAAGGTCACATTCGCCGACGTGGCGGGTGCGGACGAGGCGAAGGTCGAGCTGCAGGAGATCATCGAGTTCCTGAAGGATCCGCAGAAGTTCACGAAGCTCGGTGGACGTCTGCCGAAGGGTGCGCTGCTCGTCGGTCCTCCAGGCACTGGCAAGACACTGCTCGCGAAAGCTGTCGCGGGTGAAGCGGGCCGTCCGTTCTTCTCGATGTCCGGCTCCGACTTCGTCGAGATGTTCGTTGGCGTCGGCGCGAGCCGCGTGCGCGACCTGTTCGAGCAGGGCAAGGCACACGCGCCCTGCATCATCTTCATCGACGAGATCGACGCGGTCGGTCGTCATCGCGGCGCCGGTCTGGGTGGTGGTCACGACGAGCGCGAGCAGACGCTCAATCAGCTGCTCGTCGAGATGGACGGCTTCGAGTCGAACGACGGCGTGATTCTCATTGCCGCGACGAACCGTCCTGACGTGCTCGATCCCGCGCTGCTGCGCCCGGGTCGCTTCGATCGCCAGATCGTCGTCGATGCGCCGGACCTCCGTGGCCGCGAGGGGATCCTGCGCGTGCATCTCCGCAACAAGCCGATCGCCGAAGACGTCGACATCACCGGCCTGGCCCGCGGAACCCCGGGCATGGCTGGCGCCGACCTCGCGAACCTCGTGAACGAAGGCGCATTGCTCGCGGCGCGCCGGAATCACGACAAGATCTACATGGCCGACCTCGAGGAAGCGAAGGACAAGGTCATGCTCGGCGCCGAGCGGAAGTCGCTCGTGATGAAGGAGGACGAGCGCCGCCTGACCGCGTACCACGAGGCGGGCCACGCCGTCTGCGCGATGATGGTCAAGGGCAACGACCCGCTTCACAAGGTGACGATCGTGCCACGCGGTCGCGCGTTAGGCGTCGCGTTCACGCTGCCTGAGGATGACCGCGTCTCCGTAACGCGTGAGCAGTTGGAGGCGCGGCTCGCGATGGCGTACGGCGGCCGGGCCGCGGAGGAGATGGTGTTCGGCCACGACCGCGTGACCACCGGCGCCGCCAGCGACATCCAGCAGGCGACGGGGATCGCGCGCCGCTATGTGACGCAGTGGGGGCTGTCGGAGACGATCGGGCCCATTCTCGTCGGCGACAACGAGCAGGAGGTCTTCCTCGGCCGTGAGCTGATGAGCCGGCGTGAGGTGTCCGAGAAGACGGCCCAACTCGTGGACACCGAGGTAAAGCGCGTCATCGATCACGCGTTCAACCGCGCAAAGGCAGTCCTGACGGAGCACCTCGAGCTGCTCCACAAAGTGGCGGCCGCGCTGTTGGAGCGCGAAACGTTGACGCGCGAGGATATCGAGGTGCTGCGTCGCGGCGAACAGCTGCCGCCGCGCACGCCGACGATGCCACCTCCAACGGCGCCGGCGACGCTCATTCCATCGCTGGCTGAACCGAGACGGGTACCACCGATCATCGGCGGGCCTGAACCATCGCCAGCGTAGCCGTCGCCGGCTCCGCCGGCGACGAGCGGGAACTGGGAACCGGGAACGGATTGACGTCTGTTCCCGGTTTTCTGTAAAAACTGAATGAGACGGGTGAGAAGAGCTGCAGCGACATCAAGCAAGTCTCTCAACTCCTGAATCGCGTCGTTCGTCGCGTACCCGAGCCGATAGGCGAATTCGAGATGTGTGTCGACGTCGCGGAGCGAACCGCGCGCGATCGAAGGGTGATTGAGGTATTCTCCTCTCGTGAGACGGCCGTTGCCCTCGGCGATGTTTGCAGCGACTGATACTGCTGCGCTGCGGAGTTGTGCGGTGAGCCCGTAGCGTTCTTCACGCGGGAATGTTCGAGACAGGTCGTAGCACCGCACGCCGATCTCGACGGCAATCTTCCATACCCGGAGGTCGCGGTGATCACGGACGTTTATCACGCTGGCTATCCCGAAATCGGTTGTCGATAGTCTGAGGCCGAGACGAGTCGTGAGTGCCACCGAAACCGCGCCGGACCGGCCGAATCCACGCTCGCCGGACGTGTGGCGGATAAGAGGGCGTGACCTGCCCATCGATCGACCGATTGTCGTCGGGATTCTCAACGTCACGCCTGACTCTTTCAGCGACGGCGGACAATTCGAGTCTACCGATGCTGCGCTCGCACAAGCAGAACGAATGCTGGCGGAAGGGGCGGACGCGGTGGACATCGGCGGTGAGTCGACGCGACCTCAAGGCGCACGGCCTGTCTCGGCCGCAGAAGAAATGGCTCGGATACTTCCGACCATTCGCGCGGTTCGCGGCCGCTTCGCTAGTCTTCTGATCTCGGTCGATACTACGAAGTCCGAAGTTGCGTCAGCGGCAATCGCCGAAGGCGCCGACATCATGAACGACGTGTCCGGCTTTCGAATCGACCCGCGAATGGGCGAAATTGCCGCTGTGACCGGGGCAGGCGTTGTCTTGATGCATTCGCGCGGCTCCGTTGAAGAAATGGGTACGTACCGTCACGCTAACTACGACGATGATGTCGTGGCCGTGGTTCGCGCGGAGCTCGGTGTTTTACTCGCGAGTGCATTGGAGGCGGGAGTCAATCGCCAAGCGATCGTCCTCGATCCGGGGATAGGTTTCGCAAAGCGCTCGGACCATTCGCTTCTCGTGCTAGCACGGCTGGAGCGGTTGACGTCGTTAGGTTGCGCGATCATGGTAGGCGTATCGAGAAAACGGTTCATCGGGGAGCTGTCGGGAGTGTCCACTGCAAGAGATCGAGTGGCGGGTACGGTAGGTGCGAACGTCGCTGCGCTCATGCATGGCGCGCGACTCTTTCGGGTGCATGACGTCGCAGCCAATCGTCAGGCGCTCGACGTAGCGTGGGGCGTCATCAAGGCCGGGCGCGCCGTGCAGACCCCAGGCGACTCGCAGTCGCCCAGTTCCCGGTTCCCGGTTCCCGGTTCCCGTCGTCCATGAATTCCGTTCTCGATCAATTCCGCCTGCTGCATCCGGGTCCTCGCGATCTCATCGAGATCGTGATCGTCGCCTTCGTGTTCTACCGCGTGCTGCTGCTCATCCAGGGCACCCGGGCGGTGCAGATGCTCATCGGCATCGTCGTGCTCGTGCTCGTGTACGCGATCGCGTGGATCGTGAAGCTCACCATGATCACGTACCTCCTCGAGCTCGTGTTCACCTACGGCGCGTTCGCGGCGCTCATCATCTTCCAGCCCGAGTTGCGAGCCGGGTTGGCGCATCTCGGTCAATCACGCGTCACACGATTCTTCCGGCGCATGGAGGAAGTCGAGGTTGGCGAAGAAGTCGCCGAGGCGGTCGAGCGACTCGGGCGATCGGGCATCGGTGCCATCATCGTCCTCGAGCGCGAGATGGTGCTCGGGGACTACGTCGAATCCGGATCGGAGATGCAGGCCAAGGTTTCCGCGGACCTGCTGACCACGATCTTCACGCCGTACTCACCGTTGCATGACGGCGCGGTGATCATCCGCGGTGATACCATTATCGGCGCTGGGTGCATCCTGCCGCTGTCACAGGAGCCGCTGCCTGATCGCTCGCTGGGCACGCGGCACCGAGCCGCCATCGGGCTCAGTCAGGAAACCGACGCGGTGATCATCGTCGTGTCGGAGGAGACGTCGACGATCTCGGTCGCCCTCGCGGGTCGTCTGACGCGTAACCTGACGCCGGCCCAGGTGCGCGACCTCGTGTCGGGCCGTCCAGCACGATCGGCGGCCGAACCGCAACCGGTCGCCGAACTGCCGGCGTGAGCGCCGCGTCGCCGCGGCGCGCATTCGTCCTCGTCGGGACGACGCTCGGCGTCATCTACCTCGCGAGTCTCGCTCCCGGTGTCACGTTCTGGGACGCAGGAGAATTCGCATCGGCGGTCGAGTCGTTCGGGATCCCGCATCCACCGGGCACGCCGCTGTTCATTCTTGTGGCCCGTGTTTGGAGACTGTTGTTCGGCTTCCTGCCGACGGCGATTGCGACGAACTTGCTCGCGGCGGCATGCACCGCAGTGGCCGGTGGCGTCGCCGCCATCGTCGTGACGCGATGGACGCGCGACGTGACCGTCGCGTTCGCGGCGGGCGTGGGGTTTGGCAGTGCGGCGACCGTGTGGCTCAACGCAACGGAAACCGAGGTGTACTCCGCCTCACTGCTCCTGTCCGTGATCATGCTATACGTGGGAGTCAGGGCTCACGTGGACAGGAGGACCGCGCGTGCCGAGGCGGGCTGGCCCACGCCACGGCCGGCGTTAGGCAGGTACGATCTGCTGCTGGCGTACCTGTTCGCGATCACGCCTCCACTGCACCTGAGCGCGATGGTCGCCGCGCCGGCCGCCATCGCGCTCGCGACGATCGACCGCGACCTGCGGATCGACGGGCTGCGCGCAGGAATCCTGGTCGCCGCCGCCGTGCTGGCGACCGGCGTTGGCACCGGCTCCCTCCCGATTGCCGCGGCGGGCCTCGTCATGCTGGCGATGTGGGCGCTCGCCACATGGCATCGCCCGGATGGACATCGCGACGCCACCGCGATCTTGGCGCTCATCGCGGTTGGCGCGTCCAGCTTCCTCTATCTCCTGGTTCGTGCTCGCTACGACCCGGCCATCAACCAGGGGGATCCCGCGAACCTCGCCGGCGTCATCGAGGTCATCGCACGCCGGCAGTATGACGTCGCCGGACTCTGGCCTCGCCGCGCGCCGCTCTGGCTTCAGATCGGGAATTTCATCCAGTACGCCGACTGGCAGTACGCCTTGGGGCTCGATCAGTGGGTCGGAGCCTCGCCTGTGCGAACGCCGCTCACGGCGGCGTTCGTGGCGTTAGGCATCGTCGGGAGTCAGTGGCACCGGCGTCGCGACCGGCGAACGTGGGCGGCGCTGGTCGTTCTCGTGGCGTCCGCCACGCTCGGCGTGGTCCTCTATCTCAACCTCAAGGCCGGGCCGTCGTTCGGCTACGGCGTGCTGCCGGCCAACGCGGACCGCGAGGCGCGGGAACGCGACTATTTCTTCGCGCTCGGATTCGCCGGGTTTGGACTCTGGATCGGGATGGGCGCCGTCGCGCTCGCGCGCCGGATTGCGCGGCGGACCGCGCTCCCGCGCCTCGCGATCGTCGGTCCACTGGTTGCCGCGCTCCCGTTCCTTCTCAACTGGCGGGCGGTCGATCGGCGGCGCGAGCCGGCGGCGACGCTGCCCGACGCGTTTGCTCGCGCCACGCTGGAGTCGGCACCTCCACGCGCCGTGCTGTTTGTCGCGGGCGACAACGATACCTACCCGCTCTGGTACGTGCAGGTGGCGGAACACGTCCGGCGGGACGTCACCGTCGTGACGGTCCCACTGATACCCGCTGAGTGGTATCGCGCCGAGCTAGCCCGCCGACAAGGGCTCTACGAGCTTGCGGACACCGCGCGGTGGAAAGGGACCCCACGTGAGCTGACGTCGATCGCGGACCGCGTGAGGCGTGCCGGGCGACCCGTCGCTGCGGCGGTGTCTCTCGAGCCCGACCTTCGGGCGGCACTCGGCGCTGGCTGGACGTTTCGCGGCCTGATCTACGTGTCCCACCAATTTCCGGACTCGGGCGCGGTCACGGAGGTCGACCAACCCGCGGTAGATTCCACGGCCGCGATGGTCGCGCGCCTCTTCGGAGGACCGGTCGATGCGAATCGGGTGGACGATCCTGCGGCGCGCTATATCGCCGACCTTCTCCTTTGTCCAACCATCGCGAGGCGAGCCGTTCACGGCGGTTCCACGGACTCGGGGGAATTACTTGCCTCGCGTTGTAACTTCCGATAAAATGTAATGTTATGCCATTTCCAGGCCTCGCCGCTCGCGTCGCCGAGGTGCGCGAGCGGATCGCGGCGGCGGTCGCTCGAGGTGGACATGCACAACGGGTTACGGTCATTGCCGTGACCAAGACGTACGGTGCCGACGCGGTACTGTCCGCGTGGGAAAGCGGTATCACGGACGTCGGTGAGAACAAAGTCCAGGAAGCGCTGTCGAAGATGGGCGAAGTGAGCGTCCCGGTCCGGTGGCACCTCATCGGACACCTTCAACGCAACAAGGCGAAAGCGGTCGACCGATTCGAGATGGTGCATTCGGTGGACAGTGGTCGTCTTGCTGACGCGGTTGCACGTGTCGGTGAGGAGCGGGGCAGCCCGATCCGAAGCTTGATGCAGGTAAACGTGTCGGGCGAGGAGGCCAAGGGCGGGCTTTCGCCTGCTGAGGCTGATAGCGAAGGGGAACGCTGGTTGCGCCTGCGTGGTTTGCGTGTCGAAGGCGTCATGACGATGGCGCCGCTGGACGCGGATGAGCGCATTCTGCGCGCAACGTTTGGTGGTGCGCGCAAGGTGAGGGAGCAGCTGATCGCGCTGGGACACCCGGCGACGGAGCTGTCGATGGGAATGTCCAACGATTACGAGATCGCGGTGGAAGAAGGGGCCACGATGGTCAGACTCGGTACTGTCCTGTTCGGGGCGCGAGACGCATGAGTGACGAAGCCTTTCATCTCACGGCGGTCGATATCCGCCGGTACGATTTCGGCTCGGCGCTGCGCGGCTACGACAAGGCGCGGGTCGACCAGTTCCGCGATCAGGTTGCGGCCGAAGTAGAGCGGCTCGGTCGCGCGAATCAGGAACTCGACCAGAAGTCGAAGGGTCTCGTGGAGCAGCTTCGCGCGTTTCGTGAACGCGACAAGGCGCTCAACGACGCGCTGGTATCAGCGCAGCAGCTTCGGGCGGAGATTCGCGAGCAGGCGGACCGCGAGGCGCAGTTGCTGATGCGCGAGGCGCGAGCCCAGGCCGAGCGCGACCTCGAGTCCATCCGCGCGGAAACTCGCAAGATCGAGGACGAGATCCAGAATCTGGTGCGGGCGCGGCGTACGTATCTGTCGCAGCTCCGCGCAATGGTCGAGCGCCAGCTCGTGGAGATCGAGACGGCAGAAGCCGCGTCGATGCCGCAGCCGGCGGCGGGCACGCCGCCCTCGGCGCCGAGGACCGAGGAGCCGAGGCGCTCCGCGCACCCGACGCCCGCGTGGCTGGACTCACTGGTGAAGGAGTAGCGAGGTTGTGTCCGCCGCCGGAACACTTCCGAGCGATCGCCAGTTGATGCTCGACGGTCCGCACACGCTCGAGCAGGTCGAGCGCGCGGCGGACGTTGTGCGAAGTCGCTTCGCCCGGCCGCCGAATGTCGCCGTGATTCTCGGAACTGGCCTCGGAGGCCTCGCCAGTCGAGTCGCCGTGGAGGCGAGCATCGACTACGCCGACATCCCGGGTTTCCCGCTGTCGACCGTGGAGTCCCATGCCGGGCGGCTCCTGTGCGGGACGCTCGCCGGCAAGACGGTCGTGGCCATGCAGGGGCGGTTCCATCGCTACGAGGGGTATTCCCTCGCGCAGGTGACGTTCCCGGTGCGCGTGCTTCGCGCGTTAGGCGCTCGCGTACTGGTCGTGTCCAACGCGTGTGGCGGGATGCATCCGCTCTGGGCACCGGGCGATCTCATGCTCATTGCGGACCACATCAACCTGCTCGGCGACAACCCGCTCATCGGGCCTAACGACGATCGGCTCGGTCCTCGCTTCCCGGACATGTCCGAGCCGTACGACGGCCGGCTGCGGGCGGTCGCGCGTGCCGTGGCGCTCGAGCAGGGCATCACGCTCCACGAGGGCGTCTACGTCGCGGTCCCGGGGCCGAACCTGGAGACGCGCGCCGAGTATCGCTTTCTCCGCGGGATCGGCGCCGACGTCGTCGGCATGTCCACGGTGCCCGAGGTCATCGTCGCCATCCACGGCGGGATGCGGGTGCTGGGCATCTCGATCATCACGGACCAGTGCCTGCCGGACGCGCTCGAGCCGGCGAGCGTCGAGAAGATCATCGCGGTCGCGTCGCGAGCGGAGCCGAATCTGACCACCCTCGTGTGCGGCGTGTTGGAGCGCGTGTGACGGCCGTCGGTTCGGAGCAGCGTTTTCGACTTCTTCCGCCCGACGGCGGCGCAAACGCGCTCGAGGAGGACTTGCTCGCGAAATGGCGCGAGGAAGGATTGTTCGCGCGCACGCTCGAGGCGCACGCCCACGCGCCGCCATGGGTGTTCTTCGAGGGCCCGCCGACAGCCAATGGCCGACCGGGCATCCATCACGTCTTTGCGCGAACGATCAAGGATCTCTTCTGCCGCCATCGCGCGATGAAGGGGCACTTCGTGCTTCGAAAGGCGGGCTGGGACACGCACGGGCTGCCAGTGGAGATCGAGGTCGAGAAGCAGTTGCCGGCGCTTCTCAAGGCGCGCGGAATGAGCGACGAGGAGATCGCGCGTTACAGCGGTAAGCAGCTGATCGAGGCGTTCGGGGTCGAGGAATTCAATCGCCTGTGTCGCGAAAGCGTCTGGAAGTACCAGGGCGACTGGGAGCGGCTGAGCGAGCGCATTGGCTACTGGCTCGACTACG
>Ga0070681_10000445_pt1 | contig 33711 bp, 27 predicted proteins | sample KBSC83BmetaG_FD_65650 | JGI IMG/M metagenome (GOLD analysis project Ga0070681, IMG submission 65650) | Corn rhizosphere microbial communities from Kellogg Biological Station, Michigan, USA - KBS C8-3B metaG | ecosystem: Host-associated > Plants > Roots > Rhizosphere | place: USA: Michigan...
CCTGACGACCACAGCCCGCCGGCCCCACTCCTTCCCATCCCGAACAGGACCGTGAAACGGCGGCGCGCCGATGATAGTACGGATTGCCCGTGCGAAAGTAGGTCATTGTCAGGCACCCATTCCTGAACGAGCCCGGCCAAGCGCCGGGCTTTTTTCATGTCGCTTGCGCTTCCACTTTTCGCCTGTGCTAGCCTCGGCGCTCGCCGCGCATGCGAGCGTTTCGCGGTAGAACAGTGAAACTCGAGTCGTCACCCGGCAGCGAATCATTTTCGATCGCCATAGCGGAAACGGGGCGACGGATCGCCGTTAGGACGCACCGGCTGCCGCTTCCCGATGGCAACGACGTCGCGATGTGTGTGCCCTGCGGCAAAGGCGACGACATCACGGCAGAGATCGTGCGCGGCACCTTCCGGATTCCCGCGCACTACAGGCTGCTGGAAGCGCTGGTTCCGAAGCCCGGCCGCGTCGTCGATCTCGGCGCGCACATCGGCACGTTCGCCGCATACGCGGCCGCGTTGGGGCACGAAGTCATCGCTGTGGATGCATCCGAATGCAACATTGCACTGCTGCGCGAGACGATGAAAATCAACGCGTTCGACCGCGTTCGCGCCGTGCACGCGGCGATCAGCGATACGCCGGGTCACCTGGAATTTACCGAGTTCGGTGCATATGGCGTCGTTGCCAGTCCGTTGCTTAAATGGCCTACCGTGCGCGTGCCCGCTGTTACCGTCGACCAGTTGTTGGCGGACAGCGGCTGGTCCGACGCGGATTTCGTGAAAATGGACGTCGAAGGCTCGGAAATGGCCGCGCTGCGCGGCATGGACCAATTACTCGCGAAAGGCGATGCCGCGCTGGTGTTCGAGTCCAACGGACACACTTTGCACCTCTACGGACAATCGCCGACTGCGCTTCTGAACCATCTGCACCGCGCGCAATACCGCTCATGGGCAATTCAAGGAAACCGGCTGGTTCCGGTCACGCCGCACCATGTGCAATTCGAATGCCTCGTCGATTACCTTGCCCTGACCGACGAATCTCGAGCGATCCCCGGCTGGCGCTACCGCGCTCCGAGGCGGGCCTCGCAGCAATTCGCAGTTGCGGTGTCGGCCTGTCGCCACGCCAATCCGCACGTACGCGCGCACGTTGGCAGGACACTTCAGCAGGCCGACGCGGCGTTACGCGGCGATCGCCGGATCGATGCGGCGCTACGCGCACTGGCGCGCGACAGCGAGGCGAGCGTACGCGAATCCGTGAGCTGGTTCCCGCGGTCGTCGCGCGAAACACTACCCGGCCAAGACGGCGTACCGAGCTAGAGAACGGCGCAAGCCGGCGGTCCCGGCCAACGGCGACGGACGAGACTATGGACTTTTTCGGCAAGCGCCTGATCCCCGCGAGGCCCCGTCACGCCGCCGCAGGTTCCCGATTGCGTTCGGGACTTTGCAGCCAAGCGCAACTTCAGTCGCCCGACTTCCAGAACTGGGTCGTCCGGATACATGAAGCACCGATGCACATGCATCGTAAAGTCTGGGAATGGTGTTACGCCGCCCAGGCGCTTGACGAGAGGAACATGCTCACCGAGGGGCGACGAGGTATCGGTTTCGCCGTGGGAACCGAGCCGTTGCCCAGTCTGTTTGCGAGCCTCGGATGCCAGATCCTGGCAACTGACGTTGCGACCGAAGAAGCGCGCAAAGGCGGCTGGATCGAGACCACCCAGCACGCCGATTCTCTGGAGAGTCTGAATCGGCGCGGCATCTGCGACCCGGACCTGTTTCGACAGCGCGTCAGCTTCCGATTCGTCGATATGCGGGACCTGCCCGATGACTTGGGAACCTTCGATTTCGTCTGGTCTTCTTGCGCTCTCGAGCATCTGGGTAACATGGCGCTCGGGTGCACTTTCATCGCCGAATCGATGAAGTACCTTAAGCCCGGCGGAGTGGCGGTACACACCACTGAGTACAACGTTCAGTCAAATCGCCGGACGGTCACGGAAGGGCCGACCGTGCTTTTTCGAAAGCGCGACATCCAGTCCATCGCCGCGAACCTGGTAAGCCGAGGCCATCGGGTCGACCTCGACTTTACGGAGGGCGATTTGCCCGCCGACCGTGTTGTCGACAAGCCGCCGTACAGCCATGCCACCCACCTTCGGGTACTGATGAACGACTACATCGTTACTTCCTACGGCCTGATCGTCGAAGCGTGAAGCGATTCGCTGATCCACCGGCCGGCGAGGGCCGCGCGGCTAACCACGGCACGACGTAATCGGCGCATCCCGCGATGTCTGACAGCCGCTTTTCGTTCCATTCCATTTCGGTACCCGGCGTGAGCCGGGTCGAGATCGCCCTGCCCATTGATTCGGCGGATCCCGTCGTCGCCGCTTACAGGAACGGACAGGCGTTGAACGGCTACTTGACGGAATGGCTGCGACGCTTCACCCGTTCCGATGATTTCGTCCTTGACCTGGGATGTCACGTCGGGACGCTCTCGATCCCGGCGACTGCGCTCGGGCGACGGGTATTCGCGGTCGACGCCTCCATGCTGCACGTGGAAGCTGTGCGACTCGCGGCGGTGCGCAATGGTTTCGACGACCTCCGCATCGAGCGATGCGCAATTGCGGCGTCCGACGGGGAGCTTGCGTTTCTCGAGAATGGATTGTGGGGCAGGGTGATGCCAGGAGAAGCCGCAAAAGATGGATCGCAATGGGTGCCCGCCCGGCGCGCCGACTCGTTGCTCCTGGAATGCGGGTGGGAACGGGTGGACTTTGTGAAGATCGACATCGAAGGTTCCGAACTCGCGGCCATCGAAAGCCTCGGGCGCTATCTGGATGCGGAACGTGCGCCGGTCATCGTCTATGAATCGAATGGAATGACATTCGAGTTGTTCGGTTACACGATTGGCCACATACGCGAGCGACTCGAGGCCCTTGGGTATGAGACTTACCGGTTCGAACCCGAAGGTCTGGTCTACTGTCCGCCCCATGAGCTGCAGCCGGAGGCTTGGCTCGACGTCGTAGCTTTGCCTGCGAGATGGCGACGAGGCGAAGCTCCGTTGATGCGTACATGGGCGAGAGGCGCAATGGTCGAGCGATGCCTTACGTGGGGTGGAAACGAGCATCGGAATGTGCGTCAGTACCTGCATCGCGCATTGAGCGCGGATCGCTCCTCGCTCGGCGACGACGCGCAGATTGCGCGACTGCGCACAAGGCTCGCCGATGAATTCGGAACGCTCTAGCAAGTCCGCTCCCGCTTGCAACACGGTTACGATCGACGCCGTTACGTGCGGGCCGACCGTGAAGTAGCCGTTCGGCTCGTCGAAAGCCTGCGCGGATAAGGCGGCATGTCCATCGTTGAACGCTTCGGCTTCTCCGGGATGCTGCTCGCCGCGTGGCGCTACCGCGAGTTCATCCTGTCGTCGATCCGCGCCGACTATCGCGCCCGCTTCGTCCGGAGCAGGCTCGGGACGCTGTGGATGATCGTCCATCCGCTGGTCAACGCGGCGATCTTCGCGCTGGTTCTCGCCGAAGTGATGCAGAGCCGCATTCCCGCCGGCGGCGGTGGCAAGTTCGACTACGCTTTGTATCTGATGGCTGGGATGCTCGCGTGGTCGCTCTTCGCCGACGTCGTCACGCGTTGCCTGACGATCTTCATCGACAACGGCAATCTGCTGAAGAAGCTGCAGTTCCCGCGGATCTGCCTGCCCATCATCGCCACCGGATCGGCGCTGCTCGCCAACGTCCTGTTGTTCGCCGCGATCCTCGCGATCTTCACGCTGCTCGGAAACCCGCCCCGGCCGACGGTCCTCTGGGTACCCGCGCTCATGATCGTTCCGCTCGCGCTTGGCGTCGGCGTCGGTTTGCTCTTCGCCATCTTCAACGTCTTCGTGCGCGACGTCGGCCAGGTGGTACCGGTTCTCCTGCAACTCGGCTTCTGGTTCACGCCCATCGTGTACTTGCCGAGCCTGTTGCCGGAGCGGTTCGTGCCGCTGCTTCGCCTGAACCCGATGACGCCGATCGTCCAGTCCTATCAGAACGTCATGGTCTGGCATTCCGCGCCCGCATGGCCTGCGCTCGCGTGGGTGGTCGCGCTTGCCGTGGCGCTCCTCGCGATGTCGCTGTTCGTGTTTCGCCGCGCAAGCGTCGAACTGGTGGACGCATTGTGAGCGGCGAGGCGGTCCTCGAGATCGTCGGTGCCGGCAAGTCGTATCGCGGTTATTCGAGCATGTGGTGGCGGGCGGCGGGATGGTTTACCGGCAAGCCGTCCCACTTCCTCGACAACTGGGTGCTGCGAGACGTTTCACTCGCCGTGCGTCGCGGCGAAGCGGTCGGCATCGTGGGCAGGAACGGCGCAGGCAAGAGCACGCTTCTGAAGCTCGTTGCCGGCACTGTCGCGCCGACCGAAGGCACCATCGTTACGCGCGGACGGGTGAGCGCGATCCTCGAGCTCGGCATGGGATTCAATCCCGAGTTCAGTGCGCGCGACAATGCACGGCATGCCTGCGGACTGCAGGGCTACTCGCGTGCCGCGATCGACGGCATCATGCCCTGGATCGAATCGTTCTCCGACGTCGGCGCATATTTCGACGAGCCGGTGCGCACGTTCTCGAGCGGAATGACGATGCGCGTCGCGTTCGCCGTCGCGACTGCGTTGCGCCCCGACATCCTGATCGTCGACGAAGCGCTGTCCGTCGGCGATGCCGCCTTTCAGCGCAAGAGTTTTCGCCGCATCGAGGAATTCCTCGCGCATGGCACCAGCCTGCTCTTCGTCAGCCACAACACCGAATCGGTGAAGCGTATTTGCGACCAGGTGATCTGGCTGGCCGGCGGCCGGATGATGATGAGCGGCTCGAGCAAGGAGGTCGCCGAAGCCTACGAGCGCGACATGCTCGGCGCCCATCCCGAACCGGCGGTACGGCCCACGCAGTCGGCCTTTTTCGACAGGACGATGGGATCGAGCATCGAGGTCGAGTATGGCGACAAAGAGGCGACGATCTTCGACGTCGCGCTCGTGACCGAGGACGGCGTAGAAGCGAACACCCTTCCGCAGGGCCTGAACTTCTCGGTTCGATACAAGGTGCGCTTCCGGGCCGGTTGCCGCGACGTACACTTCGGGATGATGGTGAAGACCCTGGAAGGCATTTGCGTCTATTCGACGAACACGGCGCTTTCGCACCCCACGAACATGTACCGCGACGGCGACGTCGTCGAGGTTCGCTTCGACCTGGCGAACAACCTCGTCCCCGGCCTCTATTACCTCAACTGCGGCGTGAATCGGACGACCGAGGCCGGTCGAGCGTTGCTGCACCGGCGGGTCGACGTGGCGGTCTTCCGGATTTGCGAGCCGGTGCCGACGTCGGAAACAGGCATCGCGCGCCTCGCGGCACGCGCGAGCGTCCGGCTTGCCGAAACGCAGGCCGCCGCGTGATCGTCGTCATCGGCGGAATGTATCGCAGCGGTTCGACGTTTTCCTTCAATGTCGTGCGCGAGCTGCTCGCGAGCGACGGGCCGGTGATGACGCGCGCGTCGGACTCGATCCTTCCTTGCGCGCCCGAGAATGGCGCGAAGCATCTGATCGTCAAGTCGCATGCCCCCGATGCGCTTTGCGACGACATGATCCGGCTCGGCGCCGTGCGGTGCATCTGCACGTTTCGCCGGCCCGAGGACGCCATCGCGTCGTGGATGCACGCGTTCGGCCACGACCTCGCCGCAACCATCGAGCTCATGCGCGGCTGGCTCTCATGGCACGCGCGTGCGGCCGCGCATTGCCTCAACGTCCGTTACGACGACATCGACCGTCGACCGCTTCGCGTCATCCTGCACATCGAGCGCTGGCTGCTTGGCGGCGTGCGCCCGCTCGCTGCGCTGCGCCTGCGGCGCGCGTACGACAAGCGCAAATTGATGGATGCCTATGCGCGATTGGAGCGCAGCGCGGCGGTTCGCGACATCGGATTCAGCTACTACGATCCGACGACGTTCTTCCACAGGCACCACGTGTCGTCGGCGAAGAGCCGGCGGGCCTCGGAAGTCCTGGCCGAGGAGGACGTGCTGCGCATTCGTTCGGCTTTGGCCTCCTATGTCGATGCGAACGGCGACTACCGGCTTCCCGCAACGTCGGGCTGACTCGATCGACTTCGATGGCACGCGGCGGCGTTCCCCTGGTACACGACGAGATCTTCGTGTCGTACGCGCAGAATTTCGAAGACGTGATGCTGTGGCGCGCGCTCGGGCATGTCGAGCGCGGCTTTTACATCGACGTCGGCGCACAGCATCCGCGCATCGACTCTGTCAGCCGTGCCTTCTACGAGCGCGACTGGAGAGGCGTTCACGTGGAGCCGGCGGATGAGTACGCGAGGCTTTTGCGCGAGGACCGTCCCGACGAGGACGTGCTGCAGGCGGCGATCGCTGAGCGCGACGGACTGGTCGAGTACTTCGAGATCGCACAGACAGGCCTGTCGACGATCGACTCGGGCATCGCCGCCGGTCATGCGGACGCGGGATATGCGCCGCAACGCAGGCTCGTCCCCTGCATGACGCTCGACCGTTTGCTCGCGCCGTACGCCGATCGAGACGTGCATTGGCTCAAGATCGACGTCGAAGGCGCCGAGCGCCGGGTATTGCAGGGTTGGACCGAGGCGTCCGCACGGCCCTGGATCGTCGTCGTCGAGAGCACGCGGCCGCTCACTGCGCAGACGACGGTTGCGGAATGGGAACCGGACCTCGTCGCGCTCGGCTACGAGCACGCGTACTTCGACGGTCTCAACAGCTTCTATGTTTCGCTTGCGCATCCCGAGCTTCGCCAAGCCTTTGCCTGTCCGCCCAACGTATTCGACGATTTCGAGCTCAGCGGATTGTCGTCGTTCGGCCTCGGCTGGCAGCGTCGCACGCACGAGCTCGAAGCGGCGCACGCCGCCGCGCTCGCGAGCGCGAATGCGGCCATCGCGTCGCTCGAGCAACGCGAAGCGGCGCTGCAGCTCGACGTTCGACAGGCGCAAACGAGGATCGCCGAGCGCGACGCACGCATCGCGCTTCTGCAGGCGTGGCTCGACGAGCGCGGAGCGGAGCGCGATCGCCTGTCGCACGCCCTCGACGCGATGCGCGAGGAACGAAACCGGCAGGTCGCGGGTCTGGAAGCGCGGCTGCACGAGCACGCAGCGCGGTACACCGCGCTCGAAGCGTTCAGTCGCCAGGTGGAGGCGCTTTATGCTTCGGTGATCGCGAGCCGTTCGTGGCGGCTTACGAGGCCGCTGCGTTGGATCGCGGACGGATGCCGGCGATGGGCGCGGGTCGCGCATGCGAAGGCCAGGCCTGCGACTGAAGCGCCGCGGCGACGGCTGCGCGCGGTCCTGCGGCGCGGGATCGCCTACGTCGAGGCGAATCCGCGGCGCAAGCGGGCCGTCGCGCGGGTAGTGCGCCCGATCCGACCGCTCGACGCGTGGCTGCGCTCTGTCGCGGCGCGGCACGCGGTGGCGCCCGCGACGGCGAACGCCACCGGTCCGGGCAGCAGCGGCGTTCGAGTCGAATACGACGACGGCGCGCAGCTCCTCGCACGGCGTCTCGAGTACATCACGGAGCTCGAAACGCGAATCGATCGGATGGCGCTCGCGCACCATCGCGAAGTCGAGCGCCTGCAGCGCGAAGTCGCCACGCTGCGGCGGCAAGACGATGCCGCGGAGCGCGCAAGCGATTCCCCATCGACCCAAATGCCCGCGCCCCGACCTCGCCTGACGGTCGGCAACGGAGACGGCGCATGAAGCATGCGCGCGCGGTGCTCGACCTGCAGGGATGCCAGTCCGAGGTTTCGCGCGGGCGCGGGATAGGCCGCTATTCGCGGGGATTGGCCGAGGCGCTGTTGCGCACGCCCGGCTGCTTCAGCGTCTCCGTTGCCTTGAACGGTGCGTTCTCGGACGTTGCGCGCGATTTGGCGAAGGCGCTCGCGCCGTGGACTTCCGACGATCGCGTGGTGCGCTACGAAGCTCCGGATCCCGTCACTTTCTGGGATCCGTCGGGCGTGGATCCGGGGCGTGTCGCAGGCGAGTGGATCGCACGCGATGCCTGGTGCGCCGAGAAGCCCGATCTCGTCCACGTGAGCAGCCTGTTCGAGGGGCTGGAGGGGCGCGCGATCGTGCCTTCGCTGCTCGGCATTCCCGCGGGCACCGTGCTTTCGGCGACGGCCTACGACGTCATTCCGATGATCCACCCGGACGTCTACCTGACGGACGTCGTCACGCGTCGCTGGTATCAAAGCCGAATCGACCGGATGCGGCGCTGCCACTTGCTGCTGGCGATCTCGGAGGCGTCGCGACGGGACATCGTCACGCATGCCGGCATTCCGGCCGATCGCGTCGTCAGCATCTCGGGCGCTGCGGATGCGCGCTTCCAGCCGGCGGACGTCTCCGAAGTCCGGCGCGTGCAGGTGCTCGCTCCGCTCGGCCTCGCCAAGCCGTACGTCATGTACACCGGCGGCATCGAGCCGCGCAAGAACGTCGAAGGGCTTATCCGTGCGTTCGCGCTTCTCCCGCCGGCCATGCGCGCGAGGCACCAGCTCGCGATCGTATGCAGCGTGAACGATGCCGACAGGACCCGGCTGCGCACGCTCGCGCGCGAGGCCGGGCTCGCCGGCGATGCGTTCGTGCTGACCGGCTACGTCGACGACGAAACGCTCGTCGACCTCTATCGATGCGCGCGCCTCTTCGTGTTCCCGTCGCGGTACGAAGGCTTCGGATTGCCGGTGCTCGAGGCGATGGCATGCGGAACGCCGACGATCGCCGCCGACTCGTCGAGCCTGCCGGAGATCGTTGCGTGGAGCGATGCGTTGTTTCCCGTCGGCAACGATCGATTCATGGCCGAGGCGATGGCGCGGGCGCTCGCCGACGACGCTTTCCTAGCTCACCTTGGCCGGCACGGGCTCGAGCAGTCAGCGCGCTTTTCGTGGCGTCGCACGGCCTCGCTCGCGCACGATGCGTGGCGCGACGCGATCGAGCGCCATGCGCAAGCCGTGGTCGTTCCGGTGTCACGGCCGTTGCGAAGGCTCGCGCTCGTCACGCCGCTGCACCCCGATCGCTCGGGCATTGCGGACTTCGTCACGCAATGGCTGCCCTACCTGTCGCGGCACTTCGAGATCGACCTCTTCTGCGGACCGGACGCCGACGCCGATCGATATCGTGCGCTCGGCCATGCGGTGCGTCCGTGGCAGGCACTTCCGACGTGCTGGCTCGATTACGATGCCGGCGTCCTGTACCAGATGGGCAACTCGGAGTTCCACGTGCACATGCTGGCGCTCCTTTGCGTATGCCCCGGCACCGTCCTCTTGCACGATGCGTTCCTGAGCGGCCTGATCGACTATGCCGACCGGGGGCCGCCGCAACTGGCAGGACTGTTCGACGACATGCTCAGCTACGCTCACCCCGACGCCGCACTGGCAAGAATCGAGCGCGACCGGGCGATCGAGCAGCTTCCCATGAGCCGCTGGGTCGCCGACCAGGCGCTCGGTGTCATCGTGACGTCGAATCACGCGCTCGAGCTTCTGCGGCAGCACGACCAGATCGATCGTGCGCGTTGCGTCGTCGTGTCGCATCATCGCGAGGCGCGCGCCGTCACCGACAACGAGCGTGCTGCAGCGCGCCGGGCGCTCGGTGTCGCCGACGACACGCTTCTCGTGTGCTCGTTCGGTCGCGCATCGCCACGCAAGCTCAGCATGGAACTCGTCGATGCGTGGGCGGCCGCTTCGCTCGGCGCGCATTCGCAACTGGTCTTCGTGGGTGCCGCCGACGACGGCTATGGGCGACAGTTGCAGGAGCGCACACGCGCCGCAGCAGGCGTCTCCATCGCCGGGCACGTCGACGACGAGGTGTTCCACGCCTACGCGAGGGCATGCGACATCGTCGTTCAACTGAGGACCGGCTCGCGCGGCGAGGCGTCCGGCGCCGCGCTTTACGCGATGGCTTACGGGAAACCGGTCATCGCGACGCGGCATGGCAGCCTTGCCGAGATTGCGCCGGACGCGTGCGTGCACCTCGATCTTCCGCTCGCGACGGACGTTCTCTCCGGGGCGCTCGCGACGATCGCCGCCGATCCGGGGCGACGCCGCGCGCTCGGCGAGCGCGCCGCCGAATGGATCCGCACGCATGCGGATCCGGCCGACACGGCCGCGCTGCTCGCGCGTCACGTCGTGCGGTTCAACGACCGCGCATACGCCGTTCCGGACGAGTCCACGCGCACTGCGTCCGAGCAGCTCGCGTCGCTCGGTGCGCCAACAGGATGGCTCGAGGATGTTCGGCAGCGCAGCGCCCGCTCGCGCTCGCCGCGCGTGCTCGGTGCGCGTGCACGCGACGTTCGCGACACACTCACGACGCTGCTTCCCGTTCAGCGGGGAGGCGTTGCGTCGGACCGGCGGAACGAGGAAAACGCGGCGTACCGCCCGCTCGTCGTCGCCGCCAACGATCCGCGAATGCGGACGCAGTGCGGCGTCAAGCAGGGCAGCGTGATTCGTGCAACGGGCGAGCCGGGAATGCTTGTGCACGGTCCTCGCCTTCCAATCGCGGCCGGCCGCTACAGGGTACGCATTTACGGAACCGCGGACACGTCGGCATCTTCGACGCGCGCCAGGCTGGAGGTCGTCTGCCAGGCCGGCGAGCGCGTGCTCGCGATGCATCCGTTGTGCGACGGCGGAGCTGCGCAGGCACGCGGCTTCCTCGGGCGACTCGACTTCGTCGTCGAGGACCCGGTCGCCGATCTCGAAATCCGTGTGCAACTGATGGAATCGTGCGACGTGACGTTCGAAAGCATCGATCTCGTGAGCCTCGACTCCTGACTGCCGCGCAGTGGATACGCGGAGGATAACAACCGCCATCTCGATGAGTGAGCCTTCGACTTCCGGCCAAGGCGTGCCATCGCTGCCTGAGCGACGCCGGTTGCGTCGCGCGCAACGCGGTTGATGCAACACCTGCTTGCGGCGGGAATCGGTCCCCTGGTGTGGATCGTCGGACGCCTCGTGCTGTCGGCAGCGCACGCGCGTGGACGGCGGCGGCCGCTTCTCATCGAAGCTTCGTTCACCTTCGGAGTCGGGCTGTGCGCGATGACGCCACTGCTCTTGCTTGCTGCCGCAGCCGGACGCTTCGACGCAGCGTCGATTGGCGGGGCCGGCTGGCTAGCCTCGTTCGCGTCGCTCGCATTGTCGCGGAAACGGTCGGCGTCGCAAGCCCATACCGGTGGGAAAACCTTCGACCGCTACGATGCGGCCGCTGTCGCGATCGCGGTCGCGTTCGCCGTGTTCGCATTCCTGCATCGCGAGCCGACCCTCGGATACGGCCGCGATCAGCAGGTCTATGCCGAGTATGCGATCTCGCTCTCGCGCTACGGCAACGCCGCACCGATCCTGCACGCGAGCGACGAAGCCGATCGTGCGCTCATTCGAGTCGTCACGCAGTCGCGTGCGATGTTCTTCATGCCGGGGATTCTGCCCGAGCGTCCATCTCCGCAGGCGCCAATCCGTTCCTATCTGCCTCTCGGCTGGACGGTATGGCTCGCCTTCGCGCACGCCGTTGGCGGCATGCCGCTCTTGTACGGCGCGAACGCGCTCGTCATGGGATTGGCGGTCACGCTGGTGTTCGCGCTGGCTCGAGCGCTAGCGGGGCCCGCGATTGCGCTGGGCGCATCGATCGCGTTCGCATCGTTGCCGCTTTCGTTCTGGGTCGCCCGGCTGACCCTGAGCGAGCCGCTTTCGCTTTGCCTGTTGCTCATGCTGCCGCTGGCTCCGCTTGCAATACGCCATGACCGCTCGCTTGCCCTGATTTCGCTGGTCCTGTTCGGCGCATGCCTCGTGCGCGTCGATGCCGTGGTTGCCGCCCCGGCGCTGATCCTCGCATTGCTGCCCGACGTCGAGCGGATCGCGCCGGGCCAATGGGCGCGGGCGAGAAACGCGATCGCTGCGATCGCGCTGACGGCCAGCGCCGTGTGCGTGATACACGCAGCGCTGAATCCGGCGTACTTCGCCGACGTCGCCCGGTTCTTGCGGCCGGCGCTCGCTGTCACGTGGCTCCTCGCGCTTGCCGCCGTGCTGCCGCGTCGCCAGCTCGCGCAAGCGCTCGGCTTCACGCACGCAACCGCGACGTGGATCGTTGCCGTCGTCGCGATCGTCCTCCTCTTCGCATACAGCGCGCTGTTGCGGCCGTCGATCGAGCCGTACAGTCTCATTCCGTTCGCGGGCGGGCTCACAGGGACGCGCGATTTCCGCGAGGCCTCGCTGGTGAACTTGGCCGCGTACACCGGATGGCCGCTGCTGCTGCTGTCGCTTGCCGGAGCGTGCATCGCATTGCGCGCAGCCCTGCGGCGTTCGAGTTCGTCGTTGCTGCGGATCCTCGTCGCGCTGTCGCTCGGCTTCGCGCTGCTCTATCTTTGGTTCCCCCATGTGAGTCCCGACCACCCGTGGGCGGCCCGGCGCTTCGTGCCCGTTATCCTCCCCGCGATCCCGCTTTTTGGCGCCATCGCCCTGCGCACCGTGCTGAACGGTCGCCGAATCTGGCTTCGTGTCGGCGCGTTCCTTCTCGCGTTCGCCTCGGTTCCCGCCTGGGCGGTTCAGCGCGACGCGCTTCTTCGCGTTCGCGACGATCAATCGGTCCCGAATATCGAGGCGATCGCGAATCGGCTTCCCGTTTCCCTCGTGGTTGCCGATGGCCGGCTGGAGAACATCGCGACCGCGCTGTTCGTCGCCTACCGGAAGCCTCTTGTCGTGCTTCATCTGAACGCCGATGTCGACGTGCGTCTTGCCTCGCGATGGATCGAAGCGAAAGCTCGAGCGGGCAATGCCGCGTGGGTTCTCGAAGATCCCGCCGCACCCCGAGCCGGCGCAATCGCGCACGACGTCGCGCATTGGACGATCGAACGCACGGCGATCGAGCGTAGCAACGTGGCACCGGCGCGTGTCCTCACGACCGAGGTCACGCCGGTCGCATTGACCCGCTTCGACCGCATCGATCCCGACCGCGGCGTCGCGCACACGATGTTCGGGGCCGATCGCGTGTGGGGCGTGGCGGAGTCCGGCTTCTATCGCGCCGAAATTGCCCCGTACGGCGCGTTTCGCTATACCGACGGCGGCGCATGGATGCTCTTTCCGGCAAAGGCATGGCGCAATGCAATCGCGGTGAAGCTCGACCTGTTCAGCTTCGGCGATACCGGGAGGCGTCAGTGGGTGCGCCTTGCGATCAACGGACGCACGATCTGGAACGGAAGCGTTGCGGCAGGCGTATCGAGCATTCGCGCGCCGCTGCCGGCCGGCGTGCTGGATCGAGCCGACGATGCTCTGATCGAGCTGTGGAGCGAGACCCGGCCGATCGCCTGGTCAGCCGTCGAGGATCATGCCCCACTCGGCGTGGGCTTGATCGGCCTGCGGCCGCTCGATCGCGACGACGAATTCCGGGCGTCTGCGCATTCGCAAACATTCGCGGGTCGGGTCGACGTCCTCTCTCCGGTGAGCCGCTTCGTCGTCCAAGCCGCTAAACCGCCGTCGGTCGATGTCGAGATCGAGAATACGGGAAGTGCGCCATGGCCGACGATCCGTGAACTGGCGCACGTGCGTGGAGTGGTCCGTATCGCCTCGCGGTGGTATCACGCTGATGATTCGTCGAGCATGGTGGGGAACAACTGGTGGGACATGGCGATCTCGCTGCTACCCGGCGATACCACGCGCGTGCGAGTGCCGCTATCCCCCGTCGCGTTGAATGGCGAACGGTTGCCGCCCGGCCGCTACGAAATTCGAATCGGCCTCTTCCGCGAGGGATTCGACTGGATTGCGGCCGATGCCGGCCGAATACCAGTCGTCATCGAATGACACGCCGCGGGCCTCCTCGATCGACCGAATGCGGCGAGGGACTCGTGCGTGGAGGAGGGTCAGTGCTGGCGCTGGCGGCGCCTGGTCAGGAAGCCGATTCCAAGCAGGCCCGCCGCGAGCAACAGCAGCGGCGATGGCTCGGGAATGGTGACAGCCGCAGGCTGAATATCGGGGTCGCCGAACGCGAACGCCGCCGACGTAACGAAGGGGATCCGTCCGAGGTCGCCTGCGCTGAAATGGAACACGACCGGCCCGACCAGAAGCGGATTGTTCGCAGGCGTCGACAACTCGCCGCCGGATAGGTAGTTCGTGTTCACGATTCCATACGGCTGGTACGCGAACGACGTGCCATCGAATCCCGCCGCAAGTGAAAACGTGTTGCCGCTTTGGACGATGCCCCAGCCGTAGGGCGACGAGCCGGCGCCGGCCGGGCATGGCGTTGCGCTGTTCGTGCAATCGATCACCGCACCGGCGTCGATCGACGTCAGGCTAATGCCGGCGGCGCTTCCCGGGAACAAGAAGGACAGTCCCGTCAGCTCCGACTGGATCGACGCGGTCGGGGAAACGTTGTCCGTCAGGGTAATCGTGAAGTTGCCCGGATTCGCCGTGTCGAACGTGAATACGGCGGTCGCCTGTTGCGAAATGCTGTCGGTGACCCCGTCCGCGACGAACGTGAAGCTGACCGGCGTTGCGCCGCCGATCGATGGAACCGCGACGAGACCGAGAACGAGGGCCAGAGCGGGGAGCAGGAGTCTTTTCATGGTCGCCAGTATGGACTGTGCGGCAGGACGGCCCGCTTCGCGGCGTACAAAAGCAAGTGCCGTTCCGGCAACGGATGTCATTGAACGGGAAGGGAAAACGCGACGCGCCTCGCCAGCGAAGTGGCCGATTGTAAAGGGGATCGACGCATCAGCCCGCAAAAGGCATTGTTTTAATGTTGCGCGGACTGGTTTGTGCTATACAAGTTGTAACCAAGAGCCGTTGGTCACATCGTCAGTTCCCGATAAACCGCGACCGTTCGCGCGGCACACGACGCCCAGGTGAACTTCCGGGCATGAGCGCGCCGCGCAGCGGCATGCGCCGGATCGGCTTCGGCGGCCAGCGCGGTCTCGATGGCGTCGGCGATCGCGTCGATCCGAAGTGGATCGACCAGTCGCGCCGTCGCGTCGGCGACCTCGTGCAGAACCGGCAGATCGCTGGCGACGATCGGCAGTCCGCACGCGAGGGCTTCGAGGACAGGCAATCCGAAACCCTCGGAAAGCGACGGGTATGCGAAAAGCCCGGCAGCGCAATACAGCGCATGCAACTCGTCGCGCTCGACGTAATCGAGCCACACCACTCGCGCTTCGCTTCCGAGCCGTTCGAGTCGCGCACGGAGCTCGTCCGCGCCCCAACCGTATTTTCCGACGAGCACGAGCTGGTGGTCGCTGCGCAGGGGCAGCGGCAGCGTCTCGTAGGCCGAGATCAGCGCGTCCAGGTTCTTGCGCGGCTGGAGCGTTCCGACGTGAAGGATGAAGCCGGGACGCAACCCGCGGTGCGCCAGCGTGTTCCGGATGAAATCGTCGCCCGGACGATCGAACCAGCGATCGCTCACGCCCAGCGGAACGACGCGAATGCTTTCCGGCGCAACCCCGTAGTGCTCGACCAGCTCCGCTACCGCCGCCTGCGAGATCGCGATGACCAGATCCGCCGCCTGCGCGCAGCGACGCAGCAACCAGTTCTTCACCGTTCGCAGCCGCGGATTCGCCCAGGATGGATGCGCGAGCGGAATCGCATCGTAGAGCGTCGCGACGACGGGCGTCGACGCGAGTCGCGGCACGAGATAGTCGGTCGCATGATAGACGTCGATTTCACGCTCGACGCGACGGGCGAACGGCACGTTCGCTCCGAACGAAGCGGCGGCTGCCGTCAGATAGGACAGCGGCAACGGAAACGTGAGCGACGCATGGCGAGGCGGCACGAGCCGGGACCCTGCCCGGTGCGGGGCGCCGACGCGGCGGACGTCGACGTCGTGCGCGACGAGCGCGCGCTCGAGTTCGAGCGTGTACGTGCCGATCCCATCGAGGCGGCCCCCGCCCGATTGCGGCTCGAGCACGCTCGATGAGAGACCGACGACAAGACGGGATCGTTCGAGCGCCACGGCAAGCGATCGTACGCTCGACCTGGCGCGCTATACTACGCGCCGACAACGCCAGCCGCTGCTCACTAGCACTTCGTTTGCGCACACTACTCGTCACCGGGCACACCGGCTTCGTCGGCCGCACGGTGAGCGATGTCGTGCAGCGAGAACCGACCGGCTGGCGGATCGCCACCCTTCCCGACGGCTTCGACATACGCTCGACGGAGCTTGCACGGCACGTCGCCGGCACCCCAGCGGACGCCGTTCTGCACCTCGCGGCGCTCACCAGCGTCGCGGCCTCGTTTCGTGATCCGGAAACGTACTTCGACGTCAACTTCAACGGAACGTGGAACCTGCTGAAGGCTCTTCGCTCCGCGTCGTTCACCGGGCGCTTGCTGTTCGTGAGCTCCGGCGACTGCTACGGCGCCGTCCCATCGGACGAGCTGCCGATCCGTGAGAGCGCTCCGCTGCGACCTCGCAGCCCGTATGCCGTCAGCAAGGTTGCCGCGGAGTCGCTCTGCTACCAGTGGGCGTACAGCGGGCAGCTCGACATCGTGCTCGCGCGCGCGTTCAACCACATCGGACCGGGGCAGGACTCGCGGTTCGCGGTGGCTTCGTTTGCGCGCCAGATATCGCGTGTTCGCGCCGGGATCGCGGAGTCGCGCATCGTCACCGGTGATCTCGATGTCACGCGCGACCTTACCGATGTGCGCGACGTCGTGCGCGCATACCTCGCGCTCATCGACAGCGGAAGAACCGGCGAGGTCTATAACGTCGGGTCCGGCCGCGAGATCCGGATGGCGGACGTGCTTCGCGAACTGCTTTCGCTCGCAGGCGTGACGGCCGAAACGATCGTCGACAAATCGCGCGTGCGCATCGGCGAGCAGCGGCGCGCGGTCGCAGACGTGCGCAGGATCCGGTCGGATGCCGGATGGACGCCTTCCATTCCCCTTTCGCGCACGCTCGCCGACATGCTCGACGAATGGACGCAACGGAGTCGCCTTGAATAAGACCGCGCTCATAACCGGAACGACGGGCCAGGACGGCGCGTACCTCGCGCAACTGCTGCTCGACAAGGGCTACCGCGTCGTCGGAATGACGCCGCGCCGGGGCAGCGACACGATGTGGCGGCTGCGGGAACTGGGCGTCCTCGAGCGCACCGAGATCGCCTATGGCGACGTCACCGACATGGGATCCGTGCTCGGCATCGTCTCGCGCTACGAGCCGGACGAGGTCTACAACCTCGCCGCCCAGAGCTTCGTCGGCGCCTCGTGGGACCAGCCGGTTCACACCGCCGACGTGAACGCGACAGGCGCCGTGAACGTTCTCGAAGCGATCCGCCAGCGACGGCCGCAAGCGCGCTTCTACCAGGCGTCGACCAGCGAGATGTTCGGAAAGGTGCAGGCGGCGACGCAGAACGAGCGAACGGCGTTCTATCCGCGCAGCCCGTACGGCGTCGCCAAGCTCTACGCGCATTGGATCACGGTCAACTACCGCGAGAGCTTCGGCCTGCACGCGTCGTCGGGCATCCTGTTCAATCACGAATCGCCGCTGCGCGGCATCGAATTCGTGACGCGGAAAGTGACGGACGCGGTGGCTCGCATCAAGCTCGGGATCGCCGGCAAGGTCTCGCTCGGCAACCTGAACGCCCGGCGCGACTGGGGCTACGCAGCCGACTACGTCGAAGCGATGTGGCGAATGCTCCAGCAGCCTTCACCTGACGACTACGTGATCGCGACCGGGGTCAGCACGCCGATCCGGGACATGTGCCGGATCGCGTTCGAGCATGCGGGCCTCGACTGGGAACGCCACGTCGTCGTGGATCCGTCGTTTTTCCGGCCGGCCGAAGTCGACGTGCTGCTCGGCGACGCGTCGAAAGCGCGCGAGCGCCTCGGATGGCAGCCGAAAACGGACCTTTCCGCGCTGCTTCGCATGATGGTCGACGCGGACCTGCGCCGGCACGAGGAGCACCGGCGGTCCGAATCGCGATGAGTCGACGACGTGGGGCACGCGGTGATCGCGAGCGCGGGTGAGCGCCGCGCCGAGCCGGAGAACGTCGAATACGACGCGGCGTACTTCGACCGCAACCTGCACCGCGAGCACTGGTTCACGAACAACGAGGCGAAGCGCGCGCGACGCTGGCGCGAGGTGCTGCGGATGCTCGAGCCGCGCGCGACGGATCGCCTTCTCGAGATCGGCTGTGGCGCCGGCGAGCATTCGGTCCGCCTCGCGCGCTGCGTGCGCCAGGTGGTCGGCGTCGACCTCGCGGTCGCCGGCGTGCGCCGCGCCGAAGATCGCGCCGATCGCGCGCGACAGTCGAATGCCGTCTTCGCGGCGAGCGATGCCGCGGCATTGCCGTTCGCCGACGCCATGTTCGACAAGGTCGCCGCGATCGACTTCGTCGAGCACGTCGATGACGCGCAGCTCGCGCGCGTGTTCGCCGAGGTGCATCGCGTCCTTCGTCCGGGCGGCATCGTCGCCATCTACACGCCGTGCCTCTCGCATTACGTCGAGCGGCTCAAGCAACGCAACCTGATCCTGCGCCAGATTCCGGGCCACGTCGCGGTTCGCGACGCCGAGCCTTATCGGCAGTTGCTGGAATGCGCGCACTTCCACGTGCGCTCGTGCCGCTTCCTGCCTTCGGACTATCCGCTGTTCGGCGCCGTCGATCGCGTCCTCGCGCCGCTGCCGGGCATCGGGCGTTGGTTCCGATTCCGGATCTGCATCGTGGGCGTTAAGCCCGCCGCATGAAGCTCGTCATCCAGATTCCCTGTCTCGACGAGGCGGACACGATCGGGCGCACCATCGGCGATCTGCCGCGGACGGTCGCGGGCATCGACGCGGTCGAGATCGTCGTCGTCGACGATGGCAGCCGCGATGCGACGTCGCAGATCGCCGCATCGCACGGCGCCGACGTCGTCCGGTGGCCTTCGACGCGAGGGCTCGCGATCGCATTCATGGCTGGCATCGATGCGGCGCTCGAACGCGACGCGGACGTGATCGTCAACACCGACGGCGACAATCAGTATTGCGGCGACGACGTCGCGCGCCTGGTGGCGCCGATCGTGAACGGCGAGGCCGACGTCGTCGTCGGTGCGCGGCCGATTGCCGAGATCCGCGAATTCTCGTGGGCCAAGAAGGCGCTGCAGCGGATCGGCTCATCGGTGCTGCGCGCGCTCACCGGCGCCGACATCGTCGACGCGACGAGCGGTTTCCGCGCGTATTCCCGCGACGCGGCGATGCAGCTCGACGTGTTCTCGCGCTACACGTATACGCTGGAGACGCTGTTGCAGGCCGCGCAGGGAGGGCTTCGGATCCGATCGGTGCCCATTCGCGTCAACCGCGTCGAACGGCCGTCGCGCCTCGCGCGCGGCACCGCGGACTACGTCTGGCGGGCGAGCGCGGGGCTCGTGCGCATGTTCGTCGTTTACAAGCCGTTCCGGTTTTTCATCGTGCCGGCCGTGATCGCATCACTCGGCGGCCTTGCCCTCGTCGCGCGATTCCTGTGGTATTTCGTCGTTTCCGGCGGCGCCGGCGGTCACCTGCAGAGCCTCGTCGCCGCCGTCATTCTCTTCGGCATCGGCGGCGCGCTTGCCGTCGTCGCGCTGATCGGCGACTTGCTCGCCATCAACCGTCGGCTGCTGCAGGAGCAGCGGGTCGAAGGCCGGCGCCGGCGTTTTTCCATTCCGTCGGCGGCCACGCGCGAGTCTTGCTGATGCGCGGCGCGAACGATCGCGTGCAGCCGCTCGCGCGATGGTGGTTCGTGACGCGCAAGCATCCGCCGGCGATCGGCGGCATGGAGCGGCTGTCGCACGAGGTGACGACGCGCCTCTCGGCGCTGCATCCGGGCGCGGTGGTCGCGTTGCGCGGGCAGTCGTCGCTGCCGATCTTCATCGTGCGGACGGCGCTTCGGCTGCTGCATGCCTGCGCGCGTCGCGACGTTGCGCTCGTGCACCTCGGCGATCCGGTGCTCGCGCCGCTCGCGCTCGTGCCGCGCGCGTTCGGGGTGCCCGTCGTCGTGACGCTGCATGGGCTCGACGTCGTGCACGCGTCGCCCGCGTATCGCGTGTGGCGCAAGACGTTCCTGCGCGGGTTCGACGCGTACGTGTGCATCAGCGACGCGACGCGCGCGGCAGCCGCCTCCGCCGGGCTGCCGCCCGAGCGTCTGCACGTCATCGGCATCGGCATCGATCCACCGACACACGCCGACGACAAGATCCGCGAGGAGGACCTGCTGCTCTTCGTCGGCCGGCTCGTCCCGCGCAAGGGCCTCGTCTGGTTCGTACGCGACGTGTTCCCCGCGCTCGCCGCAACGCGGCCCGCGCTGCGGCTTGCGATCGTCGGCGACGGGCCGCAACGCGCGGCGGTCGAGGCGTGTGCGCGCGCGGCCGGGCTGGAGCGACGGCTCGTCTGGAGCGCCCGGGACGATGCGGAGAAGGGGCGCTGGCTCGCGCGCGCGACGCTGTGCATCGTGCCGAACGTTCGCCTGCCCGGCGACATGGAGGGCTTCGGCATCGTCGCGCTCGAAGCCGCCGCTGCCGGCTGTCCCGTCGTCGCGGCCGATCTCGAGGGACTGCGCGACGCGCTCGCCGGCGGTCGCGCGGGCACGCTGCTTCCGCCGCAGGATGCCGGCGCCTGGATACGCGCGCTCGGCGAGCAGCTCGACGATCGCGCAGGACGAATGCGTCGCGTGGAAAGCGCTCGCGCGTACGTCATCCGTCATTGCGGATGGAGCGGCGTGATCGCTGCTTATGAGCGCCTGTTCGCCGACGTGAGCGCGCGCGAACGCGGCGCGGCGCTGCGATGAAGCGCGACAGCGGCGTCGAGCGCTATGCGTTCCTGCACGAACCGGAGGGCCGGCGGCGCCGCGGCGTGCGCATTCTCGCGGCGCTGGAGGCCTTCGGCGGTATCGACGTCGGTTCCGCGCGCGTGCTCGACATCGGCTGCTCCGCGGGACTGATGAGCGACGCGATGGCAGCGCGCGGTACCGACGTCGTCGGCGTCGACGTCGATGCCGATGCGCTTCGTCACGCCGTCGCGCGCGGCGGCCCTGCGCGCTACGCGCTCGCGCGCGGCGAGCGGCTGCCGTTCGCCGACCAGTCGTTCGACGCCGTCGTCTGCAATCACGTCTACGAGCATGTGGACGATCCATTCGCGCTGATGCGCGAGGCGCATCGGGTGCTTCGCGCCGGTGGTGCGTGCTACGTCGCCGCCGGCCATTCGCTGCAGCTCATCGAGCCGCATTACCGGCTGCCGCTGCTTTCGTGGCTGCCGCGGCCGATGGCGAGCGCGTGGCTGCGGCGTCTCGGCCGCGCCGAACGTTACGACGAGCGCTTCGTCGCGCCCTGGCGGCTGGCGGCGCTTTTCGCGCCGTTCGCGCAGGTCGCGTTCGTCTCGCCGCAGATGCTCCGCGAGCCCGAGCGATACGCGATGGACGCGATCACCGGCTGGCCCGCGGCGTTCCGCGTGTTGCTGCGCCTAGGCGCGCCGATTGCGGCGCGCCTCGCGCCAACGTGGATCTACGTGCTGCGCAAGGCGCGCGAAGCTCCGTGAGATCCTGTCGTCGCGAAAAACGCGATCAGAATCGCGCGGCCGTGCCGCGGAACCACGGCACCTCGGTTCCATTGCCGGACGAGCACGTGACGCCGAACGAGATCGGCACCGTCGTCGCCGAGTTGATCGTCTCGACGTCGATGAACCAGCGCGTCGCGGTCCCCGAGTTGATGGCGTTGCGGCCGCCGGTGTAGATCGAGAAGCCGGTCTGTCCGGCGCCGCCGGCGAATACCGTCGAACCGAACGGATCGCCCGGCAAGCGCAGACGCATCTGCAGGTTCGGCAAGTCGCCGGCCGCCGCGACGACGTCGCAGCGCACGTGATCCGGTTGCGTGATGATCATCGAATAGACGTTGCGCAGCGTCGCGTTGGTGATCTGCTCCGGCTGGCTCACGCTGACCCCGTGAGTGACGCCGCATTGATCCTGCCCGATGCAGGCGACGCGCTTCTGACCTTCGTTCAGCGCGTCCTGCGATTTCGCGACGCGGAAGTCCGCGCCGAAGAACGTGCTCTCCTGAACGGTACAAAGACCGACGAGTGCGGGCCGCTTGCCGTCCAACGGGGCGTCACCGCCGGTGACGGTGAAATTGGCGCGCACGTTCGCGTGATCGCCCGCGGGCGCGCCGGCCTTGGCGAAGACGTCGAGATAGCGCAGCATCTCGAACGGCTGAAGCGTTCCGGAGAGCGGCAGACCGACGAGATTGTTGCCGCTGTCCAGAAGCAGCACTTGGTACGAGACCGCCTCGGAGAGCGCGCCGACGAAGCAGTTCGACTGGTACGTCGGCGAGGCCGCCTGGCGCTTCAGTCCGTCGACGTCGGCGTCCTCGGCCGAGAACGCGCCGATCGGGAAGCCTTCGACGCTGAAGCCGTTGCCGCCCGGCGTCTGCGCACGCGAGTACGCGAAGAACTGATGCGTTTGCGGCGCCGTCGCATCCTCGAGCACAAGCATTCCGAAATGACTCGCGTTCGTGAGCGTGCATTGCGGGGACACGCCACCGAGCGTGAACGGCGTCGACGTGTTCGCGGCGACGACGAGCTGACTGCAGGATCGCAAGCCCGGAGTCGCCGAGTTGTTCGCCTCGTAGAACTTCACGTTGAGCGTGATCGGCGAGGCATTGGGATTGCGCACGATGACTTCGGTCGTATACGACGCCGTCTGCGCGACGACCGGCACGACGACGACCGAGCCCGACGCCGCCGTCGACTGGGCGTGGGCGGTGGCGATGCCGGCCGCCGCGATAACGCAGGCTGCCGATGATGCGATCGAAAAGCGCATGTAAGCCTCCTCATGAAGTCCGGCTTGCGTGTGCAAGTAGCGTACCAAGATGGTATCGCGAACACGGCGATGCACTCGCATGGCGGACACGCTGTGCGTGGCGCGGGATCATATCCGCGAATGGCGGCGGGCGCGCCAAACTGCGCAAATATTGCTGCGCCGTACCGCCATCGTTACCGGTGCTGGCGCGACGGCTTGTGCTGCACAAGCCGTCAGGGCTTACCGTACGTTTCGAAGCGCGCGACGACGCCGGCCATCTCGTCGTCGGAAAGGAGCGTCGGCTCGCCGACGGCAATTGCACGCCAGTACATCTCGGCGAGCGTTTCCACTTCGACGGCGAGCGCCAATGCGGACCCGAGCGAAGAACCGACCGCGATCATGCCGTGGTGCGCGAGCAGGCACGCCCGCCGCCCGCCGAGCGCAGCGACCGCACGGTCGGACAACGCCTGCGTACCGAACGTCGCGTAGGGCGCGCAGCGGATATCGCCGCCACCGGCGACCGCGACCATGTAATGGAACGGCGGAATGGAACGCTCGAGGCACGCGAGCGTCGTCGCAAACGGCGAATGCGCGTGCACGATCGCAGCGACTTCCGGCCGCGCGGCGTAGATATCGCGATGGAAACGCCATTCGGACGACGGCTTGCAGCCGCCCGTCACGTTTCCGGCACGGTCGATCGCGACGATGTCGCGCGTCTTCGTCTCCTCGTAGGGCAATGCGCTCGGCGTAATCAGGAAGCCTTCGTCGATCCGCGCACTGACGTTGCCCGACTTGCCGCGGTTGATGCCCTGCGCATTCATCGCGAGCGCGGTCGCGACGATCTGCGCGCGCAGCGCACGCGAATCGTTCATGGGGGTTGTCGCTCGGCAAACAGCGACGAAAGCGTGGCCGGATCCGCCGCCGGGCCACGCTCCGTCAGATAGCCGGTGACGAGGCGCTGCGGTGTCACGTCGAACGCGAAATTGAGCGCCGGCGTCGCATCACCGGCGATCGCCACGGCGACCGTGTCGCCGTTGGTTATGCGGCCGCGCACCTCGAGCACCTCGTCGCCGGATCGCGTCTCGATCGGAATGGCATCGCCGGAAGGCGCGGCCCAGTCGATCGTCGGCGACGGCAACGCGACGTAGAACGGCACGTCGTTGTCGGCGGCCGCGAGCGCCTTGTCGTACGTGCCGATCTTGTTGCAGACGTCGCCGTTGGCTGCGACGCGGTCGGCGCCGACGATGACGATGTCGACGTCTCCGCGGCGCATCAGCAGACCGCTCGCGCTGTCGACGACCAGCGTATGCGGGATCTCGTGCCGCGCCATTTCCCACGCAGTCAGGTTGGCGCCCTGCAGCCGTGGACGCGTCTCGCTGACCCATACGTGCAGCGGAATGCCTTCGGCGTGCGCGAGGAAGATCGGCGCGGTCGCCGTCCCGAGGCCGCAGGTTGCGAGCGCCCCGGCGTTGCAATGCGTCATCACGTTCACGGGATCGTTGCGCTCGCGGGCAAGCGCGCGCAGCAGCACGAGCCCGTGCATTCCGATGGCCGCGTTGATCGCGACGTCCTCGGCGTAGATCGCGTCGGCTTCCCGCCATGCGGCGTCGGCCCGTTCGGCGAGCGCGAGGCTCGCGACGCGCGTGCGAACGCGCTCGAGCGCCCAGCGCAGGTTCACGGCCGTCGGTCGCGTCGCGTCGAGCATCGCGACGTGGCGCGCGAGCGCCGCATCGCTTGCGTCGGCGTCGAGACCGAGCGCCATGCCGTACGCGCCGACCGCACCGATCAGCGGCGCGCCGCGCACGGCCATGTCGCGAATCGACGTCGCCGCCGCTTCCGCGCTGGCAATCCGCAGCGTTCGCTCGACATGCGGCAACAGCCGCTGGTCGAGCACCTCGACGTAGCGCTGCCCGTCGGGTCGCATGAGCGCGCGGTAGCGCGCGACGCCGGTCGACGAAGCAGTCCTGTCATCCATCGCGGCATTCTAGCCCGGCCCTTTGGACCGACGCGCTTCGATTCGCGGGATCGCGATCGCGCGCCTGCCGATAGAATCGCGGGCGTTCGATCGGTCGTGGGAGTGATGCACTTGCAGGAGGGTCCATCGAAGACGGTCGTCGCGACGGTAGGCCGCCTGCGCATGCGCATCGGCGTGCCCGCGGGCTCGCGTGCGAAGGTGCGCGCTCTGCGCCTGCTCGGCTATGCGCTGTCGGCCGCGTGCATCGCGGTGCTGGCGGTCAACGTCGACTGGCCGGCATTTCTCGCGACGCTGCGCCGCGTCGACGCGCATCTCGTCGGTCTCGCCGCTCTGCTCGTCGTCGTCACGTATGGATTCTTCGTCGTCCGCTGGCGCTTGCTGCTGTCGCTTGCGCCGCCGCTTTCGTGGCCGGCAGCCGCGACCTACCTGATGCTCGGCTATCTCGGCAACCTGATGCTGCCCATGCGCGCCGGCGACGCGGCGCGCGTGCTGCTCGTGCGCGATGCGTACGGCGGCGGCGGCATGCGGGCACTCGCAAGCGTGCTCGTCGAGCGTCTGCTCGACGTGATCGCGGTGGTGGCGTTCGGCGCTGCGATCGGCTTCGTCGCGACGCTTCCACCGGCGGTGGTCATCGCGTTGCGCCTCGCCGCACTCGCCGTCGTGCTCGCGCTTTGCGTCGTCGCGGTCGTCGGCGCGAATCCGGGCGCTGCGGCGCGCCGGTTCGAGGCGATCGCGCGCCCATTCGGCGCGAGCGTCGCGCAGGCGCTCGCGCATCGCGTGCGTCAATTCGGCGACGCGCTTGCGATCGTCTATCCGCGCGATCGGCAATCGGCAGCGCGGCTCGCGTTCGTCGTCGCGTTTACCGCCTGCGGCTGGTGTTGCTTCGGGGCGGCGATGACGCTTTGCGTAGCGGCATTCGGCGTCGCGTCGCCGATCGCTGCGGGCCTTCTGATGATGGCGGTCACGAACCTCGGCTCGGCGATTCCGTCGTCGCCCGGTTCGATCGGCGTCTATCACGCGTTCGCCGTGCTCGCGCTCTCCGCGTGGCCGATCGCGCTCGACGTCGCGCTGTCGGTTGCAACGATCAGCCACGCCGTGGTGATCGGTGTGCAGCTCCTGCTGGGCATTGCTGCCCTTGCGCTCGTCGGGCACCTGCCAGGTGTTCGATCGGATGACGCGGCACCGCGCTCCGAGCGGTGAGATTCCCGCGTGTCAGCGACGCAGCACCTGGAACAGGTCGTTGAAGTCGTCGGTCCATACACGCCAGTTTGCGTGCGCGTCGATCGGCGATGCGGCGTCGGCAATGCGCGGGCTCGCGAGCAGCGCGCGGTTTTTCGAGACGAGTACCCAGTCGCTGCGGCTTGCGAGCGACGTGGTGCCTTCGTCGTGAATCCACACTGCGTCCATGCCGTTCGCCGCCGCGATCCCGGCAACGACGGGCACGAGGTCGAGAAAGCGATTCGTCACGTGAAAGGCGACGACGCCACCCGGACGCAAATGTCTCGCGTACAACGCCAGCGCTTCGGACGTGATCAGGTGCACCGGAATGGCGTCGCTCGAGAACGCGTCGACGGCGAGGATGTCGAGGTCGGCCGGCGGCTCGCGCTCGAGCGTGAGCCGCGCGTCGCCGAGCGGCGTCTCGACGTGCGCCTCGCTGTCGGCGAGGTACGTGAAATCGCGCTTGGCGATCGCGATGACGGCGGGGTTGATGTCGTAGAAGCGGTAGAGGTCACCGGGCGTGCCGTACGCGGCGAGCGTTCCCGCGCCGAGACCGATGACGCCGACGCGCAGCGGTTCCATCCGCGGATGCAACGTCTCGAGCAGCCGCCCGATTCCCGACGACGTCGTGTAATAGCTCGACGGCTGGCGACGTAGCTGTGGCGCGTCGTACTGGATGCCGTGCATGATCGTTCCCGAGACGAGCGAGCGATGCCGGCTCGACTCGGTCGGCCCGTACGCCTGCACGCGCAGCACGCCGTAGAAATTGCGCGCGGTGAGGATCGTCGTGTCGTAGAAGTCCTCGACGTGCCAGATGCCGCAGCCGATCGTCGCCACGCCGGCGACCATTCCGAGCAAGGCGAATATCCACGGATCGCCGCGCACCTGCCACGTGAGCAGGCACGCTGCGCCGATCAATCCGATTGCAAGCTCGAAATGCGCGGGCAGCACGAGCGGCGCAACGATGCCGACGAGCGCGGCGCCGGCGGCGCCGCCGAGCGACACCATCAGGTAGAACCGCGTCAGATAACGCGGCGCCGGTTTCGATCGTGCAAGCTCGCCGTGGCAGAACATGCAAACCACGAAGAGCCCGATGCCGAAGACGGCGAGCTGCAGCCACAGCTCGTGCGTGAGCCGCGGATCCGCGAGACACCAGGCCATCACGCCGAGCGCCGCCGCCGCGATCGGCAGCAGGGTTTCGCGAGGGTACAGCCGGGTGCTTTCGAAGCAGAGGATGAACGTCGCGAGGTAGATCGTCAGCGGGACGACCCAAAGGAGCGGAACGGCCGCGACGTTCTGCGTGATGTGCGTCGTGACGGACAGCAACAGCACGCTTCCCGTCGCGGCGAGCGAGCACCACAACAGTTGCCGCGCGACGGACGGAGGCCGCTCGAAGCGCGGGCCAGGCAACGTCGTTGCCGCCGACGCAACGGCGGCACGCCGGTTGCGCCACGCGACCGCGATGCAGAGAAGCGTGAATGCGGCGTAACCGGCGGACCAGACGAGCGCCTGCGTGCGCGTCGGAATCCGCGGCTCGATGACGAAGGGGTAGGCGAGCAGCGCCGCGAGCGACGCGAGGTTCGACAGCGCGAACAGCCGATAGGGGTTGCGGCCGGGAAATCGGCGTGCGAACCACGCCTGCAAGAGCGGGCTCGTCGTCGCCAGCAGGAAGTACGGCAGGCCGATCGTGACGGCCAGGAGACCGAGGATCAGCGCGAGCGGATTTTCGCTGCCCGTCGGCTTCCAGAATGCCGCGGGCACGATCGGCAGCGCGGCCAGGCTTGCCGCAAGCAGCGTCGAATGCAGCAACGCCTGTCGCGGCGGCGACAGGCGGCGCGCGACCGCGTCGGCATATGCGTAGCCCGCCGTGAGCGCAGTCTGGAAGAACACGAGGCAGGTCGTCCACACGGCCGCGGAACCGCCGAACCACGGCAGGATCTGCTTGGCGATGATCGGCTGCACGAGGAACAGCAGGAACGCACTCGCGAAGATCGTCAGCGCGAACAGGGGCATCGAGGCGACACGAAGGGATGCGGGAGCGCGCGCTCGACGCCGGTCGAGTGGCTTCGCGGTGCGAGCCGAACGCGCGGCGTCATTCTAGCCGCGGGGGCCGTCGTCGACGCGCATCATCGGCGCGCCGCGTCGGAAACCTCAGATTGTCGAGCGCGGCCGGTAGTAGGCGAGGCGATCCATCGAATGCACGGTGATCTCCTTCACCTCGGCGCCCTTCAGCACCTTGAGCGGCACTTCATCGCCGGCCTGACGGCGCGCCCACACCCGCTGGTAGAACTCGTCCTGCGTGCGCACGAGGTCGGGTCCGACGGCGAGAATGATGTCGCCCGGCTCGATACCCGCGCGATCGCCGGGGCCTTCGGGCGACACCTTGGTGACGAAGAGATGTCCTTGCAGCTCGTCGGCGCTGATCCCGAGCCAGGGCCGCACCGGCCCTGCGCGCCGGCCCTGCTTGACGAGATCGGCCAGGATCGGCTTCAGGAGATCGATCGGCACGAACACGTTGCCGGGCAGGCTCGTCTCGCCTTCGGTCGCTTCCCGAACGATCAGCGATCCGATGCCGAGCAACTTGCCGTCGCGATCGATCAGTGCGGCGCCGCTCCAGTCGGACGTGGGCGGGCTCGTGAAGAGCGCGTAGTCGAGCTTGTATTCCCAGTTCCCGGTGAACGGTCGTTTCGACACGATGAACGCGAACGAGGGACCTTCGCCGCCCGCGTTGGCGATCATCACCGGCTCGCGTTCGGTCGTCGTTCCCGAGTCGCCGAACGCGATCGGCGTCGCATCGATCGGCACCGCGGTGCGCACGAGCGCGAAGCCGCTCGACTGATCGTTGGCGACGACGTTCGCCGGATAGTCGCGGCCCTTCGAATCGGTGATCCTGATGTCGTCGGCCTCGACGACCAGGTAACCGATCGTGAGCACGAGGCCGTCCCGCGCGATGACGACGCCCGTGCCTTCGCGCTCGTCGCCCAGGGAGTCGTTGCTGCGCGCATCGGGCACCGATCGCGTCGTGACCTTCACGATCGCGCCGAAAAGCTTGTCGGCGTTGCTCGCGGCCGCGGCGCTCGGCTCCCCGGTCGTCGCTTGATCGCCAGGCTCGACGGCCCGCGACGGTCGACCGACATCGGCGTTCGGTGCGGCAGGCGAGCCGTTCGGCTGCGCCATCGTCTGCAGGTCGGACGTCGCGGCGTCGCCGGCATATGCCGGAACGGCGATCGAGAGCGTGAGCGCAGCGATCAATGCGAACACCTGGATGAACGCGCTCGCAGGGCCTCGAACAGGGCGCATCATGGCAACCTCCGCATTGGCTCGGACATTCCGCGTACGCGGATTGTTCGGACCGCGCCGCTATAATCTGCAAAAAAGTGCATCGTCCGGCGAGCGAATTGTCCCGCGCGTCGGACGCTTCCGACCGGCATGGTTCGCGCGTGTCGACGTAAAGCCGGCGGTTTGCGGCCCAGTCGAGTCCGGTCGACTTTTTCAAAGCAATCGCCGCGCCCGTCGCGATCATCATGACCACTTCCCGCAAGCGCCGCCCCGAGGATCTCCGTTCGCATCGCTGGTATGGCGCAACCGACATGCGCGCGTTCGGTCATCGCTCGCGCACCGCGCAGATGGGTTACCAGCGCGCCGACTATGCCGGCAAGCCCGTCATCGCGATCGTCAACACGTGGAGCGACATCAATCCCTGCCACAGCCACTTCCGCCAGCGCGCCGAGGAGGTGAAGCGCGGCATCTGGCAAGCCGGCGGCTTCCCGGTGGAAATGCCGGCGCTCACGCTGTCCGAGCCGTTCCAGAAGCCGACGACCATGCTCTACCGCAACCTCCTGGCGATGGAAACCGAGGAGCTTCTGCGTTCGTACCCGGCCGACGGCGCCGTGCTGATGGGCGGTTGCGACAAGACGACGCCGGCGTTGCTGATGGGCGCGATCAGCATGAACCTGCCGGCCGTGTTTCTGCCGGCCGGGCCGATGTTGCGCGGCGATTGGCGTGGACGCTTCCTCGGCTCCGGCTCCGACGTCTGGAAATACTGGGCGGAGAAGCGCGCCGGCAACCTGTCCGAAGCGGCGTGGGAAGAGATCGAGAACGGCATCGCCCGTACGGCGGGCCACTGCATGACGATGGGAACCGCATCGACGATGACGTCGGCCGCCGAGGCGCTCGGCATGACGCTCGCCGGCGCGGCGTCGATTCCGGCCGCCGACTCGCGACACGCGCGGATGGCGAGCGCGACCGGACGGCGCATCGTCGACATGGTTTGGGAGGACCTGAAGCCGCGCGACATCCTGACGGCCGCGAGCTTCGACAATGCGATCACGACGGTGCTGGCCCTCGGAGGCTCGACGAATGCGCTGGTGCATCTCGTCGCGATGGCGCGCCGTGCCGGCATTGCGCTTTCGATCGACCGCTTCGACGAGCTGTCGCGCCGCACGCCGCTGATCGCGAACGTGCGTCCCGCGGGCAAGTATTTGATGGAGGATTTCTACTACGCCGGCGGCCTGCGCGCACTGATGCAACGGATCCATGACTTGCTCGTGCTCGACGCGCGGACGATCGGCGGCGGGACGCTGGGCGACGCGATCGGCGAGGCCGAGGTGTTCAACGACGACGTGATCCTGCCGCGCGAGCGCGCGCTCGTCGCGTCGGGCAGCCTTGCCGTGCTGCGCGGCAATCTCGCGCCCGACGGCGCCGTCATCAAGCCGGCGGCAGCCGAAGCGCGGCTGCTGCGCCATCGCGGTCCGGCCATCGTTTTCGACGACTACAACGACATGGCGGCGCGTATCGACGATGCTGCGCTAGCGGCAACCGCCGATTCGGTGATCGTGCTGAAGAACGCCGGCCCGCTCGGCGGCCCGGGAATGCCGGAGTGGGGCCAGCTTCCGATTCCGAAGAAGCTGCTCGAGCAGGGCGTGCGCGACATGGTGCGCATCTCCGATGCGCGAATGAGCGGAACGAGCTACGGCGCGTGCGTGCTGCACGTCGCGCCGGAATCGTATGTGGGCGGCCCGCTCGCGTTCGTGCGCGACGGCGACATGATCGAGCTCGACGTCGCGAAGCGTCGCCTTCATCTCGACATCGACGATCCCGAGCTCGCGCGGCGTCGCGCCGCGTGGAAGAAGCCCGCGCCGCATTTCGCGCGCGGCTTCGGCGCGCTCTACCAGCAGCACATCTCGCAGGCGAACGATGGCTGCGATTTCGACTTCCTCGAAGGAACGGCGCCGACGCCGGATCCCGAGATCCATTAGCGTGCTCGCTTCGACGCCGGTCTTCTGACGTGCGCGATTTCTTTCCCGGCTTCACGACGCATCGCGTTCGCACGACGGGTACCGAGATCCACTGTGCCGTCGGCGGCGACGGTCCGCCGGTCCTGCTGCTGCACGGCTATCCGCAGACGCACGTGATATGGCATCGCGTCGCGCCCGTGCTCGCGAAGCAGTACACCGTCGTCTGCGCCGATCTCCGCGGCTATGGCGACTCCGGCAAGCCGCCGTCCGACGACACGCACGCCGCCTACTCGAAGCGCGCGATGGCGCTCGACATGGTCGAGCTGATGCGCTCGCTCGGGCATTCGACGTTTCGCGTCGTCGGCCACGATCGCGGCGGGCGCGTCGCGCATCGGCTGTGCCTCGATCATCCTTCGGCGGTGAAGCAGCTCGCAGTCATCGATATCTCGCCCACCCGGACGATGTACGAACGTACGGACTTCGCGTTCGCGACCGCGTATTACCACTGGTTTTTCCTGATCCAGCCGTTCGACCTGCCGGAACGCCTGATCGGCGCCGATCCCGCGTATTACCTGCGACGCAAGCTCGGCGGCTGGGGCACCGGGCTTGCGCATTTCGACGCGGACGCGCTTTCCGAGTACGAGCGATGCTTCCGCGATCCGGAAACGATCCACGCGAGCTGCGAGGATTACCGCGCGGCGGCGACGATCGACCTCGAGCACGACGCGAAAGGCGAGCAGGTCGCCTGCCCGGTGCTCGTGCTCTGGGGCGCACGCGGCGTCGTCGCGCGGTTGTTCGACCCGATCACGGACTGGCGCGCGGTGGCCGGCGACGTTCGCGGCCGTGCGCTTGCCGCCGGTCACTACCTGCCCGAGGAAGTGCCGGTCGAGACGCTGCGCGAGCTGAACGCGTTCTTCGCGACGTGAGGCAGGTCGAAACGAAGCGGGGCGCCGAAGCGCCCCGCGTGCGCGGTGCTGCCGTGTGCGCCTACTGGCCGAGCTTCGCGAGGATGCCCGACACTTCGTCCTTCGAGAAGGCGCGCAGCGTCTGCGTGCGCACGTTTCCCTGGCTCGACAGGGTCAGGGCGAGCGCGGTTATCGCTTCATCGTTCGGCGCTTCGAACGTCGCGACGACGTCGTACTGGCCGATCGTCCAGTAGAGCGACTTCGTCTCGATGCCCATCTTCCGTGCCGTTTCCCGCACAGTGTCGGCGCGCTTCGTCGTGTCCTTGACGGTCCTGATGCCCTGATCGGTGAAGCTCGATAGAATGATGTAGGTAGCCATGTTGTTACCTCCTGCGGCCTTGCGGCCTTCGTGAAGTTGCGTGACGAGGTGCGCTTCGGATGGGCCGCGTGGCGGCGGCTGTCAGGCGCGGCGCTGCGCGGCGCGCCGATCCGAACCAACCAGCATACGCTTGGCAAAGGCGCGGCGACAGGACGCGGCTGGTATAATTTCATGCTCCGGCCGGGGCCTCGCATCGCGCGAATCTCCGGCCGCTGTCAGTTCAGGACGGCCAAGTAGCTCAGTTGGTAGAGCAGAGGACTGAAAATCCTTGTGTCGGTGGTTCGATTCCGCCCTTGGCCACCCGGATTTCGCGACAAGCCGTGAGCGGCTGTCGCACAAATCCACCCGGAGCGATTCGGCCCTTGGCGACCTCCGTCACTCCGCCTGTACGTCACCGCAGTGACCGCGACTGTTTTCCAATTTAGATCGCCGCTCGATTGCGATTCGCGGAATCGGGCAGCGTCCTCACCGCACTTCTTGCCATTCTGGTCGCGTTCGCTACCTGGTGCTGTCGCCCCGCGCGTGTATCGAGCGCTTCCGGTCCAACGGCATTCGACCATCGCGACCTCGTCGGCACGTGGCTCGCGCATCCGCTGCCGCACCGGAAATTGCATTCGGAGGAGGTACCATTCGACGCGGACCACATGCTCGAGCGCTGCCGCCTGTTTCTGCTTATCGCGCTTGCGAGACGGTCGTAACGACCGGGAATGACCTTGCGCAGCGTTCGATGTACATGGTGACGGCGGTGACGCGAGCCAGTGCGCTGGCCGGCAGCATCGCGCTGTGGGCAATCAGTTTCTTGAAGGCGCAGCGCGTCGTCGGCGAGCATATCGAGCACACGCGCAATCCGGTCAAGGCCAACCGATACGCGATGAACGGCATGATGGTCATGGTGGCCGGCATGATCGGCATCGCCGTGGCCAACGAGGAAATGATTGCGGAGCCCGATGCATCGGCAAGCGGCGCGATCGCGTTGTTTCCCGGCGCAGGTGCGTTGCTGTTTCTCGCCTCGTACGCCTGGTACATGCAGGTGATATCGCGAAGGTGGGCAACGATTCACACTGTCGCGCTGCTCATTCTGGGACGGCGACGCTCGCTTGCTTCATACCCGCGTCCGGTGCGCTGCTCGCGATGCGTGCGGCGCTGATATGGTCGCTGTGCTCGACCAGCGCAAATGGCGCTAACACGCTACGGAAAGGCCGCATCTGCTGCACGCCGGCGGCAATCGGTGTAGCCTACACTCCCGGCAGGAG
>Ga0070681_10000447_pt1 | contig 33654 bp, 24 predicted proteins | sample KBSC83BmetaG_FD_65650 | JGI IMG/M metagenome (GOLD analysis project Ga0070681, IMG submission 65650) | Corn rhizosphere microbial communities from Kellogg Biological Station, Michigan, USA - KBS C8-3B metaG | ecosystem: Host-associated > Plants > Roots > Rhizosphere | place: USA: Michigan...
TCAGCATCGTAGAATTAAAGGAAGTTGCCGCAGACCACACAGGGTCTGACGGCGACTGATGCGCGTTGGGGGGTAATCAGAACGGATGAGCTGCTTTTCCTGCAGCTCGAACATCCGGTACTCCCGCCTTGGCCCAGCGATTCATGTGTGGATCGTGTGCCAGAGGTACCGACGCGCTTGGGCAGGGCAATTCGTGCCAACACGCCCTAGTAAAATCGCCGTTTTGATAGAAGTTGAGTAAGGGGGTAACGACAAATGTCGGGTTTGAATTTCTCGAAATATCAACGGAGCAACTTCAAGGCCAAGAAGTTGGTGTCCTCCGCAGTCTCAGGAATTATTGCAGTTGCCGGCATGCAGGCAGCTCTTGCCGCTGATGAGGGGCCTTCCGCCCAGGCTAAGGAAGAAGCGGCACCCACCGAAGTAGTGGTTACCGGTTCGCGCATCGTACGTCATGATTTGGACGCATCCAGCCCGCTCGTGACCGTGCCGGCCGAGCGTTTCGAACAGACGTCCCAGCTCAGCGTAGAGTCTGTTCTGAACCAGATGACGCAGTTCACGCCCGGCCAGACCCAATTCAGCGCCCAGGGCGAAATCCAGACCTCTCCCAGCACTTCGCTGGGCATCGGTACCGCCAACTTGCGCGGTCTCGGCACAAACCGCACTCTCGTACTCATCGATGGGAGGCGCGCACAGCCCGCGAACGCGGCCCTGGTGGTTGACCTCAACACTATCCCTTCGGCAGCGATTGAGCGCGTGGAAACCATTACCGGTGGCGCTTCCGCGGTTTACGGTGCGGACGCTCTGGCGGGTGTCGTCAACTTCGTGTTAAAGGACAAGTTCCAAGGCCTCGCGCTGGACCTCCAGGGTGGTACCACCCAGGAGCACGACGCCAACGAAACCCGTTTCTCCGCGCTAGCCGGCACGAATACCGCCAACGGGCACGGCAATGTCATGTTCGGTGTGGAGTGGTACAAGCGGGGCGCCGCTTACCAGAAAGACCGTGCCTTCTACCGAGACGGCTGGAACGACCCCAACAACCAAATCACCACGTCGTTCCCGTCCATGCCCGGTTTTGCACAAACGGCGGGTAACCTGCCCTCGCAGGCAGCGGTAGATTCGCTGTTCCCGCAGTACGCACCCGGCACGATATCCCCAAACACCACGTTCTATTTCAACAAAAACGGTACGCCTTTCGTACGTACCCCCAACGGGGCTCCGGGCTTCGACACTTCCCAGTACTACCGGCCTGACACTGGAGACGGGTTCTATGGTCTGCTGCCCCAGAAGAATGGCACCCTCGCGCAGCAGTACGAGGACGGCGCGATGTCCTCGCCGCTGCAGCGCCGCTCCGCTTTCGCCAAAGCCCATTACTCACTCACCGACCAGGTCGAGGTATTCACCCAGGGGACCTTTTCCCACACTGACGTCAATACCTTCTCGGCGGGGCCGCCGCCGGCAGTTGGCGGTGCGTGGGGCGGCAGTATTCCCAATGACGGCCGTACGGACATTCCGGCTGCATTGCAGACCTTGCTCAACTCGCGGCCCAAGCCGACTGCCAACTGGCAATTGAACCGGGGCCTGGATTTCCTGGGTCAGTTCGGTCCGACCAACACCAGCGATGTTTACCAGATCCTGGCGGGCCTGAGAGGCAGCTTCACGTCCAACGACTGGACCTGGGAAGCGTACGCATCCAGCGGTCAAACCACTACCAGCAACGTCTACCCGTTGCTGCCTTCGGTGCAGCAATGGCAGGGCCTGGTGGCCTCGCCAAACTTCGGTCAGGGCGTGACGATCCCGGGTGCAAGTGGCAACTACCAGATGCACTGTACCAGCGGGTTGCCGATTTTCTACGGGACGACGGACAGCACCACGCAAGACTGTCTCAATGCCATCAACGGTGACTTCAAGTCCCTGACCAAGCTGTCGCAGAATGTCATCGAAGCCGACCTCCAGGGCGGATTGATGAAGTTGCCTGCCGGTCAGCTGCGGTTCGCTCTTGGTGCCGACTACCGGACGAATGGATTCGAGTACAACCCCAGTAACCCGCAGGCCTCGATTTACGATTTCCCGCTCGGATTGTTCGTATCGAACCCAACCACAGGTCGCACGACGGTAAAGGAAGTCTACGGCGAGTTGCTGGTGCCGGTCGTTTCGAGAGTCAATCTGGAACTCGGTTATCGTGTGTCCGATTACAACTCCAAGGCCGGCAAGGTGCCCACCTGGAAGGCGCTGCTCGATTGGCAGGTAACCGACTGGGCGCGCTTCCGCGGTGGTTTCCAGGTGGCCAACCGCGCCCCCAATACCGCCGAGCTGTACCAGTCCGAAACCACCATTTTTGACCAGGGCTTCACCGGTGGTGACCCGTGCGGAGTCAATACGACCTCCCTGTGGGGGAACGTGGCGAGCAATCCGAACCGCTTGAAAGTACAACAGCTGTGCGCCGCTCTAATCGGTAACACAACCTCGGACTTCGGCGCTCCCGGCAGCGTGCAGGCCAATACCTACCTGCTGGGTCAATCCCCGTTCACCGGTATCAATACCGTCAGCGTGGGCAACCCGGATCTCAGGGCTGAAAAGGGCAAGACCTGGACGGCGGGTTTCGTCTTCGAGAATCCGGTCGGCATCCATGGCCTGAGTGCTTCCGTCGACTACTACAACATCACGGTCAGCGATGCCATCGGGACATTCACCGGCCTGCAGATCTACCAGAACTGCTTCAATGTCAGCGGTAATTCGAACCCGAGCTACTCGGTAAACGATCCAGGTGGATTCTGTTCGCTGATCCAGCGCGCGGCAACCGGAGGTGTCGGAACGGCGAGTACCACGTATCTGAACACCGGTTTCGTCAAGACTTCCGGCGAAGACGTCGAGGTTGACTACAAGCTGGGTATGCCGTTCGGCGGCAGCATGTACCTCAACAACCAGGTGAGCTTCCTCAACAGTTTTGAGACCAAGACCACCGACTCGACTCCGGCAATCCAGTGGAAGGGTACCCTGGGGCAGGGCGGGCAGTTCAGCTACCGCTGGAATGCCACCCTTGGGTACAATTTCCAGGACGACCACAACGCGAACATTGGCCTGAGGATGCATTACCTGCCGAGTGTCAAGGATGCAACTTACGCCACGAGTCCGACTACGAACGTCCTGCCGGCGAAACACTACACCGACTTCGACATGTTCGGTTCCCTGGTGTTGTTCCGTAACTGGCAGTTGCGTGCTGGTATAGACAACCTGCTCTATACAAAGCCTGTCGTGGTGGGTGCAATTCCTGGCGACGACAACAGCAACCAGACCAACGCGGGTTACTACGACATTCTCGGTCGCAGGTTCTACGTTGGCGTGCACGCGGAGTTCTAAGCTCTAAGGCAGCTGTCTGAACTGAAGCGGGCTGGAGGCTGCAACCTCCGGCCCGTTTTCAATTTGGTTTCTGCAAGGGAGAAACATCATGTTTGTTACTCGTCTCGCAGTCTTGGCTTCGATCGGGATCGGGGTTGGACACTTGGCCGTGGCGCAAGCGCCCCCCTCGCGGCCCAACGTGTCGCGACCCAATGTGCAGCTCACGGCGCTCGATTACATCGAGATCGATCAGCTCAACCGCAAATACGCCTGGGCGCTCGACCACTGTTTCGAAGACGGCTTCGCCTATGCCGATCTGTACACGCCCGACGGCAAGTTCATCAGCGGCGACTCGGGCAAAGTCTGGCAAGGCCGCAAGCAACTGGCCGAGGCTGCCGGCGGCAACGGCCACGGCTGCCCGTTTCCGAAAATGCCGCTCGAACACATCGTCGCGAATCTCGTCATCGAGGCTACTCCCGATGGCGCGAAGGGGAAGTCCTACTTGATCTATCCGGGCAGGAACGGCAAGTACGTGGATGACCAGCATCACGGTCACGACGGCGGCTACCAAGACATCTATGTGAAAACGGCGGATGGCTGGCGCTTCAAGGAGCGCGTGCACGTTTATCCGCCGCAGATTCCAGGCTCGTACGCGGGCGTGCCGAATTCGAAGCTGCCGGCAGCGGCGTTCGCGAAGCCGCAGTAAGCTCGATTGCCACGCGCTTACCGGCCGTCGCCGGATTCGGGTAAGCAAGCGTTCGGGCACTCTTTCCGGAACCGCGCGTTGAAGGATTCCACGATCGCGTTGTTGCTTACTTGAACTGGTTCACGGCTCTGACGACGTCCTTGGCTCGGTGGGTGAATCCGACTTCGATGTCCAGACTCTTGCGCGTGTACGGATGTACGGATCGACAAACGTAGGTGGTTTTCTACATTACTTCCATCCGATACAAGTGGCACTTCCAGCCAATGCAAGTTCACTTGTTTACTACATGGTTCAAGTTGTGAAATAACTCATGCTTGCTGACGGACTTCACAATTGTTTTGACGGGACGTCCTCCGCCAGGACCTTAGCCAGGGTATGATTTGTGGTCGATTGTGGTACCGCAGCCCCGGTGAAGATTAAGAAATTGGAAAAGGTTGGCTGGGTTCGATACCTGCTCGTTGCGGCAGTTTTTTCTTGTGTGGCCCCAGCTCAGGCCCAACCGCCAGCCGATCAGGATATGCATGCATTCTCGAGCACGCTGGAAAAGTATTGCTACGACTGCCACAACGTTGTTGACATAAGCGGCGACTTGTATCTAGATCGGGACTTCTCCCTGCCCCAGGACGCCGATATCTGGGAAAAGGTAGTCCGCAAGCTGCGTATGCGGGCCATGCCGCCGCGAGGCAGGCCGAGACCTTCCGAGGAACAATACCGTTCCGTTATCGCCTTTCTCGAAAGCCGGCTGGACCAGTCGGCTCAGAGCCATCCGGATTTCGGCCGCCCGCTGTTGCACCGCCTCAATCGTACCGAGTATGCCAACGTCATCCACGACCTGCTCGCACTGGATGTGAATGTCGAAGACTCGCTGCCCCCGGATGATTCGGCCTTCGGCTTCGACAACAATGCCGGCGTGCTCACTCTCTCGCCAGCATTGCTTGAGGGTTATCTCTCCGCCGCGGACCAGATCAGCAGCCTCGCGTTGGGAGACATGGAGACGCAGCCGGCCCAGACGAACTATCGTGTCAGGTTGGATCTTTCGCAGGACCAGCATATCGAAGGGCTGCCGTTCGGTACCGTCGGTGGCATGAAATTCGAACACATATTCCCGCTTGACGGCGAGTATGAATTGAGCGCGCACCTGATGCGCAGCAACCTCGAGTTCATGCGAGGCGTCGAGAGGCCGCATCAGGTCGAAATGAGCATTGACGGCGTGCGTGTATTCCTGGGAACGGTTGGCGGCCCAGCCGACCTGGCAGCGCAGCGCAATCCAACCACCGGCTCCGATGCAATCGACGCGCGCTTAAAAGTCAGGGTCCCGGTCAAGGCGGGGGCCCATGACGTCGTAGTTACATTTGTCCAGGAGCGGGCGAGTGGTACCGAGCGTTTGCATGGCTTCGTGCGTAGTTCCGTCGATACCCTCGAGTCCGTTGGTCGTCCGCATCTCGATACGGTATCGGTCAAGGGACCTTACAAACCTTCGGGCCCCGGTGAGACTGCCAGTCGAAGCAAGGTGCTGATCTGTCGGCCGCCAGAGCACAGCGGGAAACCGGAGGAACTGGCTTGCGCACGGCAGATTCTGAGCAGCTTGGCGACCCGTGCCTACAGGCGTCCGGTAACCGAAGAGGATATGGCACCGCTGCTGGAATTCTATGAGCGGGGTCGCAAAAAAGGTTCGTTTGAAGCCGGAATCCAGATGGGCCTGCGCCGCATGCTGGCAAGCCCGACCTTTGTGTTCCGTCCGGAAACCGATCCGGATGGCGTCGCCCCGGGTGGTGTGCACCGGGTTTCCGATCTGGAGTTGGCTTCCAGGCTGTCCTTCTTCCTGTGGAGCAGCATCCCGGATGACGAACTGCTCCGGCTGGCCGTAGCGGGCGATCTGCACAAGCCGGAGGTCTTGCGGGCGCAGGCGCTGCGTATGCTGGACGATCCAAAATCCGAAAGGCTGGTCGAGAACTTTGCTGGCCAGTGGCTGCGCCTGCGCAATCTGAAGCTGGCGCGTCCGAATTCGGCGACCTTCCCGAATTTCGACGACAACCTACGCACCGGTTTCCGTCGCGAGACCGAACTTCTGTTTGCCAGCGTCCTGAACGAAAACCGCAGCGTGTTGGACCTGTTGCGGGCTGACTATACCTTCGTGGACGAGCGCCTGGCGAAGCATTACGGCATCCCAGGAGTCTATGGGAGCCAGTTCCGCCGCGTATCGATCACGGATAAGGCGCGATTCGGGATACTGGGTCAGGGCAGCATATTGACGGTTACTTCGCATGCCGACCGGACCTCGCCTGTGGTCCGGGGCAAATGGGTTCTCGAGAACCTGCTAGGGGCGCCGCCGCCGCCGCCGCCGCCGAATGTCCCAGCACTTCCGGATAATGGGAATGCAGAATTGCCGAAAACGCTGCGGGCGAGGCTCGAACTCCATCGTCGCAGCCCGGTGTGCGCCGGTTGCCATGCGGTGATGGACCCAATCGGCTTTTCACTCGACAATTTCGATGCAGTCGGTGTTTGGCGTACCGAGGATGCGGGGCAACCGATCGATGCACATGGGACGCTGGTGGATGGTACCGAGGTGGATGGGGTTGTTTCTTTACGAAACTACCTGCTCAAGAGGCCGGAGGTGTTCGTAGGTACGGTCACCGAAAAGTTGTTGATCTATGCCTTGGGCAGAGGAACAGCTCCTGGGGATATGGTTGCCATCAGGCAGATTCTTCGCGACACCGCGGGGGGGGAATACAAACTCAAGTCACTGATACTGGGCATCGTTGAAAGCGCGTCCTTTCAGATGAAAGTGAAGGCGGAAGAGGCGAAAGTGAAGCCGGCAGAGGTGTTGGAAGCGGCCAGAGGGGGTTAGACATGTTTATTTCCAGGAAAGCACTCTCCAGAAGAACCTTGTTGCAGGGTATGGGGGCTGCTATCGCGCTCCCCATGCTGGATGCCATGACGCCGGCCCTGAGTGCCGTCCCGGCTGCGCCAAAGAGGCTGGGTCTCGTGTACATCCCCAATGGCATGATGATTCCCTACTGGACTCCATCCACAACGGGGGCGAACTTCGAATTCTCGCCCACCCTCAAGCCTCTCGAACCTTTCAAGAGCAATCTGACCGTCGTCGGCAACCTGCTGAGAGCGGGTACCACGATCGGAGACCACGCTGTCTCGGCGGCAGGCTGGTTGACCAGTGTTTATGCCAAGCAGACCGAGGCCGAGGATGTGTTGGCCGGTACTACCATCGACCAGGTAATTGCCAAAGCCATAGGTCAGGACACCGTGCTTCCGTCGCTGGAATTGGCCACGGAGGATTTCACCGGTTATATCGGTGCCTGCATTCCGGGCTTCAGCTGCGCGTACATGAATACGCTTTGCTGGTCGTCGCCCACTACGCCGCTGCCGATGGAAATCAACCCGAGAGTTGCTTTCGAGCGGATGTTCGGCCGGGCCGGAAGCGCGGAGCAGCGCCGTATCCGCATGAGCGAGGATCGCAGCATCATCGACTCCATCACCGGCGATGCCAAGCGCCTGGGGATGAAGCTGGGTGCCAGCGATCGCAGTCGCATCGACGAATACCTCGCGCAATTGCGGGAAATCGAGCGACGTATTCAGCGCATGGAGGCTGCCAAGAACAGCCAGGCGGTCGTCATGGATGCGCCTCTTGGTATTCCGGATGACTTCGAGGAACACGTGGCCATCATGTTCCAATTGATGACCACGGCGTATCAGGCTGATCTCACCCGGGTATCCACCTTCATGATGTCGAGAGAGGCGAGTCAGCGGACTTACCCGCAGATCGGTCTGAACGAGCCACATCACACCCTTTCTCACCACGGCGGAGATAAAGTAAAGATCGCCCTTCTGGCGAAGCTCAATAATTACCATGTACAGCAGTTCGCCAAGTTCGTGGACAGAATGAAAAACACGCCTGATGGCGATGGCTCCCTTCTCGACCACTCTTTGCTGATTTGTGGCTGTGGCATGGGCGATAGCAACCGGCATGCCACCGATCCTCTGCCGTTGGTGGCGGTGGGCGGTATGGCCGGCCAGGGAAATCGTCACTTGATGCAACCTCAGAAGACGCTCATTGGCAACCTTTGGGTCGGAGTGGCCCACAAGTTCGGTGTCGATGTGGATCACATCGGCGTCAGCAATGGCATAGTCGAAATCTAAAGTTCGAGGTCGTTACGGCATGCGTGCTTGTCTGAGCATTCTTAAAAGCATTCCGCTATGGACAGTCGCAGTGCTTGGGTTTGCCGCAGGCCTGGCTAATGTGGCAGGCGCGGCGGCTCAGGAGCCTGCTTTGATTGCGGCGATACAGGCAAACGATCTGCAGCTTGCGCGGCACTGGTTGAGTGAGCCCAATGTTGCAGAGCCCGATGGCACTACTGCCTTGCATTGGGCCGCTCGCGGTTCGAACCTCAAAGCGGTTCGGTTGTTGCTGAAAGCGGGGGCGGATGTAAATGCCAGCAATCGTTATGGAGTCACGCCCCTGTCATTGGCGGTGACCAGTGGCGATCCGGCGGTCGTAAAGGCACTGCTGGATGCGGGCGCCGATGCGAGGCGGGCGCTCATCGAAGGTGAGACCGTATTGATGACGGCCGCGCGTACCGGTAATGCGAAAATAGTTCGGGCCCTCATTGCACATGGTGCGGACCTGGAAGCGCGCGAGAGTTATTACGGTGAGACCGCACTGATCTGGGCAGTAACGGAAAATCATGCCGAAGCAGTGGCGACCCTCCTGAACGCCGGCGCCGGAGTGAATGTGCGCTCCAACCCGACCGAGTTCGCCCGCGACAGGTTCGGGTTGTCGATGCTCCCGAAAGGCAATTGGACTCCGTTGATGTACGCGTCCCGCGATGGGGCTTTCGAAGCGGCAAAGGTGCTCATCGAACACGGTGCCGATCTGAATTTGACCGATCCGGACGGCACTACCGCGATGGTGCTTGCGATCATCAATTACCATTACGATCTGGCCGCAATGCTCCTGAAGCATGGTGCCGACCCCAATATCGTCGATACGACCGGCATGGGTGCGCTGTTTGCGGCGGTTGACATGAAAACGCTGCCCTGGAGTTTCGCTCGACCGGAACAACCGGGAACCAGCAAGATCAGTGTGGGTGACCTGATAAACATGCTGCTCGATCATGGGGCGAACCCCAATGCCCGTCTGACCAAGCCCTTGCTGATGAGGGCGCATACCGATGGCGACCCCAGCGTCGGGCGTGGTGCGACCGCATACATGCGCGCCGCCAAGGCCGGTGACGTGCAAACCATGACGCGTCTCGTCGAGCATGGAGCCGATCCCAATATCACCATGGACAACGGGGATACGGCGCTGATGCTGGCGGCCGGGCTGGGTTGGAGAGACGGCAACATGGCGGTCCCCTCCAGGGATGTTGGTACCGAGGAAGAGGCGATGGCGACAATTCTGTTTTGCCTTCAACACGGGGCCGATATCAACGCTGCTGACAAGAAGGGAAACACGGCTTTGCATGTGGCGTCGACCGGCCGTGGTTCGCTGAAAATAGTGAATTTTCTATATGAGCACGGAGCTGCGCTCGATGCTCGCAATCAAGCCGGGCAAACCCCGCGGGAGGCCGCGCTGGCCAGCAGGTTCAGGGACCGTAGTGCGGTCGCGACATTGCTGAGTAACTTGGTGAAATGAGCTTCAAAGTGCCTACACAGGGAGGAGGAGCAGGGCACGGGGCATGGTTTGGTATGTGATTCGTGTGGCGGCTTCTGCCCGGAATCGCGTCGACGTATAGCTTCCGGTGTCACATGATGCTGGGAGGGGGCGGACGAAGTGTCGTTTTGCGGACGTATTGGTTTTCTTGCAGTCCTGCTGCCGATGGCTTCTGCCTGTTTGGCGGATTCGCATTTCTCCATGGAGGACTTCACCAAACAATACTGCGCGAACTGTCATAACACCGAGGACTGGGCCGGAGGGCTCGCATTCGACACACTCCCTGAGTCCGATCTGCATGAAAACCGGGACGTTTGGGAGAAAGTCATCCGCAAATTGCGGGTCGGCATGATGCCTCCCGTGAGTGCGCAGACCCATCTGCCCTCGCAGCAACGGCAGGCCGCCCTCAGCTGGCTGGTGAAGGGCCTCGACGACATCGTACTTCGTGGGCCCCCGACCCCGGATCAGGCACCGGAGCTCATCCATCGATTGAATCGTGCTGAATACCAGAACGCGATTCGCGATCTGCTCGATCTCGATGTGGACGCAACGACCCTGCTGCCGCCGGACGATGCGGCTTTCGGCTTCGACAACAATGCCGAGGCGCTCGGCGTATCCCCGGTGCTGATCGAACAGTACTTGAGCGCAGCGGGCAAGATCTCGGCGCTGGCTGTCGGCGATCCGGATACCGGACCTTCCGCCCAGACTTTCCGTGTCCCCCAGGACGCCTCGCAAGACGTCCAAGTGGAGGGCATGCCCGTTGGAACGGTGGGTGGTCGCAAGGTGCATGTCGTGGCGCCACTCGATGGCAAATACCATCTGGATGTCACGTATTACAAATCCAACCTCGGAGCGATGAAGGGCCTGGAGCTTCCCAGTCAATTCGAAATCGCCGTGGATGGTCAACGTGTTCATGTTGCAAAACTTGGCGGCGAAGCCGACTTCAAGGCGCTGATGCACAACATCACGGAAGCGGCTGACGCCATCAACGCCCGCAGTTCGACCGTAATCTCGCTGCCTGCGGGTCCGCATGACATCAGCTTTGGTTTTGTTTATCAGGGCGCCACCGAGGACAGCCATCGTCTGGAGGCCTTCGAGCGCAGTTCGCAGGATCTGCTGGATGTGACTGGGCATCCGCACGTGGAGTCGCTCACCATGACCGGCCCATACAATCCCACCGGCCCGGGCGATACGCCTTCGCGCCGCCAGATCTTCTCCTGCCAGCCCAAGGCACGGACTGCCAAGCCGAGCGCGGAAGAGCTGGCCTGCGCCCGCGCCATCGTGGCAAGGCTTGCACGCAAGGCCTACCGCGGCACCGATACGGACAAGGATGTGGACGTTCTGATGGACTTTTTCGTGCGCGGACGGGCCCGCCATGGCTTCGAGTCCGGTATACAGACGGCTGTCGAGCGAGTGCTTGCCAGTCCCAAGTTCGTATTCCGCACCGAGCGGGATCCTGCCAATGTAAAGCTTGGCACGATTCACAAAATCAGCGACCTGGAGCTGGCCTCGCGCCTGTCGTTCTTCCTGTGGAGCAGTATTCCCGACGAGACCCTGCTGCAACTGGCCGACAAGGGGCGGTTGAGCGATCCGGCCATCCTGGACAAGCAGATGGACAGGATGCTGGCCGATCCCAAAGCGCGCGCCTTGACGGATAACTTCGCTGCTCAGTGGCTGTACCTGCGCAACCTGAACAGCATGGTGCCGAATTCCTCCGGGTTTCCGGATTTTGACGACAACCTGCGTCAGGCAATGCGCACGGAAACCGAGCTGTTCTTCGAGAGCATCGTCCGTGAAGACCGTAACGTGCTCGACCTGATGACGGCCAACTACACCTACCTGAACGAAAGACTGGCACGTCACTACGGCATCAACGATGTGTACGGCGACCACTTCAGGCGCGTGATCCTCAAGGATCAAGCCCGCTGGGGTCTGCTCGGCAAGGGCAGCACCTTGATGGTCACTTCCCACACTGACCGCACCTCGACGGTCGTGCGGGGCAAATGGGTGCTCGAAAACATCCTCGGGACACCCGTGCCGGCTCCGCCGCCGAACATTCCGCCGCTACCGGAGACTGCCGGGATCAGCGCTACAATGACCTTGCGTCAGCGCATGGAAGTTCATCGCGCCAATCCGACCTGCGCCTCCTGTCATAACATATTGGACCCGATCGGCTACGCGCTGGAGAACTTCAATGCGGTCGGCGCCTGGCGCGAGCGGGAAAACGGCCTGAAGAGCCCGCTCATCGATGCCAGTGGCAAACTGCTCGGTGGCGTTGAGGTCAACGGGCCGATCCAGTTGCGCAATGGCCTGCTCAAACAACCGGAAATCTTCGTCTCCACGGTTACCGAGAAGCTGATGATTTACGCGCTGGGACGGGGCCTGGTGCCGGCGGACATGCCGACGATCCGCCAGATCGTCCGGGACAGCGGCAAGAAGGACTACCGCTTCTCCACATTGATCAGAGGTATCGTGCACAGCGTGCCGTTCCAGATGCGTGCGGATTCGTCGTATGTGGATCCGTCGCATGTGCAGCAAAAGACTGCAATGCTGGACCGACAGAAGAGCTTGAATCCTTGACCTATGCTGACAGTGTGTCAGTAGACGGAACTGACGCTTTGAACTTGCAATGTACCTACGCACGCGTCAATTGATGAGGAGCCAGACATGAACTTTCTAACCAAGAAGTGTGTTTCCCGCCGCCGCGTCCTCCAAGGCCTCGGGGTCGGTGTGGCGCTTCCATTTCTTGACGCGATGGTACCTGCAGCGGCAGCCGTGCAGCCGCGCCCGAAGCGCTTTGGAGTGATATTCGTGCCGCACGGAGAAAGGCCGGGTTTCTGGACGCCCCCGCAGGTGGGAACGAATGTGGAGCTGAACACAATCATGCAGCCACTGGCTCCGTACAAGGACCAGCTGACCGTGGTGTCACAGCTCGCCAACCCGGTTTCCGGGCACGGGGTGACTGTGGCCTCGTGGCTTTCGGGCACAATCCCCAAGAAGACCGTGGCGGAGGATGTGAGGGCCGGCACGACGGTCGATCAGTTGATTGCAAACCATATCGGCCAGCAGACGGTGTTCAAGTCACTGGAAGTGGCCACCGAAGATTTCACGGGTTTCGTCGGGGGCTGCGACCCGGCCTACGCCTGTGCATACATGAACACTCTGGCGTGGTCGTCGGCTACGACCCCGCTGCCGATGGAGATCAACCCGCGTGCGGTCTTCGAGCGGATGTTCGGCAGACCCGGTACGACGGAGCAGCGCGCCGAGCGCCTGCAGATGGGGCACAGCATCCTCGATTCGGTGCAGTCCGATCTGGCGGACTTTTCGCGTGGCTTGGGTTCGCCCGACCGTACGCGCCTTGACGACTACTTGGCTAGCGTCCGTCAAACGGAGCAGCGTATCGAAAAAGCGGAGCGCAGCAGCACGGGCCTGAAGGTACCCGATGCTCCGGTGGGCATACCCGAGATGTTTGCGGACCACGTGGGTCTGCATTTTGACCTGTTGATGCTGGCTTATGCCTCAGATCTGACGCGTGTGTTCACCTTCATGATGAGCCGTGACCTCACTCAGCGGACTTATCCGGAGATCGGGATCACCGAGCCGCACCATTCGATGTCCCACCACGGGGGCGACGAGGCTAAGAAGAAAATGCTGGTGAAGCTGAACACCTGGCACATGGGGCTGTTCGCGAAGTTCCTGGACAAGTTGAAGAGCACGCCTGACGGGGACGGTTCGCTGTTGGATAGCTCGATGATTCTGTTCGGCAGTGGCATGAGCGAGAGCAACAGCCATGAAAGGAAGGACCTGCCGACGTTGCTGGTCGGCGGTTTCGGCGGGCGTGGCAGCCGGCATATCAAGATGAAAGACGAAACGCCGATTGCGAACATGATGTTGTCGCTGGCTCAGTATTACGGGGTCGAGATGGAGTCGATGGGTATCAGCACCGGCACCGTCGATCTGGTGAACGGATAGTCCGCCATGACGCAAATCAAGGGTCGGGCCCTGTTGGCGGTGTTCGGAAGTCTCCTGTCACTGTCCGCCGGGGTGGCCCTGGCGTCGACGGCGAGTCTGGTGGAGAGGGCGGAGCAGGGAGATCGTGCCGGCGTGCAGGCCATGCTCAAGCGCCATGAAGCGCCGGTCGACCAGCCTGGACGGGATGGCATGACCGCCCTGCTGTTCGCGGCGCAGGCCGACGACCTGGGGATGGCGAAAGCCTTGCTGAAGGCCGGAGCGCACCCTGACCTGGGGAACCGGTACGGCATCACTCCGCTGTGGCTGGCGGCGCAAAACCGTAGCCCCGAGATGGTCAAACTGTTGCTCAAGTCCGGAGCCAATGCCCGGGCTACACTGCCCAGTGGAGAGACGGCCCTCATGATCGCCGGGCGTGCCGGCGATCCAGTCACGATCCAGTTGTTGCTCAAGGCGGGGGCCGACCCCAACGCCAGCGAGTCGGAGCAGGGTGAAACGGCGCTGATGTGGGCGGCAGGGGAGAATCATCCCGAGGCGATCCGTGCGCTGGTGAAAGGCGGAGCCGATATCAACAGGCATTCGCGTGTGCTGAATCTTACCCCGATGAAGTGGACCCAGACCGATTTGGTCTCGACCACTTTGCCTTCGGGCGGCTGGACCGCGGCGATGTACGCGGCGCGTCAGAATGCGGCAGACGCGATGGCTGCATTGATAGAGCTGCGCGCGAACCTGAACGAGCAGGATGGCGACGGCACGACGGCCTTGAGCCTGGCAATCATGAACCAGCACTATGATCTGGCGGCGACGCTGCTCGAGGCGGGTGCCGACCCGAAAGTGGCTGATCGTACCGGCACGGACTCCTTGTTCGAGGCTGTGGAGATGGTCTCCTTTCGCGTGGACATCGGCCGGCCGCCGCGGCCTAGCTTTGATAAGCTGAAAGCGATCGATATCGTTCGCCTGGCCCTGAAGCATGGTGCCAATCCCAATGCCCGCCTGATCAACCCGAGCATTGGCCGCCACCACGCTTTTCCCGATCGCTCTCTGGGAGAGGGGGCAACGCCATTGATGAAGGCAGCCAAGGCGGGTGATCTCGAGTCGATGCGGCTGCTGCTGGCTGCCGGTGCCGATACCACTCTGAAGTTGGCGAAGGGAGGAGTGACAGTAGCCGACATAGCGGCTGGTAAAGTGGCCAACAACGCGACTCTCGTCGGCGGTAGGGCGGCCAAGTCCAAAGCGAATGAAGCAGTGCTGAATTTGTTGGCCGAATTTGCAAGCAAGCCCGTTGGTGCCGGGCCGCAATCATAAAAATAGAGTTTGTCTGAAGAGGGGCAGATACATGAGACAGGTCCTTTACGGCGTTACCGCCTTGCTGTCGTTTTCTGGCTTGGTCGCGGCGCAGTCACCGCTGACTGCTGAAGACACGCAGGCCATCAATAAGCTCGCAGCCACCTATTTCCAGGCGCTCGGCTCCTGCGACGCGAAGGGCTTCGCGGATTTGTTCGTGCCGAACACGGGGTCCTTTTCGAGCTCAATCCGTGGTCGGATGACCGGTCGCGAGGCATTGATTGGCCTCGTCGAGAGCGAACGTCACTGCCCCCAGCCGCCGGGGTCGCAACCGACGCCTCGGGTGGGTAGTGACAACCCCTCCCCAGTCCAGTTGCAAGTGACCCCTGCCGGTGTACAGGGTACCGTGGATCTCGGCCCCAAGGTTGGCCGCTACGAAGACCAATACGTCAAGACACCAGCCGGCTGGCGTTTCGCTGCACGTACCGTTGTCACCACCGCTGAGCTGAATGCCGGCTTGAGTGCAAGTGATTTTGCCGCGATCAACGCGCTTGGTGGGCCGTCGCCCGGAAACCACTACGTCGAACGCGACGGAGTGAAGCGCCTCATGAGTAGTGGCGTCGCCATCAGCGTAGCCGGCGGCAGGGTGACGGGGCATGCGTATCAGGCGGATGGCAGCTTCTTCGATGACGTTTACGAAAAAACCGCCGCCGGCGAGTGGCGCATCAAATCGCGCATCCAGGTAAAGCCGAATGTCGGGGTCATCGTAGGCGTCGCTACGTATACGACCTTCGTCGAGAACATGGACCGCACGCTCGCCTTTTATCATGACGCGCTGGATATGGCCGTTCCGCCATTGCCAGAGTCAGGTCAGCGTCCGTACAACCCGGTGAATGTGCAGTTACAGGCATTTTTCAACATCGATGGCGCCAAGGAGCGGCATCAGTCGGCCTCGGTTCCCGGTACGAACGTCCGGTTCGAAACGATGGAAATTCAGAATGTCCCCCATAAGACGATAGCACTGCGAATCCAGGACCCGGGCACAGTGACCCCGGTGCTGGTTGTGAAAGATGTCGATGCCCTGCTCACTCGCGTGAAGCAGGCGAAAGGCGCTGTCTTTACCCCGGGTGGCAAGCCGGTTCGCTTCGCCGACGGCTCGCGGTCGGTGTTGATTCGTGATGTCGACGGTCGCTTCATCGAACTGCGCCAGCCTGCCGCGGTGCCGGCGCAGGCGACGATGCCTGACAGTGGCATCGTCGGGGAGCGCCTATCGATTGCGGTCCAGGATATGGAGCGCACGCTTGCGGTTTACCGCACCCTGTTCGGATTTTCGGTCGAGAGCACCGTGGCCGCTGATCCCGCTCTGCGCAAGTTGACGGGGCTGTCAGGTCTCAATGCGCGGCGTGCCATTACCCATGCCCCCGGCGACTCGCTCGTGGTCGAGTTCGTCGAATACAAAGGCGTTGATCGCAAGCCGCAAGAGATGCACATCCAGGATCGCGGCGCGGCGCGCCTGCAGCTTCGCGCAGAGAACGTCGACGATCTGGTCGTTGCGATGAAGGCGGCGGGTTTGAAGATACATACGGAAAACGGGGTGGCCACGCCGCTCCCGCCGAACTTCAAGGCCGTGCTGGTCGCGGATCCGAACAACTTCTTTCTGACACCGTTCGCACCCTGCGATGGTTGCGCACCGAGGCTCCTATCCACCCGTCAGCATTGACGGGTCCCGGCGTCGCAGGTGTCGGGCGGTTTTTATTTAGGGGACGCACGATGAGTAATCGTAGAGAACTGTTGCAGATGGGTATCGCGGTAACGGTCTTGCCGCTTGAAGCGACTGCCAACGCGTGGGCGGCTCCGTCGGCGGATGCCGGCTGGGGCGAGCCCGTTGCGTTGTACAAGGCAGTCTATGACACGCGTTTCGCCGCGAGTCGCGCTTTCGGTGAGCGCATGACGGCGCGCCGTATCGCTACCGCCGCAACAACGACCGGGGATATAACTGGCCTCTGGTTCGACACTTTATATCCTCAGTGGCAGAAAGGTGTCGCTGCGATCGCCGGACTCACCGCACGTGGCCCGCTGTTCTGTCTCGAGCAGCTCGCATCGGATCATGGCATGCGGGTTGTCTTTCGTGCGCAGCATTCCTGGTCGTCTGCCGGAGCAGTTCGACACGACATCGAAGGGGTGGGCATTGCTGTTGAAGCCGTCCGGCGCGTAGCGACGGATGGCGATTGGGTGAGTGTCGTGAGTGACGTCATCGGCCGATACCCTCGCACGGCCGCGCCGAATGCCAGCGTACAGGTCCAGACGGCGCGACCCGCCTTGCAGGTACCAGAGGACGAAGTACTGTATTCTTGGATCATAGCGCCCGTAATGCGGAGTTAAGCGGCTCGCCGCGCAAACTGCTGGCCGAAGCCGCCCAGGCACAACCCAGCGCTCTCCGCGGCCAGCCAACTGAATTTCCACAAAACATGCCGGACACTGCTAAAGCGATGCGAAACTTTTTGCTTCTGGTCACCGTTGTGTCAGCCACGGCCACGACCCCGCTCTATGCACAACAGGCTGACGCCCTCGTAAAGCACGGTAACGAAGTCTTCCAGCACTGGTGTGCGCCCTGCCATGCTCCGGGTCCGCGGCACCCGGGTACGATCGCGCTTGGAATACTCTACAAAGGAGTCAAGCCGGCGCCGCTCGAGCAGCGTACCGACTTGGTACCGGCCGTGGTGCGTGCGTTCGTGAGAACCGGCGTCTCGATCATGCCACCGTTCCGTAAAACCGAGATCAGCGATGCCGATCTCGATGCACTCGGGGCGTATCTGGCTCGCAAGCGCTGATGCGGGCGAATCAGAAGTTGGGCTGAAGACGGCTGACGTGAACCGATGACAGGAACGGGCTGGAGTGAAGCTGCGGTGGCTGAGAATTTAATGTCTCAGGAAGGTGCGTGGGCCGCTGCAGAGCAGCAGCCGGCGGACTTGGTGGCCGCTATTCTCGAAGGTTACGCCAGCCGGGGAGTCTTCGCAGGCTTTCGACAGAATAAGCGCCAGGCACGCAAGGCGGATTTCACGGTTCGGTGGCACTACCGGCGGGTCTTTTCCATCCTGCTGGACGAAGCGAAAGTCTCCCTGACGTTGACCGGTTTGCTGCCGCAGGTATCAGCCGCGCCCAACTTGCGGCGCGAGCTGGCTGCTTATCTGCGTCATTGCGCGGCGCCGGAGCGCCCGGCGCATCGGCGCATCGATCCTGCGAAGGCTCGTGTGATCTGTTACGTGAGAAATGACAGCCTGTCGCTGCGAGTCGCCGTGCAGGATGGTGACTATGAGTACGCAACGCGCCGGCTCGTACACTTGGTAAATGAGTTATTCCTGGATTTTTTGCACGACGCCATGTATGTCGAATACATGGTGGCGCACCTGGGAATGAACCCGGAAACTGGAAGTTCTTTATGACTGCGATGCGCCCTTTTTGTATCAGTCTCGGTGTGGTTCTGTCCGCGCTTTGTGTTGTATCCAGAGCCGACGGTCCGGTCGTGAATGTCGACAGGCCACTGACAATGGAAGAGGCCCGCGCCCTGAAAAATCCAATTCCCTTCGCGAGCGAGTCGATCTCGAAGGGCCGTACGGCGTATCTCGAGTACGCGTGTGCCACCTGTCACGGTGACGATGGCAAAGCAATGGTCCTCCTGGTGGGGAAGCCGACGGATCTCACCAATCCCAAAGTATGGGTGAAGGGTACCAGCGATGGTGAGATATTCCGGAGCATTCGCGATGGCGTTTCCGCGATGCCGGCGTTCGGCAAGGAAATCGGCGATACGGAAAAGACCTGGAATCTGGTCAATTTCATCCGGAGCCTGTGGCCGGCCGATGCACAGGGTAAGTGACAGGCTGTCAGACGATAACAACTAAATCACCAGCGATATTGCCGGACTATTTTGGAGAGGAACGATGAGCAACGAGAACCACGCGCAAAACTCCGCGAATGAGCCGGGTGAGCAACCGCAGGCGGAGTCAGCTACCCCGCGTACGCGACGCGAGGTCTTGGCGTCGGCGATCGGCCTGACCGGCACTATTGCCGGCGCTGCATCGCTGCTTGGCTCGCGTTCCGCGCACGCGCAGGTCGCAGGCCTGCCAGGCGGAGTCACGGCCCCGGATCCGCTCAATAAGGTTCCCTCCGTACGCATTCCCGCTGCCATCACGAACTCGCTCGCCAGCCCCATCAAACAACTCAACTTCGAAGGGCCCGGTCTCGACGGTGCGCAGGTGTTCGCCAGGTTGTGCAAAGAGGAAAACCTTGCAGCCCTGTTCTGTTGTCCTGGCAATTATCCCCTCATCAATGCGATCGCTGAGGTTGGTATCCCATCATTCGGCGGGCGCACTGAAGGTGGAATGTGCGCCATGGCGGACGGCTTCTCCAGGGCAACCGGCGAGGTTGTGGCGGCTTCCGGCACCGAAGGCCCCGGATTCACCCATATGATCATGAACATCGCGGCTGCCGGTGCCGCCCGGACGCCCCTGCTGGTATTGGCGAGCAATGCGAGCATATCCGGAGAAGATAACGAAGCCTTGCAGAATATCTATCAACAGCCGATGACCGAGACGCTCCGCAAGTACGGGAAACGCCTCATCGTGCCGAATCGCGTGTGGGAATACGGCCAGTACGCGTTCCGGCAACTGAAGTCGGGAGTACCTGGTGTGGTGCACCTCGATTTCCCCGGCGAGGTAGCGCGTGAGCGCTTCCCGGATCCGCACAAATTGACCTGCTACTACGAGAAGGACAAGTACCGCAGCGAATCACGCTGTGAGCCGTCCGCGGCGGATATGCAGAAGGCTATCGACATGATCGTCAAGGCCGAGCGCCCCATCCTCATCGCAGGCCAGGGGGTGTTCCAGCGCAAGGCCTGGGAGCCGCTGCTGGCAGCCGCTGAGCGCCATGAAGTTGCCATCGTCGGTTCTGGCCCCACACGGGGCCACGTGCCCGACGATCACCGTCTGAATGCGAGCATGTCGCACGACGCCATGTTCAGCGCCGACCTCGTGGTCTTCATCGGGCAGTACTGCATGCCCAAACTCGGCGAATACCGTTTCAACCCGGATGCCAAGGCCATTCGGGTACACCCGGTACCTGAAGAACTGGGCCGCAACTGGCCGCTCGCGCTCGGTATCGTCAGTGATGAGAAAGCCTTCATCGACCAATTGGCCAACCGCTTGCCGGCCAAGAAGCGTGACACCTGGGTTGCCGAGCTCGCAGCCGCGAAAAAGAAGTACTGGGATACGTCGATGGACTATTACAAGACGGGACTCAAGTACAGCAAGAGCACGAACAGCATCCATCCGTACGTGATGGCGAAGGAAATACACGACTTCCTGTACGAAGGCGCCATCGATCCAAAGCTGACCCTCACGGGTTGGGGTGGTGCAACCTGTGGCCACGCGACAGCGCGGTTTTTGCGGGCCAATCGCCCGGGCCAGGAGATAGTCTGTCAATACAGTTTCGGTGCGATGGGCCCCGACTTGGCGATGATGATTGGCGCGTCTCTCGCCAAGCAGCGTGGGGTCGGACCGCAGGCTGCCTACAAAGGCGCACCCAGCCTGTGCGTCACCAGCGATGCGGGAATCGCCTATAGCTTGTTCGAACTCGATACGGCGCTGAAGTACAAAGTGCCGATCATCACCGTGGTGTTCAATAACAACTGCTGGGGAATGTGGCCCTCTGCCGAAGATGCTCCGCGCGCAATGCACATGTACCTGTTCCAGGAGAACCTGCGCTACGACAAGATGGCCGAAGGACTTGGGGCGAGGGGTGAATACGTACGCACGCCGGAACAGTTGCGCGAGGCTCTCAAGCGCAGCTATCGGGCAGCCGAGACGGAAAATGCCTGTACGCTCATCAACGTGCAGTCGCTTGCCGAGTTCTCCTCGTCGAAGCTGTTCGCCCCGGCGCCGTTCTTCGGAGCGGAGCCCGGCGTGGGTGCCTGCTTGCACTGATCCGTGCACCTACAGGAGACAGATATGTGCAAAGAGAGCTACGCACGGCGCTTCATTGCCGGTTTCGGGCGTCTTACGCCGATATTGCTTGTGGCCTGGTGCATTACGGCGGCTGGAACAGCCCAGGCCGCAAATCCCTGGGACAACGATCCTGCCGTGCAGGAGGTCCTGAAGATTCGGCAGCAGGCTATCGTGGCGTTGACTACGACCGGCCCCACTGCGGAAAGCGAACGTTACTCGTCAACGTTCGTGGCAAACGCACCCGGCGGCGGTGTCATCAACGCCAAGCAGATGCAAGCCGCGTTCGCGAAGGGCACCGTGAAGTACGCTAAGGTGGAAATGAAACTCGACTATGCGGCCTCGCACGGCCCTGACATGGTCGTGCTCATGGGGGAGGAGATCGTCGTCCCCGGAGCCGGTGCCCGTAATGCGGGTCAGAGTATCCGCCGCCGATTCACTGACATATTCCGCAAGGAGAACGGTGAGTGGCGCCACGATGTGCGGCACGCCAACGTCATTCCAGATAAGTAATGTTCAAACAGCAGTTGTTACGACAGCGCCCAACGCGGGCATGTTCAAAATTGGCTGTGGCCCGAATAAAACCAGCCGGTCGCTCTGGCTTCGTAGGCAAATAACAACAAGCGCTTACGCTTCCCCCACAAGAGACGGCAAATTTCAGAGGAGACCGAGATGGCGATTCCCCCAGGCGTAAGCGAGCGCGATTTTGCACGCGCTCTTGAGCAATTCAAATCAGTAGTTGGCGACCAGTGGGTCTTCACCAGCGCCGCGGACGTGGCCCTTTACAAGGACGCGTACTCGCCAATGTGGGGGGAACCGGAAGAAAAACTCACCTCCGCAGCCGTCGCTCCCGATTCGGCCGACCAGGTTCAGAAGATCGTAAAGATTGCCAATGAGTTGCGGATACCCCTCTATCCGATCTCGACCGGGCGTAATCTGGCTTACGGTCACTGTGCGCCGGTACTTTCAGGCAGCGTAGTACTCGACCTGAAACGGATGAATCGGATTATCGAAGTCGACGAGAAGAGCGCATTCGCCCTCGTCGAACCCGGCGTGAGCTACTTCGATCTCTTCCGGCATATCCGTGAGAAGAAACTGAAATTGTGGATCGATTGCCCCGACCCCGGCTGGGGCAGCGTGATCGGCAACGCGATGGATCACGGCATCGGCTACACCATGAACCCGTACCGTGACCACTGGGACGCACACTGCGGTCTCGAGGTGGTAACGGCCACCGGCGAACTCCTCCGCACGGGCATGGGCGCCCTTCCCAAAGCGAAGAGTTGGCAGCATTTCAAATACGGTTACGGTCCGCACATCGACGGCATTTTCTCGCAATCGAATTTCGGCGTCGTGACCAAAATGGGCATTTGGCTCATGCCCGAGCCCGAGGCCTTCATTGAAGGGCGTGTACGGGTTCACAAGTACCACGACATCATTCCGCTCCTCGAGCACATGAAGTATTTCATGAACACGAGTCTGATGAATTGTGGCACCACCAATCTTACCTCACCGATACGCGCAGAGCTGAGCAAGGACCCTGCTACGCGCAAGCTCCTCACAAAAGACGATGCCGCCTCGATCGACCGCATGAACGCCATCGCCGCGGAGCGTAAAGTCCCGTTCTACTCGGTCTCGCTGCGCTTCTACGGTCCGAAACCCGTAATCCGCGCCCAGTGGGATTACGCCAAGCAGCGCCTGAGCTCGATCTCCGGTATCGACTTCGAAGACGGTGCAACCTACGATTTCCCCTTGAGCGACGAGCAACTGCCCAAAGTGCATTCCGAACGCGAACTGGGCATACCCTCATTGTCGATCTTCTCGATTGGCATTCGCTCGAACTTCGGGCCAGGCAACACGGGCCATCTCGGCTTCTCGCCTGTCATTCCGATGACGGGCGAGGCCATTCTCGAATCAATGCGCGTCATCGAGACGGTACTGCAGGATTACGCGGACGAACGCGGTGCCCCTGTCGCCGGCGTGGTCTTCCCGCAGAGCTACCATGCGCGCACCCTCGTGATCCTCGTTCTCTTCGGCATCGTGCGCGATCCCAAGATCAATGGCCGAACTCGCGAGGTGTTCAAGAACCTCGTGAAGATCGCTGCAGATCATGGCTGGGGTGAGTATCGAACCCACACGGCATTCATGGATGTGTGCCGCGAAACATACTCGTTCAACGATAACGCGCTTCTCAAATTCACGGACATCATGAAGGACGCGGTGGATCCCAACGGCATCCTGTCCGCCGGTCGCTATGGCATCTGGCCAAAGCACTTGCGCAATAAGAAGAATGCCTGACGCCAACCGGGTCTTGATACTTCAGGAGGATCGACTTGTGACGCGCTTGCCGCTATTCAATCGCAGGCGCGTCACGTCGTGCCTGCTTGCCACGGTTGCAATCGCACCGTTCACGAGCCGCGCAGCGCCACGGCTCGCTCACGCTGAAAAGCTTGATGACGCTTCTCGCGCCGTCATCGAGCGCTTCGCAAGCCTGGGAATGCGCAATGCGGTAGCCACTTATGCGGCATATCCGGAACTCGCGAAGGCCATGCTGCCCTACAGCGAATTCCTGCTGACCCGCTCAACCCTGCCTGCCCGCCAACGGGAGCTTCTCTGGTTGCGCGCGGCATGGCTCACTCGGTCGGACTACATGTGGGCCCAGCGAGCGCCTGCAGCGCGTAGCGCAGGACTCACCGCGGTGGAGATACAGCGCATAGCTCTTGGTCCCGACGCCGCAGGCTGGAAGCCGTTCGAAGCTACCCTGCTGCGCGCTGTAGATGAGCTCCATGTGGATTCGGTCGTCAGTGATGCCACATGGGCTAAGTTGGCGGCGCAGTACGACGACAACCAGCTGATCGACCTGCTCTACGGCGTGGGAGAGATCACGATGCATGCGGATTTCGCCAATACGCTCAGGATTGAAATTGAGCCAGAGCTCGTCGACCGCCTGCCATCCGGCATTACTTATGCGCCTGCGGCGCGCCAGACCAATGCCCGTCGCATCGGCCGTCGCGCACGCATCACGCCGCTCCCAGCTACCGGTGGCGGCCTCGGCAACACCAATGCGTTCCGTACCTTTGCCAGAAATCCTCCTGTCGATGCATTGCGCAACGCCCAAGGAAACCATATCCGCGGTTCCAACTCATTGGTGCCGATCAACCGGCAGCTGGTCATCATGCGGACCGCCGTATTGAACCGAGCAGAGTATGAGTGGGCTGCGCACTCCCGTGGCGGACGACAGGTTGGTATGGATGACGCTGCCGTTGCGCGCGTAATCACAGGCCCTACGGCAGAGGGGAGCACGGTGCCAGAGAGGCTGCTGCTGAAAGCGGTAGACGATCTTTACCGCGACGACCTGATCGATGATGCCACCTGTGATGCGCTGATCAGCGAGTTTTCAGAACAGCAGCTGCTGGATACGCTCTTCACTGTCGGCGCCTTCCGTAGCGCGGCCTATGCGATCAACAGTGCGGGTGTCCAGCTCGATTCCAACATGGGCGATTTCCGCTTCCCTCCGCAACTGCGCTGAGCGGCGGCTGAGCCACTACTGATCGGCAGAGTTGATCGAAGCGCGGCAGGCGCTGGGCGCTGCGCCTGTGCCGCGCGAGTTCTGCGGCCGGTATCCGCGGCTGCACCTGGAGGGTGCCGGCTCGCGCGGGGGCGCGCCAGGGACACCCGGGCACGCCCATAACCACACCGCGGATACTGTGCGACCGCTCGCGCATGACGCTCAGCGGCGGGGCAGCCCGCGGAAAAGCACGAAAGCGCCTGTGTCTGGATCCCGCAACATGACTTCCCTGGTGCCGTCCCGCAAGGTCACGATATTTTTCGATACTTGGGTGGCACCCAGTGCCAGTGCGCCCTTGAGAAAGCGCTCGATATCCGGCACCTGGAACCCGTAGTAGTTCACTCCGATATCGGTGATCGAAAATTTGTCGATGGGTTGCTTACGGTTCTGAAAATCGACGAGTTCGAAGTTCAGGGTCGAATCCGGGGCAGCAGCCTCCGGAAATTTAAGGAAGTACAGGCGCACTATCCCGCCATGGCCACCCACGACGGAGTCGAAGAAATCACCCTGTAGCCACTTTGGCTCTTCAGCTGGAGGTTTACCGCCGAGCAGTCCCACATAAAATGCCTTTGCTTTGTCTATGTCGGCAACGACGATGCCGAAGTGGTTGACCCCGGCCTTGGCACTCGCCCCTTTATCTATGACCTCGATGTCGAGGCCGTCCGGGTCGGCGATATAGGCCAATTGGCCCTTCGGCCGCCCCGCCGGTTGCAGCTCGTCAGCCCAGGAGTGTGGTCGCAAAATCCCTGCTTTGCGCAGCTTTTCCCAGCTTTGCTGTATGTTCTCGATGTAAAACCCGATGTGGGTCGAGGTCGGCTTCCACACGCTGCGCGATGCGAGATTACGCCGCTCGATGCCACGCACCTCTTGCAGATACACAGGAAAGAACTTGCCGGAGGCAGTGGTCGTTGCCTGCATCTTGGCGACTCGGGTCTCGATGCCCTTCACGCCGAACAGTGCTTCGATGGTGCTGTCCCGGCCCCAGTCCTTTGATTCCGCGGGGTCCTTGGTGAAACCGAGCGCTTCGTAGTATTCGACCGATTGGTCGAGGTTGGCGACGAGGCGTCCGGCCAACGCCAGTGTGGCGGAGTCGTCAGCTTGCGCTGTTGCAGGGATGACACCCACAACGAGGCCAACCAACGCAGCACGGAACAGGGCCCGACCTATGAAGCTCAACCAGACAGAAGATGGATGTAGAAATCTTGGCACGGTTTTGTCCCCAGTCAGCCGAAATTATTTAGTCGTCGACAATATACAACCAAGCGCCGCTCTGCGACGGCCCGGGACGCGAGGCCGCCGAAGACGAAGGATCGGCGGCCGAGTGCCAAGGGCCGCGAGGCGCTGGCCAAGATGGGCGCAAGCCCCCCGTGGGCCGGCTTACGTCCGGCACTTTGTGTTAATCACGTGATCGAGCCGAGCGGCGGCAGTGGAACCGGCAAGGCCTACGTCGCGTCATTGACATCAAGCTTCGACAGCCGCCGGGCACGGTGCATTCGGCTGCTACCACCACGAATACGTGAAAACCGCGGAAGGCTGGCGCATCAAGAAGCGCGTGTTCACCGTCGTGGCGGGGCCACGCGCCCTGCGAGCGAGCCGGCAGCGAATGCCACTGTCGCGCCGCTTGGATGCTCGAGTGGCGCTTCGCGGTGCCGGGTGCGTGCTCACCTGCTTACTTGCTCGGTTTCCCCTCCACGCCGAACGCCAGGAGCACGTTGCCCGGACGGCCGATGATGCTGACGTAGCCCGAGTTGATGTAGAGCATCCCGTTGGCGACGACCGCTCCAGGGCCGTCCATCGCCCCGCCATTGGCTTTAACGCCGTTCACGGTTTCGAACGTCCGGTTGGTGTCGAACTGCCAGATGATCGCACCGTCTCTTGTCGAGTAGGCCCGCACGCCGCCATCCATCGATCCGGAGAACAGCGCACCGGGCACTAGCGTCACCGCCGCGCCCTGAGCCGCGCTGCAGCCGCGCTCCTTGCCGCACAGCTTGTCGGGCGCCGGCCGCGACCACACTTCTTCGCCGTTGTCGATCTTCACCGCGCGCATGCCGCCCGGTGCCTTCGACAGCGTGCCGTTCACGCCGAAGTAGGCGATATGGTCATCCGCGGCTCCGCCGAATTGTCCGCCGAGTCCGCTCCCATCACTCGTCTTGTACTGCCAGACGATTGCCCCCTTCTTGTCAGGATCGAACGCCCAGGCCATCCCAGACTTCGACTGGGCCAGCAGTAGGTCATGCCCATTCGACTGCTTGACCAGCATAGGCGACATCGAGAAGTCCAGATCGGGACCGAGCGTGAGCGGACAATTCGGATTGTCCGGATTCTTGGCTTCGCAGCCGCCAGCGAAGATGTCCTCTTTCGTCAGCGGCTGGCTCGACCACTTGATCCTGCCGGTATTGAGGTCCATGGCGACGACGGCGTCTGCGGTCCGCTGCGCCGGCCCCGCATAGGCGTTGCCGGTCGCGACGTACAGGACGCGGCGTTTCGCGTCGATGGTCGTCGCCGACCAGATCCCCGCACCCGCAGGTCCCCACAACTGCACGCCGTCCTTGCTCTTGCCACGGGGTTTCGGCTCCTCGGGGATCGAGTACGACTTCCAGACGGGCTTGCCTGAATTCGCGTCGAGCGCCGTCACGCTGCCGCGGAAGGTGCAGCACCCGTAACCCGATCGTCCTGCCTGCCCCTCTTCGCCGACTCCCGACGTGGTGACGTAAAGGCGGCCGTTGTAGAGGGTGGGTGAGCCGGTCGCCGTGGCGTAGGTGTGATCGTCGACTTTGTAGGCCCAGAGCTGTTTGCCGGTCGCCGCGTCGATTCCATAGGCGAGGGCGCCGAGGTCGGCAAAGTACACCGCCATGCCTGATGCGCCCGCGCTCTTGTACGGCCCCACCGACATCGCCGTGCGGACTCCGGTCTGCGCGTGGAAGTTCCAGTAGGTGCAGCCGGTCTTGGCGTTGAGTGCGTAGACGTCGCCGGCGGTGCTGGCAACGAACAATACGTCGCCGACCACGGCCGGCTGCGATCGCGCGGAGTTCGCTCCCGGAAACCCGAACGCCCATTTCAGCTTCAGCTGCGGGACGGTCGTCCCGGTCAACCCGGCCCTGGCAGCGGGTTGATAGCGCACATTGTTGATGCCGTTGCCCCAACCGTTCCAGCCAGTGCGCAGGGCTGCGGCGGACAGCTTCGGCATTGGTGATTCGCAGCGGCCGACGTTCGACGGCGGCGGCGCGGTGCCGACCGGACGGCCGGCAAGGAACCCTGCGACGGCACGCCGCTCTGCGTCCGTGAGCAGCGAGCCTTGGCGGAACATGTTGCCGCTGATCAATGCGGTGAGGATTGACTCCGGTGCGAACTGTCCGAGTGCCTCGCGATTGGGCGCTCGTGAATTTGCCGCTGGCTTGAGGTGACAGGCGGCGCAGACCCGCTGAAACACCTCCGCACCGTCCGGCGTTTGTGCCGAGGCAGTCAAGGGCAGAACGGTGAACGGGATCAACAGGGCATACAGCAGTCGGTTCATATGTCTCCCGCGTCAGAGGAAGATGCAAGGGCCAATCGAGCTGGCGCGCCCGAAGAGACTCGAACTCCTGACCTTCTGGTTCGTAAGCCAGACGCCGCGTTGGGGGCGCATTCTAGGGGCCGGCCGCGGCGGCGGCAAGGATTCAAACCATGCTGCAGGCGGTGCCGGCCCGGCCGCCGGAGTGGCTGGACGACCCCAACGGCGCCGCGCGGGCCGGCGGATTCTGGTGGCATGACATGCGGCCGTGGAGATCGCGCCGAACCAGCGCCCCAAGCTCGAACGGCTGTGCCGCTACGTGAGCCGCCCGCCGGTGGCCACGGAGCGGATGGCGCTGCCCGCATCCGGCCAGCTACGGATCGTCACAGTCCCTGACAGTCGTCAGATCTCCGATCCACTCATCTGTGCCCGAGGCGACCGCGAGCTCTGCGATGAACGTTCCGTGCGATGGGCACTGACCGCTGCCGCTACCGACGAAGTCTGTCCTTCCTGCGCACCGGGCTTCGAGTCGAGGCCATGCTGCGTCCGAAGGTGCTATCGTTCTGCGGGCAGATTCTCCTGGGCCGGGGAGCTTGGCACCAGAGCGCTCATCACCAAGACACCCGCGACGTGACCGATCTTCATGTGCTTTCCCCTGGAAGCTATGAATGTGACTGGCTGTCGAATGCCAGGCTCAGTCGCAGAGACACAGGCCTTCGCGAGGCACAGCTGGCGAAGCGCGGCAATTCGGCGCTCCTGCGCGCTTTCTGCGGCTGTGGGTCTTGCTCACTCCGGGTCCATGCTTCGATTCTATATCTTACCGGGGCCCGGATCGGGCGGTCCCCCGCGTGAGCGTCAGGGAAGGAGTGTCACAGATGTGGCCTCCGGACCAAACCCAGGGCGTGCAATCAGGTTCACGCAGCGCAAGCCGGATGGCGCTCAATGTCCGTTTGTGAGAAGTCGTTTCCTTTGAAGAGAAGTGGTTCGCCGAGCGCTTGCCCTAGCGCGTAAGAAAAGCAGTCGCCGAAGTTGAGCCCGGCCGGATGTCGCCCCTTGCCGTATTTCCGAAAGGCACGTCGCGCGAGGTCCGCTTGTTCCTCATCCACAGGAACGGGAGAGATCTGAGCCTTCGCGATGAAGAGGTCGAGATCTCGCACTCCGTCCGCGCCGTAACGAGATTCGACGATCATGGAGCACTCGACGAACGAGGCTGTCGAGAGTGAGCGTGTGTCAGCCGCTTCGATCGCTTCGTTGAATTTTCGTCGTTCTGGCTCGTTCTGCAGGACAGCCAGGATTGCCGAGGTGTCGAGAACCATCAGGCGGGAAGCCCGTGTTTGTCGTAGCCGATGATCTCATCGGCGGCGCTGACGCCCGCTGCACTGAATCAGCCCTACCGCAGCACCGAGCCGCGACCTGTGAGTGTCGTCTCGGGAAGGCTCGAGGATCGGCTTGGAGAATCTGTAGGTACTGACTTTCCAAGCCGGGACTGTGTCCTCGAGCCGATGGGCTAGCCGGCAGCGCGTGTGCGCGCGGCGTACTCGTTTATCCAGTTGACGGTTTTCTCGATGCCGCCGAACGGATAGAAGTGCAGGCGCATCGCGCCGTGCTCCTGCCCCACCTTTGCGGCAGTCGCATCGACCAGCTTGTCGGGGCCTGCGGTGCCGATGAGCTGCGTGAGGGAAACGCCGTACTTGCCCATCACAGAGGCACTGGCGCTCACGCCGCAACGGGCGGCGAAGCGGATCAGGCTGGCGATGCTCGCCGGGCCGGGCACACCGATACGGACCGGGCAATCGATGCCCCGGGCGCGCAGTTCCTGCAGCCAGGCCAGCACCGCATCCGGATCGAAGCCGAATTGGGTCACGATCAAGGGCACCATCCCGCGGCTGAGGATGTCGCGCCGCTTCTTCTCGAGGACGGCCCAACACTGCTCCGGGGTCATGTTGGGATGACCGTCGGGGTGACCGCCAATGCCGATGGCAGTGATGCCGGCGCGTTCAAATTCGCCGGTGGCGATGAGAGCGGAGCTGTCCGAGAAAGGACCCGCGGGCTCCGGAGTATCCCCCGCGATGACGAAGCAGCGCTTGACGCCGGCTTCGGAGGTGGCCTGGTGCAAATAGCTCTTGAACTCTTCCAACGAGGTCAGCCGCCGCGCGGAGAAGTGAGGCATGGGCTCGAACCCGAGAGAGCGCACTGCCTTCGTGGCAGCGATGCGGGCTTCTACCGCCTCGCCGGGCAGGAAGGTGACGGCAATCGGGGTGGCCGGCGGAATGTGCGGCGCGGCCTTGATCAGGGCGGGCACGTCCTTGGCGGTCATTTCCAGGGAAAAGCCGTCCGTGATGCCGTCCGGCGCGCGGAGCCAATTGGGGTGGATGATGGGCGCTTGCATGTTCGTGGTTTTCCAAACGGGGCCGAGTATTGGAATGCTATGCGCGCAGTGTCTTCGAGTCCCGCTCCCTTAGCCAATAAGCTAACGAAATTGTTGATATTTCGCTCAGCCTCAAGGGCCAGGCGCGATGCCCATGGCTGGCAGGGGCACAGTACCTGCTCTTTTGGATCAGTGGGTTACAGGGAATGCCGGGCTGAGGCGCTCAGGTTCACCCGGCAACGCGCGAGTTGCGACTTCCTGCGGCGATACACTGTGGTATCGCCGCCCGAGGCCGGGAGGCGAGCCGGCGCTTGTGCCAGCTCGCTGCAACGACTTACTGCTTGCTGACGCCCTTCAGCTGAGGCGGCGGGGGAGGCGGAGGCAATGTCCCGTCCCGATAGGGAATGACCCCATCGGTGATGCGCTTCTTGATCTTCCACATGCCGTTTTCGCGGACGAACTCATCGACGTAGCGGCCGGCCAGGGAGGGCACGGGCTTGTTGTCGGGTGAGGCCATGAAGAACATGTAGCGCGAGCGCACCTTGGCGGTATCGCCATCGACGTTGACCACTGCCGTGGTCATCAGGTGAAAGTTCGATTTGTTGATGAAGCCGGGTTCCGGCTTGCCGAGATTCTTTTCCAGCATCTCCTGGATCGCTGCCGGACCGGTCGCGCTGCCGAAGCCGCCCGTCCACACACCGTCCTTCGCGAACAGCGAGGTATAGCCGGCGTAGTCGCGCGCATCGAGGTACTCGCCATAGCGAATGACGACCTCGCGGATGTCCTGCTGGTCTTGCAGCTGCTGCACGCGCTTCTCCAGCGCGCTCACCCGCGGATCATCGGATTGGCTGCAGGCGACCAGGCTGACCGCGACGCCCAACATCGCGAACATACGAATGAAGGTCATGGTACTTCTCGCTAACATGTTTCCCCCAGATGTTGCTTGTCGCTGCCGCGGTGACCGCGAATATATCGCACCTTCCCGGCGCCCTTTCCACGTGCGTCAATTCAAATTGCCACTTTGGTCAATTTCCCGCCACGGGCCCGCGTTCCGGAGCCTGAAATTCGCCAAGTAGCGGTCAACGGCGGTATCTTTCGGGCGGCAAAGCGCCGCCTCGGGACAATTCCCGGCAGCTGTTAGCTTGAAGCGGTGCCGCGCATCGACGGGACCGAAAGGCGGACGAAGGAGGGGACTTGAACAGACGTCGCTCGATGTTTTCGGGAGTGCTCGCACTGCTGGCAATCACGATGCCGGCTTTCACCTGGGCGCAGGCCAGCCAGCTCGCGCTCGAGCAGCGCGTGCAGAAAGTGGAGGACGAACTCGCGATCCAGCGTGTGCTCGTCGAGTACGCCGCCAGACAGGATGCGCGGGACTACGCCGGCTACGTCTCGCTGTTCGCCAGGAACGGCGAATGGGTGAGCGGCAAGAATGCCTACAAGGGACGGCATGCGATCCTCAAGATGCTGGTCGGTCTGTACGGAGCTCCACCGGCGGGCTACGTCAACACCGAGAGCTATCACATCAGCACGAATTTTCAGATCGACGTGAACGGCGATCACGCGCACGCCCGGTCACGCCACCTGCTCATCATGCGCGGTCCCAAGGGAGAGCCGACGCCATCTCTTGGCGGTCGGTATGAAGACGAGTTCATCCGCGAGGACGGGCAGTGGAAGATCCTGCGACGGGTCGACACTCCGGTCATGCCCACGTCGGAGGAATGGATGAAAATCATCAGCGAACGAAAGGCGGCCGCCAAATGAGATTCACACTCTTGGGAGGGACGATGAAGCGTACCCTTCTCATCGCACTCGTGTGTGCGTGCGCACAACAAGCCGCCTACGCGCAAAAGAGCGCGGATTCCGAGATCGATGCGCTGACCGCGCGTGTCGAGAAGCTGGAAGGAACGCGCGCCGTCAAGAAGCTGCAGGAGGCGTTCGGTTACTACATCGACCGCGGCCTGTGGGGTGATGTGGCGGACCTCTTCGCCGATGATGGCACCATCGAGGTCGGCCTCGACGGTGTGTATGTTGGCAAGGCGCGGATCCGCGAATACCTCAAGCGCCTCCACGGTGGGCAGGAAGGCCTGATCTACGGCCAACTCAACGAGTGGATGCAATTTCAGCCGGCAGTCTTCGTCTCGCGGGACGGCCGCAGCGCGACCGCGCGCTGGCGCGATCACGGCATGCTCGGGCAATACAAGAAGCATGCGGAGTGGCGCGACGGCATTTACGAGAACACCTACGTCAAGGACAACGGTGTCTGGAAGATCAAGTCGCTCCATCTGTACGTCAACTTCGTCGCCCCCTATGAAAAGGGCTGGGCACGCCTGAGGCCGGGCGAGGGCCTGGTGCAGAGTGCGACGTCAAGGTCCTTCCCGCCGGATCGCGGGCCGACGGTCACTTACAAACCCTTCCCTGAGACCTATGTGCCGCCGTTTCAGGCGCCCAACCCCGTGACGGGCAAGCCGGTGCGAGGTGAAAAATGATGCGCGCGAGAAAGATTCTCCTGAGCGTTTGCAGTCTGGCTGCCGTCGGACTTTCGCCGTTCATCGTGACGATGCCAGCTGTCGCGCAGGACTCCGTGCAGGCGCGCATCGCTGCCTATCGTGACCGGGTGGCCCGGCTCGAGGACGCGGATGCGGTCGAGAACCTTACGGCAACCTTTGGTTTCTATTTCGACAAGGGACTGTGGGCGGATGCTGCGGATCTGTTCGCGCGCAACGGCTCCTTCGAATACGGCCAGAGCGGCGTCTACATCGGCCAGGACCACGTCCGCCGGGCGATGCTGCTGTACGGGCCGCAGGGGTTGGCGCAGGGTTACCTGAACAATCACATGATGCTGCAGCCGATCATCACCGTCGCGCCGGACGGGAAGACGGCCACCGGCCGGTGGCAGGGGCCGGTGCAGTTGGCAGAGCCTGGCCAGGATGGCATCTGGGGCGTAGGCATCTACGAGAACGAGTACGTGAAGGACGGGGGCGTGTGGAAGTTTGCGAAGTTCCACTTCTATCCCATGGCGTTCACCGAATACGACAAAGGATGGGCGCGCTCGCTGTTGCCGTTGAAGGGGCCCAGCGCGCTGTTCCCGCCCGACAAGCCACCCACGGTGGTCTATCGCTCGATGCCGGGTAACTACATTCCGCCGTTCAGCTACAAGCATCCGGTGACGGGCAAGCCTCTGACGGATCTTCCGGAAGAGCCGGACAGCGTGACGGGGAGGAAATGATCATGCGCAGAACCATCCTTAGTTCAGCCTCCTACGCCGTCCT
>Ga0070681_10000448_pt1 | contig 33623 bp, 31 predicted proteins | sample KBSC83BmetaG_FD_65650 | JGI IMG/M metagenome (GOLD analysis project Ga0070681, IMG submission 65650) | Corn rhizosphere microbial communities from Kellogg Biological Station, Michigan, USA - KBS C8-3B metaG | ecosystem: Host-associated > Plants > Roots > Rhizosphere | place: USA: Michigan...
GGCGTTCGCGCGCGAGCTCGCCACCGCGTCGGCGTCGGCCGACGCGTCGGCGCAGCGCGTGACGACGCTCGCCGCGGAGCTGCGCGACGCGCAGGCCAAGATCGCGCTTCTCGACACGCGCCAGAACGAGGCGCAGTCGCAGACTGCCGCGCTCGAGAGCTTCTACCGCGACCTCACGCCCTCGCGCGACGAGCTCGCGCTGACCGAGGTCGAGCAGACGCTCAACCTCGCGTCGCAGCAGCTCGCGCTCGCCGGCAACGTGCAATCGGCGCTCGCGGCGCTGCAGTTGCTCGACGCGAAGCTCGCGCGGCTCGACCGCCCGCGCTTTGCGCCACTGCGCCGCGCGCTCGCCGCCGACATGGACCGGCTGAAGGCGGTGCCGTACGTCGACGTCGCCGGCCTCGCCGCTCGGATCGACGCGGCGATCGCGAGCGTCGACGCGCTGCCGCTGGCGCACGACGAGCGTGTCGCCGAGGTGGCCGCGCCGGCGGCGGCGCCCGCGCCGACCAGCGCGTGGAGCTCGTTCTGGCACGACCTGTGGAGCGATGCGCGCAACATGGTGCGCATCGAGGTCAGCGACCGGCCGGCCGCGCCGCTGTTGCCGCCGTCGCAACAATACTTCCTGCGCGAGAACCTGCGGCTGCGCCTTTTGTCCGCGCGCAACGCGCTGATCGCGCGCAACGACGCGAGCTTCCGCGCCGACGTGCGCGACGCCGACGAGTGGGTGCGCAAGTACTTCGACGCTCGCGCGAAGCCGGTGCAGCAGCTTCTCGCCACGCTCGTGCAGCTGCGCACGACCAGCATGCCGGCGACCCTGCCGGAGCTCACGCAAAGCCTCGCTGCCGCCGCAACGCTGCGCGAGACGCTCGACCGCCTCGCGCTGGCCCCGCCGGCGCCGCCGGCGCCGCCGCCGGCGAGGCCCACGCCCGCGCCAGTCAAGGCGCGCTGATCGCTTGCGCGCGCTGATCCTGTTCCTGCTGGTGGCGGCGGCCGCGGTCGGCGTGGCGCTGTTCGTCCGCTACAACGGCGGCTACGTGATGTTCGTGTCGCCGCCATGGCGCGTCGAGCTGTCGCAGAACGCGTTCATGCTGTTGCTCGTGCTCGCGTTCCTGCTCGTCTACGGCGCGATAAGGCTCGCGGTGCGGATCGCGCGCCTGCCGCAGGAAGTGCGCGCGCACCGGCAGAAGGTCGACGACGCGAAGCTGCGCACGCGCCAGGACGGCGCGCTGATCGCGCTGCTCGAGGGCCGCTACGGCCGCGCGCGCGAGCTCTGCGAGCAGGCGCTGACGCTGATGCCCGACTCCGGCGTGGCCGCGCTCATCGGCGCCCGCGCCGCGCTCGAGACGCGCGACTTCGCCGCGGCGTCGCGCTTCCTTGCGCATCCCGACGTGCAGGCGCCGCGCTTCGCCGTGCCGCGGATGATGCTCGACGCCGAGCTCGCGCTCGAGCAGGGCATGCCGGGCGACGCGCTGACGCGCCTCGCGGATCTCAAGCGCGAGGCGGGCGCGCACACCGCGGCGTTGCGCCTCGAGCTGCGCGCGCTCAACGCGGCGTCGCGGCCGGCGGAAATCCCGCGGGTCGTCGCCGAGCTCGTCAAGCGTCATGTCTACGACCCCGAGCACGGCGAGATGATCCGCGCGAGCGCGCATGCCGATGCGCTGCGCGCGCTCCCGCACGACGCCGCCGGCTTGCGCGACTACTGGAGCCGCGTGCCCGACGCCGACCGCCTGATTTCGCGCGTCGCGCGCGCCGCGGCACAGAGCTTCCTTGCGCAGGGCGGCGACCGCGAGGCGGCGTCGATCCTCGCGCGGAGCATCGACGCGCACTGGGACGCCGAGTTGGTCGCCTTGTATGCCGATTGCCGGATGCGCGACTCGAGCGAGCAGCTCGAGACGGCGGAGCGCTGGCTCGTCGACCACAGCCAGGAGGCGTCGCTGCTCTTCGCGCTCGGGCGGTTGTGCGAGCGCGCCGAGCTGTGGGGCAAGGCGCAGACGTACTACGAGGCGAGCCTCGCGCTGGCGTCGAGTTGGCGCACGCACGTGGCGCTCGGCGAGATGCTGGCGCGCCTCAATCGCAACGATGCCGCCAACGCGCATCTCGCGGCGGCGTTGAAGCTTGCGCTGTCGGAATTGCGGGCGCGGCCCGCGATGTAACCCGAGCCGCGCGTTACGCGGGATGCGGCTCCGTCTCGCCGGCGATCGTGAAGCTGTCGGCGAAGAACTCCTCGGGTGGCAGGCGTCGAAGCGACGTGAAGTCGCGGCGCGCAGCGTCGACCATCGCCGGCGCGCCGCAGGCGTAGACCTGATAGCCGGACAGGTCGTGGAAGTCGTCGAGCACCGCCTGGTGGACGAAGCCGGTGCGCCCCGGCCATGCATCGGTGTCCTTCGGCTCGGAGAGCACCGGAATGAACGTGAAGTTGCGGTGCGCCTGTTGCCATTCGCCCGGCAGCGCCGGCAGGTAGAGATCGGCGAGCGAGCGCGCGCCCCAGTAGAGCACCATCTCGCGGTCGATGCCGTGGTGGAAGCAGTGCTCGAGCATCGCCTTGATCGGCGCGAAGCCGGTGCCGCCGGCGACGAAGATCATCGGCTTGTCGGACTCCTCGCGCAGGTAAAACGCACCGTGGGGGCCTTCGAGGCGCAGGATCTCGCGGCCCTTGAACGTCGTGAACAGCGGGTCGGTGAACACGCCGCCCGCGATGTGGCGGACGTGCAGCTCGAGCAGCTTGTCGTCGTGTGGCGCGACCGCGAGCGAGAAGCTGCGGCGCTTGCCGTCCTTCAGCAGGAAATCGATGTACTGGCCGGCGAGGAATTGCAGCCGCTCGTTCGCCGGCAGCTTGAAGCGCACGATCGCGACGTCGGGGGCCGCCTTGTCGATCGACTCGATCCGGCAGGGCAGGCGCTTGATCGGGATGTCGCCGGCGCGGCGCACCTCGCGCACCTCGATCGTCAAGTCGGTGAGCGGCCGCGCGCAGCAGAACAGCGCGTAGCCCGCGCGCCGGTCGTCGTCGGTCAGCGTCGTCGCCTGGTACGCGCCGTAGTCGACGTCGCCCGCGAGGATGCGGCCCTTGCACGCGCCGCAGGCGCCGTTGCGGCAGCCGTACGGCAGGATCAGGTCGGCCTTCATCGCCGACTCGAGCACCGTGTCGTCGCCCTCGGCGGCGAAGCGGTGATCGCTGGGCATTATGGTAATCTCGAACGACATTGAAGCTGTGTCGCGACGGCGAGTCGCGAAGCGCGCGGTGTGATGCGAATCCTGCTGATCGGCTGTGGTGACGTCGCCTTGCGCACGGCCAACCTGCTGCGCGGCCGCGCGCGCCTCTACGGACTCGTGCGCCGCGCCGACGATGCGCCGCGATTGCGCGAGCGCGGCATCGTGCCGATGGTCGGCGACCTCGACGCACCGCGCACGCTTGCACGCATCGCCGTCTCGCCCGACGCCGTCCTGCACTTCGCGCCGCCGCCATCCGATGGCCGCGACGATCCGCGCACGATGCATCTTTGCGCGGCGCTCGCGAAGGCGCGCAGGATACCACGGCGATTCGTCTACGTTTCGACGTCCGGCGTCTACGGCGATTGCGCCGGCGCGCGCGTCGCCGAGACGCGTGCGCGGCGGCCGCAGTCGCCGCGCGCGGTGCGCCGCGTCGCTGCCGAGGACCGGCTGCGCGCATGGGCGGCGGCGCAGCGCGTGTCGCTCGCGATCGTGCGCGCGCCAGGCATCTACGCCGACACGCGGCTGCCGCTCGACCGGCTGCGCCACGAGACGCCGGTGCTGCAGGATGCCGACGACGTATACACCAACCACATCCATGCCGACGACCTCGCGCGCGCCTGCGTGGCGGCGCTGTTTCACGGCCGCCCGAACCGCGCGTACAACGCGAGCGACGATGCCGAGCTCAAGATGGGCGTGTGGCTCGACTTGGTCGCCGCGGCGCATCACCTGCCGCGGCCGCCACGCGTTTCCTGGGAAGAGGCCGAGTCGCGGATCGCGCCGCTCTTGCTGTCGTTCATGCATGAATCGCGGCGCCTGTCGAACGCGCGGATGAAGCGCGAGCTCCGCGTCCGGCTGCGCTTTCCGACGCCGCAGGCAATGCTCGCCGACGCCGCGCCGCGCGTCGCCGCGACGCAGATGAAGCTCGCGCTGTGAGCGGCGCAGGGCCGCCCCAAGCTGCTCGCTCCCCAGTGCGGGGAGGCGCGCGAAGCGCGCGGCGGAGGGCGTCGTGAGCGAGGGCGAGCGGCAGCGCACGCCACAAGAGGTCGCGCTGGCGCGCCTCAAGCGCCGGCTCGAGCGCGAGACGCGCGCCGCCGAGACCAATCCCGATGGCACGCGGGCGCTGCCGCGCCGCACCGCCCCGGCGAGTGCCGACGGCACATCGCGCGCCGCTGCAGCGCAGGCCACTCCCCGCGCACGCGTAGTGCGGCCCGCATCGCGCGGCGCCGCCGAAGCGGTCGCTCGCGAGGCCTCGTGGGCGGCGAAGATCGATGCCTACGAGCGCCTTATTCGCCTCGACAAGCCGATAGGCTGGCTGTTGCTGCTGTGGCCGACGCTGACGGCGCTGTGGATATCGTGCTGGGGCAGTCCGAACCTGTCGACGATCGTCATCCTCGTCGTCGGCACGATCCTGATGCGCTCGGCGGGCTGCGCCTTCAACGACTGGGCCGACCGCGACTACGACGGCCATGTCGCGCGTACCGCCACCCGGCCGATCGCCACTGGCGAAGTCTCGCCTCGCGAGGCGCTGATCCTCGGCGCGGTGCTCGCGCTGGCGGCCTTCGTGCTGGTGCTCTTCACCAATCGCCTGACGATCCTGCTGTCGATTCCCGCGCTTGCGATCGCGCTCGCCTATCCGTTCACGAAGCGCTTCCTGTCGGTGCCGCAGGCGTTCCTCGGCATCGCGTTCAGCTTCGGCATCCCGATGGCGTTCGCCGCGCAGACCGAGGCGGTGCCGCCGATCGCGTGGTGGCTGCTCGCCGCCAATCTCTTCTGGGTGATCGCCTACGACACCGAGTATGCGATGGTCGACCGCGACGACGACCTGCGCATCGGCATGCGCACCTCGGCGATCACGTTCGGCCGCTTCGACGTCGCCGCGGTCGCAATCGCCTACGCGATCAACCTCACCGGCATGGCGTGGATCGGCTGGCACCGGCGGCTCACGTGGCCGTACTTCGTCGGCCTTGGCGTCGCCGCGGCGATCGCCATCTATCACATCGTGCTGATCCGCCACCGCGACCGCGACGCCTGCTTCAAGGCGTTCCGCCACAACCACTGGTACGGTTTCGCGATCTTCGCGGGTACCGTCGTTGCGCTGTGGCTGCGCTATCACGCGCGGCCGACGCTCGGCTGATGCCGCGCGCGACCGCGGCGCGCGCGCCGGCCGCCCGCGCGCCGCGCGGCGCCGCGCTCGAGGGCCTGGCGCCGGTGATCGCGCGCGATACACGCGTGCTGATCCTCGGCAGCTTCCCGAGCGTGGCCTCGCTCGCCGCCGCACAGTATTACGCCCATCCGCGCAACCACTTCTGGCCGATGCTGTCGGCGGTGCTCGACGAGCCGCTGACGACGCTCGCGTATCGCGCGCGGCTCGCCCGCGTACGGGCGCATCGCGTCGGCATCTGGGACACGATCGTCGCCTGCGAGCGTGAAGGCAGCCTCGACGCCGACATCCGCAATGCGCTGCACGGCGAGATCGTGCGCGTCACGACCGTCGCGAGGAACCTCAGGGCGGTATGCTTCAATGGTGGTACGGCCGCGCGTGCCGAGCCCGCTTGGCGCGAGGCGGGCTTCGCGACGCTGCGAATGCCCTCGACGAGCCCCGCGTACACGCGCCCGCTCGCCGAGAAGATCGCCGCATGGCGCGCGCTCACCGCCTTCCTCTGAACCCGCACGCATCCGGGGCACACCACCATGAATCTCGATCTCGCGAAGCGAAACGTCCTCGTCACCGGCGGCAGCAAGGGCATCGGCCTCGCCTGCGCGCGAGCGTTCCTTGACGAGGGCGCGAAAGTCGCGATCGTGTCGCGCAGCGGCGCCAACGTGGATGCCGCGCTCCAGGATCTCGCGGGCGCGAAGGGCATCGTCGCCGACCTCGCGAAGCCCGGCGATGCGACGCGCGCGGTCGACGAGGCGGAGCGCGCGCTCGGTCCGATCGACGTGCTCGTGAACTCGGCGGGCGCAGCGAAGCGCTACGCGCCCGACGAGATCGACATGGCCGCATGGCACGCGGCGATGGACGCCAAGTTCCACAGCGCGATGAACCCGACCACCGTGGTGCTGCCGCGGATGAAGGCGCGCAGGAGCGGTGTCGTCGTCAACATCATCGGCATGGGCGGCAAGGTGGGCAAGCCGTCGCATATCCCGGGCGGCGCCGCCAACGCGGCGCTGATGCTCGCGACGGCCGGCCTGGCCGCGGCGTACGGCCCGCATGGCGTGCGCATCGTCGGCATCAATCCCGGCACGACGCTGACGGGTCGCGTCGAGCAGGGGCTCGCCGCCGAATCGCGCATGCGCGGCGAGCCCGCCGAAGCGATCCGGGCCGCGCAGGAGCAGGGTATTCCGATGCGGCGCTTCGCGCGGCCCGAGGAGATCGCGGCGATGGCGGTGTTCCTCGCGTCATCGGCGGCGGCCTACGTCACCGGCGCGATCGTGCCGATGGACGGCGGGCTGCTCGCGGCCATCTAGAAGCCGGTGGCGTACCGCGACCTGCGCGAGTTCCTCGCGCAACTCGAAGCCGATGGCGAGCTGCGGCGCATCGCCGCGCCGGTCGATCCGCATCTCGAGATGACGGCATGGTGCGATCGCACGCTGCGTGCCGGTGGTCCCGCGCTCCTGTTCGAGCATCCGCGCGGCGATCGCCGCGGACCCGGCGGCGCGCCGATCCCGGTGCTCGGCAACCTGTTCGGCACGCCGGCGCGCATCGCGCGCGCGCTCGGCGCCGACCCTGCGCACTGGCGCGAGGCGCTGCGCGACATCGGCCGCGTGCTCGCGATGCTGAAGGAGCCCGAGCCGCCGAAGGGACTGATGGAGGCGTGGCGGATGACGCGGCCGATGATCGGCCGGCTGATGGACATGACGCCGAAGCGCCGCGACCGCGCGCCGTGCCAGGACGTCGTCCTCGAAGGCGCCGACGTCGATCTCGCGCGGTTGCCGATCCAGACGTGTTGGCCGGGCGATGCCGGTCCCTTGATCACGTGGGGCCTGACCGTCACGCGCGGCCCCGGCAAGACGCGGCAGAACCTCGGCATCTACCGCCAGCAGGTGATCGCGCGCGACAAGGTGATCCTGCGCTGGCTGTCGATGCGCGGCGGCGCGCTCGACTTCCGCGATCACGCGCGCGCGCATCCGGGCACGCCGTTCCCGGTGGCGGTCGCGCTCGGCGCCGATCCTGCGACGATCATCGCCGCGGTGACGCCGGTGCCGGATACGCTGTCCGAATACCAGTTCGCGGGCCTGTTGCGCGACGCGCGCGTCGAGATCGTGCGCTGCGTGTCCCACGATCTCGACGTGCCGGCGGCGGCAGAAATCGTCCTCGAGGGCTTCATCGAGCCCGACGCCGGCGATCCTTCGGGCTACGAGACCGCGATCGAGGGCCCGTTCGGCGACCACACCGGCTACTACAACGAGGCCGAGCGCTTTCCCGTGCTGACGATCAAGCGCATCACGATGCGTCGTGACCCGATCTATCACTCGACGTACACAGGCAAGCCACCTGACGAGCCGGCGATGCTCGGCGTCGCGCTCAACGAGGTGTTCGTGCCGCTCCTCGTGCGCCAGTTTCCCGAGATCGTCGACTTCTACCTGCCGCCCGAAGGCTGCAGCTACCGGCTCGCGGTCGTGTCGATGAAAAAGCAGTACGCCGGTCACGCCAAGCGCGTGATGTTCGGCGTGTGGAGCTTCCTGCGCCAGTTCATGTACACCAAGTTCATCGTCGTCACCGACGACGACATCGACGTGCGCGATTGGCAGCAGGTGGTGTGGGCGATCGCCACGCGCGTCGACCCCGCGCGCGACACCGTCGTCGTCGAGAACACGCCGATCGACTACCTCGACTTCGCGTCCCCGGTGTCGGGCCTGGGCAGCAAGATGGGCCTCGACGCGACCGGCAAGTGGCCGGGCGAGACCGCGCGCGAATGGGGCCGACCGATCGCGATGGATCCCGAGGTGGCGGCGCGTGTGGAGGCGCAGTGGAATGCGGTGTTCGGTACGCCGCGCGCCGATCCCTCGAAATAGGCATCCCCGCGTCGCGCGGAGATGTCGGCTACTTCCAGTTGCGGGCGATGCGGAACACCGCGAGGCCGACGGTCATGAGCTGAACGGCGCGGCTCACGCGACCGATGCCGAACATCGGGACGGCGACGCGCAGCGCGCGGCCCAGCCAGGTGTGCGCACCGGCGCGGCGAATCGGATCGGTTGGGGGCAGCACCGCCTTGCGCGCATCGAGCCACGCCGCCTCGATTCCGAGGCGCTCGAGCTCGGCGCGCTGGATGAGCGCCGCCTTCTCGGCCTCGAGACGCGGGTTCACCGAAGGGCCCTCGTCGCCTGGCACCACGCGGTCTTTTTGGATTGCGAGCTCACGGCACCCGCTGCCTCATGAAGCGCTGGCGGTCCTTCTCCAGCTCGGCGAGCGTCGCCGAGAACGGCGCCGGCGCATCGCGGCGGATGCGCGTCGCGCGCAGCAGCGAGATCGCGGCGACCGCAGCATAGAACACGAAAAGGCCGATGATCGCGCCTTCGCGGTGCGTGTCCCAGAAGTAGACGACGACGAACGTCGACGCGGCCATCAGCGCGAATCCGGCGGCGACGGCACCGACGAGGAGCAGCGCAACCTGCGCCTTGATGCGGTCGCGCTCCTCGGCGAGCTCGATGCCAGCCAGCGCGATCCGCGTGTGCACGAGCGACACCGCGTTCGCCGCGAGGCGCCCGAGCGAATCGCGCAGGCTCGGTGCGGTCGACGTGTCGCTCATCGCGGGGAAAGGGGAATGCGCGGGCTAGCGGCGCGTCATCAGCATGCCCACGACAAAACCGACGGCGGCGGCAGCGCCGACCGCCTGCCACGGGTTGTCATGGACGTAGTCGTCGGTCGCTCGCGCCGCGTCGCGGGCGCGGTCGACCGCGTCACCCTGCATCTCCTGCAGGCGCAGCTTCGCGGCGAGGAGCTTGGCCTCGACCTGCGCGCGCAGGTCGCGCGCACGATCGCCGGTCTCCTGCGATGCCTTCTTCAGCATGTCCTCCGCTTCGGACAGGACGGCGGCGAAATCGTCGACCAGCTGGTCGCGCGTGCGTTCGATGTCGATGGCCATTGGAATTCTCCCGTGGGGGGCTTGAAACGTGCCGAGCGGTGGGCAGATTATAGCGAGCCGGCGATGACCGGCCTTGTACGACGGCCGCGCGTCCCGTTGTCGGACAGCGGGCTACATTGTGCCCCAAAGCGCGCCGCCGCGCCTTGCGCCGCGAATGCCACAACGAAGGGAGAATACGATGGTCGACCCGGTCGAAGCCCCCGTACCCGTCCCGCCCGCCGTGCAGCCGCCGGTCAGTGCGGCGCTCATCGTCTATGCGCTCTACGCGCTGGCCGCGGCCGTCGCGGTCATCCCGCCGGGCTTCCACAGCGCGCCGCTGTGGAGCGTCGTCGGCGCGATCGGCCTCGTGATCGCCTACGTGAAGCTCGGCGAGGCGCGCGGATCGTGGGTCGAGACTCACCTGCGCTACCTGATCCGCACGTTCTGGTGGGGGCTCGTCATCGCCGTCATCTGCTGGCTGGTCGGATGGGTTTTCGCGGTCACGATCATCGGCATTCCGGTCGCGATCGCCTTGTGGATCGCCGCGCCGGTCTGGACGATCTACCGGATCATCCGCGGCTACCTCTGGTTCAAGGAAAGCAAGCCGGTCCCGGCGTGACCCCCGGCAGCGGGCGCCGGCACGGCGCGCCCGTCGCGCATCGCGTCAGCGGCCGCCGCGCGCCGCCATCGCCGCCGCGGCGTTGTCGTAGGTCCACTGCACGACGCTGTCGAGCGCGGGCTGCGCTCGCGCGGCGTGCGGGTCGTTGACGATCGCGACGACGATGAAACGCTGTCCCGCGGCGTCGATCACGTAGCCGGCGAGCGCGCGCACGCCTTCCAGCGAGCCGGTCTTGAGCAGCGCCTGCCCGGCGACGTCGCCGTTGCGAAAGCGCCGCTCGACGGTGCCGTCCATCGCCGCGACGGCAAGCGAGCTCGCGAACTCGTCGCGCGCCGGGCTCGCGTCGGCGGCGGCGAGCAGGCGCGCGAGCGAGCGCGCCGAGATGCGGTCGGTGCGCGACAGCCCCGAGCCGTTGCGGATCGAGAGCTCCGGCATCGGCATCTTCGCCTTGGCGAGCCAGCGCTTCACCGCGGCCGCCGCCTTCACGTAGGTCGCGGGCAGCGGCGCGGTGTGCGCCGCGAGCGCGAGAAAGAGCTCGCTTGCCATCACGTTGTTCGACAACTTGTTGACGTCGCGGACAATGTCGTAGAGCGGCGGCGACTCGAGCGTCGCGAAAGCTGCCGTGTGGGCGGGGGCGCGGCCCTCGCGGACCGCGCCGGCGAAACGCCCGCCGGCGGCGTCGAACGTCGCCGTGAAGATGCCCTGCACGTAATGCGGATGGTCGAGCAGCGCGACGTACCATTCGCGTACGCCGCAATCGGCCGGGTAGCGGCCGTCGAAGCGCGCGGCGGCGGTCGTGCCGCGGTCGATGAACGCCGCGCCGAGCCCGCCGCGCCAGTCGTCGCAGGGAGCCGACGTGTCGAGCGTCAGTGCGCTGCCGAGCGCGACGTTGGGAAGCGCAGGCTCCATCGTCACGTCGACGCCGGTGCCCGCGGCGTTCGGCGCGAACGCGAACTTGACGGCCTTGAAGTTGACGAGCAGCGCGTCGGCGCCGACGTTGTAGGGCTTGCGCGGCTCGCCGTCGAACGCAGCCGGGTCGTACGGCGGCAGCGCGAAGTCGTTGCGGTCGAGCACCAGGTCGCCGCGAATCTCGGCGAGGCCGCGCGCGCGGAGATCGGCGACGAAAGCCTGCCATTGCTCGATCGTGATCTTCGGGTCGCCGTGGCCCTTCAGCACGAGGTTGCCGTCGAGCGTGCCGTCGTGCAGCTTGCCGTCGAGGTAGGCGTCGGTGCGGAAGCGGTAGTCGCGGCCCAGCACCTCGAGCGCCGCGAAGGTGGTGACGAGCTTCATCACCGATGCGGGCGTCATCGGCCGCGTCGCCTGGTGCGTGAAGAGCGGCGCGCCCGCGCCGGTCGGCGCGACGACGATCGCCACGCTCGACATCGGCACGCCGGCGTCGAGGAACGCGCGCGTGATCGCGCGCGGCACCGCGGCGTCGACCGTGGCCGCGCACAGGCAAAGCGCGAGCGCGACGGCGCGGATCATGCGCGCTCGACGATCGCCGCCGTGCGCTCGCACAGCATCGCGAGCTCGTCGTCGGTGGCGATATAGGGCGGCATGAAATAGACGGTGTTGCCGATCGGGCGCAGCAGGAGTTCCCGCGCCAGCGCCTCGCCGAAGCACCAGCTCGCGAAGCCCTTGCGGTCGGTGTCCACCTCGAAAGCGAAGATCATGCCGCGGCTGCGGAAGTCGCGCACGCGACGCTGCGCCGCGAGCGGCGCCGCGATCGCGCGCCAGCGCGCCGAGCGCGCGCGGTTCTGCGCGATGACGTCATCGCGCTCGAAGAGGTCGAGCACGGCCAGCGCGGCACGGCAGGCGAGCGGATTACCGGTGTACGAGTGCGAATGCAGGAACGCGTGGCCGATGTCGTCCGAGCGGAACGCGTCATGGATCGCATCACGCGCGAGCACGCAGGACAGCGGCAGCACGCCGCCGGTGATGCCCTTGGAGAGGCACATCAGGTCGGGGACGATGCCCGCCGCCTCGCAGGCGAACAGCGTCCCGGTGCGCCCGAAGCCCGTCATGATCTCGTCGGCGACGAGGTGCACGTCGTGCGCGTCGCACAGCCCGCGCGCGCGCCGCAAATAGTCGGGATCGTAGAAGCGCATCCCCGCCGCGCCCTGCACCAGCGGCTCGACGATCAGCGCCGCCGTGTTGCCGGCGTGCGCGGCGAGGTGTCGCGCAAGTGCGTCGGCGGCGCGCGCCGCTGCGGCCGGCGGCGTTTCGCCCGGCCGCGGCACCGGCGACTCGACACGCGTTTGCGGTGTCAGCAGCGGCGCGTACGCGTCGCGAAACACCGGCACGTCGGTGACGGCCAGCGCGCCGAGCGTCTCGCCGTGGTAACTGCCCGCGAGATGGACGATGCCGCGCTTGTCCGGCCGCCCGTGGTTGCGCCAGGCGTGCACGCTCATCTTGAGCGCGATCTCGGTCGCCGAGGCGCCGTCGCTCGCGTAGAACGCGTGGCCGAGGCCCGCCGGCGAGAGTGCGGCGAGCCGCTCGGCAAGCACGACGGCGGGCGCGTGCGTCGCGCCCGCCAGCATCACGTGGTCGACCTCGCGCATCTGCGCGGCCACCGCCTCGACGATGCGCGGATGCGCGTGGCCGAAGAGATTCACCCACCACGACGATACCGCGTCGAAGTAGCGGCGGCCGTCGAAGTCGGTGAGCCACGCGCCCTCGGCGTGCGCGATCGGCACGAGCGGCAGCGCGTCGCCCGCCGGCAGCGGTGTGCACGGGTGCCAGACGGCCGCGCGGCTGCGCGCCAGCCATGCCGCGTTGCCGGTCAGGGTCTGTGCCTTCGCTGCGGTCAAGGCCTGCCCAGGAACACGTAGAAGCTCGATGCGCCGCCCGAGGCGCGGCCGTACGCGAAGTAGAACGGCCCGAGGTAGGTGTCGAGGCCGACGAACAGCGAGCCGGCCTTGCGCAGGTTGCCGAAGCTCACGTCGCTGCGCTCGGCCCACGCATTGCCCGCCTCGAGCGAGCCACCGAGGTAGACGCCGCGGCCGACCACCGATAGCGAGCCGACGCGCTGCGTGTAGACGACGCGGCCGAAGCCGAGGTATTGCCCGGCGAGCTGGTTATTGCGGAGGCCGGACAGGTTGAGAAAGCCGCCGAGCTGGTAGTCGTCGGAGAGGGCGATGTCGAACGCCGATTCCCACGCGAACCGCCCGGCGAGCTGGATCTGCGCGACGGACGAGAGCGGGAACGCCTGCACGAAATCGGCGCGCACGCGCGTGACGCTGTGCGTGCCGGTTCCAGTGCCGATGCCGACGTCGACCCGTTGCTGGCCGGCGAACGCCTCGAGCGTGCCCTTGAAGCCGGTGCGCGGGAAGTACGGGTCGTCGAGCCGGTCGTAGCGCGCGAGGAACGTCGCGCCATTCTCGTCGACCTTGAGCGTCGACAGGCCCTCGTTCGAGCCGACGTCGAGGTCGGCGCGGTAGTGTGCGAAGCGGTAGCCCAGCCGCACCTCGCCATAGCGCGACGCCGCGTAGCCGACGTCGAGACCGATGGGCTCGTAGAGCACGCTGTAGGTGGCGATGCGATCGTCGCCGTCGAAGAGGTCGATCGGCGCGCGGCGCACGCCGCCGTACGCGGAGACGAACACGGGAGAGGCGACGCCGAGCGGCTGGTAGAGCTCGGTCGCGTAGCTCCTGATCGTGCCGAGCTGGAAATCGTTGGTCCACTCGGCGCCCCAGGCGTTGAGCCAGCGGCGCTTGACGCCGGCGATCAGGTTGAGCTCGGTGTCGCCTTGCAGGTCCGACGCGAAATTGCCGCCGAGGCTCAGGTAGTTGGGGCCGAGCGAGTTCTCGCTGACGTCGATGTCGATGCCGTGCTCGCCGCGGATGTCGGTCAGGCGGTAGCTGATGCGGTCGAAGTCGCCGGTGCCGTAGAGCGAGGCGAGGTCGCTCGTTACGTGCGCGTCGTCGAATGGCTTGCCGACGAGGTTGGCAAGCGCGTCCTTGATCGATTGCGGGTTGACGATCGACGTGCCGGTCACGTTGACGCCGGAGATGGCGGCGGTGATCGCCGCCGGCGGCCGGTGGCGCTCGGCTTGCCACGCCGCGTATTGCGAGGGCGTCAGCGCCAGCGACGCGAGCTTCGGCGCGGCCGCGCGCGCCGCGGCTTCGCCGAGCGCGATCAGCTTCGCCGAGTTGTCGAAGTCGAGGAACGTGAGGTCGCCGAGATCGGGCTCGATCAGCACGTCGCGCGGGCCGAGCCTCGCGAGCTGCTCGCGGACGTTCTGCTCGGTGAGGATGTTGAGCGACTGCGACGCGAAGCCGACGATCGAAGAGAGCTGCTCCCTGGTCATCAGCGGCGTGCCGATGTTGACCGCGATGACGACATCCGCGCCCATCGCCTGCACGACGTCGACGGGCAGGTTGTTGACGAGGCCGCCGTCGCCGTAGATGCGGCCGTCGAGCTCCAGCGGCGCGAACAGTCCCGGCACCGACATGCTCGCGCGCATCGCCTGGTAGAGCGGCCCCGAGCGGAACACCACCTGCCGGCCGGTGACCATGTCGGTGGCGACGGCGCGGAACGCGATCGGCAGGTCGTCGAACGACGGCAGCGCGTCCTCGCGCTGCGTCATCGCGTGCAGCCACAGCTCGAGGTTCGCGCCGGCGATCGCGCCCTTGAACACCTGCAGCTTGCCGTCGCGATAGCCGAGCTCGAAGGGCAGCGCGTAGCGCTCGTCGTATTGCTTGCGCCGCAGCGTCAGGTCCTGGCGCGGCGGGTTGTCGGAGAACATCGACTTCCAGTCGATCTTCTTCACCTCGGCCTCGAGCGCGCTCGCATCGTAGCCCGACGCGTAGAGCCCGCCGACGATCGAGCCCATGCTGGTCGCGCTGATGAAATCGATGGGGATGCGCATCTGCTCCAGCACCTTGAGCACGCCGATGTGCGTCAGCCCGCGCGCGCCGCCGCCCGACAGCACGACGCCGATCCGCGGCCGGCCGATCGACGCGGGCTGCGCGGTCGGCTCGCTTTGCGCGAGCGCGGGGACGGCCATGACGGCGGCGATGGCGACCACGGCAATGCGCGCCGCGAGGGCGCGCGCCGGGGCGCGGAGCGCCGTCACGTGAGCCGCGTGCGCAGGCGCTCGACCGCGGCGACCAGCGCGCGCGCGATGCCGGGCTCGCGTACCGAGTGTCCGGCGTCGGGCACGATCACGAGCTCGGCCTCCGGCCACGCCATCGCCAGCGCGTCGGCCGAGACCGGCGGGCAGACGACGTCGTAGCGCCCCTGCACGATCGTCGCTGGAAGATGCCGGATGCGGTGCAGGTTGCCGAGCAGCTCATCCTCGACGAGGAACGCGCGGTGCACGAAGTAATGCGCCTCGATGCGCGCGATCGCGAGCGACGCATGCTCCGTGGGCGGCGCCTGCGGGTCGGCCTGCGGCATCAGCGACGAGCAGGCGATCTCGTAGCGGTCCCACGCGCCCGCCGCCGGCAGGTGCACGGCGGGATCGGGCGAGGTGAGGCGCAGGTGGTACGACGCGAGGACGTCGTCGCGCTCGTCCTCCGGCAGGAACTCGACGAACGCGCGCCAGGCCTCGGGGAAGAAGTGCCGCGCGCCGTACATGAACCAATCGATCTCCGCGGCGCTCGCGAGGAAGATGCCGCGCAGCACGAGCCCGCGGCAACGCGCCGGATGCGCCTCGGCGTACGCGAGCGACAGCGTCGATCCCCACGACCCGCCGAACAGCGCCCAGCGCTCGATGCCGAGGTGCGCGCGCAGCCGCTCCATGTCGGACACGAGGTGCCACGTGGTGTTGTCGACGAGGTCGGCGTAAGGCGTCGAGCGCCCCGCGCCGCGCTGGTCGAACAGCACGATCCGCCAGAACGAAGGATCGAAGAAGCGGCGGTGATGCGGCAGGAAGCCGCCGCCCGGGCCGCCGTGCACGAACACGATCGGCACGCCGGACGGGTTGCCGCATTCCTCCCAGTACAGCGCATGGCGCGCGTCGACGGGGAGCCGCCCCGACGCGTGCGGCTCCGGCAGCGGCCACAGGGCGTCGTCGCGGGCGAGGTGCCGGGTTGCGTCGTTCATCGGTCGAATCGTTGCTCCGACGCCGCCAAGCATAAACAATTTGCGCGCGGAGCGCGCGCGGCGGCCCCTCGATGCGCGGCCACCGGCACGATCGCATTCATGCGCATCGTCATCCCCGCGAATGCGGGGATCCAGCCGTGGCGCATCCGTTGGATGTGGTCGCGTGCCTTGGCGGCGCGTTACGACTGGATTCCCGCATTCGCGGGAATGACGATCAACGCCGCCGCGGACGTGCCGCGACGACCTTCTGCTTCTGCGAGCCCAGCCCGTCGATGCCGAGCGTGACGACGTCGCCGGCCTTGAGGTACTGCGGCGGCTTCATGCCGAGGCCGACGCCCGGGGGCGTGCCGGTGGTGACGACGTCGCCGGGCAGCAGCGTCATGTAGCGCGACACGTCGGCGACCAGCGCGGCGACGCCGAAGATCATCGTGCTGGTGTTGCCGGTCTGGCGGCGCACGCCGTTGACGTCGAGCCACATGCCGAGCTTCTGCGGGTCCTTGATCTCGTCCTTGGTCACGAGCCAGGGACCGATCGGGCCGAACGTGTCGCAGCCCTTGCCCTTGCTCCACTGCGACGCGCCGTGCTTCAGCTGGAACTCGCGCTCGGATACGTCGTTGACGATGCAATAGCCGGCGACGTAGCGCATCGCGTCCTTCTGCGGCACCGAGCGCGCGGTGCGGCCGATGACGAACGCGAGCTCGACCTCCCAGTCGGTCTGCGTCGAACCCTCCGGCATCACGATGTTGTCGTTGGGACCGGAGATCGACGTCTCGGCCTTGAAGAACACCACCGGCCGCTCGGGGATCGGCACGCCCGACTCGCGCGCGTGGTCCTCGAAGTTGAGGCCGATCGCGACGAACTTGGGCGGCGTCGCCACGCAGGGGCCGAGCCGCGGACGGCCCTTGACCAGCGGCAGCTTCGCCGGGTCGAGCCTTGCGAGCCTGGCGAGCGACGCCGGCGCGAGCGTCGTGCCGTCGATATCCTTCACCTTGCGCGACAGGTCGCGCAGCCGGCCGTCGGCGTCGATCATGCCGGGCTTCTCGCGGCCCGCCGGGCCGTAGCGTACGAGCTTCATTCGTGATTCTCCTTCGCGGGTTCGAACAGGCGTCAGATGGTCATGCCGCCGTCGACCGGGAATACCTGGCCGGTGGCGAACAGCGACTCGTCCGACGCGAGATAGACGACGATGGGCGCGATCTCCTCGGCGGTTGCGAGGCGACCCATCGGCTGGCGCGCGATGAACATCTTGCGCGCGGCCACCGGATCGTCGAATGCGTTGATGCGCGCGGCGAGCGACGGCGTGTCGACGGTGCCCGGCGCGATCGCGTTGCAGCGCACGCCTCTTTGCACGTAGTCCGCCGCGACCGACTTGGTGAGGCCGATCACCGCCGCCTTGCTGGTGCCGTAGGCGAAGCGGTTGGGCAGTCCCTTGATCGAGCCCGACACCGACGCCATGTTGATGATCGACGCCGGGGTGCCGGCACGCGCGAAGCGCTCGAGCATCTTCGGCAGCGCGGCGCGGATTGCCACGTACATCGCGCGCACGTTGAGGCTGAAGCTCGCGTCCCAGTCCTTAGGCGCGCAATCGAGGATGCTGCCGTGATGCACATAGCCGGCGCAGTTGAAGAGGGCGTCGAGCGGCGGCAGCCCGGCGATCGTCGCCGCCACCGCGGCGTCGTCGAGCACGTCGAGGCGCCGCGCGGTGACGTTGCCCACGCCCGCATACGCCGCGAGCAGGCGCTCGTCGACGTCGGTCGCGTGCACGGTGGCGCCTTCGCGCGCCATCGCCAGCGCCGCGGCGCGGCCGATGCCTTGTCCCGCCGCGGTGACGAGCACCGTCTTGCCTTCCAAGCGTCCTGCCATCGATCCCTCGCCGTCTGCCGTCGCGCGGCGTGTAATTTCGCGCGACCGTGCAAGTGTACGCGGCCGCGCCGGGGACTGGTATTACCACTTGACCGGTTGGTGGCCCGCGGTCAGACTGGGCGGATGCGGGCGCGGCGCCGGCCCGCCGGACCTCCGCGAGCCTGTGCCATGCCGCTGTCGAGCATCGAGCCGCGCCGTCTCTACCGCCAGATCGCCGACCAGATCCGCGAGCTCGTCGTGCGCGGCGAGTTCGTGCCCGGCGCGCGGCTGCCGCCGGAGCGCGATCTCGCGAAGCAGCTCGGCGTGTCGCGGCCGTCGGTGCGCGAGGCGCTGATCGCGCTGGAGGTCGAGGGCCTCGTCGACGTGCGCATCGGCTCCGGCATCTACGTGAAAAGCGCGGGCAACGGCCACATGGCGCATGCCAACGGCGACGCCGCGGCGGGACCGTTCGAGCTGCTGCGCGCGCGCCACCTGATCGAGAGCGAGTGCGCGGCGCTTGCGGCCAAGTCGGCGGACAAGGCGCAGGTGGCCGCGATCGACGCGGCGCTCGACGACATGGAGCGCGAGCTCGCCGGCGGCGACATGCCCCTCGTCGGTGACCGCCTGTTCCACCTGCGCATCGCCGAGGCGACCGGCAACGGCGCGCTGGTGCACGTCGTGAAGATGCTGTGGGAGGAGCGCACCGGGCCGCTGTACAAGCAGCTCGAGCACCACTACGACTCGCCGAAGCTCTGGCGCGCGGCGATCGCCGAGCACCGCGCGGTGGCGAAGGCGATCGCCGCGCGCGACGTCGAGGGCGCGCGCGCGACGATGCGCCGCCACCTCGACCAGGCGTACCGGCGCTTCAGCAAAGGCTGGGATGCGGGGAACTGAGACGCCGCGACGAAGTAACCTACGACAACCGCGAGCCGCGAACCGCGATCGCGCCGACACCGGAATGCAAGCATGCTGACCAAGGCCGCACTGACCATCCGCCTCCATCCCGACGACGACGTCGTCATCGCCCGCGCGCAGCTCGTCGGGGGCACGCGCCTCATCGACGAGGACGTCACCGTCGTGGGCCTCGTGCCGCCCGGCCACAAGGTCGCGACGCACGCGATCGCCAAGGGCCGCCCCGTCAAGCGCTACAACCAGGTGATCGGCTTCGCGAGCCGCGATATCGGCCCCGGCGAGCATGTCCACCTCAACAATCTCGCGATGGGCACGTTCGACCGCGACTACGCGTTCGGCGCCGACGTCAGGCCGGTCGACTACGCGGCGACGCCGGCGACCTTCCAGGGCATCGTGCGCGACGACGGCCGTGTCGCGACGCGCAACTACATCGGCATCCTGTCGACGGTCAACTGCTCGGCGACGGTCGCGCGCGGCATCGCCGGCCACTTCACGCGCGAGCGCCTCGCGGCGTTCGGCAACGTCGACGGCATCGTCGCGCTGACGCACGGCTCGGGCTGCGGGATGGACACGCAGGGCGAGGGCATGCAGATCCTGCGCCGCACGCTCGGCGGCTACGCGAAGCACGCCAATTTCGCCGGCGTGCTGATCGTCGGCCTGGGTTGCGAGGCCAACCAGATCTCGTCGCTGCTCGGCGCCCAGGCGCTCAGCGAAGGGCCGCTCCTGCGCACTTTCAGCATCCAGGACACCGGCGGCACGTCGAAGACCATCGCGCACGGCATCGCGCTCATCGAGGAGATGCTGCCGCACGCCAACCGCGTGACGCGCACGACGGTGCCGGCATCCAACATCACGATCGGACTGCAATGCGGGGGCTCCGACGGGTACTCGGGCATCACCGCCAACCCCGCGCTCGGCGCGGCGGTCGATCTGCTCGTGCGCCACGGCGGTACCGCGATCCTCTCCGAGACGCCGGAAATCTACGGCGCCGAGCACCTCCTGACGCGCCGCGCCGTGTCGCGCGAGGTCGGCGAGAAGCTCGTGTCGCGCATCCGCTGGTGGGAGGACTACACGGCGCGGGAGAAGGGCGAGATGAACAACAACCCGTCGCCCGGCAACAAGGCGGGCGGCCTCACGACGATCCTCGAGAAATCGCTCGGCGCCGTCGCCAAGGGCGGCACCACCAACCTCAACGCCGTGTACGAATACGCCGAGCCCGTCACCGCGAAAGGGTTCGTGTACATGGACACGCCGGGCTACGACCCGGTGTCGGCAACCGGCCAGGTCGCGGGCGGCGCCAATCTCATCTGCTTCACCACCGGGCGCGGCTCCGCGTACGGCTGCGCCCCCGCGCCGTCGCTCAAGCTCGCGACCAACACGCCGTTGTGGGTGCGCCAGGAGGAGGACATCGACTTGAACTGCGGCGAGATCGCCGACGGCACGGCGAGCGTAGAAGAGGTCGCGCAGCGGCTGTTCGCGCTGATCCTCGCGACGTGCTCGGGGGAGCGCACCAAAAGCGAGCTGCACGGCTACGGGCAGAACGAATTCATTCCGTGGTATCTCGGTGCGGTGATGTGACGCGCGGCGTCGATTGACTTCGCGCAAGCCCGCCCTTAGGCTGCAACCAACCGCCGCAACAACAACGTCAAGCGGCATCCGTCGACTGAAATCTCAGGAGGGAATCGACATGAAGGTCTGGCAAAGGCTCGGCTTGGCCGCGCTCGCGAGCGTCGCGCTCGCGGCGTCCGGCGTGGCGATGGCGCAGGAGACGCTCACGGTGTGGTGGACCAAGGGCTTCTACAAGAGCGAGGACGACGCGCTCTACGCGGCGATCAAGAAGTACGAGCAGAAGAGCGGCGTGAAGGTCGAGCTCTCGCAGTACGCGGTGCAGGACACCATCCCCAAGACGGTCGCGGCGCTCGACGCCGGCACGCCGCCCGACGTGGCGTTCTCCGACGTGTACGACTTCCAGGTCACCGGCAAGTGGGCGTTCGACGGCAAGCTCGAGGACATCTCCGACGTGATCAACCCGATCAAGTCGCGCTTCCTGCCGAACACGGTCGAGACCACGTACCTCTACAACGACAAGGCCAAGAAGAAGGCGTACTACGCGTTTCCGCTGAAGCAGCAGACGATGCACATCGAGTACTGGATCGACATGCTGAACCAGGCGGGCTTCAAGGAATCCGACATTCCCACCGGCTGGCACGAGTACTGGAGCTTCTGGTGCGACAAGGTGCAGCCGGGCCTGCGCAAGGCGAGCGGCAAGCGCCTCTACGGCACCGGCTTCCCGATGGGCGTCGACTCGAGCGACTCGTTCTATTCGTTCCTGACGTTCATGGACGCCTACAACGTCAAGCTCGTCGACGACAACGGCAAGCTCCTCGTCGACGATCCCAAGGTGAAGAAGGGCCTCGAGGGCGCGCTGAAGGACTACACCGACCCGTACCTCAAGGGCTGCACGCCGCCGTCGTCGACGTCGTGGAAGGACCCCGACAACAACGTCGCGTTCCACAACAAGACGACGGTGATGACGCACAACGCGACGATCTCGATCGCGGCCAAGTGGCTCGACGACGCCAACAACGCGTCGCTGCCGGCGGCCGACCGCGAGCAGGCGAAGAAGAACTACGAGGAGCTCATCCGCACCGCCGGCTTCCCGAAGAAGCCCGACGGCTCGCCGATGGTGTACCGCGCCGCGGTCAAGACCGGTGTGGTGTTCGCCGACGCGAAGCACAAGCAGCGCGCCAAGGAGTTCGTCGCGTTCCTGATGGAGGAGGACAACCTGACGCCGTACGTCGAGGGCGCGCTCGGCCGCTGGTACCCGGTCACCAAGGCTGCCGCCGAATCGCCGTTCTGGAAGGCGGACCGCCATCGCCTGTCGGTGTACAACCAGTTCCACGCCGGCACGGTGACGTTCGAATTCACCAAGAACTACAAGTTCACGATCCTCAACAACGAGAACGTCTGGGCCAAGGCGATGAATCGCGTCGTCAGCGAGAAGGTGCCGGTGAGCAAGGCGGTGGACGAGATGATCGCCCGCATCAAGGAAGTGGCGGGCTGACCGTCAACCAAGGAGTCGGGGGCGCCGCGCGCCCCCGGTCTCCACTGGACGCTTCCCCCATGTCCACCATTGCGCTGCCGCAGTCGGAGCCCGCCGTGCCGACGGGGCCGGCGCGCAAGGGCCTGACGACGTGGCAACGCTGGGGGCTCGTGCTGCTCGCGCCCTACGCGGCGGTCTTCGTCGTCTTCGTCGTGTACCCGGTGGTGTACGGGTTGTGGCTCGCGCGCCACCCGCAAAGCTACGTCAACCTCGTCAACGACCCGATTTTCTTCGGCTCGGTCGTCAACACGCTGATCTTCCTCATCGTCGCCATCAACCTCAAGATGGCGGTGGCGCTCGCGCTGTCGGGATTCTTCGTGCGCACGAACGCGTGGATCCGCTGGCTGTCGGTGCTGTTCATCCTGCCGTGGGCGGTGCCGTCGATCCCGACGATCCTGTCGCTGCGCTTCATGCTCAACCCCGAATGGGGGATCGTCAACCAGACGATCTTCAAGCTGACCGGCGCCGACGGACCCAACTGGCTCAACGACCGCTGGCTCGCGCTGTCGATGGCGATGGCAGTGCACGTGTGGAAGAGCCTGCCGTTCTGGACGATGATCCTGATCGCCGGGCGCCTGTCGATCCCCGCCGAGCATTACGAGGCGGCCGGTGTCGACGGCGCACGCACGCTGCAGAAGTTTCGCTACATCACGTGGCCGGCGCTGCGCGGCCTCTACCTCACGTCGCTGATCCTGTCGATGATCTGGACGCTCGGCGACTTCAACAGCGTCTACCTCTTGACCGGCGGCGGCCCCGCCGACCTGACGCACGTGCTGGCGACGCTCGGCATCCGCTACCTGCGGCTCGACCAGGTCGACCTGTCGATGGCGACGATCGTCTGCGCGCTGCCGCTGGTGCTGCCGCTCGTCTACTTCATGATGAAGCGGCTGTCGAAATGAGCGGCGGCTCACGGTGACTGCGCGCAAGGCACTGCAGGAGGCGCGGCTCATCCTGATCGGCATCCCGGTGGCGCTGTGGACGCTGGTGCCGATCTACCACATGTTCCTGTTCGCGCTGTCGAGCAAGGACGACGCGTTCTCGGGGCGCCTGTGGCCCGCGCACCCGACGCTCAACAACTTCCGCATCGTGTTCGAGGAGAAGCACTACTTCCTCAACCATTTCTGGACGCAGCTCGGCAACTCTCTCGTCATCGCCATCGCCGTCGGCGTGATCACGCTGGCGATCGCCGCCGCGGCAGCGTTCGCGATCAGCCGCCTGAAGGCGCGCGGCGGTCGCCTCTTGATGAACTGCGCGCTGTTCACGTATTTCATCCCCGCGGCGTTCCTCGCGGTGCCGATGTACAAGGCGATGGGCGTGTACGGCATCCTCAACACGCAGTGGGCGCTGATCCTCGCGATGATCACGCTCGCGTCGCCCTACGCGATCTGGGTGCTGAAGCAGGCATCGGACAAGCTGCCGTTCGAGCTCGACGAGGCGGCGCGCATCGACGGCGCGTCGCCGCTGCAGCTCTTCCGGCTCGTCTACGTGCCGCTGATGGTGCCGTCGCTGGTGGCGATCGGCACCTACGCGCTGCTGCTCGCGTGGAACGAGTACCTGTACGCGTTCCTGCTTTTGTCCAACGACAAGGACATCACGCTCGCGGTGGCGCTCGGGCACTTCCTGTCGGCCGACGATTCGCCGTGGGAGATCCTGATGGCGACGGGCCTCGTCTACGCGCTGCCGCCGGCGGCGATCTACTACGTGTTCCGCCGTTATATGGTGAGCGGCTTGACCGCGGGCGCGGTCAAGGCCTGACGAGGGTGAGCGGCTTGACCGCGGGCGCGGTCAAGGCCTGACGAGGGTGAGCGGCTTGACCGCGGGCGCCGTCAAGTCCTGAGGACGCCGCAGCGCAGCAGGAAGCAGCCGTACGGCCGGTTGTCGCCGGCCTGCACGATGGCGAAGCCCGCCTTCGCCGCCTCGTAGAACGCGAAGCGCTCGATGCCCGGCATCGGCGCCGCGCGGCCGCGCGCGCGGTCGACTGCCGCCTGCACCTCGCGCTGCACGTCGGTCCATTCGTCCGGATGCCCGGTCGCCGCCATGCGTCGCGCAGCGTCGTCGCCGTGGTCGAGCGGCAGCACCGACAGGATCGCCTCGGCGATGCGCGGCAGCGCGATGCCCGGCATGCGCACGAGGCGGCCGCTCGCGGTGGCGTGCGCCACGCGCTCGGCGGGATGGTTCGAGTCGACCAGCGCGATGTCGTCGCCGTGGCCCATCGCGGCCAGCACCCACAGGAGCTCGGGGGTCAGCAGCGGGTCGATGCCCTTCAGCATGGAAAGAACCTTTCAGCGAGTCGCGCGGTCGCGCAAAAGATAGGTGCGCGCGGCGTTGCTGCCGAGGATCGCCGCGCGCTCCGGCGCCGCGAGGTCCGCGAGCAGCGCAAGCGTCGCCGCACGCCAACGATCATAGCCGCCCGCGAGAACGACCACCGGCCAGTCGCTGCCCCACAGCACGCGCGACGGTGAAAACGCGTCGAGCACATGCGCGATGAACGGCCGCAGCGTATCGACGTTCCAGTCCGGCGCGGCCTCGGTGACGAGTCCCGACAGCTTGCAGGCAACGCTTGGCGCGGCGGCGAGGTCGGCGAGCGCGCCGCGCCACGGGTCGAGTCCGCGCGCGCCGTCGCGGATCGGCGGCTTCGCCGCGTGGTCGATGACGACCGCGAGCGCGGGATGGCGCGTGACGACCTTCGCGAGGCGCGGCAGGTGGCGCGGCAGCACCAGCGCGTCGAACACGAGGCGGTGCGTGACCATGGCGTCGAACGCCGGCGCGAGCGCGGGCGCGGCGAGCCAGTCGTCGTCGGCGATGTCCTGCACCATCGGCCGCAGGCCCACGAGGAGAGGGTCAGCGGCGAGGCGGTCGATGACGTCCGGTGCGTCGCGCGCGGCGAAATCGACCCAGCCGACGACGCCCGCGACGAACGGCGTCGCGCGCGCAATGTCGAGCAGGAAGCGCGTCTCGGCGACGGTCGGCGCGGCCTGCACGACGATCGTGCGCGCGATGCCATGGCCCGCGAGGATCGGCGCGAGGTCCGCGGGCAGGAAGTCGCGGTGGATCGGTGCGAGCGCCGGCGTGAGCCAGCCGTAGTCGCCGCGCGCGAGCCGCCAGAAATGCTGGTGCGCGTCGATCGATTCGGTCTCGGCGGCGCCGACGTCGGGGGCTCGTGCGGCCTCGTGTGCACGAATGTTCACGCGATCGTCACTCGATGCACGGGCGCGCCTCGTGTCGCCGCGCCTCGCAACGTTCGCATCGCCGTCACGCCGGCAACGGCGCGTCGGCGCGCATGAGACCCGCGGCGACGAGGTCGCGCCACAGCGCCGCCGGCACGGGATCGGCGAGCGCGCGCAGGTTGCGCTCGACCTCGTCGGCGCTCACCGCCCCGATCACCACCGACGAAACGGTGGGATGCGCGAGCGGGAAGTGCAGCGCGGCCACCGGCAGCGGCACGCCGTGCGCGTCGCACACCGCCGCGATCCGTGCGACGCGCTCGATGACCGCCGGCGGCGCGGCGCGGTAGTTGTACTTCGCGCCCTCGGCGGGCCCGCTCGCGAGGATGCCCGAGTTGAACACGCCGCCCAGCAGCACGCCGACGCCCTTCGCCGCGGCAAGCGGCAGGAAGTCGTCGAGCGCGCCCTGCTCGAGCAGCGTGTAGCGGCCGGCGAGCAGCACGCAGTCGAAGTCGCCGGCACGCAGGAAGCGCGCGGCGACGTCGGCCTCGTTGACGCCGACGCCGATGGCGCGCACCGCGCCCTCGTGCCGCAGGTCGTCGAGCGCGCGGTACGCGCCGTCCATCGCCTCGGCGAAGCGCGCATCGACGGTGGCACTGCCGTGCGTGTGGACATCGACATCGTGGATCAGCGCGATCTCGACGCGGTCGGTCGCGAGCCGCAGCAGCGACTGGTCGAGCGCGCGCAGCGCGCCGTCGTACGAATAGTCGAACGCCGCGCGATGCGCGAGCCCGCCCACGTAGCCGCTGCCGGCGTCGCGGCGCGCGCGCGGGTCCATCACGCGTCCCACCTTGGTCGACACGACGACGGCGTCGCGATCGAAGTGCCGCAGCGCCGCGCCGAGGCGATGCTCGGCGAGGCCGTGCCCGTACAGCGGCGCGACGTCGAAGAGCCGGATGCCGGCGCCGTATGCGGCGGCCAGCGCGCCTTGCGCGGTGCGCTCGTCGAGGCGCGCGTAGAGCTCGCCGAGCGGCGCGCAGCCGAAGCCCAGGGTGGTCACCGCGAGGCCGGTGCGGCCGAGCGGGCGTCGTGCGAGCGTGGTGGTCATCGAGTCAGCGCTTCGGAGCCGCAATCTAGACGTTTCGCGCCGCCGGCACAACGCGCGCCGCCCCGGCAGGCGCATCCTTTGGTAGCATCGCGAAGGGCGCATCCGCCAGCGTCCGCCCGTCCACGACTCCCGTTCCCGCGACCATGGCCTCAGTCTCGTTCAACGCCGTCGAAAAGAACTTCGGCGCCACCAAGGTGATCCACGGCATCTCGTTCGACATCGCCGACGGCGAGTTCCTGGTGCTGGTGGGACCGTCGGGCTGCGGCAAGTCGACGCTGCTGCGGATGCTCGCCGGCCTCGAGGAGATCAGCGGCGGCGTGGTCGCGATCGACGGCAAGAAGGTCAACGACGTCGACTCGAAGGACCGCGACATCGCGATGGTGTTCCAGAGCTACGCGCTCTACCCGCACATGAGCGTGCGCGACAACATGGGCTTCAGCCTGAAGCTGCGCAAGGCCGACCCCAAGCTCACCACCGAGCGCGTCGCGCGCGCCGCCAAGATCCTCAACCTCGAGCCGTATCTCGACCGCTACCCGCGCGAGCTGTCCGGCGGCCAGCGCCAGCGCGTGGCGATGGGCCGCGCGATCGTCCGCGATCCCAAGGTGTTCCTGTTCGACGAGCCGCTGTCGAACCTCGACGCCAAGCTCCGCGTCGCGATGCGCGCCGAGATCAAGGCGCTGCACCAGCGGCTCAAGACGACGACCGTCTACGTCACGCACGACCAGATCGAGGCGATGACGATGGCCGATCGCATCGTCGTGATGCACGACGGCGTCATCGAGCAGATCGGCACGCCGCTCGAGCTCTACGACCACCCCGACAACCTGTTCGTCGCGCAGTTCATCGGCTCGCCGGCGATGAACGTCGTCAGCGGCACGCTGCGGCGCAACGCGGGCGGCGCATTCGTCGAGGCAGCCGGCGGCATCCGCTGGCCGCTCGCCGCGGCCGGCAACGGCAAGGATGGGGAGGCGGTCGTCTACGGCATCCGTCCGGAGCACCTGTCGCTGGCCGACACCGATGGCGCGCACGCGGTGACGGCGGAGGTCACCGTCGTCGAGCCGACCGGCGCCGAGACCGAGCTCCACCTGCGCGCGGGCGAAGCCGAGATCGTCGTCGTGGCCTCGGGCCGCACCAACGCGAAACCGGGCGACCGGATCGGCGTCATCCCCGACCTGTCGCTCGTCCATCTATTCGACCAGGCGAGCGGCCGGCGGCTTTGAGCCGCGCCGCCCGTACCGGCAGCGCGTGCGCGCGCGCCGTGCGAAAGCACGCGCCGCGCCCGTCGCCGGCGACCGAGGCAATCATCCAATGACGAAACCGAAGAAGCCCGCGGCCACGGCCGCCAAGCGCGTGCTGCGCTCGACCGAATGGTTCGGCCGCCACGACCGCGATGCGCTGGTGCATCGCTCGTGGATGAAGAACCAGGGACTGCCGCACGATCTCTTCGACGGCCGCCCGGTGATCGGCATCTGCAACACGTGGTCCGAGGTGACGCCGTGCAACGCGCACTTCCGCGACCTCGCCGAGCACATCAAGGCCGGCGTGCTCGAGGCGGGCGGCTTTCCCCTCGAGTTCCCGGTGATGAGCCTCGGCGAGCCGGTGATGCGGCCGACGACGATGCTGTTCCGCAACCAGGTGGCGATGGACGTCGAGGAATCGATCCGCGCCAACCCGTTCGACGGCGTCGTGCTGATGATGGGCTGCGACAAGACCACGCCGGCGCTCTTGATGGGCGCGGCGTCGTGCGACCTGCCGACGATCGGCGTGTCCGGCGGGCCGATGCTGAACGGCAAGTTCCGCGGCCACGACATCGGCTCGGGCACGCACGTGTGGAAGTTCACCGAGGCGCTCAAGACCGGCGAGATGTCGCTCGACGACCTCACCGAGGCCGAGGCCTGCATGTCGCGCTCGGCCGGCCACTGCATGACGATGGGCACCGCGTCGACGATGGCGTCGATGGTCGAGGCGCTCGGCATGGGGCTGCCGACCAACGCCGCGATCCCGGCCGTCGACTCGCGCCGCAAGGTGCTGTGCCGGATGGCCGGACGGCGCATCGTCGACATGGTGCGCGAGGACTTGCGCATCTCGAAGATCCTGACCAAGCAGGCGTTCGAGAACGCGATCATGGTCAACGGCGCGATCGGCGGCTCCACCAACGCCGTCGTTCACCTGATCGCCATCGCGGGCCGGCTCGGCGTGCCGTTGACCCTCGACGACTGGGACCGGCTCGGGCGCGACGTGCCGTGCCTCGTCGACCTCATGCCGTCGGGCCGCTTCCTGATGGAGGACTTCTACTATGCGGGTGGCCTGCCGGTGGTGATCCGCGAGATCGGCCGCTTCCTCCACAAGAGCGCGCTGACCGCCAACGGCCGCACGCTGTGGGACAACTGCAAGGATGCGGTCAACTACAACACCGAGGTCATCACGCCGCTCGCCACGCCGTTCAAGCCGCACGGCGGCATCGCCGTGCTGAAGGGCAACCTCGCGCCGGACGGCGCGGTGCTGAAGCCGTCGGCGGCAACGCCGGCGCTGATGCGCCACACCGGGCGCGCCGTCGTCTTCGAGGACATCGACGATCTCCATGCGCGGATCGACGACCCCAAGCTCGACGTCCGCGAGGACGACATCCTCGTGCTCAAGAACTGCGGGCCGAAGGGCTACCCGGGCTTCCCGGAGGTCGGCAATTTCGCGCTGCCGGCCAAGCTGCTGCGCAAGGGCGTGACCGACATGGTGCGCATTTCCGATGCGCGGATGTCGGGCACCGCCTATGGCACCGTCGTGCTGCACACGGCACCCGAGGCCGCGGCGGGCGGCCCGCTCGCGCTCGTCAAGAGCGGCGATCGCATCACGCTCGACGTCGACGCGCGCACGCTCGAGCTGCACGTGACCGCCGCCGAGCTCGCCCGGCGCCGCACGAAATGGCGGCCATTGCCGCCGCACGCCCAGCGCGGCTGGGTCAAGCTCTACTGCGCGACCGTGCAACAAGCCGACAAGGGCGCCGACCTCGACTTCCTGGTCGGCGGCTCGGGCTCGACCGTGGGGCGCGAGAGCCACTGAGCAGCCACGCGCGCGGCGCGGGACCGGCGTCGCCTCCCCGTCGCTCCGCGCGTTGCGATGGCGAGTCCGGGCTCGAGGACGATTCCGCTCGCGGCGCAGTGCGCGTAGGATGCGCATGGCGCGACGGCGTCCTCACACCGCGCCGACCTGTCCCTTACACCGAACAGAGGAGGTCTACCCATGGATGTCCAAGGTCTGATCATCTGGCTCGTCATCGGCGCGATCGCAGGCTGGATCGCCGGCATGCTCATGAAGGGACGCGGCTTCGGCGTCATCGGCAACATCATCGTCGGCATCGTCGGCGCGATCATCGGTGGCTGGCTGCTCGGCTCGATGGGCATCTTCGCGGCCGGGACGCTCGGCACGATCCTGACGGCGGTGATCGGCGCGGTCGTCCTGCTGTTCATCGTGGGGCTCGTCAAGCGCGCCTGACCACGACTCCCTCTCCCCGCTTGCGGGGAGAGGGAGCACTACGGTTTGCGCGCGTAGTAGCCGTCGAACACGGTCTTCCATGTCGCGCCGGCGTCTTCCGACTGCTCCCACGTCTGGCGCACGCGGCCGTCGGCGAGCGGGATCCACGTGATGCGATTGCGCAGCGTGCGCGCGTGCTCGCGATCGACTGCGTCGCCGCTCAGCACCATCCTGCCGTCCGCGAACGCGCCGTCCAGCAGCGCCACGCCGCCGCCCGCATCCACCCACGTCTGGTGCCACCGCTGACGCTCGGCGTCCCACGCCGAGAGGCTCGTGCCCGTGCCGCCGCGCACGGCCGACCAGTGCTCCTGTAGCACGCAGCCGCCTTCGAGCGACTCGATGCGATTGGCGCCGATCACGCGACCGTCGGCGTTGGCGACGCTCCAGTCGCCGAGCCAGAAGTCGAACTGCCGGTATTCGGGCGTCATGCAGGGCTTCGGCGCCGGGGCCGCGGGCTCGGCGCGCGGCGCCGTCGCGACGAGCGCAGCGAGCGCGGCCACACAGGCGGCGCCGCATTGCGAGGCGGTTGAAAATCGCAGGGTCATCGCGAGTCCTCGAGAAGCATGACAACGCCGCGATTGTGGCGCGGGAAACGCCGCGCCGCGGCCCGTTCGCCACGCGCTTCGCCGCGTCCGCCCGCGCGAAGTTGTAGCGACCGCGCCGAGTCGAAGGTCCCGCTTCCGCCCGCACGGCGGCGCGGCGCCCGCGCTCAGTCGACGGCGATGCGCTTCTGCATGAAGCGCGACAGCACGTCGGGCTCGTACTCGCCGAACGGCGCGCACGGCGCGTAGCCCGCGCTGGTGTAGAGCGTCAGCGCCTCGGGCTGCGCGATGCCGGTCTCGAGGCGGATCACCGGCAGGCGCTCGTCGCGGGCGATCGTCTCGAGCGCGGCGAGGATGCGAACGCCGATCCCGGTGCCGCGTGCGTCGGGCACGACGTACATGCGTTTGAGCTCGCCGTAGCCGTCGCGCACCCGCAGCGCGCCGCAGCCGACCGCGACGCCGTCGCGGCGCGCCACGACGAAGCGCACGTCGTCGGCGGCGAGCGCGTCGATGTCGAGGAAGTGGTTGCTCTCCGCCGGATAGAGTGCGCTCTGGTAGGCGTCGAGGTCGCGGATCAGCGCGACGACCTCGGCCGCGCGCGGGCTCTCGCGCGCGATGACGACGTCAGAACTTGCCATAGCGATCGTACGCCGCGACCGGATCCATGCCGGCAACGAGCGCGCGGCGCATCTCGCTTTCGGTGGCGAGCACCTCCTCGGTGCGCGTCGCGACCTCGTCGACCACCGCCGCCGGTACGATGACGACACCGTCGCGGTCGGCGACGAGCCAGTCGCCGGTGTGCACGGTCACGCCGCCGATGTCGACCGGTTCGCCGTATGCGTCGGGAATCCAGCGGCCGACGATGTCGGCGGGCGTGGCGAAGCGGCACCACACCGGAAAGCCCTGGCGCAGCAGGAGCTCGGTGTCGCGCGTGCCGCCGTCGACGACGTAGCCCAGCACGCCGCGGCTGCCAAGCGTCTGCGCGGAAAGCTCGCCCATCAGCGCGATCTCGTGGTTGTGCGGCTGGCAGACGACGACATGGCCGCGCGGCGCCTTGGCGAGCAGCGTGCACCAGCCGCGCAGCGTGGCGTCGCGCGATTGCGAGCGGTCGATGTGCCCGGACACGGTCCATACCGGACCGGCGAGGCGGTGCGCGGGCTCGAGCGGCTTGATCGCCGCCGGCAGCACGATCGCGTCGTGGCCCATCGCGCGGAGCACGTCGTGCACCGCGCCGGAATACGCGCGGGCGAGGCGCTCGGCGAGCGCCGCGGAATGCTCGATGTCGGTCACGGCCCGATCCGCGAGGAGGCAAAGCCTCGAGTGTAGCAACGACCGGCGCGCGCGCCGCAGGGGCGCGCCGCACGGCGAGCGGTCAGCGCGCGACCATGAGGTCGATCAGCGTCGGCGCGCCGCGCGCGACCAGCACCTCGCTGCCGTCCGGCGAGACCGCAAGCGATCGGCCGAACGCCATCGGCGGGAACGGCGCGCGCAGCGAGATGCGCCGCCCGGCGATGTCGTAGCGCGCGAGCGTCGGCGGCTCGGTGGACTGGTCGAGGAACCAGATGCCGCCGGCGCCGAGCGTCCATGCGCCGAAAGCCTCGTCGCCGATCGGCAGCGGCAGCGCCTCGCAGGTGAGCGCCGGCAGCGCGCACAGCGTGAGGCCGCGGATCTGCGGCTGCGTGAAGGCTAGGTGCGTCGCGTCGATCGCGTAGCTCGCCGTCAGCGGCACCGGCAGCGGCTCCTGCGCGGATGGGTTGGCGACCGGCGCGCGCAGAAGGCGCATCGCCTGGCCGTCGAGGACGGCGAAATAGAGCTCGCGCCCGGTCGCGTCGACGAAGATCTCGTCGATGTCGTTGCCGAACGCGGGCAGCACCTCGGTGGCGCCGGTGGTGAAGTCGTAGCGCACGGCCGACAGCGCGTGCGGCGGATTGGCGTCGAGTCGCACCACGTAGAGGAAGCGGCCGTCGGGGGTCCAGTGCCCGTTCACGTAGCGGTAGCCGTCGGGCAGCTTGAGCCGCTGCGGCGCGGCGCCCTTGCTTGCCACGAAGAGCCCTTCGGCGCCTTCGCGATTGGACACGAACAGCACGCGCTTGCCGTCGGGCGAGTACTCGGGCTTCATCGTGAAGCGCGTCGACGGCCACGACGGCTCCTTCGCCGCCGTGCCGGTCGCCGGGTCGAACGCCCACAGGTCGGTGCGGAACTGCGCGTTCTCGAACACGATCGCGCCGGAGGGCGCGACGTCGGGAAAGCGCGCGCCGCGCGCGCCGACGAACGTCGCCGCATGGGTCGCGAGGTCGACGTCGTTGAGCGCGCGAAAGCCGAACCAGTCCGCGGCGACGAGCACGTGGCGCTCGTCGCGCCAGGCGGCGCCGTACACCGATCCGCGCGCGTTGGTGGCGGCCGCCGCGTCGCTGCCGTCGCGGTTCATCGTCCACAGCTCGCCCATGCCGACGACGCTGCGGAAGAACGCGATCCGCGTGCCGTCGGGCGAGAAGCGCGGCAGCGAATCGTCGCCGGCGTTGGCGGCCGGCAGCGTGAGCTCGCGCGTGCTACCGCTCTGGAGGTCGAGCAGCGCGAGCCCCGGCGGGAACTGCGGCCGGTGCATGTTGGCGTAGACGAGCCAGCGCCCATCGGCGGAGACGTCGAAATTGGGCATCGGCGCGCGCGCCTCGCCGACCAGCACCGACTCGGCGCCGCTGTCGACGTCGCGCTGCACGATCCGGCAGTGCTTCTCGCCGCAGCGCGCGTAGGCGATGCGCGCATGGCCGCCGACGAACACCGGCGAGCGGTAGCTCGAGCCGTCGTCGTCGGCGCCGATCACGTGGCGCGCGTCGGTCGCGCCGACGTCGAGGACGACGATGTGCGCGCGCGAGTCGAATTCGGCGCTCGACGAGAACGCGATCCGCGCGCCATCGGGCGCGAAGCGCGGCTCCATCTCGAGGCCCGGGTCGGACAGGTACGGCGTCGCGTTGGCGATGCGATCGGCGAGCGACGGCGAATGCTCGCCGCCGTTGCGCCATGCAATGGCGACGCCGGCGACCACCAGCACGACGGCAATGGCGCCGGCGACGAGCGGCCCGCGGCGCCACGAGGTCCGCGGAGCAATCGCGGGCGACGCCGACGCGTCCATCGCAAGCGGCGTCGATGCGCCGTCGTCATGGGCGGGCGGTGACGCGGCGGCGGTGCCCTCGGGTAGCGGCGATTCCGGGACCGGGATGACTGCGGCCAGCGACGGTTCGCGTGCGTCGACGACATCCGGTGTGACCTGAGCGTTGCCGGCGTGGCCGTTGCCATTGCCCGGGTGCCCATTCCCGTTGCGCGGCCCCGGCTTGCGGCCGTCATCGCGCGCCACTCCGGCATCGGCGACCTCGGCGACGAGACGGTAGCCGACCGTCGGGATCGTCTCGATGTAGGTCGGGTGCCGGGGATCGTCGCCGAGCACGGTGCGAAGCTCGGCGATGGTGCGCGACAGGACCTCGTCGCTG
>Ga0070681_10000449_pt1 | contig 33619 bp, 47 predicted proteins | sample KBSC83BmetaG_FD_65650 | JGI IMG/M metagenome (GOLD analysis project Ga0070681, IMG submission 65650) | Corn rhizosphere microbial communities from Kellogg Biological Station, Michigan, USA - KBS C8-3B metaG | ecosystem: Host-associated > Plants > Roots > Rhizosphere | place: USA: Michigan...
ATGGTGTCAACCTCAACCTCTTGACGAAAATCAAAGAGTTGCTAAGTGTAGGGGCAACTTTAGCGGAGACAGAGACAGAAACGGAAGACGATGAAACTACTTGAGAAGGTCTTGTCCTTCGAAACGAAAGAGCAGTTGCGGGACTGGTTTAACCAAGGTTCCGCTTCTGCCCCTCGTATCATGATGCACAGTACCGAACCCATCATGAAGGACGGCAAAGAGGTTTGGTTGACTAAGGTCTGCCTTACCGGCCATGATGACCCGATGATTCTCCAGAATCGCATCGGGCTTGCGTTTATGCACATCCGCAAGGAATTCTCGAAGCATGTCATCGGTCTGACTGACCGGGCGTATCACAAGATTAAATTCTATGACCCGGAATACCGGGAGACGCATCCCCGGAAACGGCCGGAGAAGGCACACGTGGCATACCACACGGCAATCGCCGACGCCTTTGCGATGGCGGAAGAGAGAAAGAAAAGTAAGGAAGTCTACAGCAAAACCCGAAACTACCAACTTGGGTATTCGGACCGGCGCACAAAGAAAGATCCTCGCATGAAGGATGATGCTGAGTACATGAGGGGTTATAACGCTCGGGTAGCCCGAGAAGAGATGGGTGGCCGAGAAAGAAAACGGGGCCTCCGCAAGAATTCCATGACCTGGATCTTGGTGGAATACATCAAGAACCACGGGGGAGAAGTCACTCGTAAACATCTTACTGAGCAATTCGGCAAGATTAACGGGGCTCTTATCACTAGGATGCTCAAATCGGGCAAGGTGGAAAGCCTCGACGTGGGTAGGTACATCCATCAGGACAATGTGGCAACCAAGGTCATCGAACCTGTCATCGAGCCCGTGCCGACTCTCCCCAGCGTCATCCTGCCTCAGGTTATGCCTGACACGGTAATGGTTTCTCGGCCCTATGAGGAAATTAGTAAGGACGCATTCTTCCTACGCCAGCGCATGGTCGAGCTAGAGGCGGAGAACGCTCGGCTGAAAAAGGCTCTTATGGCCTTGACAGGTTGAATCGCCCTTGCTATGTAATGGTCTTGGCGTCGTCACCCTATTCGGCCTCATGCCCGAGTAGAGTGTGTCTCCTCCCTAGACGACGCCCCTGCCCCCTGGTCCCCCTCCCCGGCGAGCCAGGGGGCATTTTTTAGGTATTTGCTATTTTCGATGCAACTTCATTTAGAAGGATGGAATTAGCGGCACTGAAAGCAGCGGTGACAGTGGGGGCACAATTCGACCCGCCAGTGCTAACCGTAGGGGTGCAATTCACCCAAGTGTTGTTACCGGTCCCCCAGACGATTCCCTCGCCGCCCCACGCTTTCCTTGGACACCCCACACCCTGACAGGTAGCTTCGGCGCCCGGTGGGCATATGCAGCCTCGGGGCGAGCACGCCGGCCATGTCTGGGGCATCGGGACTGGATTCCACGGGTTATAGGGCCGGTGGGGCTGATACCAGCCGCCGCAGTATGGGCAGTAGGGGCTCCCGCAAGAGCAGCACCCGACTCTATAGCCCCCGCCCACAGTGACGCCCAGCGCCCCGCCTTGGGTGCTGTGACAACCCCCGCCTGACCCACAAGCTCCAGAACAAGCGCAAGCCATTTAAGCCATATCCTCTTTTTTCATTAACGTTTTGAGAACCGAAATTATCCCAAGATCCAAAGGAACCATATCCGTGAAAACGGGTTCCTTCAGCCCCTCTACTACTTTAGGCAGATATCCGAGATAAACGAGAAAGGGCTTGAGCAAACACCATTGTTCCTTCTCAATCTTAAAAAACAAAATCCGCACGGCATTTTCCGGGCGAAAGACATTTCCAAGGACAATAATGTGATTCAGAATCAGGCGCTCTTTTAGCTCCCCGGTGTTCTGGTATCGAGTAAGGAGCTTTTTGATGTACCCGACTCGGGCAAGATCCTCATCGAACTCCATGAAATTCATGGTATGGCAGCCGTCGTAATTGAGGAAGCAAAATTCCTCAAAGGTATCATCAGAAAGCGGCAGGAGTTGCTTCGATACTAAAATCATCGAGCCTATTTACTTGTATGACATGGTATTGGGCAGGGCAATCTTTCTCCGTGGGTGATGCAGAGGCCCTAGTGGCGTCGGGGGTTGTTGGATTTGTTTATCAGATAACAAATCTGAAGGATGGTCGGAAGTATATCGGCCAGAAGAAATTTCTGTCACGCCGCAGCAAGAAACCACTCAAAGGAAAGAAAAGGCGACGCATAACAGTCATCGATTCCGACTGGCAAGATTACTGGGGCTCAAACAAAGAACTCCAAAAAGATATCGAGATTCTTGGAAAAGAAAACTTTTCGAGAGTCATTTTGTATCTTGCGCCAAGCAAGGCAATGATGAATTATGTCGAGCTGTATCATCAAGTAGTGACGCACTCGCTGCTTGAACCAACCCGGTACTACAACGAGTATGTGGGCGGCCGAATAAGTCGCAAGCAGCTGGAGAAGTTTTGTAATGACAGTTTGTTCGATAGACATCAAGATTCAGATGTTGCCGGGCCACCCCTATACTCCCGTTCCGGAGTATAAAAGTCTGGGGGCGAGCGGCGTTGACCTGATGGCTTCTTGTGGAAAAGACAAAATCTATTCCTTACAGCCCGGCGACCGAATTTTGGTTCCTTGTGGTTTCAAGATAGAAATGCCCCCTGGTGTTGAAGCTCAAGTGCGCAGCCGCTCCGGTCTTGCCCTTAAACAGGGTCTTGTGGTGGCTCAGGGAATCGGCACAATTGATTCGGATTATCGGGGAGAGGTGGGGGTCATTCTTCACAATATTTCGGGCCAGCATCAGTCGGTTTGGTGTGGGGACAGGATTGCTCAGCTTGTCTTTATGCCTGTGTACCTTGCTCGTTTCTCTATTTCGACACAATTGGAAGCTACAGACCGGGGCGAGAGCGGGTACGGAAGCACTGGGGTTTAACCATAAGTTCTTTTGCCTCTAGTTTGAGGTTGCTACCGCACCGCAACCTATAGCATGCTAAACTTCCTGTGCGGGGGAAGTATAAAAGGGGGACTGCCCAATGAGCCCAATCGGGTATTCGAACTGCCTTTACTATGTTGTTGAAAATTCCGCTGTCCAACTCTTTCTTTCACCAAACGACAAAGTTGCCTCGGATGAGCGTCCGGGTTCTATGCCCCTTGACCTCAACATGATTATCCCTTTGCATGGACATGCTAAGGTCCACTCAATTCTAAAAAACTTTGGAGATCGGTGGATTGCCCGTTCGGGGAAAGTTTACTTTCCTCCGATAAGTAAGGGAAATGAGGCGCTGGAAAAAACAGCTTAAGTGGCTATACCAATTCGGAATAAATGATGATTGGTCGGCGGATACGTCCGCCGACTTTTTGACCACAACTATAGAAGAAGCAGGAATAACAAGCAAAATGAATATTGTGGCCGGAGCTTCTGAGCTTGTCTCCATTCATCGGCTAGATGCTGTAGATTGGGTGAAGAAAAACACCCAAGACGGTGCCGAGATGTATGCTCGGAATTTTTCTCTTCGGGGACATTATGAGAATGTGCTCGATTTTATTGAAAATCTCCGGCAAGATGGATGGAACCTACACAACAAGCAGTATGATGGTACTGTGGCACTAGTGAAACTTGACGACCCATCCCATCCAGACGCCCCATTCTTGATTATCGTCAATCGTTCCCACACTGACATGTGGATCTATGCTTATTCCACGGAAAAATGCGTCATCGACGAATTCAAAAAGAAGTATGGTAAGAACGAAAAGCGTCTCAAGCTGAATTGGTGGTATCCATCCGGCTCCGGATTTGATTCGCAGGAAGTCGATTTTCTTCACGATATCGAGCTTAAGGACGAATTCTATCCTTTCGTGCCAGGAGGATTGGAAAACTACTTTACTGAGTACATGGCTTCAGTCGCCCCCATTCTTTTACTTCTGGGCGAGCCCGGCACCGGAAAGACTTCGTTCATTCGTCATCTAATTCACCGCCACAGTCTTGAAACTGTGGTCTCGTATGACGAGAAGGTGATGGCGTCGGATGATTTTTATATCAGTTTCCTGACTTCGGAAGACAAGAAACTGATGGTTATCGAGGACGCCGACTTGCTTTTGCGAGCCCGAGAGAATGACCACAACAAGGTTATGAGCAAACTGCTGAATATCTCCAATGGAGTTATCCAGCTTGGTCACAAAAAGATGGTTTTCTCTACTAACCTTGAAAACATCAATGACGTTGACGAAGCCTTGGTGCGGCCGGGACGATGCTTTGATATCCTGGACTTCCGCCGTCTGACCGTGGAAGAAGCCAAGATAGCCTCAGCCGCAGCGGGACTTCCCCCTCTTGAAGAACCTTACAAGAAGGACTATACTCTAGCTGAGATCTTCAATCGCAAGAAGATGTCCTACCGTTCTCACCGGTTGGGGCTGCATCGCTAAAAGGAGAGAGCTTCGATGTCCGAATCGATACAAGATCGTATCAAGGTAAAGACTCTTACCGACGTTTATCTCTGTCTCGGCCAAGCCTTTCAAGAACATACAAAATTCAAGAACGAAGAAACCGGCCTTATTTTATATAAGACTGTGGTGCGGGGTTATGCCGAGGATGCTATTCCTCTGGAAACTGTCATGTTGGTTCTCAAGCAACTTTCTTATGATTATTCTCCAGCAAAGCAGCTATGGAGAGCTTTGGTTAAAGTAATAGAAAGTGAAAGAAAGGATATCTAAATGCTAAAGAAGTTTTTGGCTGGCATTGCTTTTGTAATCGGTTTGACAACACTTGCCATCGCTTCCTTTAATCCTGTTCCTCTTAGTTCTTTTGGGGCTGCTCAAGAACATTACTACTCTTCAGTGGTTGCCTTGCGCATGAAGCAAGGTAAGTCCGTAGCAGGATGCACTGGTACTCTAATCCATGACCTTCGGCCGTTTGGACACAATGTCGGGTTTGTGCTAACCGCCGCCCACTGTGTCAAGGATGCTGAGTCTATCGAGGTTGGCTTCTACCCTGACAATACAGGGGCAGGCGCCCCCATTATCAAAGCAGGGGCTCGTTGGCGCTGGCCTACGTCTTTCTCCGATAAGACTCAGCCGGACTCCCCCGGCATCGACATGAACGACTTAAATGCTGATCAAGTGCACGATTGGGCCATCGTCATGGTCAAAGATCTGCCGGCTCATGTTCGGGTGATGGGCATCGGCGCCCCTTGGCGCCCTGATGGGTCGGAGACGGGGGAGAATTCGGTCTTCCTTGTGGCTAGGAACGAAGAGGATAAGGGATTGTGGATTTCTCCCCTCTTTGCCGTGCCGTTCCAAGGCTCGCTGCCGTTCGGCGTCATGGAAAGGACTCGGATGTGGCGCTCTGACGTGGTGCAGCCGCTTGACCCGAATGGCCTTCGGGGGCTATGTATGGGGAACTCAGGTGGCCCGGTGGTCAAGGTGGTCAACGGTCGTCCAGTGCTAGTGGGCGTGGCATCGGCCGAAGGGAACAGCTTTGGCGTGCTTGGAAACAAACCGACGTTCCGGTGCGGCACCAACGCCTACTGGTACAATGCTACTCTGGCGATAACGGACCTTGAGGACGCTATCAAAGGAGAAATGCAAGACGACGGTATTCTTCCGCCCGACACAGAAAAGGAGAAATCATGAAAGTCATCCTCGCAATTCTCATGGTCATGTCTTTTGCGGCGCTGGCCGCAGCCGAGCCTAGAGACTACGGCCCGGACAAGAACAAGACGTATTTTGAAGATTTGAGCCAACGGCTCCCGTAATTCGGCGAAGACAATAGGTTCTCGCCGTTTCCTGGCCTACAGCGGGCTCTCTGTAGGTGGTGCCGCCGGAAGGGCAACTTTGCCCTTACGCCGCCCCGGTCTAGGCAGCGGGTTATCTGTCTGGCAAGAGAGCTTGGACGCAAAAGAGCCAAGCTCTCTTGAAGCGGGCTTTGTTTGCTTGTCGTCTTAGCCTGCGAAAGGGTTCGGGAAGCGATGGCCCGAGCCCTTTTTCTTTTTGGGCGATTAAATATCGCCTATGGCCAGTAGCAACAATTCATTCGACCTAGTAAATCTAGACTTTGCCCTCTTGAAAGGAAGCTTCCGCTCCTTCCTTCAAGGAAACCCGTCTTTCAAAGACTATAACTACGACGGCTCGGCAATGAGCGTCCTTTTGGACTTGCTCACGTATAATACTTTCAAAAACGCTTTCTTCTTGAATATGACCTTTGCCGAAGGGTTCATGGATACCGCCCAACTTCGGGAATCCATCGTCTCCCACGCCAAAGACCTAAACTATGTGCCCCGCTCGGCTCGCTCCCCCCAGGCCGTTATTAACGTTTCTTTCACGGCCACTGGCGAGTCTCAGCCCTACATCGTCCAAAAAGGGGCGAGCTTCACGACTCTGATCAAGAACCAAAGCTTTACCTTTACCGTTCCGGAGACGCTGATTGTCTCCTCAGTCAACACAACTTTTACTTTCCAGACAAGCATCTATGAAGGCCCGTACTTCAAGGACGCTTACATTTTCAAGACGCCGGGAAATGGAAGCATCCCTCGATTCCAGCTCAGCAATCCAAATGTCGATACCTCTTCTTTGACAGTAACTGTCTTTGAAGATGGGGCTCAAGTCGGCACCAACTTTATACTTTCTCCAACTCTTCTTGATATCAATGAATTCTCAAAAGTCTATTTTCTCCAGGCGTCAGAAAATGGATATTATGAAGTTCTTTTCGGAGACAACAACCTAGGTTATAAGCCAAAAGAAAACTCCCTTATTGAAGTTGATTATCGAGTTTCAAGAGGGGATGCATCAAACGGCGCCCGGCTATTCTCCCCGAATTTTGTGATGACCGGGGCTGTTAATGAAGTGACATCCGGCCCATTTGTCGATACTTTCCAAGCCGCCATCAATGGCGCCCCGCCCGAGACCATCGAGTCCATTCGATACACCGCTCCTCGCCATTTCCAGGCCCAGGAACGGTGTATCGTACCGGGGGACTATGAGACCCTGCTTCAGGAAAACTTCCCTGAGATAGGCGCTGTGGCGGCCTACGGAGGCGAAGACGCCAAGCCCATCCCGATGTACGGGCGAGTCTTCATTGCTATCGATATCAAGAACACCCTTGGCATCCCGGATTCCCGCCGCAACGTCTATACAAGTTTTCTGCGGGCTCGGTCGCCGATGATTCCGGTCATTATCGAGCCAAACTTCACATTCATCGCCATCGATACGACGGTGCGCTACAACCAAAACATCACGGTCAATACCCCGACTGTGACAAATACCCTGGTGCGAAACTCTATCGCCGCCTATGACCTCGACAACCTGCACAAGTTTGGGATTCAGTTTAGGTTTTCGCCTTTCTGCTCAATGATTGATGATACCGACCCAAGCATTCTATCGAATATCACAAAGGTCAGCATTTACAAAAAGATTTCCCCAATTTTCGGGGACATTCTTGACCTTGTGCTAAAGTTTGGTATTCCTCTGCAAAGTTCTTTCGGCAGTATTACGAATACTCACGACACCACCGAATTTACCGCCATCAACAGTGACCCCTTCACTTTCCAGGGCTCGCAATGCCAGCTTCAAGATGATGGCCTTGGAAACATTCATGTCGTCAGCCGCATCGGGGACACCTTCTTCACGGTGCTGACATCGGCCGGCACTGTGGATTATGAGCAGGGAATCGTCTCACTTCGGAATTTCGCTATCGATTCTTACAGCGGAACCGCCATCAATATCTTTGCTACGCCGGCCGACCCGGACGTACTCTTCCCCCGAGACACGATTGCGGAAATTGAAGCCGGACAAACCAAAGTAACAGTGGAGCCTATACTAGCATAAATGGCCCAGACCACAGTAGCTCCTAACGCTAATACTCTTCCGCAAGATAGCGAGTTCTTTGAGAAAAGAATCTCTTCGCTCATCGAATCTCAATTCCCGAATGTTTTTCGGGAAGAAGCTCCCCAGTTTGTTGCCTTCCTTAAAGCTTATTACCAATGGATGGAAGAAACAAACAACACGATGTTTCATACTCGGCGCCTTTATGAATACCGAGATATTGACCAAACTATTGATGATTTTGTAGTCTACTTCAAAGAAAAGTACCTCAAAAACATCACCATCAACACCGTCACAGCTACCCGCACCCTCATCAAGCACTCCCTCGACCTCTACCGTTCCAAAGGTTCGGAGCGATGCCTATCCCTTTTATTCCGAGCGTGCTTTGGGGTGGATGCCCGAGTTTATTATCCATCAAGCGACCTTTTTATTCCATCAGATGGGGTGTGGAAGGTTCCCCAGTACCTCGAAATGACCATTGCAGATACCAATTATCTTTTCGAGGGTAAAGAAGTAGTAGGGCTTATTTCCGGAGCCAAAGGATTCGTGGATGCTGTGGTTCGGCGTTCTATCGGAAATCAAGGATTCGTGGACGTTTTCTATCTGTCAGCAATCGTTGGAACTTTTATTGCCGGCGAGAAAATTAACATTTCAACGGACTAATGACAACAAACACCGTCCTTTCCCCAAATCAGTATCCGACGCTTCTTGGAAGCTTGAGCGCCCTTTCGGTTGACGTTTCGGGGGCAGGCTCGGGGTATGACATCGGCGACTTTGTGGATGTCACAAGCTCTCGGGGAGAAGGGGCGGTTGCCCGAGTAGCTAACGTCGTGTCCGAAACCGGGGTCGTGACCTTTTCTCTTATCGATGGAGGCTATGGATACACGGCAAATTCCGAAGTTCTTATCTCAGATACTATTTTGGTTTTTAATGACGGGGATGATTCTGTTCTAGAACTTTTTGCGAATGTCTATCAGGATATCGCAAACATCTCGGTAACTGCCATGGATGGCGGGGCTTTCTCGAATGGACAAAATGTCTACTCCTACAACCTTGACAACTCAGTCAATGGCATCGGGATAGTCATCCAAGAAAGTTTTGATACCTCAAATACCGGCTATATCCTTGTAAATGTCCTTCAAGGAAACCTTCAGCAAGGGAATGCCATCTTCGATACCGGAAATGTTATTTCGGCCAATCTTTCTGGCTACGTGAATCTCATGGCCACCGGAAACTTGATTGGGTGGTTTATCGACAGTAATACCGGAGCCCTAAAAATGGGGCTCATGGATTCTTTGAATGAATTTTTCGCCGATTATCTTGTTTTGTCAAGCAATGGATTTAGTAATACGCTCACATCAATCGCCGGGGGCTCAGGGGCGAATGTCGGCGTATATCCTTTCCTTTTGTACCAAGAGACGGTACCTCTAAACACCGACATTATTGCTCCTTATTCGAGCGTGGCTCTTAATGCCACAGCTTACGGTTTCCCGGCCGACCCCACTGCAAATGGCCAAAGCATCATTGAAGATGCCCTTAGTTTTACAGATGTGACTTTTGGTCGCATTCAGCTTCTCATCGACCAAAATCCAGGAAGTGGGTACACCGAAGCTCCGATTGTTCGGGTTTATGAGCCTCTAAGTTATGTCTGGCGCATTCACGACACAATCACCCTAGAGCTAGATGGCCTTTCTTCGGCTTTCCAGAATGGAGAAGTGGTGGAGCAAACGGCCTCGAATGGTCGGGGCTTAATCATTTCGTCCAATGTGACAAGCATCGTGGTCAAGAGACTAAGGTCTCAGCCGGGCGATGATTTTGTTATTGGGCAACCTATCATGGGCGACAGCTCAAACGCCACAGCAAATGTCACCAATTTTATCGTCTGGGCAAATAGCGATTATATCGGCCTTGATTGCCAGATTAATGCGGCGGTCACTGTCCTCGCCGGAGCGGCCAACAAACTAGAAGTGATAGATTCGGGATTTGGGTTCCAAGATTTTGATGTTGTTGATTTCTCGAATTCCGAGATTGTGGGAAGTGAGGTTGGGACTGCTGTTGCCAGGGTGACTACAAGTGGTCAAGGTCTTGGATTTTATGAGCAAATCGGAGGATTTGCTTCGGACCGAAAGAAGCTATTTGATGGGCATTATTGGCAGTACTTCAGCTACGACGTGATTGCTCCGATGCAGCTTGCCGAGTATGCGACGCTCTTAAAGCAGGTTATTCACACGGCTGGATTTGCCCTTTTCGGTACCTACGAGCAAGTCGCCAACGATTCTATCGGCATCACTGACGCCACCGAAGCCACGTGGGAATATGAAACCCATAACCCCCTTGCCCAGCTTATTTTGAGCGGAAACGGCTACACCGGCATCATGCTTGGGGATGATACCCTCGCCGGAAATACCTACTTTGCTGTGCTGCTGGGGGATGTCCTCCTTTACAGCATCTCGACTGACCTTGATGACATGTCGATTTCAAACAGCGCCACCTATTATTCTGTGATGCTAGATACCATCACAATCGATAATCACACGGGTTGGTCAGCGGCCCCAACCTTTGACACCATTGGAATAACCGCCACCGGAACAGTTACCTAAGTAATTTCGAAAGCAGAGGAAAATTATGGCGATTCAACTTTCAGCAAATACTCGTAATGCTCGGCTCGATGCCATCGAAACAAACGCTGGCACGACTCCAATCTTGTCGATTTGGTCGGGGTCTATTCCGGCTAACTGTGCGGCGGCAAACACCGGTACCAAGCTGGTGTCTATGACCCTGCCCTCGGATTGGATGTCCGCTGCTTCTGCCGGCTCCAAAGCCAAGCTCGGCACATGGGAAGACGCCTCAGCCGATGCCAGCGGAACGGCTATCCACTTCCGCATCCATAACTCGGGGGGAACCGAGTGCATCATGCAAGGCACCGTGGGCGTGGGCACCGGCGACCTTCGTCTTGACAGTACGACCATCACGGCTACCCAGGATGTTGTGATCACTGCTTTTACCCTCACCGATGGGAACGGATAAATACACTTCTTAACTTTGAAAAGGTGAAAAATGGCTGAGTTTAAGTTTCGACACCATAATCGTCTGAAGTTCCCGACCAAGAAAATCTGGATTTTAGAAGACGACCTGGATGCCCAGGCCAATTTTGTCGCATGGGCCAGGGCTCGATTCGAGCCGCAGGGACAGGTGCAATTTGATTTCATGGCCTCGGGAATCGCCGCCGCCGCTGCTCTTTTGCACCTCACTCCGGATGTTCTAATCCTTGACCACGACCTTCCTTATGGAAATGGCTCGGATCTTCTGGGGTGGATGAAAGAAAACGGAAAAACCAATATTCCGATTATCACGGCCTCGGGTTGGGCGCCAAACCTTGACCACATGATGCGCCTATCTCAAGAGTATGGTATTGAAATGCATCGCTTCATGAAGTATGAAGTGTATCACGGAAAAGCTGATGCACTCATCTTGGAGATTTTGCAACGTGGCAACGAAGAGTCTCGAATTAATCATGGTGTCGAGCAACACTACAAAGCCTAAGTCGGTTCCTAAAGACAGGGCTCAAGCTTTTCGTCGGTATTTCGTAATCAAAAACAAACTCCAGCCCAACTCGTATCTAAGGCAGGATTGCTATACAGCCATGAAGGACCATGAAAAGTGGGGGCCGATTGAATTGGCCGAGAGATTTTTGGCTGATCACAATGCTGTGAGATTTGCCGAGCGCATGGTTAAGGAGAACTTTGTGGTGCTTGAAGCCGAGCTTCCCACAACCCAAGACCCTGGGGCGTTTTGCCGGTTAACCCCTAAGTAAAAGGGAGTTTTTCCAAGTAAGGGATAGGAATGAGCGACTTCATCTTTACGCAGGCCGGACGCTTTACTATCGGGCACGTCCTTGTCCAGGCCATCAACCAAGAATTTCCTAACCCCGACACCTTCTACTTCTTCGTGAGCAACCATGATGTTGCCGATCCGGATGACCTTTATGATAACATCCGAATCACGAATATTTCTGCTTATAGAAATATGATTTTTGGCAAAAGGATTCAGCCCGAAGATGCTATGTCCGTCACTAGAAATGTTCCGTGGGAGTCGGGCAAAGTCTTTACTATGTACGACGACACTAACGCCAATCTCCTTTCTCAGGACTTCTACTGTGTCGTCAACGCCGGTTCTTTCTCCCATGTCTATAAGTGCCTTGACAACAACGGAAACACTGAGAGCACATCCCAGCCCGATTTTACGGCCATTGAAGGGGCCAATACCATCCTCTACCAGACAGCGGATGGGTATCGCTGGAAATACCTGTACACCGTTGACGAAACCCAGGTAAACAACTTCGCCACTGCTGCCTATTTTCCTGTCACCTCCAATGCCGATGTCGTGGCTCTTTCGACCAATGGCGCCCTTGATATCATCAAGGTAGAGGGAGACGGTGGGCGAGGTTATGACAACTACATCGCCGGAACTTTTGGGCTATCGGACGTGCAAGTCGGGGGCAATAACATGCTCTTCTCGATTTCCGCAGCCGGCAATACCGTAAGCCCGCACGATGGCTTTTACACCGGCTGCGTACTTTATATCTATTCCGGATCGGGAATCGGTCAGTATCGAGATATCGTCGATTATATCGTCAACTCGACTGGAAACTATATTGTCACGAATTCGGTCTTCCTTGAGCCGCAAAACTCATCGGGATATCAGATTTATCCAAAGGTGACGGTCCAAGGAGACGGGCAACAGACCACGAATGCCGTCGCCCGAGCCCTGGTGAATGCCTTGGCTTCGAATGGCATTTACCGAGTCGAAATGCTCAATCGAGGCGAAGAGTATTTCTGGATTACGGCAAACGTCGTGGCGAATGACGTGGTTGGCGTCATCGAAGAAGCCACCCTCCGGCCCATCTATAGCCCTCCCGGTGGTCATGGTCGAGATCCGAGCTTTGAGCTTCCTTTCGTGGGCGTGGCTCTCAATATCAAGCTGGCCAACTCGGAAGCAAACACCATCCTGGCCACCGGTCAGTACAAAAGCTTCGGAATCGTCAAAAACCCAGCTTTCTCAAATGTCAAAATCGAGCAAGCCGATACGGCCGGGGTTTTTGTGGTCGGGGAGCCCGTCGTCCAGCTGTATCCGATTAGCGTTGGCTATGCCAGCTTGAACTCGACTGGATACCTGACCTTTAGCTCTTCGGATATTCGCACGACTTGGCCCGGATTCCCCGTCCTCCTACAGGATGCCAACTCCGGAGCCACCTACTTCACAAGCGTGATTGATCAAGTCAATTCCACGGTTTTGGTCGTGAATAACTTCTTTCTGAGTGGAATTCTTGATACAGCGAATCTTGAAGTTCTGATGAGCTTCAACTTCAGCAATTCGGTCGGGGTCACAATTATAAACTCCGATGGTTCTCACATTTGGGTGGCCAATGTGGTGCAGCCTCTTGCAATCGGGGACACCTTGATTGGCTTGGCTTCAGGGGCCACGGCCACGATTAATGCTATTTCTCTAAACAACGTCGAAAAAGACTTTGACACCTTTGTTGAACTCTGGACATTTGAAACTTCTGGGGTGGTGGGAACTTTCTCCCAAAATGAACTTGTTTTGAATACCGGAGAAACCCGACAAGGCTCCCTTTATGCTGCTGTGGTAAATGCCGACACCAAGACGTACCTCTATACCACAAATCAGGTAGGAATTTTCTTTGGCTCGGCGGTCGATGACGTTTTCGGCCAAAACTCGGGGGCCACCGCCACAATCCAGGAAGTTTTCCCGCCTGAAATAGCCTACGGCTCGGGAGAAGTCATCTATATGAGGAACATCGGATCGACGATTACAAGGACAGATGAACAGACGGAAGCATTCAAAGTCATCTTGACCTAATAAGTAATATCGACTCTTTCCATTCTCAGGACAAAAAATGCCTATTGAAACGCCGCTGAATGTTTCTCCATATTTCGATGACCACGATCCTACCAAGAACTATCACAAGGTTCTATTCAAGCCGGGTGTCTCTGTCCAGGTCCGAGAACTTAATGAATTTCAGACTATTTTTCAGGAACAAATCGAGCGCCTTGGTAATAACCTTTTCGTAAAAGGCACGATTATCGATGGCTGCAACTTCGTCTTTTATGAGTCTTATCCTTATGTAAAGCTAAAAGACGTTGATGTTGCGGGCAATCCCCTAATCCCAAGCCAGTATGTCGGATATGTCCTTGAGAACGAATCCTCAGGGACAAGGGCTTATATCCGGGACTATGCCGATGGCTTCGAATCGGCCGACCCCGACCTTAAGACCCTTTACATCCGGTACATGAATTCCGGGGATGACTCAAACACCTTCTCTTTCACGGCCGGCGATATCCTGAAAATCTCGGATATCGAGCTTGGGGTCTGGGGGGCCACAATCAATAACGGGGGAGTGGCCTTCTCTAACTCCGATAGCCTGATTGTAACCTCATCCCTGGTAGTCAACGTCTCGACCGGCGCTTTCATCAATGGCGAGTATATCACCAACAACTTCCTAGCAAACGTCCAAATCGTCGGTATTGATACCGTCACCCTGGCCGAAACCAGTCAGGTCATTCTAAGCATTTCTCCTCGAAATATTGACCTTGCGAATTCTTTGGCCACTCAAGAGGCTTGGACGATTAGCAATGGCGACGCCATCGTCGATACCTCAAATACCGTAGCTGCCACTGTGGAGGGAATTGTTGGTTCGGGACTTCAGGGCAGTGTTATCACAAACGGCGTGGGCAAGCTGACCTCGATTGTGCTCATCAGCACCGGAAATGGATATTTCGTTCCCCCAACCCTGAGAGTGCAATCCGCCAACAACGTCTCAGGCATCGCCGCCCTAGACGTGACTGCCAAGAATTACCTTGACCAAGTGACCGTGGCCGACGTGGCAAATGCCGTTGGTAATGGCTATGCCTTTGGCGTATCGGAAGGCGTCATCTACCAGAAGGGCCATTTTGTCCGGGTGCCGCCCCAGACGACAGTTATCGAGAAGTACAATCAAGCCCCGAACGCTGTAGCGGTTGGTTTCATCACGGAAGAATCAATCGTCGATTCGACTATCGACCCGGACCTTCTGGACAATTCTTTCACTACTCGGAATGTCAATGCACCGGGAGCAGACCGTCTCCAGCTTACTCCTACCCTAATCACCCTGCCAAAGACCGACTCGGATGGTAATTCGTCCTTCTTCTCGATTGTCGAGTGGAGCGAGGGCAACCCCTACAAGCAAAAACAGTTTACTCAGTATGCCAAGATTGGCGATGCTATTGCCAAGGGCATTTTTGACACGGCCGGCAACTTCGTCAAGGACAGCTTCCTCCTGACCAGCCGTAGCCCGCTTGACGACGATTTCTCGGCAGAATTCTCAAGCCTTGTGGTTGACCCCGGCATTGCTTATGTCGAGGGATACGATATTGAGACGCACCGAAACTTCGTACTCGATGTGCGCAATGGCACCGATTCTATTTCGGCTAACGACCAGACAGTATCGCTGTCTTATGGAAATTATCTCCAGGTTAACAATATCGCCGGTGTTTTCCAGTTTAATACGGGGGATACGGTAGACCTTTACGACACCCAGAAAAATTACTATTCGAATGCCGATGAGGTAGCAGTCGGAAACACTCTGCCGGCTGGCGCCAAGATTGGTACAGCCCACATCCGCAGTCTTGTGCGAGATGCTTTTATTCCAAGCACCTACAGACTGTATCTTTTCAATGTCCAGATGAATCAGGGACGCAACTTCACGGCGGCCAAAAGCGTTTATTACAATGGCTCCCTGAATAAGGGTATTGCCGATGTCGTGCAGACGATAACAGTATCTTCGGGAGCAAATGTCACCCAGCTCCAGCAACCTCTAACGGGTGGGCTTATCTTCTATTCGGGTGCTCGCTCTCTAAAGAACTCGACAAATAATACCTATAACTACCGCACTATTGACCAAAGCCGCACGACGGCAAATACTGGGCTTCTTACCAAAGATATCTCAGCAAACCCGGATGAGTTTTATCCATCCTCGGGCGTCCTAAGCGCCGTCCAGCTTCAAGATATCATGGTCATCCCTCAGCTACAGATGACCCAGAATTCGGCGCTGACGGGCACCGTGGCGATGAACAACACCATCGCCAACGTCGTAGGAGCGGCCACGACCTTCCTGTCTGACTTGGCTGTGGGAGATTATGTCTATCTTTTCTCGAATTCCGACCACTTTGATACTCGGAAGGTGACAAGCATCGTTAATAATACTTTCTTGACGATTGATAAGCATCCAACCTCGCAAGGCACGAACGCCGTTGCTACAATTTTCCGCACCTTCCCCAAGAATGTGCCAGTGCCTTTTGGAATTCGCAGTGGTCTAAGCGGAAATGTGGATGGCACCGGCCAAATCCTAACCCTTGACTATGGAATGCGGTTTGGATTCTCAGGTACGTCTAACACTACGGTGGCCACGACTATCCAGCGCCGGGGCGTGGACCAACTCACCAAGACTGCCAATCGCAGCAAGTTTATCAAAATCAATCCGGGGACAAACCCAGGGGGCGTGAATGGCCCTTGGGTTCTTGGGGTGCCCGACGCTTTCCGTCTGCGGCATGTTTACCTGTCGGCCAACTCCACAATCAATGTCGATTGCCGAGATGTCCTTTCAAGTTTTTACATCGATAATAACCAGCTTCAGGACTATCTTGACCTGTCATGGCTATACTTGAAGCCAAAGGCGGCGGTAGAACTAAAAACAACCGACTACCTACTTGTCGAGTTTGACTACTTTACAACTCCGGCCGGAGGTGGTTTTTGTGACGCCATCTCTTACGTCTCAGCCAACTCCAATACTCGTTTCCAGACAGATAGTCTGCCTCTAGCAAATCTGAATACCGAAATTTCATCTTGGGAAGTACCTCTGATGAAGATGCCGGGGGGAACTACTGTAGACCTCCTATCGGCCTATGACTTCCGGCCTCAGATTGCCAATACCGTGCAGCCAGACAGCGACCCCGCTTCGGCTCCTCTAAATCCAGCAAATACGCAGTCTTTTGGAAACACGGCCGACCCAACCTCTGAAAAGAAGTTTCCATATCCGGATAGCAACTTCACAGCTGATGTTGAGAAGTGGATTGGACGAGTCGATTCCATTTTTGTCAATACCCAGGGTCTAATCTTTGCTCAGCAAGGGCCGGTAGTTATTCCGAATAAACAAAGTCTTTCGGTACTGCCAACTCCTCCTGGCAATATGAAGATTTCCGATGTCTTGATTCCTGGATATCCAACTTTGCCGGCTGTCCGCAATCAGCGACTTCTCGACGTTATGAACACCGGGGTGGCCAATAAAGGATGGCTAAAACTTCGTATTCGAGGCCGCACCATTTCGCAACCTAAGGCATCAGGAACCGACACGGTTAACCAGCCTCGGGTTTACACCATGGAAGATATCGCCAAAATCGACCTTCGTTTGAAGAATGTCGAGTACTATGTGGCAATGAATACTCTGGAGTCGGATCTTGCTAAGAGAAATATCCCTTCAAGCATTGACCCGACGATGGACCGTTTCAAGTATGGATTCTTTGTGGACGATTTCCATGACTATCTAAATCTGGACACAACCAACCCCGGATTCTCGACCATCGTGGAAGACGATGACCTTGTGCCGGAGAAGATGCAGTGGGCCATTCCATTCCAGGTTGTTCAAGGCCCCGGTAAGTTTGTGGATTTCCCTCTATCCAATCAGGATAATGCCACTCTACCGCCGAATCCCCCAGTCTGTATTCCTCCAGCGAATGTTGTGACAAATTACTTCTTGCTACAACAAACCCAGGCCCTTGATTTTACAATTCAAAAAACAGCGGCAAATAGTTCGGCGTCGGCCACTCTTTATCTATCGATTATTAAAGGAACTCTTGGACGTACCTTTGAAGGTAATCCTACTACCCCGGTTATGATTCGACAGTACAAAAATCCAAGTGATGCTCGTATCGACAGTACCGGCGATCTCTTTGGTGGCGTTTTTATTGCGAATGATTCGAGTCACCAAGCTCTTACCTCTAACGATAAAACATTCTTGCTATCAAATAGCGTGCAGAATTGGTTTGCTTCTATCCCCACAACTACTTTGAATAGACCATACAATAATAGCTCCGATAACATTACCGGTTCCTTTAAGCTTGTATGGAATTATAACCCAAATAATGGACGGCACGTCGTGGTGAAAATTAGCTCTAATTCGGTAAATGGTGCTGGAGTTTTGTGGAAAGCTGTTCTCGCCCTTCCTATCGACAATACTCAGGTGGGATGCCTTGTGGATACTCCAAATTCTCAGGCAGTTATACCACCGCCGCAGATCATCCGTATCACAGGATGCATGAACAGCTGGCAATCGGCAGCCATGGACCTAGATGACCTTGCTGGCAATGAACTTTCAATCTTTGATACTCTTACCGATTATGAAGGGCAAGGGTCGGGCGGACTGGAGACATTCTTTGTTATTCAATCTGGTGGGGTGCCATCAGGCCCTCGTAGGAGATAAAAATGCCTATTGCTGCTACGTCCAACCTATCTTTTGTGCAAGCTCCGGACACCTATCAAACGCAGATGAGGGAAGTGAGAATTCATGCGGTTGGGTTGATGGCAAATACCACTTATCAAATTTCTATTCAAGACACTGACTACGGTTTTGCTACTAGACAAATTGGAAAGAGACTAGGAGATTCCTTAGTCTCTAATTCTTCGGGACAAATTGATTTCTTTATCTACACCGAAGTTCCTTTTAATTCTCAGTACGGACCAGTGGATGGAGTATCTCCGGCGCCGGCTCGGGGCGGCGTTCTCCAGACACAAAACTCTCCGAATAACTATAGGCAGACGACCAATCTTCTGACCTTGAGTGCCCCCGGAAGTACTCTCCAATTTGAAATTCCAGCTACATATTATTTCGTGCCCACAAAGCCGAATCAAATTAATGAAGGAACTTAATCTTTGAGTACCTATAATGGCGCACAATCTTTTTGGGTAGATCCAAATCTAGTCCAAGGCGCATCGCAAATTTATGTCACGGCGCTCCGGCTTTATTTCCAGACAAAGCCGCCCCCGGTTGTAAATCGGACGGGGCTATCTAACCCTGGTGTCTCTATCTTTGTTGTCGAATGCGATGCCAATGGCGTGCCAAAGGTTTCCCCAACCTTCACCTACAAGTTGGCGTACGCTGCTTATTCAGATATTGATATTTCGTCAGACTCTTCCCAGTACACAGAATTCCGTTGGGACACCCCCATTCCCATTACAACTGGAAAGTATTGGGCTTTTGTGATGATTTTCGACCAAGGGGCTCCTTTTTCTCTCTATCGTAACAAGATGGGGGAGAATCTTATTGGTACCACAACCCAAACGCCCGGCGCCTCAGGCACCAACTCCGGCAAGTTTTACGATTATGTGGGGGCGTCCAGCGTCCCGAGTGCTAACCCATCGGCGGACTGGCGAGCCGCAAGCGACACTGACCTTAAGTATAAGCTCTTTGGTGCCCGCTTCTATGTTGGGGGCACGTCGGTGTCCGAAGCCAACACCGGTCTCCAGGTTTACACTTATACCGCCTCGGGCAATGGGGTGGACTATGCTAACGGCAACTATCTCATCCCGCCTCTAGAGATGGAATGCTTCACCTTTGATCAAAGCTTGTCCTTGAAAGAGGCTTTTGTTGGGCCGCAGCTCGCCTACCAGAACACCTTTGCATGGCCGGGTGGTTATTCAGCCGGCCAGTTGACGCAAAACGTCGTGTGTCAGCAAGGCAACGCCCAAATTGCGGCTAATCCCACGTCAGTCACCGGGGGAGCTTTCAAGTGGAGCGACGTTTTCAATAACTATGCTGGGGCCAAGTACCTTGTCATCCAAAGCAACTCGGATACGAACATCCGCTTAGTCCAAGAAATTCTGAGCAATACTGTTTTGCTTCTTGACGAGCCAATGACATTCTCGAATGCTCAGGCAAACTTCCTGCTTACTCCAGTGGGTAAGTGCGACCAGTTTAATAAGGCAAGTCCTTTTGGACTATCGGACAGCTTCTTGATTCTATCGGGGTCTTCGGCTAATTCGACTCTGCGCTTCGTGAATAATGTTATCGAGTCCATCTCGATTGTGGCCGGGGGAACTAGCTACAATAATGCCGATAAGCTTTATTTCACTGGCTATGAGAATGTGGCCGGCAAGGTGACGGGGGGATACAAAGGCGTTGCCAATCTCCAGACGAACTCGTCGGGGGGCATCTCTGCCATCTACCTGTCCAACGCCGGGGCGGGATTCATCAACTCTTCGTGCGTCATCTTCGTGGTGGCGAATTCCAGCTCTTCATGCACGGCCGCCAACACCGCAAACGGCTCGGGCCTCGACCTTGATTTCACGATTGGGGGCACCCTTCGTCTTGACCAGCGTCCTCTAAACCGATTCCGCAACATCAATGTCGTGAATATCCCGATTTCTTCGATGCTGCCATTCTTCGAACTCGATACCCAGGCAGGCACAAACTACACCCTAAAGCTTGACACTCGCTATGAGATGGTAGCGGACGGGTCGGTTTCTTCGGGATTTGTTACATACTTGAATCCTACCGGGGACAACGGTTTCTTTGAACTAACAATGTTCAATAATTCCTTGCTCACCGCAAGCAACCTCATCCCAGCCTTTGTCAGCCGCTCAAATGAATTCAACACCCTGTACCAAAACGGGGCGCCAAATGACAAGGTGGATGTCGGATTTTCTTCGCAAGTCCAGCTTTACATCAACTCGACTTCGAATAATGACTTTGCCCACATCTTCATCAATACTCAGCCGGTAATCCTATTTTCCAAGTACATCATCAATGAAGATTATGATGGGGAAAATACCGACCAAGGAAATGCCTACGCCAAAGGTATGACTTCTGTTATCAGTTTAGCTAACGTGGCGGAGGATGTTGTGGCTTATGGCACCGTCTATATGCCAAAGGACACCGATATCCAGGTATTTGCTCGCATCCACAACTCGGCAGACCCTGAGGCCATCGACGACAAGGAATGGACTCGCCTTCAGCTGACAGACGGTATCGACCTATTGTCGTCCTCGGTAGACACCATGAACTATATCCAGCTCCGGTGGGGATTCCAGCCTTATCCAAACGTGGAACTGACTTTTGCGGGCACAGCTACCGCCTCAAACGGCTCGGCTGTCTTGACCGGCAATGGCACAAGCTGGAGCACAAACACCACGGCTAACCTTGTGGTGGGAGACATGATTCGGGTCTATCCAACCCTCTTCCCGAACGTCTCGATTATCGCTTTGGTTAACGCCGTGACAAGTGATGCCTCTATCGAGCTTAATAATCTCATCTTTGGAAATAGCGTCTTCTTCCAAGGAAATGACTTCCTCGGAACCCCGTTGACCATCGATAAGATTGCCTACCCTCACCAAGCCTTCAACAACTATGTTAACTATAACAAGGTAAGGTACTACAACGGGGCTTTCCAAGAGTTTGATGGATATGATACTCTCCAGATGAAAGTGGTTCTTCTCTCCGAAGTGCCGAACAAGATTCCTCGGATGGATGACCTTGAGGTAGTGGCATCTAGCCCATGACGGCAAAGCTACACGGATGGGCCAAGAATCCAAGGAATCGTCTGGTTACGAACATTGACGAGCAATCTTATCGTCTTTATCAAACCCAACTTGAGAACTTCAAAAAGAGAAAAGGTCTTGAAACCCGAATCTCTCAACTTGAATCTCTAGTGCACAAACTTCTAGACGACAAGTAAATACCCCTAAAAGAGGAGACACCGGGGTGCTTTACCGTCGAATCGTGGAAGCTATCTTGCCGTATTCCAAGCGGCATCCCGAGACTCAGACCGACGCCAAACTCATTTGGACGGGTCTCAAACACCATTTGTCCAAGCCCGAACACTTCCATGACATGGTGGCAACTGCTAGAGGGCACCATCACGCCGTTGAAGTCCAAAAGCTTCCCATCTCCCAAAAACTGAAACACAAGTATGGGGGAAAGCTGGACAGCATCCACTTCTCTCACTCCCCAACAGAGCAAGCCTCGGTAAATCTTGGTAAGTCAAAAGGCGGCACAAACTTTGCCGAGCTTCACATGCATCATGTGCACGGCCTCGGTATCCACCCGGAAGAAACTAAGAATCCAAAGAAAGTTAGCCACCATAAATTCATGTCTTCTTTGCGAGGAAACTTTGACACCTTCATGCACGAATTTACTCACGTGCATGACCATGTTATTAAAGGTCGCAATGTAACCAAGGGATCTCCCGAAGCGTCCGACCATTCTCCCGAAGCCAATCACAAGTATTATAATTCGTGGGGAGAGGTTCATGCCCGAAAGAATCAGCTTGCATACAAAATGGATAAGGTGCTAGGCAGTAACCCGTCTATCAAGCACCTGCTCAAGGGCAAGCCTCTCACCGGAGACCACATGGCCGCTGTGGGGGAGAAGGCCAAGCACAATAGCTTTTCATTCAGCAACAAGGCTTCATGGGCGCACGGAAGCGATAAAACTCGCCGGACCTACGCCAAAATCTTTCGCCAAGTAGCAGCGAAGCATGGACTAAAAGTAAAACATGAGTAATGTATGGAAGATTCTGGCTTACCGAATGACCACGGTCTATGATGACCAGGGAGATTTCCTTGGGGATAGCATTGCTGAAATAATGTGGTTTGATTCTATGGAAGATTTCACGGAATTCTGCCAACAACCATCAAGAAAATATCAACATTGGTCCATTGTAGAAACGTGGAAGCACGCTGAATGAAACTTGTGGTTTTTGGTTCTCGGCGGATAGCAAAATATGCTGGCCAGCCTCGGGAAGAACAGCGTCTTTTTAAGAAAGACGACGTGCAAGAAATTGTGCAGAGATTGGCAGAATTCCGTAAGAATCTGCGTTCGGAAGATAAGGATATTGAGGAGTTGGTGTGTGGTCTGGCCAAAGAAGGGGCCGACCTACTCGGCTATTGTTGGGCCGAATGGGAAGGAATTCCTATCAAGGAATTTCCCGCCGATTGGAAGAAGTATGGCAAAGCAGCGGGGCATATCCGCAACAAGCAGATGGCGGCCTATGCCGATTTTGGAATTGGGGTTTGGGATGGCTTCTCTTCTGGCACTCGCAACATGATCAAGGAGCTTGAGGCTCATGACAAAAGTTATATCATCTGGCCAGTCGGCTTGGGAAACCAAAGAAGAACTGAGGGAGTGGATTAAGGCCAACAAACCCTCACAACTTTTGTATCGGGGAAAAAATGAAACCAACCATGAAAGATTTGGTTGGATTTTGGCAGATATGGCCGTGGAACTTGAGGGTAAATTTATTCCCGGCCCATGGAAGTCCGGTCGGGACGATCCGACCAGCGGCTTCCATGAGCTATATTTTAATTGGTAGCCATTAAAACCTTATCAGCATCAAAATCTGACGCAAGATTTATACCTTTTGCTTGATTGTTTTTTGGCTTCTCTAATCTAAGATAAAACTCGTTACGACATTCATTTAATACATTTGATTGAATGAGATAAAGACTCCCATTTTCCAAGTCATACAAAGAAAAATAATCAAAGTCCTTTGCATCATAATAATGGACATAGTTCGGCCCGGATTTTTTCAGAGGCAACGAAAGAACACCATTTTTTGGTGTGGCAGATTTACATTGAAAACGCAAAACTTTGCCATCTTTTTCAGCAATAACGTCTATTTTTGATATGTCACCTTGCTCAGTAAACACAGAATATTGATGCTTTGCTAAAAACAAAGCCATCGCTAACTGACCGATGTTGCCTTTTCTTTTGGTGTGCATAAGCCTATTTATGCAACACCGTCAGTTGACTAATCTGGTAGTTGGTAGACTCGGTGGGATTCGAACCCACGACCCTCGCATTAAAAGTGCGATGCTCTAAACCACTGAGCTACGAGTCCATCCTTACTCAATAACCGAACTTCTTGAGGCTCTTGAGATGCTGATAAGTCTTAACCGCCTCAACAAACGGCGCATAGTCCGACGATAAGGCCATGTCAAGGCAGGTCTCGGGGATGGTCACGTGACTCCACTCGCCTTGCCCCGGAATTGGATTTTGGTAAGCCATCCCGTCCTCTGGGGAGACTTCGACGATGTAAATCCGGATAACCCCGTCCATTGATAAGCCGCATACCCTTCCAAGGTACTTGGCTTCGTGGTTGTCCCCGCCAAGCCGAGTAATCCAAACATAGTCGCCCTGCTTAAACGGCATCCTCGCCTCCGAGAAGCTTGATGAACTCTATTCCTTGGCAGTAGCCCTTATACCATTCCGCACCAGCCATGCAATGGGGTCCATAGGGATTATACGAGCCGCCCATGACAGCCGTGGTGAACCCCATGCAGTAGTACCGGCCATGATTGTCGGCCTCGACAATGCTGATTTCAATCCGCAGCATCTCCTCGCTGGTATTCTGTACTCGAATACCTTTGACCTTTTTCCACTGTCCCGGCGCCAGCAATAGCTCTGTCATTTTCGGATTACTTCCCGTAAGGTTTCGTGAACTCACAGCCCCCCATAGGAGTGGGCTGTCCCTCGGTATCACATAGTCTTTGCTGTTCCTTGGAAGTTGCCTTCTTACACCAATCGTAATCCCCGACTGACTGGCGGCATTTTTCCATTCGTCCCTCCCATTCTGTGGCGGCATCGACTTGCTCTTTGTTGTACTCTTCAATTTTCTTTTGTGTGTAAGGCCCATCCATATGGTATGCCTTCACACATTTCACCCACGATGGAGAACCGTCTCGCAAATGAGAACACTCGTCGCCGGCATAAGCAGCTGTGCTTGCCAGGATAAGGGGAAGAATTAGAAGTTTCATTTGCATGGCTGACTCCTACTTTACCGGGATGCACACACCAATGAAAGCTGTGTGGTCGCCAAATCGGATGTGCACGGTATCAGGCTGGCGGCGGGTATCCATGCCGTCTAGGGGCATGACAAAGTGGATGGACGACCCGTCGTCGGACTCGGCATCGATAGTCATGTCGGTCTCGCCAATCCTACCGTGGATATTCGACACCTTGAAGTCAATTTTCGAATCCCCAACCTCGACTTGGATGGTTGCTAGGTTCCAGCGCATATCCATGGCACCGCCCACGACTTTGCCGCCTTGGCCGGAGACAATGCCCGAACACATGTTCTTGTGCAAGGGTTGAGGGGGGGCGTTGGCAAACGCCGGGCCAGCGATAGCCAGCACGGCGCCGGCAAGCAGGATCTTTTTCATCATGGGTACATTCTTCCTAGGGTTTTGTGCCAATACACCCATACTCCGGGAAATTGGCGGTTCCAAGCATTCAGCTTCATAAGCAAGTCTTGCGCCGTGCCTTCGAACTTCCGAGTGCCCTGAGTCCCTGATGGAACGTGTAGGTACTCGTATTCCAGGACGGTGTAGTTAAGGGAAAGCTGTTTCATGGCCGGTGCCATTGTCCGTCTCGCCACACATATCCCCACTCAGCCATGACGGTCTCTTGGGGATCTTTGCACTTACAAGATCCGTCTTCCTTGTAGTGCTCGGCGGCAAAGATGAAGTGGGGGCAAAGTTTGGGGTGGATAGTAGTCACCGAAGTGGCCACTAATTTACCATTCCACATCTCCATCTTGGTTATTTTCATGACAACCTCCCCCGGTCATCAAAGTCTTGCTCTGGTCCCCACGCAATCTCTTCTCGGAGATTGACAAGATAGCCTTTCATCAGCTCAAGACGAGCGATTTCAAGAGCTTCTTTGATGGGGCGTAGGAAACGGGCGACGTGATCCATGCTGTTCTCGCCGCCCCAGATGTCCACGATAATCATGGCGTCTCAACCTCGACGATGCCGGCCAGATGCTGGTCTCTAATCCACTTGCCAGTGTTGGGGCCTTCGACGATTTGCACGTCGATCTTTGAAGCATCCGCCTTCGGCCTTGAAGAGATTGCTATTCTGGATGCGCCGCACAATCCCAACTCCACCGGGTTTGTAGGTAAGAACCTTGTCGCCGGCCTCTAAGTCTTTGACGGTCTTACGGTTCATTTTTGTGTTCTCCTCTTTGACAAAGAACTTATGTCGTTCTCAAGAACTTGTCAAGGGCCGGCAATAAGTATTTTTTCGTCGGGAATCTTTGCTCGTTGACGGCCTCGGCTCTCCTCAGTACTCTTTCCCGTTAAGCAATTACAGGAACAAAAGGAGGTAGGGGTGAGGATATTGCTAGCAGCCCTCGTAGTATGCTTAATCACAACACCAGCTCTTGCAACGAACAAACACCGCCACCCCCAGGCACCACATCACAAGCTTCCCCATCCCTGTCACGTGAAGGTCTGCACCATCACGGACTATGCCGCCGCCATCCGCAAGATTGAGTCCTCGAATCGCTATGGTATCCGTACCAACGCCGGCAAGGGGCGTTTTGCTCTCGGGGCCTACCAGATTATGGATTTTAACCTAAAGAGATGGTCTATCGAGGCCCTTGGCCGGGAAGTCTCTCAGGAAGAATTCCTTAAGAATCCTTACATCCAAGACGAGATTTTTGAGTACAAGTTTCAGCAATACATAAAAAAATACGGCAGTCCGGAGACTGCCGCTCGGATATGGCTGGCGGGAGAAGGTGGTTATAAGTCCAACCACGCTGACATTTTTGGGACAACCCCCAGCAAGTATGCCCTTCGCTTCATGCACGCCTTGCGAGGCATCCTAGGGGTTTTTGGAGTCTAAAGGATCTCCAGCACCGTCTCGACCAAACCCCAGGCAGTGCCCCGCACTGCTTTGGGGCAAAGCATATAACCTAGTTCCGCCGACGCTGCATACTGGGCAACCTTGTCCATCGCTCGGATAAGAGGTTCGATGTTCGGATCTTTGGCCACAAGAGTCCTCATTAACATGTGACGGCGCTGAGACATTCTCATTACGTCGTCGGGCGACTTGTTTCCCGCCATCACACACTTTTGCTCTTCATCAAAGAGCTTAAAACAGCAATCGAGGGACACCTTCAGCAATTCTTGCTGATTATGGTCGTAAGTTGGCTTGTTGGCCTCTTTTACTGCGTCTTCTACAAACTTGCGCATGGCCGGCACAGTAGAAGTCAAAAAGTCTTTTAGGCTCGACGGGCGAGCATAGTCCGCATCTTCCTTGCTAGGCTTGACCATTTCCTTGATTCCCTATCCCCAGGGGGCCGCACACCGGGCGAACATAGCACCTATGCCAGCCGATGGCATCCCCGCTAAGGGGGATACTTTATGGTTAAGAGTTGATGATTTCCAGGATGACTATCCCATGCCGACTGACCCTCTTGGGGCCATAGAACCAACGGCCATCCCTGGTTTCAAGCAAAACGAACTCCACGAAGGACTCGTTTTGATAGCGGTCGATCCTTATGCGAGCGGCCGGCAAGAACTTGATGTCCTTGGCTGAAGCAACATAGTGCTCCACGGTTTCTTTCTTGAAGCTCGCAAACTTGTAGGTCTTGGCTGTCATTGTTGTGTCTCCTCAGCTTTATAACTATGTGGCATCAATAAAGTTTGCTGTCAACGGCAAAAAAAAGAGCCGGGCAAGCCGGCTCTCTAGAATTCCCTTCGGTTGGTTAAGATTTGCGCTAGTCCCCGTTGGACGTGCTGTTATCCCGATGCTCTCGCCGCAGCTCATTCATGCATGCCTGAACCTTCTCATAGGTGTGGATCTTCACGATTTCGTGAAAGATCTTCATCAGTTCGGGGTCGGCCTCTTTCTTGTTCACCTTACGGTAAACGGCGTTGCGTACTTGCCGAAAATCATGGGATTCCTTGGATAGGGACTCGACGATGGCGACCAGCTGGGCGCCCACGTCCACCACCTCTTTAACCGTGTCCTTTGCCATAGGTAGCTTTCCTCTTTTCTAGGCTCATGACAGCGCCCCGCAGGCGCCATTGCCTTAGGGAAATGCGGGGCTCCCTAGACAGGTTCCCACTTTTTTTGTTGCTTCGTAGGCTGAATAGTCGTCTCCATCTTTGTATAGTTAACAAAAAATCTCTTGCAAACAATAAAGTCCTCTCCTACTTTCGCAACATCTGCGAAACCGAAGAGAGGAAAGATGAAAAAGCTTCTTGTAACTCTTGCGGTTGTAGTGGCCTCGGGCGCCGCTGCACATGCTAAAGGAACACCGCCTAGCGACAACATGGATCGTTATGCGGCTGCTATTCGCAAAATTGAGTCAACGGGTCGTTATCATGTCACGGCCAACGCCGGAAATGGGCGGCGGGCTCTCGGAGCTTACCAGATCCTCGACAGCAACCTTCCCTCATGGTCTCAGGCCGCTCTGGGCCGGCAAGTCTCGGCATCCGAGTTTCTGAGCAATCCTGGATTGCAAGACCGAATCTTTCGACACCGCTTTGCCCAGTATGTCAGCAAGTACGGCGCCGATGGGGCGGCCAAGGCGTGGCTCGGCGGGGAAGGGGCGGCCAGGGGGCGGAGCAACAAAGCCGACCGATTCGGGTCAACCCCCGACTCTTATGCCCGGCGCTTCCGGACTTCTATGCGCTGAAGGGGCTTGATCTCTAGGCAGAAAAGAGGTAGAAGGGGGGATGAAACTAACCCCCCTTCTTCCTGAGAGGAGCAAGAAGATGCACAAGAAAGTTTTCCAGATTATCGAAAATGCTGCCAACTTGCTCACCGAAGAAAGTTGGGTCAAGGGCCGCATGGCTATTGACGAAAATGGCTTCAACGTTAGTACATTTTCGGAGAAAGCTTGCAAGTGGTGTGCCGAAGGCGCTATCTTAAAGTGCGCCTATCAGCTTGACACGGATGACGAAGGCGGCCGACACTTAAGAGGGGGGGCGATGGGAATTAAAGCCCTTGATCATGTCGAAAGACATTTAGAGAAAACCGGGAGCAAGTTATCCCTTTGGGCTTTCAATGATAGGGTTGCTCAGAGCCATATTGAAATCAAGAACTTGTTTTTGGACTCGATAAAAGAGGAAAATGTGTAATATGGACGTGCATGAGATAGCCGATGCAATTCGGGTATTGATCAATACCTCGCCTCGCTCGCCAACCAAGGACCAACTTGTTGGTTTGCTGAATGCTCGGCTTCTCATACAATTGTCGCCCGCATCTTCTCTTATCCACGATTGCTCGGATAGAGGGACAAAAGAGTTGTCATTCACGGGCCATGGGTCATGGAACTCAAATGTTATTTCCAAGACTTCTTCGGCACTTGGGAGTTGGGCACATGACGGATATCTCTGCAATTATTGTGGGGCTATCGTAACCCGACATGTGGCCTTAACCTCCTATATCGACTGGCTAAAAGAGCAGTACGGACTTCCGTCCCAGAAAAAGTGGGGGTCGCCCTGAAGCCAAATGCGGTATCCAAAGTAGCTCAGAAAGTGTGGAGTTTCCTGGACAGAACAGCCCCGAAAGGATATCCAGGAAAGAAAAAATGGACACATCATATTGCTGATTGGTGGTGGTGGTATAGGAGCGGCACATGAAGATAAGAACAAGCCAAATCATGCTGATTGGGTGCATCTCGTCGATTATTGCCAACGCCTTTGCCCCCAACCACAGCCTCGACACGGTAGCGTTGCTTCTCTTCATTGGATGGCTGTTAATGTCATGAGCCAATTCTGGAAAGATGTCTGGCACTACATCTGGACCGAGAAACGTTTCTCGATTATTGATGTGCTTATCTGGATTCCGCTTTTTCAATTCGCCTTTAGCTTAATCCTGGGATGGATGTCATCATGAAAGCTTTCCACAAAAAGAGATTGATGAAGCTTGTCGAACTTCTGCAAAGAATCGAGCCCGAAAAGTTCGATATCGACCAGTGGATGTCCACGGACTTCGACAGCTTATACAATGATAAATCCCCGTCTACTAAAAAGCCGGTGAAGGCTGAAGAGTGCGGCTCGGCCGGCTGTGGGATGGGATGGGCGACAACAATTCCCTCTTTCCGAAAAGCGGGTTTGTTACTATTTCGAAACGTGAGTACTTATGATAGGACCGTGATAAGTCGGGGGTGTCAGGTGGTCTTGACTGACCTAAAAACCAAGAAACCAATCGCTTCCGAATATGAGGCAGCGGCGCTTTTCTTTGGGCTTGACTTCGACCAAGCGATGGCGATCTTTCATCCAAACGGTTATCCCCGAGACAAGATTACAACCCCGATGATGGTCTCCCGGAAGATCCGCAAGCTCCTAGGAAATCCGGATCTTTGGAAAGACGGACAAAGGTGGTATCACCGAAGCCACCATCGGAGCCACATCTAGAAGTATTTTCTCATGTCAATAAAGAAAAAGTTGGACCATATTATATCCCAGCTTGAAAAAGAATCCCGAGACATGACAGAGGCCATTGACCTTCTGTCTCGGGCCATGCAGTACGTCGTCAACTCGAAACTCTCGCACTCTATCGAGATGTCGATGGAAATCCAAACCTTCCTAAAAAGGAGACGCCCTCATGATTCCTGAAAACGCCTATGCCTATCTTTTTGTTGGGGGAGGGGCCATTCTTGGCTTCATTCTCAACAAACTTAGGGGCTCCACTTGGCCCTTTAAGGGACTTGGGGGCTCCGGAGCCCTGCTTGCCGCCGCTGGCTTCTCGGGCGCAATCGCTCTTCTCACCCAAGATATCCTCTTGTCGGTACTTTTCGCCGCTGCCTACGTGGCCGGAGAATCTATCGGCTGGAATAAGTGGATTAACTGCATCCCCGGTACCATGACCCAAGAATTCTACAACCAAAATTGGGCAGTGGATGGGCCGACGACAAAAGATCGGGGCGAGTGGGGCGAATCCCTTATCGACCTTATCGTGGATGAACACAAGCATTACTGGCTATACTGTTTCCTTGGAATGACCCTGAGGGGCATTCTGTGGTGGACTCCCGTGGCCGGGGTTTTTGTGTGGTGGTTCTCGACCCTTGGCGGCAAGGACTTCAACTCGGAAATCCTTCTTATGGTAAGCGCCTACGCCGCCGTCATCGTGTTGGGCCTGGGCGTCCTATTCCCGCTCACCTACTGGCTTGCGTCCAAGGTAGCCCCCCAGTCTACCGACTATGTGGGATGGGCTGAAGGGCTCTATGGCGCCCTCTATGGGGCGGTTCTGAGCCTTGCGGTCCTGATGGTCATGGTGATTATCGCCCTGAGCCACCTATGATGATGAAGAAATGGTGGCTTTCTCTGTGGCGGCGGATTCGTCCAGGTCGCAATGACCATCTCTACTACCCAAATACCCACTTCTAAAGAAAAGGTCTGGCCTGTAGCTCAACGGTTAGAGCGGGCAACTTATAATTGTCAGAACCGGGTTCAACTCCCGGCAGGCTAAAAACCTCTAAATACCCCTAGCTTTCTGCCATCCAGAACTAGGGGTATTTTCTTTGGCTGTTTCCCTGTTGCCGGTGGATGTAGATGTCCAGACCTTCTTTAATTGGGTCACGGCAACAAACACCATCATCTCTACTATCAACACCGTCGTGGTCACTGCGAACTCGGCGGGCTCGACTACGACCGGAAATGCCATTATAAACGGCGTTTTTGCCGTAAACACCGGGGTCATCGGAGTACTTCAAGGCGGGACGCTCGGCGTCCCTGGCGTGATAAATCTTGGCTCGAATGTCGATTTTCTCGGCAACAAGCTCTCGGGCAACAACAGCTTCTTGATCAATGTCGGCTCAGTTGTAAGCTTAAACTCGACGGTAATCGTCGGAAATACAATCACCGCCGTTTCGGTCACGGGCAATCAGGTTTTCGCAAATACTGCCTCGGGAAATATTTCAAGCTTTGTGACCCACACCGGAAATTCGGTCACAACAAATACCGCCTCGGGAAATAACGCCAGCTTTGCAAACGTCGCCGCCACGGCTCTCCTAAACGTGGCCGGGGCTTTCTTCTCAGTAAATTCCAGCAAGCTACACTTTAATGGCTCGGACTTCACAAGTCTTGTGCCTTTCATCAATATCTCGAATAATGGCGTGGCCGTTGTCACCACGACAAATGTCAATTTTAAGAGTCCCGACAGTTTCATCACTTGTAATGTCGTAAATCAAGGTGGAAACTGCGATATCACCTTTACGGTCAACACCTCGGGGACGGCCGGGTTGACCCTTGGGGCTTCGGCGGCCAACACCATCATCTATAATGACGGGGGCTCAACCCCGAATGGCGACGTTTCCTTCCAATTTTTCAAGGGAAACACCACGGTCAAGATGACAAATGTCATCGTGGTGACAAGCATCGCCGGAGGAAATCACTCGGGAGACCGGCTGACCTTTACTGGCCCGGCAACCCTGAATGCCACGACCTCCAACTCTCTAGTAGTCACGACAAACGTCAACGCCAATCAGCTATACTGCAACTCAGTAAATTCTATCACGACAGCGACTCTAAACGTCGCCACCATCAATACAGCCACGATAAATTCCGCTTCGGCAAATAATCTTGTGGCAAATACTATCGAAGCCAACAATATTCTTATTGCGAATACTGGGGCTCCCACAACAAATGTTGTCACGGATACAGCGATTTACTTGCTGGCAAACACGAATGCTTCCTGGAATCTTCACGCTTGGGGAATCGGTGCTTATCGAGCAGCCGAGTACTTCCTGACAATTTCCGACCAGAATTCCACAAGCTATCAGGCTGTGAGGCTTACGGTTATACATGATGGCACCCACGTCCAGCTAAATGAATACTCGATTCTAGCCACAAATGCCACCTACACCACCCTTTCGGCTTTCGATGTCGATATCACCGTTTCTCAGGTGGTCCTCAAGTATATCAGCGCCTCAACCAATACCGTCATCCAAGGCAAGTGCACAAGGATTGGGGTGTAAATGGCTCAGGTTTTTAATATTTTCATCGACCAGGGGGCCGATTTTTCCCAAGAGTTTGGGGTGGAAGGGGACTTGGCCGGGGGAGAAGTCAGCGGAAAAATGCGCCGGCATTATGAGTCCACAAATGCCGTGGCTTTCACTTGTTCTTCAAATACTTCGGCAAGCTCCATCACTATCCAACTAAATCATGTAGAAACCGGAAATCTTGTTCCGGGTCATTATGTGTATGATGTAAATATCGCTTATTCTGGGCCAAATACTGTCCAAAGAATTATCGAGGGGCTGGCGATAGTCAGTGCTTCGGCAAGCTATTAAGGAGAATTTCTGAGAAATGGCGATTCAAATGTCCTCGGGGCTTCGAAATGCCCGCCTCAACAACATCACGGTTTTCGGGGGAAATACCGCCACCACCATCAGCCCTACCCTAGGCATTTTCGGAAATGGCTCAAAGCCGGCTGACTGCCAAGCGGCGAACACCGGAACCCTCATCTGCACCATCCCTTGTGATGGAAACAATGCTTGGATGAACACTGCGGTGGCCGGGGTTTTCAGCAAGAACGCTTCCCTGGTGTGGGCCAATACTTCGGCCGGCACGACTAACACCGCTGTGTATTTCCGTATCTTCTCTTCAAATAACACCAATCTCGGAAACGTTGTGATGCAAGGATATTGCAACACCGTGGGCGGATCTCCCGGCGACTTGATTCTAGATAACCTTAGCATTGTGGCCACTCAGGCCGTCAACGTAACTTCTTTCGTAATTACAGACGGAAACGCATAAAAAATGGCACTTCAGCTCGAAACCAAAGTCCGCAATCTTCGGTTAGACACAACCGAAACTTACACCAACACTTCCCCGATTCTATCGATTTGGTCGGGGACAATTCCCGCTAACTGTGCGGCCTCGAATACTTCTGGGGGCGGATCTCCTACCAAACTTGCCACGCTTACTCTGCCCTCCGATTGGGCCGC
>Ga0070681_10000451_pt1 | contig 33589 bp, 41 predicted proteins | sample KBSC83BmetaG_FD_65650 | JGI IMG/M metagenome (GOLD analysis project Ga0070681, IMG submission 65650) | Corn rhizosphere microbial communities from Kellogg Biological Station, Michigan, USA - KBS C8-3B metaG | ecosystem: Host-associated > Plants > Roots > Rhizosphere | place: USA: Michigan...
GAAAGTAAGGGAGCCCGATGCGGTCACGTTGGCGAGCGGGCCATCGATGCCGCCGTTTGCCGTGAAGTCCCAAGTGACCGGTGAGGCTTGCGACGCGAGGGGCGCTGCGAGCGCGACGATTGCCACGAGCGACAGGATTCTGTTTTTCATTGTTCTTTCCTTTCACTTCCCTTACAGATCGTCCAACCAGAGCGGCGCCGAGAGGGTATCAAAGTGTGACGGGCGTCACGTCCCTACATGACATAAGCTTCCCGGTCGCCGATGGACCCGAAGCTTGGCTCTCTTGTAGCATCGTCCTCCTGCACCAGAATAACTAGAACGGTCGTATCGTGGCAGGATGCACACGGGGCGGAGCACGCCTGCGGCTCCCAAAGGGCACGAGGGCGGGCAGTGGCCCGAGAGTCTTCGGGCTTGCGACTCTGATGCTCGGCGCTCTGTTGGCGAACGCTGCCACGCAGGCCGGCGTCAACAAATGGACGTCGCTGGGCCCGGATGGGGGAGGGATCTCGAAGATCGTCCTTCCGTCGGCACCGGGATATCCCCTCTATGCGGCTGCCGGCTCGGGATTCTTTCGCTCCGCCGACGGCGGTAGCCACTGGTTGCAGAGCAACGACGACGCTGCACCCTACGGTGAGGATTTTGCCGTCGATCCACAACATCCGGATCGCGTTTATCTGGTGACGCGTCTGGGTCCTCCGCGCGTGCTGATCAGCGTGGACGCGGGGGCTACATTCTTCACGTTCTACACCTTCCCATCGGGCACAGCGGCCACGACCCCGGTCGGAATTGCAGTGAGCGCCGACGGCAATACGTTGTACACGGCGAATCGCGGAACGCATTCGAATGAGATCCAAGTGTTTCGCAGCACGGATGGCGGCCAGACGTGGCTGCAAGGCACGACCCTGCCGGCCACTGTCGATGCTCAAGGTCCCAAGCCGGGCGGCCTGCAGGTGGATCCTTCGGATTCCAAGACATTGTATGTCGTGCAGCGCTTCTCCCTGCGAGTCACGCACGACGGCGGGGCCACATGGTCGGACATCACTCCAGTTCCCGGAGTGCTGGACGGTTTCGCCATGGATCCCGGCGACACCCGGAAACTATGGGTCGCCAACCCATTCGGTCTGAACCTCAGCACCGACCGCGGAGCTACGTGGTCGATCGTGCAGAGCGGGCCGAAGAGCGCCGTGACGCTCGATCCAAGCTCGCCTTCCATCGTTTACACGGCTACTTACGACGGCGTCGTTCTCAAGGGTAGCGCAGGGACGTGGACGGATATTTCGGGAAATCTGGGCTCCTACGCTCCGAATGCGATCGCGGTGAGCCCACAGGACAGTTCGAGGCTCTTTGTCGCCAACGTCGGCGCACTCTGGGCGAGCACGAATGGGGGTGGCAGCTGGGTGCGCAGCGACACGGGGCTGGTTGCGTCGTACGTTGCATCGATTGTTCCGTCGAGCGTTCGCAATCGCGTCTATCTCGACGGTGGGTTTATCGGCGAGCTGCAGGATGGATCCGACGCGGTAACCGTGCTGAACGCAGATACGCTCTTCCAGGCGCTCGGCACTAAGACTTCGAACCTCGATGTGATCGCGCCCGTGAGTGAACCGAGTGGCGGACTGATCGCTGCAGCCCAGGATCATCTTGCAATTACGGTAGATGATGGGCTCACGTGGAGTCCGCTCTCGTTCCCGGCTATAACCAATGACGCTGTCTTCGCCGTTGTTGCGACAACGACATCTCCTTCGGTCTACTACGTCAGTACGGAGCTGACTCTGCAGAAATCGGTCGATCACGGCGCGACGTGGATCCCGATCAGCGCCGGACTGCCGCCCGGCAACGCACCCGGTGTGCTCGCGATCGCGCCTGGCAATCCGAGGATCATGTACGCGGGCCCCCGGACGCCTTACCTGTCGAACTTCGGAGGGTCCGGAGTGGGCGTGTACAAGTCGACCGACGGAGGCGACTCGTGGGCCCCTGTCAATGCCGGAATCGAAACCAGCCAGGTTGTGGCGCTGGCCGTTCATCCTGCGCTGTCGGACATCGTCTATGCCGCGACAGATGAGGGATTGATGAAGACGGTGGACGGTGGAACCACCTGGACGCGATTGCTTTGGAGCGGAGACGCCCTGAACGAAATCTTTCCTGCGTCGGTGGCCATCGATTCAGCCGACCCCAATACCCTCTATGTCGCAGGCGGCCTCTTCAGTGCTGAGGTGGCCCGTTCCGCAGACGGCGGTGCGACGTGGACACATCTCACGTCGCTGGCCGATCCCGTTCCCTGGATGCCAACTTCAGTTGCAATCGATCCCGCGCGCCCTGACACGGTGCGTATCGGCACGGCCAGTGCTGGAGTCCAGCAGATGAATCTGCAGCCCGATCTTGCGATCGATGCGGATCCGTTGGCGGTCGACTTGCCGCTGGGCGTACCCGTCCCTTACTCGATCGAAGTTCGAAACCTCGGACACCTGCGAGCCACGGGGGTGACCCTCTCGATTCAGCTACCGGCCGGGAGTGCCGATGTCGTCGCGACCCCGAGTACCGGAACCTGCAGCGTTGTCGCCTCCGGCATTACCTGCTTAGTGCCTCAGCTGATTGCTGACACTCTCACGGTGACAGGGTCCGTTACCCCCTCAACGGTAGGTGCATTCAAGATCACGAGCTCTGTGAGCTCAGATCAGGTCGATGTCGATTCGACCGACAACATGGGCGCACAGTCCAGCTCGGTCTCGGCTCATGCGGATCTTGCGGTTTCCCTCACCGGTCCGGCAGTAGGGGTCGCTGGGGCGTCACTCCAGTTCGGCCTCACCATCTCGAACTCAGGTCCCAGTCCCGCCTCGGGTGTGCATGCCACTTACACCGTGCCTGTAGGTATGACCATCGACTCGTTTTCTTCTCCGACATCCGGTTGCTCGAAGACGAGCACGGATACGATCGCTTGTGACATCACCTCGTTGAACTCGGGGAGTAGTGCAGCGCTGACCGTTACTGGAACGGCCGCCACCGCGGGCACGTATGTCCTAACATCGGCTGTGTCCGGTCAGGTCACCGACAACGTGTCGGCTAACAACACTGCATCTCTGTCTGCAACGATCAGCGCCAGCGCAGGCAGCGGCGGTGGCGGAGGAGGCGGCGGCAGTGGCGGCGGAGCCAGTGGTGGTGGGGGCGGCGGAGGAGGCGGTGGCGGGAACCTGTCGCCACTGTTCCTTCTCGGTCTTCTCCTGCCCGGAATTGCCCGAGCTCGGAAGACACGCTATATCTCGGCATCATTACCGCAGCGCGCGGTTCGTACGGGAGTCCGACATGCCGAAGAATGGTTTGCTTCCGACCATCGCCGCTCTGCTCCTGTGCCTCGCGCTGAACGTCTCGCTCGCTAAAACGGATGCGCACTACAGACCCGGCCAATCTTTCCGGGACTGCCCCACGGCCTGTCCGGAGATGGTCGCCGTCCCTCCGGGAACTTATTTGATGGGTTCGCGCGAGGACGATCCTCACCAGGGCAAGGACGGCGAGGAACAACCGCAGCACCGTGTCACCATCGGGTACGCATTTGCCGTCGGCAAATTCGAAATCACACGTGATCAGTACGCGCGCTTTGCCAAGGAGGTACACCTCCGTGATCCCGATGGCTGCCGCGTTCATGAGCCGCCTCATTGGCCGAAGGCGCTGGGGCGGAACTGGCACGCGACTCCGTTCCGCCAATCGGGTCGCGACCCGGTCGTGTGCGTCAGTTGGGAAGAAGCTCGCGGCTACACGCAGTGGCTGAGTGAGAAGAGTGGGCACTCCTATCGGCTGCTGTCCGAAGCGGAATGGGAATACGTCGCACGCGCGGGCACCACCGGCGAGGCATTTTGGGGAGACGACGAAAAACGCGATTGCGAGTATGCCAACGGCGTCGACTCCACCCTCGTCGCACTGTTTCCCGGTTCGAAGTGGGAAGACGTCATTCCTTGCCATGACGGTTACATCAATACAGCTCCCGTGGGGAGCTTCAAGCCCAACGGATTCGGGTTGTACGACACGGCAGGGAATGTCTTCGAGTGGACTGCCGATTGTCTGGTGAAGAATCATGCAGGGGCGCCAGGCGATGGCTCTGCGCGGACTGACGGTGATTGCTCGAAGCGAGTGAACAGAGGAGGCTCATGGACTTCAAATCCAACCGGGCTCCGCTCCGCACACCGGGGATGGGACGATGCTTCAACGACTCGCGTTGTCGATCTCGGCTTGCGTGTTGCGCGAGACTTGTGATGAACCACGGTAGGCATGAACTTTGAGATAGACACCGGGCCCGGAATCTATATTCGGCTGTCGTGGTATGGTATGCCGCGAGTGCAAACGTGCCGCCCGGAACCGGGCCGGAGGCTGAAGATGAGACTTGCGATTGGCAACCGGACGGGTCGCGCCGCGTGGCTCAAGGCGATTGCGGTCTCGATGATCGTCGTGTTCGCGGGCGCGTTGCACGCGGCCGATAAGTCGGCGGCGCCCGCTCCCGTCATCGACAACGACCGCGTCGTTGTCTGGAACCTGCATTTGAACAAGGGAGAGGCGGGCCCTTACACCCCGAAGGACCTGGACACGGTCGTGGTGTTTCTCAAGGGCGGCAGCATTAGATCTGAATCGTCCGACGGGCACGTTCACCTCGAGAAGCGACGCGCCGGCGATGCCGTCTGGGTGCCCAAGGGATCGCCTCTGCGGGACACACCCACGTCGGAGGAACCTGTGGACGAGGTGGTCATCTCCTTGAAGGACACGCCGGTCGAGCCGCTGGTGAACTCGTCCGGACTTCCACTGGCCTTCCCGCGGCCGGGATCGAAGCAGGTTCTGGAGAACGCCCGTGTGATCGTCTGGCAATACTCCTGGGTTTCCGGTCGGCCCACGCCCATGCATTTCCACGACAAGGATGCGGTCGTCGCGTTTCGGGAGGAAGGCACTCTCCAATCCGTGAGCCCGACGGGCGAGCGCACCGCCAACACCGCCCATCCCGGCGAGATTCGCTTCAATCCCCGCAATCGCAGCCACTCGGAACAACTGATCTCCGGACGCCAGAGTGCCGTGGCCGTCGAGCTCAAATAACCGGAACCGCGCTACAGATCGCGCGTCCGGCGGACTCCGTGGGACGCGGCAACATAGACGACATATGAACAGAACATGAACCGATGTCTGTCGGTAATTGGCGCCGGCCTGAAGCGTCGCAGGCACGCGATATGCGGAGTATCCAACATCCGAACGAAGGTGGACCGTAGAGGATGCCCGAGGACTCCCTGCAATGCGAGTTGCGTCAGCGTGCGAGGCAACTCATCGGCGAGGGCCGCTTGCCAGACCAACATCCGATCCGGATTTGGGGTGGCAGCGGCACGGGCGAGCAGTCGTGCTCGCTGTGCGAGCGCGTCATCGAGCGGGACGAGGTCGAATATGAGCTCGAATACGGTCTCGAGACGGGCGTGCGCATGACCCGATTCCACTTCCTGTGTCACGCGGCGTGGCAATTGGAATGCACTCGGCAAAACGGTGCTCAGAGGAGCGCGGGGTAACCGAGCCTCGGTCTTGAGCGTGGTTGCCTTGGGCACGGATGTTGCGGGCCGTCGGGCGGCTGCGACACACTCGGGAGCGGTTTCATCCGATATCGTCTTGGCTCGAAACATCGACATCTTCAATCTGGTGACCGTCCTCGATGAGCTGCGCGAGTCGTACGACCTCGCCAAACAGGCGCAGCTCCCGGAATTGCAGGCGCACCTCATGCTGGCGCGCCGCCTTCTGCTCGCGACCCTGCGACACAATGTCGACCTGCACAGCGAACTGTTCGATCTGCAAGCAAGATTGGCAGAGTCGCAGGCGGAAACAGAGCGGTTGCGTGTGAGCGGTGACTCTGCCTTAGCGGAGCTAGCGATTCGCGGTACCGCCTCCAGGCTGTCTTGAGCTAAACCCCTGCAGCTCGGCGTGCACGCCGGCCGCCGGGCTAGTGCGTCATCGCGTAAACCGCGACGTTGACGCCCAATCGCAGCGCGAGGTTCGCCTTGTCGGCGGGATACCTCACGTCATCGGCCCACTGCCAAGCGTCCGCTACGTCGTTGTTGAACGCGATGAGCACCATGAGCCGTCCATGGTCGTCTGACACACCGCGCCAACGCGGAACTCGGCCTCCCGCGAGAGAACCGTCACCGCCAGCCATCAGTGAGTTCATGTTGGGGATTTGCACCGCAGTCATGTGCGGGAGGTCGTACACCGTGTGAAAGATCGGGTGATCGTCGGTGAGATCGACCACAGGCCGGTCGGGAAACACGCGTCGCAGACTCGCAGCGAAGCGTTCCCAGTTGTTCGTACCGAAAAAGCTGTCACAGAAGATGAAACCGCCGTGCAAGAGATACTCGCGGAGGGCTACCGCCTGACTGTCCGTCAACTCCCAGGCCTGGGCGAGACCCACGATGAGAAAGGGCCAATAGGCCGCGTCGCCGTCATCGAGATTCACAGGCTGCTCGACTGCACGGACGTTGGTGCGGCTCAATCGCCGCAAAATCTGGATCATAGTGCGGTCGCCGCGCGGGTAGTCGTCCGTCCAGCTCGTGCCTCCTTGACGCCAGTCACCGCCGAAGAAACCGAAGCCGGGGCTGGGGTACATGAGACGTCCGATGACGAATTCTCCCGGCACTTTCCAATCCGGCGGCAGCGGGGCGTCGGCGTCTTCGCCTTCGAAACTGGGATAAATGCGGAACTCACGGGGCGCCGCCGGCCTGTCCACGGCGAGTAGGGGCTCAGCGAAAGTGAGTATCGCGGCCGTGACCGCGGCAACGGCGCAGAATCGGCCTGGCGGTACGGCCATGGGGACGCGTCCTCCGGTGCTGCCGCGTAGTATGCCCCGGATGAAGTGCGAGCTCGGGGCTAGTCGGCGAGTCGTTTTCGACTCAGCAATGCCTCGAGCGAGACCAACCAGCTTTCGTAGTAGCCGCGGGTCGGATGTTGCGGATCGTTCCGCTCCGCTTCGGAGATGGCCTCGGTGAGCTGCTTCTGAAAATCATGCCATTCGAAGTGACTGCCTTCGGCGAGGCTCACCGCGATCGCAAACGCGCGTCGCTCCCACTCATCGTGGAACACCAACTCACCGCTCTTGCGCGGAAGGGCGCATGGGCTGGGCATTGCGGCGATACCGGGGCTCGAGAGTTGCTCACCGCTCATGAAACCTGCACCTTCTTCACGCCTATCATGGAATCCCGATCGATCAATTGGGCGAGCTGCGCTTCCGTCAGGTGCTCGGTGCCTGCGGGACGCTCCGGAAGTACGAGGTACCGGATCTCGGCGCTACTGTCCCAAACGCGCACCTCGACTTCGCTCCCGAGCGTCGTGCCGAACTCCAGCAATATGCTGCGAGGATCGACGACCACGCGCGACCTGTAGGCCGCATCCTTGTACCACGTGGGGGGCAGTCCCAGAACCGGCCACGGGTAACAGGAGCACAAACTGCAGACGACGACGTTGTGAACTTGCGCGGTGTTCTCGACGACCACCATATGCTCGCCCTGCAATCCGCCAAACCCCAGCTCGGCGATGGCGGCTTTCGCATTTTCCAGTAACCGCCGCTTGTAGTCCGGGTCTATCCAGGCCCGCGCGATGACTTTGGCGCCATTCATGGGCCCCAGATCGTTCTCGTAAAGCTCGACGAGCTTGTCGAGCGCATCCTTGGCGACGAGACCTTTCGCTATCAACAGCGATTCGATCTTCGCCACTCGCTCGGTCAGCGCCCGGTTGTGCTCGGCAGAACGTTCGCTACTGCTGTACGGGCTTCCGCGGGCCTTGCGATGCAGATCGTCATGCTGGCTCATGAGGTTATGGACCTTGGCGCAACGGTTCGAGATAAGACTCCCACAAGTCGACATGCACGCAGTCGCGCCGGCTGACGTTGTCGCCCCAAAGTTCCTTCGCTTCGAATCTGACGGTATACAGCGGTTGCGCGTGTTCGCCCTTATCGTGGGCGACAGTATCGGGGAATACGTGACTCCCATGAAGGGCCGTCACGACACCGACTTTTCCACGCGCATACCTCATGAGCCGGGTGTGCCCCGTCGCTTCAATGTTGCGCGCACGCACCTGGGTGCCAACGCCAAACGCCGGTTTTACAGGCACGTCGCGATTGGCAGGCATGCCGCCGCGTATCAAGCCTTCGATCATCTCGGCGTTCGGCGCCGGGTGGGGCGGCGGTTTGCGATGATCGACCCGACCGGTCTCGAGCTCCCGGTCGGTCACGTAGCCGAGATCCTTGGCGATCGTCGCCAGCGCTGCGATCCAGTGCTCGTAGTAGCTCGTCGACAGATACTCGAGGGCATCCATGCGCTCGATCGCGTGCCGCGCGCGATCGACGGGTCCGAGAAACGCCAGTGAGGCCATGTTCAGCGCGAAAATGCGCCTCTGCCAGTCGTCGTGGAAGACCGGCTCGTTCTTCTCTTGCCGGACCGGCCCGAAGCCGGTCAGTCCGCCCAAGTCGTGTATGCCGTTCATCGGTGTGTGCCGTCATCGGATCGCGCGGGCGGAGGCTACGTTGCGTCCCTGCAGCGGTTCGCTCCCGCGTCCAGCGCAGAGTGTAACTCAGCCGTGGCCCGCCTGGGCGTTGCAGCCCCGGCAACCGCTCAGCGGGAATGAATCTGGCTCGGACAAACTCGAGTCGATTCGTTCCCGGTGGGTAATCCGACATGAACGCACCAGAGCACGCTGAGCCCGCCGCAGTAGTCTCCGATACAGGCGCCTTCGTCAAGGATGTCGGCGGCGCGGTGGGCGGCTCACACTCAACCCTCGAGCGTGTCGGCGAGACCGCGGCCGCGGTGAAGCTGGGGGTCCGCATCATTCCGGCGGCTTGGCAGTTCGCGAAGCGTCGACCCTTGAGTGCGTCGCTTGCCCTGGTTGCTCTGGCCGCCGCTGCGTATCTGATCCTGCCAGGCGTTCGCGCATGGCGGCGGGATCGAGCGGCAGGCCCCTGAATGAGTGCGCCGGCTAATGCCCGGGGACGGGAGGCGCGTAGTCCGGAAGAGATCCCTGCGCGGGGATGGTTGGACATTGCGTGGCGGGTTTTAAAGCGCCTGGGTACCGATAATGTCACGCTGGTCTCGGGCGGCCTCGCCATGTATGCCCTGCTGTCGATTTTCCCTGGCCTGGCGGCGGCGGTGTCCGTTTACGGCCTGTTTTCCACACCGGCGGACGTGGCCAGGCATCTCAGCGTCTTTATGGGGATACTTCCCGCAGGCGTTTGGGACATCTTCAATACGCAGCTTCAGACATTGACTCAACACGCCCAGAGCACTTTGAGCGTGGCTGCCGGAGTCAGCTTGGTGCTGGCGCTGTGGAGCGCTCGTTCGGCAATGAGCGGATTGATGACAGCGACCAACATCGCCTATAAGGAAGCGGAGAAGCGCAATTTCTTCGTGCAGGTACTCATCTCGCTGGTTCTCACTATCGGCGCGGTCATCGGCTTCATCGCTTTGCTCGTGCTGGGAGTTGCCGTGCCGTGGGCGCTGCAGATACTCGGGACAGCCCAGTGGGTGCAGTGGACGGCGGATGCCCTGCAGTGGGCTCTCTTGTGGAGCCTGGCGATCTTCGGACTCGCCTTCGTCTATCGGTATGCGCCGGCCCGCGAGCGTGCCCGCTGGCGCTGGGTGACCTGGGGCTCGGCGACCGCGGCAACGCTGTGGCTGATCGCCAGCGCGCTGTTTGCCTTCTACGTTCGTACTTTTGCCAACTACGGCAAGACTTACGGTGCCTTGGGAGGCGTAATCGCGCTGCTCATGTGGTTCTACATCTCCAGCATCATTGTGGTGCTCGGAGCGCAGATCAATGCGGAGATGGAGCGGCAGACTCGCCATGACACCACCGAAGGCCCCGAAGCTCCGATGGGCCAGCGCGGCGCATACGCGGCGGATACCGTTGGTCCTCCGGCAGGCAAGGAAGATAGCCGCACAGCGAGTCCCACCGCCTTGTCTAACAAATGAACTAAGCCACGATTGCGGCGCGGTGGCGGCGCTCGCAGCGGAAGCGATTTACGCGATTCCAACTCAACATATAACCATGGGATGTCGCTTCCTGCGTGCATCGACGGTGGTCGGTGATACCGTTACCATGACTCGGGCTCCAGGCAAGTCAGGGCGCGGGAGACATGGGAAAGGAACAGGCTCATGACCAGTAGTGCGTTCTCTACCGGCAGTTGGCCGCTGGCGATCAGAGTGGCGCCGGGAGATCGGCGTGAGCGTCAACGCAAGAGCCTGCGTGTCCAGGCGCGCATTTGCCTCGACGATGCATCGAAGGTCGAAGCGCACACGATCGATCTGTCTCACCATGGCGTGAGCATCACTTCGCCACGACCTCTGAATGAAGGGGTCGGATGCACCATCGAGCTAGGGGGCAGCGCGAGCGCTCTCGCGGCGTCCCCGGCTCTTCAAGCTGAGGTTCGCTATTGCACGCAGCTGTGCGACAGCCAATTCCGGATCGGGATGCGGTTCACCTCCGTGAGTATCGAGGCCGCCGAGCTCATCCTGGCCGTCCTCGGCACCTGAGGCCGTCAAGCTAGACAACTGCTTGGGGACTGAAGCAGCATGGCAGTCCCCCGATGGCTCGAGGCGCTGCGTGAACCGGCTGGCTGGCAAAGTGTGCTTTGTGACCGGTGCCGCCCAGGGCATCGGAAGCGCGATCGTGCGGCATTTTCTGGCCGAAGGCGCCGGCGTCATCGGTGCCGATCTCCGGTTCGTCGACGAGCTCCGAGAGCCGTTGCTGAAGCGTGTGGTTCTCGATGCCACCGACGAGGTGGCTGTGCTTGCGACCGCCGCTGCGCATCCGGAGACCTCTGTACTCGTCAACTGCGTCGGCCGCGTCTCCCAGGGGGCGCTGCTGGACTGCACGCTGGAAGAGTTCGACCGCACCATGCAGATCAACGTGCGGTCGATGGTGCTGACGACCCGCGCCTTTCTCCCGGCGATGCTGGCCCGATCACGAGGGGACATCATTAACATCGCATCTGTCGCCTCCACAGTGATGGGTGTCCCGCAGCGATTCGCGTATGCGACCAGCAAGGCTGCAGTGATTGGTCTCACGATGTCCGTGGCACGTGACTACGTCGCGAGGGGCATCCGCTGTAATTCGATCAGCCCAGGCACGGTCGATACTCCGTCGCTTCACGAAAGATTTGCCGCGACGGGCGATGTCGCGGCGGCACGTGCGGCGTTTGTAGCACGGCAGCCGATGGGCCGGCTCGGTACGGTAGACGAGGTTGCCGCGGTAGCCGTGACGCTTGCTTCCGACGAGGCACGTTTCATGACGGGCACGAACATCGTCATCGATGGCGGGATGAGCCTCTGACGCGATGAGTGAAGCGCTTTCGGTCGCCTTGCAGCTTCGTCCGTTCTCTGCCGCCATGGAGGCGGGTCTCGCACAACGGTTTCAGGTCGTCCGCTGGTTCGAGCTAAGTACGGCAGAGCAGAGCGAATGGCTCAGCCGTTGCGCGTCCTCAGTACGTGCGGTCGTTACCGGTGGCGAGACCGGCTGCACAAACGAGCTGATGGCCGCGCTGCCGTCTCTCGGCATCATTGCGATCAACGGTGTCGGCGTCGATAAGGTCGATCTCTCACTGGCTCGGGCGCGTGGGGTGCGTGTCGTGACGACTCCGGGCGTGCTGAGCGATGATGTGGCTGACTTGGCAGTGGGTCTGATCATCGGCTTGCTGCGAAGGATACCTGCCGCCGACGCCTTCGTGAGGCGCGGTGAGTGGGAGAGGGGGACGTGGCCGCTCGCGCGGAAGGTGACCGGGCGCCGCTTCGGAATCCTCGGGTTGGGACTGATCGGATCGGCCATCGCGCGACGGCTGTCCGCCTTCGGTTCCGTTGCCTACACCGGGCCTGCGCAAAAGCCTGTGCCTTATCGTTTCCACGCCGACCTGCTGGATCTCGCTCGCGCCTCGGATGTCCTCGTGGTCTCCTGCCGGGCAAACGCCTCCACCCGGCACATCGTGAACCGCTCGGTCATCGAAGCACTAGGCTCGCAGGGCTACCTCGTTAACGTATCGCGCGGCTCCGTCGTCGATGAGAGTGCGCTCGTTGCAGCGCTCGCTGCCGGAGGGCTACAGGGTGCAGCGCTCGATGTTTACGAGAACGAGCCGAGTGTTCCGCACGCATTGCGTTTGAGCAGTGCAGTGGTGCTGACTCCGCACATTGCCAGCGCAACGGTGGAAACCCGAGCGCAGATGGCAGACGTGGTACTGCAGAACCTCGACGCATTCCTACAGGGCGCGCCATTGAGCACGGCCGTGGTATAGATACTCCGATCTCTATCGAGGAACCGGACGATGGCGAAGAAATCCCTGCGCGAGCTGCTTCAGACGGCCAAAGCGTGTGTCGTGGCCCCGTGTGTCTATGACTGTGCTTCGGCCCGCGCCGTGGAGATGGTCGGCTTTCCGGCCGTGATGCTCAGCGGGGGCGAGGTTTCGATCGCCATGAACGGAGTGCTGGACTACGGGTTCACCAACCTCACGGACGTCGAGTGGATCACCAGCCGAATCAGCCAGACTTCCCCGCTGCCTCTGGCCGCCGACATCGAGAATGGCTACGGCGGCCCGCTGGCCGTATACCGGGCGTGCAAGCGAATGGCCCGGGCAGGTGCGACCGCCCTGCAGCTCGAGGATTCGGGCGACATGGAAGAATCGACCAAGCTCCTGCCGCGCGAGCGCTACTACGAGAAGGTCAAGGCGGCACTGGCCGCGCTGGAGGGCACCGACTGCATCCTCATTGCCCGGACCAATGCCGACCCGAAGACCGAGCTCGATGAAGGGATCGAGCGATGTCGCGCGGCGATCGAGCTGGGTGCGCAGATGACCACGGTGGTCAAGCTGAGCAACCTGGATGATGCGCGCTACGTTGCCCGCAAGGTCCCCGGCTGGAAGATGTATCCGGACGTAGGCGGCAAGGACGGTGTGCCGGAAGTCACCGTCGAAGACATCTATCCGCTCGGCTACAACTTCATGACGATGCACTATCTGCTGAAAGCCGCGATGGACGGCATGCTCGAGCATGGCAAGAAAAACTTCGCGCAACAGGGTTCCTTGTATACGTGCGACAAGGAAGACGCGACCGGGATCCGCGGGATGAGCGCCACTCCCTTGTTCGACCCACAGTCCTACATGGAGCTGGAGGGCCGGTTCAGCGGGCGCAAGAAGGACTACACGATCGTCGGCAACCAGGTCGAGGATTACCCGCCGGGCTTCGTCAGAACGCCGATTACGGATCGCTTCTGACCCGCAGGCGGCGGTAGGGACCGCAGGCCAGGAGTAGTAGCGCAAACATTACTGGCGCTGCCAGGGCCACGACGATGGCCAGCGAGTAGCGGATGTCGGCGGGATTTCTGAAGAGGCGGTCGGTCACCAACCCGACGACCACCGAGCTGAAGCCCAGTCCGACGAGCGTGGTGAAGGTCACGTACACCGCAGTCACCTGAGCTCGGGCTCGATTGGGGATGATGAGCTGGATTGCGGTGCCGGCGCACGGGTAAGGCATCATGCTGAGGAAGATAGCCGGGGAGAGCAGCAACAGGGCCGCGGTTGCATTCGGCATCAAGGGCGCGAGCGCACCGAACAACCCGCAACCGACAAAGCCAAAGGCGGCGACCTTGAGGTGGGCGTCCCCGTGCCCGCGAGCGGCGAGCCGGTCGCTGATCGCACCGGCGAAGTAGACACCGCCGGTGCCGAAGACGATCAGGATCGAACCGAAGGTCGCGCCGATCTGCGCCGGGTTCCAGTGATATGTGCGCTGGAGAAAGGCCGGTGTCCAGATGAAGAACGTATACGAGACGAGGTTGACCATTGCGAACCCGGCGAACATGGGCACCAGAGCCGCGCCGCGCGCGCGGATGACGGCCAGAACCTCGCGCATCGGAAGCGAAGCCGCTCCTCCTGGACCGAGTCGGGCAGGTTCTTTCTGCAGGAGAAAGAACGGCACCAGCAGCACCACCGGAAAGCCCACGATGATGAACGCCGCCTGCCAGGGCGCGAGACCCGCCAGGCTGCCGCTCAGCACAGTCGACGTCGACAGCCATTGCAGCAACCCGCCGCCGATGATGAATGCCAGGCCTTGCCCCACCGGGGCGCTCATGAAGAATGCGCTCACCGGACGGCCGAGGCGCTCGGGTGGAAACAGGTCGCTGAGCATCGACAGGCCGGCGGGAGTGAGGCTCGCTTCGCCGACCGCCACTCCGATACGGGTCATAAACAGCTGGGCGTAGCTGCGGGCCAGACCCGACAGGCAGGCGAACACGCTGAACAGGCCGATGCCGGCAGCCAGAATCAGGCGGCGCTGGTACCGGTCGGCAAGCCGCCCGATCGGCACGCAGGCGATCACGTAGAAGATTCCGAACGCAACGCCCTGTAGCATCCCGAAGTGGGTGTCATCGAGAGTGAACGCCGCTTTGAGCGGCTCGACCATGAGATTGATGACGGTGCGATCGAACTGCGAGCCGACCGAGGCCAGGGCGAGTAGCGCGGCTACCGTCCATCCGCGCGCAGCACTGGGCCACGCGGAGTCGGCGGCGGCAGGGGCAACGGAGGTCTGCATCTGCGGTAAAGCGGGTTCGGCGGTAGACTGACCAGGCGATAGTCTACGCGAGGCACGAGTGCTGCAACTGTCGAAGAAAGAGCCGGAGCTCGACGGGATCGTGTCCTCGCAACACGCTCCCGTACTCGTTCACGAGGCCTCGGGTGTCGTGACCGCACTGGCCTACAACTGGCGCGACGCGCGACTCGCCTTTTGCGTCGGCCCGGAAGGGTGGGTACACGAGCTGAGCGGTGATGGCCGCGAGCGTGTATTCCGCGAAGGATTTTCTGGCTGCAGCGTTGTCCGCTATGACTGTGAAGGCCGGCTCATCGGCCCCGGCTCGTTGTGTTACTCGGCCGACGAGCGCTATCTCTACGTGGCGGAGCCCAAGAACGGCCGCGTCCTGCGCATGACGATCCTGCTCGATGGACAACTTGGGTTTCGCTGCATGTTCGCCGTCGTGGAGGAGGGTAGTCACGCAGACGGCGAGCTGGCGTTCGATAGCCGCGGTCACCTGTATTGGGGGTGCGGACAGGGTGTGCACGTGTTCGATCGTGGCGGAAAGCATCTGGGCGCGATAGCCACGGACAAGGCCTGCTCGTCGATCTGCTTTTCCAGTCGAGACCTCAAGACCCTGTTGATCGCCGAACAGAATCGGATCTGGAGCGTGCGGGTCGCCTATGCCGGTGCGCGGCCGGTGCTATGACCGCTCGCTTGAAGACCGTCCGATACGACAACAGGTTCGGCGATCTCATCGATTCCGAGCAGGACGTCACCACCGTGGTGAGCGAGATGGGGTCGGCCGAGGGTCCCTCTTGGAACCCTCACACGCAGGCGTTGCTGTTCTGCTCGGTCGTCGCGGAGAAGCTGTGCCGGTGGAGCGCCCGGGATGGATTTTCGATCCTGCGGAGCGACTCCAACATCAGCAGCGGTACGTGTTATGACACGGACGGGCGCATCGTGTGCTGCGAGCAGACGACTCACCGGATCGTGCGGATGCACGATGACGGGAGCGGCTACGAGGTCATGGCCTCGCACTACGCGGATCTCGAGTTGAACGGACCCAACGATCTCGCTGTGCACGCCAATGGCGGCATCTACTTTTCGGATCCGAACTTCAGCCATCGGGCGACGCTCGTCAGCGCTCTGTCCAGGACGCCGCAGCCCGTGCAGGGCATTTACCGGATAGACCCACGCAGCAAAGCCATTGCGCTCGCGTCGGATAGAGCCGGCAACCCGAACGGGCTGTGCTTCTCGACCGACGGGACGCGCGTGTACGTCGCCGATACGGCGCTATCGCGGATATTGCTATTCGACGTTGCGCCCGATCGCACGTTCAAGAATCGCCGAGTCTTCGCCGTGACACACGGGAGCGGCAGGGGTGTGCCGGATGGGATCAAGGCCGACTCGGCTGGCAATCTGTATTGCGCGGCCCAGGGCGGGGTACACGTGTTCGAGCCCGGAGGAACATGCCTCGGTGTCATGGGTACACCGGGAGCACCCGATAACATCTGTTTCAACCTTTGCTTCGGCGGGAGCGATCTCAGGCAGCTGTTCCTGTGCTGTCTGGATGCCGTTTATTCCGTTCGCGTCAAAGTGCCGGGGGCACGCCTTCCGGGGTAAACACCGTCTGCGCGCCCAGCTTTTCGACGCAGAGGTTGATCGTGCGACCCAACGCGCGCGTTCGGTGACGAACCCCGGCGGGTATCGTCACGCACTGCCAAGGTCCGAGGCGGATCTCACGACCGTTCTCGAGGTCGATCGCGAGCGTTCCGGAGACTACGATGAAGAGCTCGTCGGAGGACGGATGGGAGTGCCAACGGTAGTCTCCGTCGAAGACAGAGAGCCGCAGGCAGCTGTCATTGACGCGACCGATCACCAGGTTTCGATATGTATCGGTCACCGCCGCGCTCTCCGCGGCCAGATCGACGACTTGAAGTGCAGGATATCGCACGGGTTCGTTGGCGTAGCTGTCGGCTGTTGCATCCATTTGCTCTACTATGCGCCGTTCGCTGAACAAATTCGCTCAGAAGATATTCAGTCTGGTTAAGGGAAACTGAACATGCGCGAATGCGACGTCCTCATCGTCGGAGCCGGCCCGACCGGGTTGACGCTTGCCTGCACGCTCGTCCGGGCCGGAGCGGCCGTTCGGATCGTCGATGCCGCAGCGGCGCCGCCCCACGGTTCGCGCGGCAAAGGTGTGCAACCGCGCAGCCTCGAGCTTTTCGATGACCTTGGAATCGTCGACCGTGTGATCGCCAACGGTGTGTTCAATCTGCCGGTCCGTTTTTGCGATGAAAACGGCAACGCGAAGGTCGACAACCGGCACGAACAGAAAACCTCACGGCCAGATGCGCCTTACCACGCGCCCTTGCTGACCCCGCAATGGCGGGTCGAAGAAGCGCTGCGCGACAGGCTCGAAGCAAGGGGCGTTCAGGTCGAATTCGGGGTGCAATTGACGGGACTTGTCCAGGACGACGAAGGGGTGACCGGGGAGCTGGCCGGGCAGGCTGACAAAGGGCGGGCGCGCTGGCTCGTGGGCTGCGATGGCGGCAAGAGCTCGGTTCGCCACCTCGTCCAGATTCCGTTCCTCGGAGAGACTCTGGAAAGCCATCGCATGCTGGTCGCCGACGTTCGGGCGAGCGCGCTTGACCGGGATCACTGGCACGTCTGGCGCAGCGCCGAGGGCTTCATGGCGCTGTGTCCTCTTCCTTCGACTGAGCAGTTTCAGTACCAGGCCTCGGTGGCGCCGGGACAAGAGACCGAGGCGTCGCTGGAGGTACTGCAACGGACTCTGGAACAGCGCACGCATCGCAACGATATCCGGCTTTCAGAGCCGAGCTGGACATCCCTGTGGCGCGCGAATGTGCGCATGGTGGATCGATACCGCGACGGCCGAGTATTTCTCGCCGGCGATGCCGCGCACGTACATTCTCCGGCGGGCGGGCAGGGAATGAACACGGGAATCCAGGACGCCTACAACCTGGGCTGGAAGCTTGCTGCCGTACGCGCAGGAGCGGACGACGGGCTCCTGGACACCTACCAGCAGGAGCGTTTGCCGATCGCTGCGTGGGTGCTCGGCATCTCCAACAAACTCATGGCAGCGACCGTCGAGAGTGGCACCATCGCTTTCAACCGCGACGAGCAGACTCTCCAACTGGGCCTGCACTACCGCCAGTCCGCTCTCAGTCGCGACATGCGCGCGGACGGGCCGGGTCTGCGTGCCGGCGATCGCGCCCCCGATGCGCGGGGCGTGATCGGCCCTGTGGGCCCGTGTCGGATTTTCGACTTGCTCCGAGGGCCGCAAACGACACTGTTGGGTTTCGGCGCCCAATGGCATCCGCTGATCCAGCAGACGGTTGCGGCATTCCACGGCGCGGTCAGTGGCTACGTGATCGTCGATCAGCCGGGCGAACCGACGAGCTATCTGGATCGAGACGGTCAGGCTGCAACGGCATATGCACGCGATACGCTCTTCGTCGTGCGCCCCGACAACCATGTCGGCATGGCGACGTGTGAGCTCGAGGCTACGGCGCTGCTGGACTATTTGAAGGTCGTCGCAGTGGCAGGGTAGGGGTCGCGCAGAGCGATGGTACCGGACTCCAGCAACGATTTGAGGTTGGAGATGACCTTCGGCCAGCCGCCCGAGACGGCCGTGATGAGCTTCGAGGGATCGCGCTCGATCGTGTGGGTGATGGACAGCTTGATCGCCGCTCCGAAGGGCTCCAGCTCGATCGTGCAGTACGAGTCGCCTTCGGCTCTGAGCTCCGGCTTGTCCTGGTGCTGCCAACGGATCACCAGGCGCCGGGGCGGCTCGGCCTCGAGGATCTCACCGCTGTCGGTCACACGGCCATCCGGGTACACGTTCTTCCACAAGGACCCTGCGGTCCATTCGCTTTCGCAGTAATTGCCGAACCAGTACTGCCTCATGAACGCCGGGTCGGTCAGTGCCGACCAGAGCTTCTCGGGCGTCGTACGGATATAGGACACGTAGACGAATGTCGATCTAGCCACTGGTTCTCTCCAGGCGTTGTTTCAGCTCCGAGAGCGCTTTGAGGCGCGGCTTTTCGAACTTGGCAATCCAGCGCTCGTAGATCGCTTGCAAGGGAACCGGATTCAGGAAATGCAGCTTCTCGCGACCGCGCCGCACGGTGGCGACCAGATTCGCCGCTTCCAGCAGGCCCAGGTGTTGCGTCACGCCCTGGCGCGTCATGTCGAGGTGCTCGCACAGATCGTTGAGCGTGCGGCCGTCGTGCGCCTGCAGCAGGTCCAGGAGCTTGCGCCGGCTGGGATCGGCCAGGGCCTTGAACAGGGAGTCGGTGTCGTAGCGCTCAGCCATGGGATTAGGCAAGTAATAACTTGCCTGAATAATAGGCAAGCAAATACCTGCATGTCAAGCGAGCGTCAAGTCGGCATGGCCACGCGTGAAGTCGAGGCTCCGGCCTCGGGGTCTCGCGCGCCTCTGATCAACAGCCAGAGGCACGTTCCGAATTCGCCGATCATCACAGAGATGCCGGTCGGCGCGCTCGCGATTCGAAAAGCCAACGATCGGTCGAGGCCCGGCTCGAAAGCCGTAGCGAATTGCAACAGCCAGAAAAATCCCGCAAGGATCAGACAGAAGCCCAGGACCCGCGGTACAACACGCGAGCGGACCACGAGCCAGCCGAACGGGAACAACCACAGGCCCGAGAAGAGCTGCGCCTGCTGAAGCAGGCGCTTGTAGCCGTTCACGACCGAGGCGAACGCGGCGGAGTCCATGGAGTCGGATGGACCCGCCAGCGGAAGGAGCTGCCACAGTGCGATCAGGTTCATCGCTGTGCCGGCGATAGCGAAGATCACCATGCAGACGCCGGCCACGCGTCCGGCTGAGCTCATCAACCGGTAAAGCAGAGCGCCGAGAACGATCCACGCAAGAAATCCGATTGCGCTCGATGCAACAGCGAGCACGAAGGCGGTCCGGCTCGTGGCGAGGCTCGCCAATACCGCGTGTGGATCGCCGTTCAGCAGCCTGGTCAACGTCACGTAACCAGGAATGGATAGCACGATCACGACGAGGTAGGCGAGTCCGGCAAAGCGGCCCGTCTCTTTGACGACCATATCGCGCAATGCCTGGCGACTAAGCGGCGACGGGCGCTCCGAAACGATTGGCCGCGGATTGTCCCTTGCCAACACAACCCCACAGTGCGAACGCGGCGGATACGAGGAGCGCGGCTGGAGGCACGATGGCATTGAGCTGCGCGCCGAAGCTCAGGAGGCCCAGCCAGAGGGCGAACGCCGCGACCGCGAGGGCTCCAGGAACGAACAGGAGCCAGGCGCTGTGACCCATGTCGTGCAGGCGCCGCGCGTGCAGTACGATGGCGGGAATCACCAGTACCAACAAAGACCATTGGCCGCTACGGCCGACCACGAGGTAGGCGTAGAACACCATCACAGCCACGAGCGTGATCAGGGCGGCCAGGAACTGGCTGCGCGAGGCTCGTCCTGCGGCGCTCGTGAACAGGGAATCGAAGGACGTGCGTCCCGTTTCGCCAAACGCGAGGGCGTGTCGCTGCAGCGCCCCTTTGTAGTAATCGATGTACGCCAACATCAACAGGCCGTTGAGAGCGAAAGCGATGAGCGCCAGGGCGGCTCCGAGGGGCTGGTGGTCCAGGATTGCCGACCAGTACAGCGCGCAGGTCGAGATCGGCATCAGCACACACAGGGCGACCGGGACAAAGAAGCCGGTCAGCACCAGCGCCCCCGCGACCAACTGAATCGTCATCGCGACATCCATCAACCTCGAGTGCACGAGGGCGGACATCAGCTGCTCGGCGAGCGGCTCGTGCCCGGCGGGCACGGCGGGCCAGAGCGAGAGGAAGAAGTGATTGGCGCCGTTGACGAGCATCCAGGCGCCGAAGACGACACGACCGATGAGGACGAGCTGCTTCATGGCCGCACCCCGGCGGGCTGGGAGGCGCTCTGTGCGTCGGGTGCGCCGACGGTCCGCGGCTTTGAATGCAGCGCGAACATCGAGCGGTAGCTTCTCATGTAAGCCAGGCACAGGATCACGTTGGAGAGCAGCGCGGCCTCGCCGAAAATGGAAGCGCGCGATCCCCATCCCTCGAGCGGCGTATCCCAGTAGAACACGCAGAAGGAAACCGGCATGCAGACGAGCAGTCCGAGGGGGGTGAAAAAGCCCGTCAGGACGCTGATACCGGCGAGCAACTCCACGGCTTTCACGAGATCGAACAGGTGACTGTCGAGGAGCGCCACGATCAACTCGTGGCTGAGGGGCTTGGTGCCCATCGGCTGCGGGAAGAGGGTGACGAAGTGGTTCAGGCCGGCTGGAATCATCCAGGCCGCAAACACGAGTCGCACGAACCACACAGCGTACTTCATGCTATTCCCCTGCCGGCATCGTTGTATTCGGCCACGGCCGCCGACCGGCTTTGAGGTCCTGAGCTTAGACCTCGCCCACGCATATTGTAAGTAGCGAAGCGCGGCGCCTAGGTGGCGCCCGAGGGTCCGGGATACGCCGCAGCCAGAGTCTGGAGGTCTTGAGGCGAGAGTGTCACTGCAAGCGCCTCGGCGTTTTCCTTGACGTGCGCGGGCGAGCCGGATTCGGGAATTGCCATGACATTCCCGCTGCGGACGACCCAGGCGAGCGCCACGGCGGCCGCCGAGCACCCATGCGCCGCGCCTGTCTGCGCCAGCCTGCGGTCACCTGTCACGAGATTGTTGTCGCCGCCGAGCGGAGAGTACGCCATGACCGGCAGGTTGTGCTGCCGGCACCATGGCAGAAGGTCGCGCTCGATGCCGCGGTTGTGCAGGCTGTAGGCGACTTGATTGGTTGCGCACTTCGGGCCGTCCGGCACGCGGAACAGCTCCTCCATCTGGCCGGTGTCGAAGTTGGATACCCCCCAGGTACGAATCTTTCCCGCGGCGCGCAGTCGCTCGAATGCCGCGACCACGCCCGGGAATTGCTTGCTGGGAACTGGCGAATGCAGCAAGTAAAGATCGATGCGGTCGGTGCCCAGGCGTTCGAGGCTTGCTGCGCAGGCGCGCGCGACGCCGTCTCCAGACACTTCATCCGCTTCCACTTTGGTGACCAGATAGATGCGGTCCCGTCGGTCGGCAATCGCACGACCCACGAATTGCTCTGAGCGTCCATTTCCGTAGTTTCCCGAAGTGTCGATCAACGTCATGCCCAGGGAGACGCCGCTGCGCACTGCCTCCTGCTCCACGGCCGGCGGATGTCTTCCCTGTCCGAGATGCCAGGTCCCCTGACCGACTGCCGGGACAGCAGTGCCGTCTGGAAATTTCACGGTATGCGCGGAGCTCGCGGATGCCCCGCCTGTGGCGCCATCGGCGGTAAGAGGCAATGCCAGGCCGAATGCTGCACAACGAACATTGAATTGACGTCGGCTAAGTACACGCTTGCTCATGGTGTCCAGCTCCTCTGCACGCGCGGGCAGCTGATGATCCCCCTCTCCGGGGCGCTGTGTCACCTCGAGGTGTGCGCGGGCTTGCGGTTGATTTCCGCCTTCCCGTAGCGGTCGCCGATACGGCCGTCGCGGATGAAGTCGGCCATCATCTGGAAATAGCCTGGCGCGAACCGTGTCGAGATCCGTTTGCCGTCCGCATTCAACTCATACTCGGTCATGCCCTGCTCGGAGCCGGGATAAAGAGCCAGTGCGTAGTCCTTGCCCTGCGCAATCAGCGCTCGGATGCGCCGGGCCGTCTCGGCGCTCGGCGCCTCCAAGTCGTCGCTGCCGAGTATCCACAGTTGCGGTGTGGTGCAGGCGCGCAACGCCGGCATCGGCTCGTAGTGGAAGGGAGTGTGGAAATTGAATTGCTCGGCGACGGCGTCGACGATCTGCTGCCGGTCGAGCGGCAGGATGAAGAACAGGAAGTCTCCGTGCACATCCTTGTACCAAGGCTTCGCTTTGTATTTCCGGCGTAGCGCATCGAAGGCTTCATAGCGCTCCTTGCCGCCTGTCTCGATTACGCGCTCGCCGGCGCGTGCCAGCTCCAGCGCTTCGCGGGTATCCCCAGCGGAGTGTTGGTGGAAACGCATGTCGAGCGCCACGCTTTCCCGGTCCTCCTCCAGCACGGTGACGGCCAGGTCGAAACTCACGATCGCGAAGTCGACGGGGGCACGATTCGCGGCGAGCGGTAAACGTCAGCCAACGCAAGGTGTCCTCGTCCGATTGCGCGATGTCGACCGTCCTGCCGTCATTCAGACGATACGAACCGACGTGGCAATTCTCGATCTGCGTGTCCGCGTACGCGGGTGCCGGGATCGGAAGCAGGATCCCGAAAAGAGCACTGATGAAAGCGCCTCTCATGCCCAGGGTTCTACCCCTCCAGACGGTTGCCGTCTTGGACGGATTCAAGGATATTTGCCCGATGCGGCAGCGTTTCAGCGGAGCCTCCGTCCAGCGGGTCATCGATCGGAGCCGGGCTTGCGTTCCAGAGCACGCGCACGACTGGCCGGTGCTGTCGCTATTCGCGATGGGGGCCTATGCCAACCGCACTGAAGCCGGTGAGCGTCTCCTGTGCGGACCCTCGGCGGTTTTCTATCGCGCCGGTACCCATCCTGGCAAAGCCACATGAACCGAACCTTCCGGCGTGTGCTCGGGCGCCGTCCGTCCTCTGTGAGGGAGGACCGGACAGCGCTGCGAGCGCTCCGAAGTCCATCCTGACCTGACGGGGAGACGAACCATGCGGATGCTGGCGACAGCACTGGTGCTGCTTGTCCTGTGGGCACCTGCCCAATCGCGCGAGCCGGAGGAGTTGCGTCAGCTCGTGGATCGCGCCGCGATCCATGAAGTGATGCAGAAGTATATATGGAGCGTCGACGCTCTCGACGCCGATGGCTATGTCTCGGTGTTCACGGAAGACGCAGAAGTCGACTCCAACGGCGTCATCCACAAGGGGCACGAGGAGATCCGCAAAGTCGTGACCGACCTCCTGGCACGCCAGGCGGCAAATCGCGCGCGCGGCGAGCCACCGGGCAACCTGTATCACGTGATCAGCAACGAGCGGATCTCATTCACGAGTCCTTCGGAGGCCCTGTATCGGTCTTACTGGCAGACCCTGCGCAAGGGATCGGAGAATCGATACATCGCCGGCGGGTTCGGGCGATCCGAGGACCGCCTGGTGAAGCGCGACGGGCACTGGCTCATCAGGTCGCGCAAGCTGGTCGTTTTCACGGATTGAGGAGGGAGCTTGCGGCTCTACCGGGAAACCCCACTCCGGCTGGCGGGCATCAGGTCGCGCGCAGCGCGACCGTCACGGGCACTCGGGCCGCTCTGACGGCCGGAAGAAGCCCTGCGATCGCGCCTATAACCAACGCCCAGCCGAGACCCAACAGTGCGAGACCGGGGGTCACCGCCATGTGAAAGCTCGCTCCCAAGGGGCTCGCGAGCAGCCCGTTGAAGAGCAACCAGGCGACGAGTGCACCGATCAGAGCGCCGGGGATCGCCAGGAAAATAGACTCCAGCACGATGGAAGCCACGATCGGCGTGCTGTTGAATCCAACAGCCCGCAGGGTCGCCAGCTCGCGCCGACGGCTGTCCACGATCGCGTATAGGGAGTTGGCCGCGCCAATGGTGGCGGCAATGGCCATGATTGTCCCGATGAAGTAGCTGACGAAGCTCAGGATGCCGTTGAGCTGCTGCAGGTTCTGCTCGAAGATCTCGGCCTCGTGCTGAACCTTCAGGTGCAGCGTCGGGTCCGCCTTCAGCGCCTTCTGGACGTCAGCGAACGCGGCGGGAGACTCCAGCATCAGGTTTGCCTGGTTGTATGTATTGCGACCGATGGCTGACAGCAGCGTGTCGGCATCGCCGAACACAATACAGACGGTGCTGGGGAGGTCGAAGTTTCCAACGACTACCCAGTCGCCGCCGCGCAAGTGCCTCTTGGCGCCCACGTTGAAATCCTCGAACAGTCGCGTGCATTTCAAGCTGGCGATCAGCTCATGCAGTCCGGGGTTGTACATTCGCCCCGCCGTGATGCGCAACTCGGGCTGGTAGTCCCTGAGGCCGGGGCTCATCCCGATCACCGGGAAACCGCTCTGGCGCCCGTCGACCTTGCTGCGAGCCTGTATGAAAATGAACATCTGAAAGACCACGATCGGCTTGCCCTGGGCGTTGCGTCGGATGCCGGGGAGACCGGTGATCATGGGCGCGATGTCTTTACTGATGCTGCTCTGCTGCGGCGAGGGGGCGTCGATACTTGTCAGAATGGCGCGATTGGGACTCGCATTGCTCATGTTTTCCCGGCGCGCGCCGACACCAAGGGCGAGCATGGAGACCAGCACGCCGACGGCACAGGTCACGCCGATGACGATGGTGATCACCAGCCCGAGCCGCGCAGGAATCCCCGAGAGATTCATGCGCAGCAGGGCCCAGAACTGTCTTGCGAGGTTCATGGTTAGCCGCTATCGCCCTGCGAGCGCATCGACCACCGGAAGCCTGGCGGCCCGAGCGGCCGGCACCGCGGCGCTGACCAACGCCACGATAACCGCTCCAACCAGTCCGAATGCAATGACGATGGAGGGCATGGAGAGCCCGGGTATGAACTTTCCGGCGTAGGGGAACACCCCCATGGCCAGGCCGAGTCCGATGAACGCGGCGGCGATGCAGACAAGCAGCCCTTCACCGACGACCATCAGGAACACCGTGCGATCGCTGAATCCGAGGGTCTTCAGCACCGCGAGCTCCGGGGTTCGCTCGCGAATCGTTTGCATCATCATGGTGGTGATGGAGAACAGAAGCGCCACCAGCACCGCGCTGATGATGGCGCGGATCAGGAAGTCCAGGTCCCCGATCGAGCGCATCTGCTGTTGGGCGTTCTCCCTGAATGAGGCCGTCTTGGTCTCGTTGGAGGAGTTGGCGAACAGCCGGTCGATGCTCTCGGACATCTCCGCTGCCCGTTTCGGGTCCGAGATGATGGCGTAGAAGTTGCGCACGGTCCCCTTGTTCTGCGCCCGCGCCTCATCGAGGTAGGAGTAGTTGATCACGATCAATCCCGATTCCCCGGGCTCGTGATCGGTGAGGTAGCCGACGATCTGGAAGCTCCAGGTTCCCGAGCCGTCGGTCTTCAGCGTGTTCGAGGTGAAGGGAATCCGGTCGCCGATGTGCCAGCCGTACTTCTTGCCCGTGTCAGCGGTGATCAGCGCCCCGTCGCGGGTCTTCTCCAGCGCGTCCAGGTCCTTCGGGGTTATCTGGAACAGCGTCGGTATGGCGTCCACCCAGATGTGGCCGGGGGGTATGGCCAACGCAAACACCGGCTGGGTCGGCTTCTGATAGGTCCCGAGGAAGCCGTCCGCGAACGACACCTCCTTCATGCCGGGGAGCGACTTGAGGCGATCGAGGTACGACATCGGCAGAGGCGCCCCGCCGAAGTCGGCGGGCCCGACGAACAGGAAATCCGCACGCGACTCGGCGACGGATCGATCCATGCCCGACTTCAGGCCCTGCAGGACGCCGAACAGAGCGAAGGCCACGGCGACCTGCAGGAGAATCAGCGCCGTACGCCCGGGCTTGCGCCAGATCCCGGACCAGATGAGCGGGAGGTACTTCATGCGTAGGGCGCACTCTACTGAGATACGCCCCGGGAGCGAGAGGGGATTCGATCGAGCGGGCTAATTTCCCGACCAACCGTGTCCCTGGCCGCAGGCCTCCGGGGGTCAGCGCTGTCCCAGCAGAAGCCGCCGCGACACCGGCATGCCCCGCAAAGCGGTCTCGAGGACGGGCGGGCCCAGCACGCCTGCGGCCAGTCCCACCACGAAGCCGAGCTCGGTCGAGGTGACCTGCGCGAGCTTCAGGGCGGCTCGAGAGGCGGCGACGAAGAAGGGATGGAACAGGTAGATCGTGAAGGAGTAGGCCCCGAGCAGCCCAAGGACTCTCCAATGGGGAAAGCAGTAGATCAACGTGAGGGTGCCGCTGACCCCGATGAGCAGTCCGAGCACGGTTCCCCGCTCGGCGATGGGCTCATGCGCCGCGACTGCAATCCAGTGGAGCGTCATGGCACCCAGAAAGCACGCGGCGCTCGCCCAGATGACCGTCGGCCTGCCCAAAATCGCTCGAAACCGGTTCGCCCCGAGCCCGAGAAGGAAGAAGGGCGCCAGGTAAGCGGCGTGCACTGCACTGAACATGCCGTCGTCGGCATCCTCCTGGGGCACACACAGGTGCAGTGCCATGGAGAGGGCAAGAACGAGCGCGTACTGCCGCAGGCTCGAGAGCAGCTGCAACGACTCCAGGACTACGACAGCGGTGAATATGAGCAGGATCGCCTGCAGAAACCAGAAGTGGACGTAAGGGAAAAGGTAAATGCGCCAGATCTGGTCCAGAGGCATCTTTCCCGTCGTATCCGGAACCAGGAGTGTCAGGAGGAAGTACAGCGTGGACACGCAGATCAGCGGGAGCGCCAACCGCATCAGCTTCTTTGCGGCAAAGTCGCGCTCGGCCCCCTGAAACACGGGCCGATAGGCATAGACGAATCCGGAGAGGAACGTGAACAAGGGCATGCGCAGGTGCATGAACAGGTTCGCGAATTGCCGGTAGAGGGAGTCCTCATCGACACGCAGTCCCGAGGTGGCGTGCGAGCCGATGACGTGAAAGGCGACCAGCAGCACGCAGGCGAGGCCGCGCAGTGTCTGGACTCGAAGGGACTCCTTGGAGACCCGCGGACGGGTCGAGTCGACTTCGCGCCCGGGCTCAACGGGCATGCCACCGATGGCCGTGTCGCTCATGTTGGTGTTTCTGGAGGGACGGGCGGTCGCGGATGTCAGCAAGTGCCATACCCGCACGCGCGGGCAGGGTGCATGAATGCACCCCGCCCGGCCCTGGGGCGGCGGTTAGGTTATGCGAGTCAGAAATTCGCGGATCGTCGCAGCAATCTCCTGCGAATGCGTCTCGAGGGCGAAGTGGCCCGTGTCGAAGAACCGCACCAGGGCCTTCGGCAGGTCGCGCTTGAAGGCTTCCGCGCCCGCAGGCAGAAAGAACGGATCGTGCTTGCCCCACGCCGCCAGAAACGGCGGCTGATGCTTGCGGAAGTAGCTTTGAAACTCGGCATACAGCGCAATGTTGGTCTTGTAGTCGCCGAACAGGTCGAGCTGCACATCGGCGACACCCGGTCGGCTCAGATAGAAGTTGTCGAGCATGTAGCCATCGGGAGATACCGCAGTTGCATCCGGCACACCGTGGGTGTATTGCCAAATCGTGGCCTCGGGAGTCAGGAATTGACGCAGCGCCTGCCGGTTGGCCTCCGAGTTGTCTTCCCAGTAGGCCCGGATGGGGTTCCAGCCTTCACTCAACCCTTCCCGATATGCGTTGCCGTTCTGCGAAACGATCGCGGTGATCCGTTCAGGGTGCGCGAGCGCGAGTCGAAGGCCCGTGGGGGCGCCGTAGTCGAAGACGTAGAGCGCGTAGCGATCGAAACCGATCGCCTCGGTGAAGCGGTCGACGATCCGGGCCATGCGATCGAAGGTGAGTCCGCGGCCCGGGAATGTGGACAGGCCAAACCCCGGCAGGTCGGGTGCCACGAGGTGAAACCGGTCCGCGAGTTGCGGGATCAAGTCGCGAAACATATGACTCGACGTCGGAAAGCCGTGCAGCAAGAGCAACTTTGGGGCGCCGACGGGCCCGGCCTCGCGATAGAAAAGGGTCTGGTCGTCGATGCGAGTCTGTCGATAGCGCGGGGAAATCATGGGCGTGCTCATTGCCAACCTCCGGCCGGAGCCAGTAACCTCACGGGGTGCGATTGAGAGGTTACGGACTACATAGTAACCTGTCAATTACTATGTAAGAGGTTACGGATGCAACACGCTCCCGCTTTGTTCGTCGCCGACGCGACGGCCCTGGATTTCCTGAATTCGGTGGCGACCCCCGTCGATGTCCCTGTCGAATGGCTCGATGACGGAGAGGGACTGCTGAGCTGGCTGCAGCAGGCTCAGCTCGTGTCCGAGCCTGTGCTCGAGCGGGTGCGGTCGCAGTTTTCGCTCGCAGAGCTGAACCAGGCTGCCGACCGGGCGCGAGACCTGCGCGAGTGGTTTAGAGGCTTCGTGGAGAAGCACCGGGGACGCGCGCTGGCGCGGGACGCTCTGAAGAAACTGGATCCGCTCAATCGCCTGCTCGAGCGCGACGATTCCTACAGTCAGATCGCGACCGCTGCAGGCAAAGACGGCAACACTCTCGAGCTACGAGTCACACGCAGATGGCGTTCGCCCGAAGCGCTGCTCTATCCGATCGCCGAGACGCTGGCGCGCTTCGTGTGCGTTGAGGACTTCACTTACGTAAAGGCGTGCGAGGGCCCCACTTGCACGCTGCACTTCGCGGATCGCACCCGAAGTCGGGCGAGGCGCTGGTGTAGCATGGCGATCTGCGGGAACCGGGCCAAGCAGGCGGCTCATCGAAGCAGGGCCAAGGCACACCGTTGACGGGAATCGCTCACCGCTGCTTCTCCAGGTAGGCGATCACGTCCGCCCGATCCTGGGCGCTGGGCATCGCGAAGAACATCTTCGCTCCCGGCACCAGCGCCTGAGGATTCGTCAACCAGCGGTCCAGGGTGTCCCGGTTCCAGACGATATGCGAGCCCTTCAGCGCCGGGGAGTACGCATAACCCGGCACGGTGCCAGCCACTCTGCCGACGACACCTCGATGCCTGGGGCCGACGTCATCCTCGTCCAGGGAGTGGCACCCCATGCAGATCTGATACACCGTCTGGCCATGAGCGATATCGCCGGCAGGTCTGTCGACCACCGTGTTGGCATACACCGATGCCGTCGCAAGCACCAGCAACGCCGCCGAAAGCGCAACCGCCACTGCGACGTCGGCGTCTTCTGCAACTTGCGTCACGATTCGAAAACCTCCGGGCTACGCGAGCGCCGCGTCGTTGAGTACCAGCGAGCGGGGGTGAGCTCGAACCGAGACGCTCGTCATCCCGAGGCGATGCGCGAGCTCCTCGGCCGGCACCTTCAGCGGTCCGGGTCCCGGGCCCTCTCCCGGAGAGGGTTGCGGATAGGCTGTCGAGCGGGCCGTGTGAAAGGTGATGTTGCCTTCGACCTTCTGCACGATCTGGTGAATGTGTCCGTTCAACACGGTGACCGAACCGAAACGGCGCAACTCGCTCAGCAACTCATCGGAGTCACTGGTGCGCCACCCCCACGGCTCGTAGATGTTCCACAGCGGCATGTGGGCGAAGACCACCACTGGAGTGCTCGAGCCGCGGCTGCCGAGATCCTTCTTTGCCCACGCGATTTGCTCCGGCCCCAGATAACCTGCGCCGCCATCCTTGGCCTGCAGCACGTTGACGAGCGCCACGAAGTGCACGCCGCCGTGGTCGAAGCTGTAGTAGCCCTTGTTGCTCGAGGCCTTGCCGAAGCGGTTGAAGTACTCGCTCACCGTTGCGTCGGCCACATCGTGCTCGCCCGGCACTGTGTGCAGTTCGCCAGCGCGCAGCCGCGAGAGCATCTGTTGGGCCATATCGAACTCTTCGGGCTTCGACAGATGCGTGATATCCCCGGTGTGCAGCGTGAGCGCCGGCCGTTCCTGCATCCCATTGACGAGGTCGATGGTGGAGGAGAACGTGCCGTTCACATCGGGATTGGCGTCCTTGTGGAACCCGATGTGCGTGTCGCTGATCTGGATGAACAGCGGTTTGCCCAACGCGCCTTCACTGTCGCGACGGCTCGCGGCGGCGGCCAGGTCGATGGGCGTGAGAACGCCACCACTAAGGGCAAAAAGAGTGCCGGCGCCCCCGAAGGCCATGCATTGCAGGGCGCGGCGACGCGACAGGCGGGGTGAATCATCGCTCATGAGAGTCCTCCAGTGCGGTTACACACCGGAAGACTTCGCCCGGGAGCGGTTTATTCCCGCAGGGCCTTGAAGAACACGGTCGTCGGGCAGAGTCCGCCGCCCGGGAGGAGGGCGTAGTCGGGAATGACACCCAGGCGTTGCCACCCCTGCCGCGCATACAGCCGCTCGGCATCGTCACTGGCCGTGTCGAGAACGAGCAGCGTTCTGCCGCAGGCGAGCGCACACTCCTCGGCGGCGCCCAGCAAAGCAGCGCCCACTCCCTGGCGCCTCGCGGCCCGCCGCACGAGCATCTTGGCGAGGTCGCCGCGATGAGGCTGATTCTCCGGCTGGGCCCAGATGACCTGAACGGTCCCGACGATGACGCCCGATTCGTCTTCGGCCACCAGCACGGCTCGCTCTCCACGCGCCAGACTGGAAGCCATCTCTCGCCAGAATGCCTGCGCCCTCGCGCGCGTCAGGGGGAGCATGAAGCTGACGGATGCCCCGCCTTGCACGCAGTCGATGAGCACATCGCTCAACCCTTCGATCTCGCGATCACGCATGGTTTCGAGGCGTCGAACCCGATTCATTGGGGTAACGCCGAGGTGAGCACGACGATGTACCGTACAGGTTTGCGAGCCCGGTTGTGAAACGCGACCGGCTCATCCAGCTGCATGGCAAGGCAATCGTCTTCCGTGAGGCGGTGCACTACGCTCCCGATCGTGACTTCGAGGCTGCCGCGGCGAACCCAGATCTGTTGGTAAATGCTTGCATTGCGCGGGCCCGTCTCATAGGCCACTCGGGCCCCAGCAGGCATCGTGACGTCGACGATCTGGATGGGCGAGGGGAAGTTGGAGGGAGAAATGTTGCATCGCAGATAGCCAGACTGCGGATCTCGCCAGGACGTGCGATCGGAGGTGTGAGACACCGGACTCGCCGGCATAGTGGGATCGTCGAACAAGGCAGCGAGGGCGACGCCGAGTCCCGTTGCAATCTTCTCCAGTACGACGGCGGTAGCACTGCTTTCTCCGCGTTCGATCAACGAGAGCATGGAGCGGCTCACGTCGCACCGGGTCGCCAGTGCCTCCAGGCTCATGCCTCCGCTCGTTCTCAGCGCGCGCACACGGGCCGCGATGCGGGCGTTAATGCCATCCTTCATACTGGATAGCATATCCAGTATACTGGATAACAGCTAGCGACGTTCCGCCCTCAGAATGGCGGCTCCTCAGCGCGAAGCCCGTCGGCTACATCCGGCCCTCGTCAAACCCTCTCTCATAGGTATGATTCAAGGCGTAACGTCTCTATGGGAGGGCGCGTGGCAAAGGGGCAGGTGGCGGCGACTGTCGGCGTTGCAGAGCACGGTAACTCTGCGGTGCTCGTGACCCTGTCGCGCAGCGGTGACTTCATCGATCGCCGCCGTGTCGATCTCACGCACGGCCTCCCGACGCACCCTTACCATCATGAAGGGTCCTGGGCGCTGGGCCGTTACGCAGACTCTCCGTGGGCGCGGAAGATTTCTCTGAGTGAGGCTGTTGCGCTGGTCGAGCAGGTGCGCGAAGCGGCCGCGCTTGGCGCTAAAGAATGCCTGGATGCGCTTGCCGCAACGGTGGCGGTGCCGATCGGGGGCATCGGAATCCGCATCTGCCCACCTCTTCCGCCCACTACGGAAGAGCGGATCTCCAACACGCGAGCGGCGAACGTCGCAGACTCTGTGATGTATCGCGAAGCGTTGGGAGCTGCGGCCGCGGCTCGCGGCTGGTTCGTGTACGGGTACGATCGTGACCGTGTGTATCGGGAGGCGAGTGCTGCGCTCGGCCGCAAGGATATCGATGCTTTCCTGCAGTCCCTGGGTCGATCGCTCGGGCCGCCTTGGCAAGCCATCCACAAGCTTGCAGCGGCTGCGGCGCTGGCAGCCGGGAGGGCCATCGGCCCTGGATAAAGGAGGCCCGGATGGCGGCGGCGGAGGTCACTGACCCGACAGTACCGCGGTCAGCTTGATGGACACGAGAACATTCGGAAGCTCGACGCCGAGTTTTCCGACGGCCCGCGCCGGGGGATCTGCAGGGAAGAATTTCACATAGGCCTCATTGAAGCCTGCGAAGTCGCCCGGTCGGGCCAGCAGCACGTGCACATCGACGACGTTCGCGAGTGTTGCGCCGGCGGCGCGCAGAATATTTTCGCAATTCAGAAGCGCCTGGCGTGTCTGCTCCTGAATCGTCGAGCCCGCCATCTGGTTCGTCGCCGGATCGATGCCGGCGGTGCCCGACACGTAAATCGTCGAGCCGGCCTTGACCGCCTGACTGTATAGCCCGGAGCTGGGCGCCTGCGCCGTACGGATGATCTCTCTGTTCATGGGAAGATCCTGGAACGGTGATCCTCGAGGGCTCTATCATATCGTGGCCACCGGAGGCGGATGCGTTCCCGATCGATGACCCGTCTGAGTGTCAACCTGAACAAGATTGCCCTGCTGCGCAACTCGCGCCGCACAGGTGTGCCGGATGTACTGCGTTTTGCGACTCTGGCTCGCAGCGCCGGTGCAGACGGCATTACTCTGCACCCGCGCCCGGACGAGAGGCACATTCGCCGCGACGATGTGTTTGCGCTGGCCGGGCAGATGCGAGCCTGGCGTCCCCACTTCGAGCTGAATCTCGAAGGGTATCCGGATGAACGATTCGTGAGTCTGTGCAGCGATGTCAGGCCCGAGCAGTGCACGCTCGTGCCGGATGGGCCTGCGGCCTTCACGTCCGAGGAAGGTTGGAAACTGGACAACACCGACCGCTCGGTCGTGAGTCAGGCCGTGTCGGTGTTGAAGTCGATGGGCTGCAGAGTCATCGTGTTTGTCGATCCGGACGCGGGCGTCGTCGAGCGGGTTCCGGTCACGGGCGCGGACGGGATCGAGATCTACACGGGGCACTACGCCGCGGCGGCGCGAAAAGGCGATCCCGATACCCAACTGCGCGCTTGTGCAGCGGCCGCGCAGGCAGCAACGACGCGCGGCCTGGTCGTGAACATCGGACACGATCTCAGTCTAGCAAACATACCTCCGCTGGTCGGCGCGCTGCCCTCGCTGGCAGAAGCGTCCATCGGCCATGAGCTGACGGCCGATGCGCTGGAGAGGGGATTCGAGCGGGCCGTCATGGCGTACAAGAACGCACTGTCCCCCGCAATTGCCGGGTCCCCGGGGACCTGAACGCTCGCTTGACCGGTCTTTGGCGGTGGGAGACGGTTGCCGCTCGCGATCCCGAGGGGTAGTCGATAATGCCCGCG
>Ga0070681_10000452_pt1 | contig 33569 bp, 33 predicted proteins | sample KBSC83BmetaG_FD_65650 | JGI IMG/M metagenome (GOLD analysis project Ga0070681, IMG submission 65650) | Corn rhizosphere microbial communities from Kellogg Biological Station, Michigan, USA - KBS C8-3B metaG | ecosystem: Host-associated > Plants > Roots > Rhizosphere | place: USA: Michigan...
TCCACGATCGGGTGCTCGTCGGTGAGCTCCCAGATGATGAACACCGTGACTCCGATCACTGCAACGATCGCCAGCACCACGATCTGGGTCGAGTTGAACCAGTCGAGATCCTTCCCCTTGTCGAGCATCACCTGCATGGCACCGACCCACAGCACCAGAAGACCCAGGCCGACGCCATCGATGGGGACGCGCGCGGTGGGCGTTTCCCGCTTACGGAAGACGACCCACGTCAGCACACCCGCGAGGATGCCAACGGGAACGTTGATGTAGAAGATCCAGGGCCACGCGATGTTGTCCGTGATCCAACCGCCGAGCACGGGTCCCACGACCGGCGCCACCAACGTCGTGATGGACCACATTCCGAGTGCCGTACCCGATTTCTCCTTCGGGTAGCTCGACAGCAGGAGCGACTGCGACAGCGGGATCATGGGGCCGGCGACCGCGCCCTGGAACACGCGGAACACGATCAGCATGCTCAAGCTCGACGCCAGCGCGCACAGAAACGATGCGAGCACGAACAGGAACACCGAGGCGGTGAACAGCCGCACTTGCCCGAAGCGCTGCGAGAGCCATCCCGTCAGAGGCAACGAGATGGCATTCGCCACACCGAACGAGGTGATCACCCACGTGCCCTGGTCCGGCGACACTCCCAGATCGCCCGCAATCGACGGCAACGACACATTCGCGATCGACGTGTCCAGCACGTTCATGAACGTCGCGAGCGACAGAGCGACGGTGCCGATGGCGAGCGTCGATCCCTGCAGCGGCTTTTGCGTCTCTGCCATGACCTACCTTAGAACGTATGCGTATCGCCTACCGGAGTCCGCGGCAACCTTCCCAGCGAAGCGGCCGACAGGCTCCCTGGCTTCCCGCGCGAGGCGAGCCGCGCTGAACCTTCGTCCGGTACCGATCGCGGCGTCGCGTCCGCCGTCACCCGCGCTCTCTCGTTAGAGGCAATGATGTCGCGAACGCGAGTGTCGGCTACGTCAGCGTCCGTGTGAAAGACGTCGGTAGCGTACGACACCGGCGTCGCCGCCAGGCGAGGCAGCGTCGAGCCGGTTTTGTCGTGCGTGTCGACGTTCACCTTCATCGAAAGACCGATCTGCAGCGGGTGCTCCTGCAGCTCGTGCGCATCGAGGGCGATTCGTACGGGAACGCGTTGCACCACCTTGATCCAGTTGCCTGTCGCGTTCTGAGCCGGAAGCAATGAGAAGGCCGAGCCGGTTCCCGCTCCGAATCCCGCCACCGTGCCGTGATATTGCACGCGGCTTCCGTAGACATCGGCATTCAGCGTCACGGGCTGCCCGACATGGATGTCCGCGAGCTGCGGCTCCTTGAAATTGGCATCGACCCACACCTGATCCAGCGGAACAACGGCCATCAACGCCGCACCGGGGCTCACGCGCTGACCCAGCTGTACGCTTCGTTGCGCAATGAATCCCGAGACGGGCGCGGGAAGCTGGGTTCGTCCATAAGCGAGGTAGGCGCTGCGGACTGCGGCTGACGCATTGCGCACGTCGGGGTGATCCGCAACCGTCGTGCCATCCACGCGAGCGCGATTCGCGTTGAGCTGTTGCTCGGCGGACATCAGTGCCGCCCGCGAAGCCTTTAACGCATCCCGCGCATGCTGCAGCTCTTCGGCAGAAACCGCTCCGGACTTCCCAAGCCGCTCCCGCCGCTCGAGATCCTGTTGGGCCGTGGTGAGATCTGCCTGCCTCACCTGCACGGCGGCCTGTAGCTGCGCGGACGTAGCAAACAGGTTGCGCACTTCGCGCACGGTCTTCGCCAGCTGAGCCTCAGCCTGATCCAACGCCACCTTGGCGTCCTCCTGATCGAGCCGCACGAGCGTCTGGCCGGCTTTCACGAACTGCGTATTGTCGGCTCCGATGGCAACCACCGTCCCGGAAACCTGGGGCGTGATCTGCACGACGTTGCCGCTGACGTACGCATCGTCCGTCGATTGGTCGTAGCGCAGATTTTTCGCCCAGTAGGCCCCGTAGCCCGCGCCCACCAGCGCGAATGCGCCTGTAGCGATTCCCAAGAGGCGCAAGCGACGTGCCTTGAGCGAGGCGGGCGTGTTCACAACAGGAATTTTCTCTTCACTCATGACTCTCTCCTACCCCGCCGGGCAGGTCGCCCGGCGCCGTTGCCGAGGCTGACTATGCCTAGGCAAACATTCCTCGAAAAAAAACTATCGGCTCAGACGTTCTCCAGCATGCGGTGGAGGAAGCTCTCCAGCTGACGCGCCTCGCTTTGCGAGAAGCCGCGCAAGAAGCGGTTCAGCACGCGCATCGCGCACACCCGCATCTTCGGAAAGGCCTCCTTTCCCTCCTCCGTCAGTTCGATGTTCACCAGGCGCCGGTCATCCGCATCGCGACGACGACGAATCAGACCCTTGGTCTCCAAGCGATCGATCATCCGCGTCATGGCGCCCGCGTCGTACGAAATCCCCTTGCAGAGCTGCGACGCGGAGTCGGCCTCGCCCAAGGCGAGCGAAGCAATCACGACGAACTGCGCCGACGACACCTCGAACGCCGAGAGATCGCCGTCCGCCGCAAGCTCCGCGTCCAGCGCGGAGAACATGGCCGTCCGCACCCGGTTGAGCATGTGCCCGACGCTCTTGCGGGGCTCGTATGTCTTCGCGTCGTAGATGTCTGCGCTCAAGGCCCTTCTCTCCGGAATGGAATGGACGGTAATTTACTTGCCCAGGCTACTATTGTCAAGGCTATTATTGTCACGGCTTTCATTGCTCGGGCAGACCGGTTCGCCCGCCCCAGGCCGGGCGCCCCCTGCGGGTCGGCCGACTGGGCTATCCTGCCCGCCGGCCTCTCCAACCTTGGACTCAACCGTTTGGCTCTCGCGCCGCGTCTGAGCATCGACGAGGACCGCATCAGCGCGAGCACCCACCCGCTCGCCCAGGCCCTGTGGCTGTTCTCCTACGAGCGCAAGGTCGACATCGACTGTCCGCGGCGAACGGTCACGATCCAAACCACTCGCCTATGGTTCTGGCGCAAGACCCGGGTGGTCCCCTTCGATCGCATCGATCGAATCATCTACTGCGGTGCGGGAATGCCGACGCTCTCCGGCACTCAGACGGCGTTCTTCCTCATCAAACTGGGCCTGAAGGACGGCGGCGGCGACCTCGAGCTGTTCACGGTCCTCGAGCAACAGCCTCATCCGCACGACTGGCTCGACAAAATGGCGGGAGCGACTCCAAACGAGGCGCGCGTCGGCGACGAGGCTGCCGTCAAGCTCGTCGATCTGCTCCGCCGCTATATCGGCGTGCCGATAGCGCGAGATTGAGATGCACCGGTAAGCTACGTCCTCCTTCGCTGCGAGACGAGGTCAGCATGTCTGTGATGTCCCGGCGTCATCTGCTCAAGGGTGTGGCAGTAGGCGCAACGCTCCTCAGTGCGCGACCCAGATCTTCCATAGCCGCCGACGCACCGCTCATCAGCGAGAATGATCCGGCGGCGAAAGCCGTGAAATACGTAGATGACGCAAAAAAGGCGAAGGGCGTCGCGCCCGGCAACACGTGCGCGAATTGCGGTCTCTATCAGGGCAAAGAAGGCGCAAAGATCGGCCCGTGTCAGATCTTCCCCGGCAAGTCGGTAACCGCCGCCGGATGGTGCTCGTCCTGGGCGCCGCAGATCTAGACGATGACGACGCTGTACGGCATCAAGAACTGCGACACGATGAAGAAAGCGCGGTCATGGCTGGACCACCGCGGCGTGCCCTACGAGTTCCACGACTACAAGGTCGCCGGAATCGATCGCGCCCATCTCGAGCGATGGTGTCGGGAAGTCGGCTGGGAGCGGCTGCTGAATCGCGCCGGCACGACGTTCCGCAAGTTGCCCGATCAGCGCAAGTCGCCCCTCGATGAGCGTCGGGCCGTCAGCCTCATGCTGGAGCAGCCGAGCATGATCAAGCGCCCGGTCCTGGAATGGGGCCGGCAGCTGCTGGTCGGCTTTGTTCCACAGGAGTACGCAACCGCGAGCGCACACGCAGACCGCCAGAAATGAGTCTCCGCCGTGCGCGTTCCGTGGCATCCTGCGCCTTCGCCATTTCCATCCTCCTCCTGCTGGCTCTCACGGGTGCGTCGCTGCGCCCGGAGCCGGTCATTGCCAAGGGGTCCGTCGTAGTGAGTGATCGAATCATCGTTTCCGGGGCCTCGGGTCAGCTCGGCCGAGGGGTCGTGAGAGACCTGCTCGCGCGCGGCGTCCCCGCTAAGAAGCTCATCCTCGTGAGCCGTACGCCCGAGGCGCTGCAAGACTTTGCGAAGCTCGGCGCCAGCACACGCTTCGGAGATTTCAGCAAGCCGGAGTCGCTGCCGGCGGCATTTGCCGGTGGCACCAAGATGCTGCTCATCAGCATCGGCTTCGGCGGAGGTCCGCGACCGGAAGCTCACAAGCACGCTATCGACGCCGCCGTGGCAGCCGGCGTGAAGCAGATCGTTTACACCTCGTGGGTCGCGCTCAGCGCCGGGGATGCGTCCGGTATCGGCGCAGATCATCACGCCACTGAGGAGATGCTCAAGAAGAGCCGAGTGCACTGGACGCTTCTGCGCAACTCCATCTATCAGGATGTGCTGGTCGGGCAGGCGGCCAAGATGGTCGCGGACGGCCGTGCAGTCATCCCCACAAACGAGGTGAAGCTGGGCTATGTGACGCGCGAGGACTGCGCCGCAGCCGCGGCAGCCGTGCTGTCGACGCCAGGGCATGAAGACAAAGCGTATGACATCACAGGCTCTGAGCTCATCGGTCAGCGCGAGATCGCCGCTGCTGCATCGGCCGTCAGCGGGAAGAATATCGCTGTGACGAACGCAGACCCCAATGCGCCACCGGCAGTCCGCGCTTTCGCCGGCCCCGCCGCAACGCGAGTCAGCACCGCGGTTGCCGACCTGACAGGAAAGCCTCCAACCACGCTGCGGCAGTTCTTCGAAGCCCACAAGAACGCCCTGCTCGGCGCGGGTAGTTGAGATGAGCACCCCGAAGACGGCGCTGCCGCGACTGTGGGCAGCCCTGGCGACTTCGCTGGTCGCCTCTGTGACCCTGGCCGCCGATGACCCGCAGAAAGTGGCCGCCATGCTGAAGAAATTCAGCATCCAGGAAGCTCCGACCCCGGTTCGCGAGCGCAAAGACTGGCGTCCTCCGAAGAAAATGGTTGTCCTCGCCGGCGCCATTCCCCCAGGGGAGGAACGCGAGGAGCTGGCGGCGGCGCTTCCCGGAGTCAAAATCGTCTACGCCAGTGACGTCGCGACCGCGGCCAACGAGGCAAAGGACGCGGACATCGTGGCGGGATTGACGGTGCCGCCGGGCGTGTGCGACCTGAGCATCATCGACAATGCGAAGCAGTTGCGATGGATCCTCTCTCTGTCCGCAGGGGTAGAGCAGTGCATAGCAGTGCCTGCTGTGCGCGCCCGTAACCTGCTGATGACCAATCTTCGCGGCATCGACTCCTCAGTGATCGGCGAGCACGCTATCGCCCTAGCGCTCGCCATGGCACACGGCATCGATACGTTCGTACAGGCGCAGGAAAAAGGACGCTGGAGCAGACAAGACGCGATAGACACTCACCTGCAGACGCTGGCGGGCAAGACGCTGCTCGTCGTGGGCCTCGGCGGGATCGGGACGGAGGTCGCCAGTCGTGCGCACGCTCTCGGAATGAACGTGACCGCGACGCGCGCAAGCGGTCATGAAGGCCCCGACTACGTGAGCTACGTGGGAACACCCGACGAACTGTTGAAACTCGCGTCGACGGCCGATGTGGTCGTCAATACCGCTCCGTTGACCACGCAAACTCGCGGCGTCTACAACGCAAAATTTTTCTCGTCGATGAAACCGACGGCGTATTTTGTCAACGTCGCGCGTGGCGGGAGTGTCGTCACCGCCGACCTGGTCGCCGCTCTCAACAGCGGGAAGATTGCGGGTGCAGGACTCGACGTGGTCGATCCCGAGCCGCTACCGCCGGATCATCCGTTGTGGCACGCGAAGAACGTCATCATCACGCCGCACATCTCGAGCTTCTCCGACATCCCGAACGAGGCGCGGTGGATGCTCGTGAACGAGAATGCCCGCCGTTACGCGGCGGGCGACAAGATGTTGTCGGTCGTCGACTTGCAACGCGAGTACTGAGGGAGCGCGTCCGCTGGCATGAACACGCCGGCGCCCGTCCGGTGACGCCAGCCGACATTTCGCCCGCGACGCACGCAGGTGCTCCAGCGTTAGCGCGGGCTAGCTACTTCTTCAACCCAAACGCCAGCAGCACATTCCCGGGTACGCCGAGCAGGCCTCCGTAGCCGGAATTGACGAACAGCATCCCGTCGACGACGACAGGACCCGCGCCATCCATCGACCCTCCATGCGCCTTCACCCCATTCACGGTGTCGAACTCGCGGTTGGTATCGAACATCCACAGGATCGCCCCGTCCTTGGTGGAGTAAGCGCGCACGCCGCCATCCATGCTCGAGCTGAGCACGGCACCGGGGATGACGGTCGCCGGACTGCCTTGGCCGGCGATGCAACCGATCGTCTCGCCGCACAGTTTCGGCTGTGGCGGCACCTGCCAGACGGGTTTGCCCGTCGAGATCGATATTGCGCGGATGCCGCCCGGATGCGGCGTCAACAGATCGGCGACACCGAAGAAGGCGCGGTCGCCCTCGATCGCCGTGCCCCATTCTCCACCCAGGCCGCTGCCCTGCCCGAAGGGGTAGTGCCACACGACCGCACCCTTGTTGTCGGGATCGAGCGCCCAGGCGATGGCCGCCTTTTGCGGCACGACCAGCAGGTCGCGGCCGTTGACGTGCGCGATGGCGGGAGGAGCGGAGAAGTCGTAATCGGGGCCGAGCTTCTTCGGGCACGCCGTGTCGGAGGCGTTGGTGGGATCGCACCCCATGGCCCACTGGTCTCCCGGCGCCACCTGTTGCGCCCATTTCACCGCGCCGGTGTTCAGATCCATCGCCACGATGGCATCGGTCATCGGCTGGGGCGGATCTGCGTAACCGTTGCCCGTCCCGACGTAAACCAGATGCCGCTTGGCATCCACCGTCGGCGCGGACCAGATCCCGCCGCCGGCGGGACCGAACGCCTCCACACCTTCCTTGGTCTTACCGCGCGGCTTGCTCTCGTCGACCGTGTAGGTCTTCCAGATCACCGCGCCGGTGTTGGCATCGAGCGCCGACACGTTGCCGCGGAAGGAGCAACACGGATATTTGTTGTGTGTGCCGTTGCCCTCCTCGCCGATGCCCTGCACCGGGACGAAGACACGCCCGTCGAAATAGGTGAGTGAGCCGGTGATGCCGGCCATCTTGTGATCGTCGACCTTGCGAGTCCACACCTGCTGCCCGGTGCTCGCATCCACCGCGTAGGCGTTGGCCTTGCGGTCCCCGAAGTAGACGGCGAAGCCGCTGACTCCCTCTGCGCTCTTGTATCGACCCACCATCGGTGAGCTCGACACGCCGGCCTGCGCCTTGAACGCCCAGTACTGGCAGCCTGTCTTCGGATCGAGTGCCCGCACATCGCCGGTGTCGCTTGCGATGAACAGCCGGCCTCCCGCAACGCTCGGCTGCGTACGAGCCGAGGTCACGTTGACATAGGCGAAGGCCCACTTCAGCTCCAGTCTGGACAGATCGGCGCTCGTCAGTCCGCCCTGCGACTTCGGCTGGTAACGGGTATTCGCCGGACCGTTACCCCAGCCGTTCCAGGCCGGCCCGCTCGCGGGGTCGCGCATGGGCGCGTGGTCCGTGCACATGGAGATCTTCTCTGCGGAGGCGGCCTTGGCCGCATCGAAAGACTTCCCGCTGACGTATTCGGACACCGCGCGCCGCTCAGCAACGCTCAGTGCAGCGCCCTGTGGCTGCATCTTTCCGTTGGTCAACGCGTTCAGGATCGCGCCAGGGGGGAAGTTTCGCAGCATCTCGCGCGGCGGCGCCTTGCTTTCCATGGGCCTGCCCGGGTTGGCCACAGAAGTCTGCACGATGCTCAGATGGCACGCTGCGCAGGCACGCTGGAAGATGGCCGCACCGCTAGTACCCGCGTTACCCCCCGCGGTCGGCTGCGCCTGTACGGGAATCGAAGAGGCCAGGAGCCCCAGAAAGACAACGATCGAAGCTGAGCACGCGGTGAACATCGACCCCCCTCATGTGAACCAACGGCGCAGCCCCGGAGTATAAGGGCACAAAGCGGTCCGCCAGCAGCCCCTCTAGCGGGGTCCGGGGAGCGGACACGACCGGCGGCTTTCGAGGTGCACATGGCGAACGTGACAGGCGACGTCAACTACATCGGGGATATGTCGGAGCGTCCGCGCTTCTATGCCAATGACCATTCCCGGGACGTCCTGAATCTGGATCCGCGCACCATTCGCATCGAGAACGTCCGCGACCCCGGCCGCACGCCGTCCCTGGATAAAGAGGGATTCACTCTCGTCCCGCATCGCAGCGCCGTCACCGACTTCCGCGATCAGCAGGAAATCGTGCGCGCGCACTACCCGGAGATCGAGCAATTGCTGTTGGAGCTCACAGGCGCGGACCGCGTGATCGTCACCGCTCCGGGCGTGCTGCGATTCAGCGAGGCTTCACCCGATTCGGGACGATTCAACAACTCACGTCCTGCGCGCTTCATTCATATCGACGTGAGTGATGCCACCGCTGAGGTCTTCTCCGAGCGCTCGCGTCCAAAGGACACTGCGCGCCGCGTGCGGCGCGCGATTCACTTCAACGTCTGGAGAGTTTTGTCACCCCCGCCACAAGACGTGCCGCTGGCGGTGTGCGACGCACGCACCCTGTCGCCCGCAGATCTCGTCCCGGCCGATGCGGTGTTCGATGTCACGGATCGCCCGGAGTGGTCGTTCGAAGGCTTGCTGGTGCGGCACAATCCAGCGCACCGCTGGTGTTATTTTCCGAACATGACCCGGGATGAGGCCCTGGTATTCAAGACCAACGATTCAGAAGCGGGCCAGCCGCATCACGTGCCGCATACGGCGTTCAACGATCCGACGTGTCCGCCGGGAGCCGCTCCGCGCGCCAGCATCGAGATGCGCGCGATCGCGTACTGGTTCGAGCCGTAGACCTCAGGAGACCCTGAAGCGCGGCAAGTCCGACCCCGCGTCGAAGGGGCCGCGGGCGAAGGGACTGCGATCGAAGCGACGCACGCCTCCTTGCTCGAAGCTGGTATACGGATGCGCTGGCCCATCGGGAGCTTCCGTCTCTACGGCCCTTGAATTGGGCTCATCCGCCCCTACAAAGCGGATCTCCACGCTCGCTCGTGAAGCGGTCTGTTTGGCCACGCTGGCCGCGATCTCGCCGGCGGCGAGACCCTCGGCCAGGTCGGTGAAGTTGCTGATCTGTTGAGTGCTCATGGCGGTTCCTTTCAGCTCCTGAAGTGAGGACCGCCGGCCTCGATTTCAAGCCCCTTGAAATCGTCTGCCCCGCCATTATCCAGCGTGTCATTGCCCCGCGGTGCGTAGCCGTCCAGATAAAGGAGGACATGACATGTTTGGTACGTTGAGAGGTTTCGAGGTATCGCTGTTCGACGAATTCCGACGTCTGCAGCGCGAGGCCGAGGATGTATTCGCCGCCGACGTGCGCGGCCCGTTCCCGGCCGTCGAGGTTGTCAGCAACCCGCAGCAGGTGGACGTCTATCTGACGGCCCCCGGCATCGACGCAAAGGATCTGAACGTCTCGATTCAGCAGAACGTTCTCAGCGTGAGCGGACGACGCTCGGCTCACACGGAAGAGAAGGGATCGCTGCATCGTCAGGAGCGCTACACCGGAGAATTCCGTCGAGTTCTGACACTGCCTGAGGATGTCGATCCGGCACGTGTCAACGCCAGTTACGTCGACGGTGTCGTACGGGTCACCGTGGAGCGCCGCGAGGCCGCAAAGCCCCGCCAGATCCAGATTCACTAAGCATTGGAAGTATTGAGGAGAATTCAGATGTCCACCCCGAGTGCGGAAGTTGCCGGCCAGACCGCCGGTGTTCAGGCGCGGAATGTACCGGCGACCGAGACGGTCCTGCGTCCCGCGGTCGACATTTTTGAGGACGCCGACGGCATCACCCTGTATGCCGACATCCCCGGAGTCTCGAAGGAGCGATTGAACGTACACGTCGACGGCAAGACTTTGCTGCTGGAGGGTACCGTGCAGTTTGCGGAAGGGCCGCAGGCGGACTTGGCCGGCGCAGTCACTCGCTATCGCCGTAGCTTCACGCTCAGCCGCGAGCTCGAGGCGGATCGGATCGACGCGAAGGTGAAGAACGGCGTGCTCACGCTGCGAATCCCCAAGCGTGCCGAGAGCCGCCCGCGCAAGATCGAGATCCAGTAAGGTCGCAGAGCCGGCGCAGAGCCGGCTCTCTCATGCAAGAATAGGCTCCCCCCCAACGGGAGGAGCCCTTGCAACCGATCATCAGTGTCTCGAAGCTGACGAAAATCTATGCGACCGGATTCCACGCGCTGAAGAGCGTGGACCTGGAGATCCGGCGCGGAGAGATCTTTGCGCTGCTCGGCCCCAACGGGGCCGGCAAGACCACACTGATCAGCATCGTCTGCGGTATCGTCAACCCCACTTCCGGCGTGGTCCTCGCAGACGGCCACGACATCATTCGAGAGTTCCGTGCCGCGCGCTCGAAGATCGGGCTCGTGCCGCAGGAGCTGACCACCGACATGTTCGAGACGGTCTGGGATACCGTCACCTTCAGCCGCGGCCTGTTCGGCAAGGCCCGCAATCCCGCCTATCTGGAGAAGGTCCTGAAGGACCTGTCCCTGTGGGAAAAGAAGGACTCGAAGATCATGACGCTCTCCGGCGGCATGAAGCGGCGCGTCATGATCGCCAAGGCACTCTCGCACGAGCCCCAGATCCTGTTCCTCGACGAGCCCACCGCGGGCGTCGACGTGGAGCTGCGGCGCTCCATGTGGGAGATGGTGCGCCTGCTGCGTGCCAGCGGCGTCACCATCATCCTCACGACCCACTACATCGACGAGGCGGAGGAGATGGCGGACCGCGTCGGTGTCATCAGCAAAGGCGAGATCATCCTGGTAGAGGACAAAGCCGCCCTGATGCAGAAGATGGGCAAGAAGCGCCTCACCCTGCACCTGCAAAGCCCTCTGTCACAGATTCCGGCAGAGCTCGCCGACGCCTCCCTGGAGCTGTCCGCCGACGGTCATGAGCTCATCTACAGTTTCGATAGCGCCGCCAACCGCACCGGCATCACCGCGTTGCTGCGCCGCCTGGGTGAACGCGGGATCGACTTCAAGGACCTGCAGACCTCCGAGAGCTCGCTCGAGGAGATTTTCGTGAGCCTGGTGAGGTCCAAGCCATGAACGTACACGCGATTCGGGCGATCTACGGGTTCGAGCTGGCGCGAACCTGGCGCACCTTGATGCAGAGCATTGCCTCGCCGGTGCTCTCGACGTCCCTTTATTTCATCGTCTTCGGAGCCGCCATCGGCTCGCGGATGACGGCGATCGATGGGGTGAGCTACGGCGCTTTTATCGTCCCCGGGCTGATGATGCTGTCGATCCTCACCGAGAGTATTTCCAACTCCTCGTTCGGCATCTACATGCCGCGCTTCGCGGGCACGATCTACGAAGTTCTCTCAGCTCCCATCTCGGCCCTCGAGATCGTCATCGGCTACGTAGGAGCTGCGGCTACGAAGTCGGTGATCCTGGGTGCGGTCATCCTCGCAACGGCGCGGCTCTTCGTGAGCTTCTCGATCCTGCATCCGCTGTGGATGGTCGGCTTCCTGATCCTGACCTCGGTCACGTTCAGCTTCTTCGGCTTCATCATCGGCGTGTGGGCTGACGGCTGGGAGAAGCTGCAGATCGTACCGATGCTCATCGTCACGCCGCTCACGTTCCTCGGAGGCAGCTTCTACTCCATCTCCATGCTGCCGCCGCTGTGGCAGAAGATCGCACTGGTGAATCCGGTTGTGTATCTGGTGAGCGGATTCCGCTGGAGCTTCTACGGCACCTCCGACGTCAACGTCGGGGTGAGCTTCGGCATGACGCTGCTGTTCCTGGCGCTCTGCATGATCGCGGTCGCGTGGATCTTCCGGACCGGATACAAGCTCAAGAATTAGTCGGGCGGTTCCCGCCGACTGAGTCGGTTGAACAGGAAGAGGAAGAAAAAACCCAGGGCGAAGGACACTACCGCGAACCCCAGCAGCTGCAGCGCGCCGTTCCCGTAGCTCGACGCCATCAACAACCCGCACAGGCCCGTGCCGGCGCCGATCACCAGGCAGATCGATGCTCCGATCATCAGCAGCACCATCCCCAGAACTCTCATCGGCCGCGCTCCCCCACGTCAGTCGAACGGGTTGTCCTTCTTCAGTGGGTCGCGGCGCTTGGCGAGTCGCACCATGGCCCTCAGAGAGACGACGGCCAGTAGCAGAGCGACCACGGCGAGCGAGATCAGGATCAAGAAAGCCGTGTTGTCGCCGCGGGATCCGTCGATGCCGTGTTGCAGGATCATCCCGCAGAATCCCAGGCCTGCGGCCAGGAACAACAGCAACAGACTCACCAGCAGCAGCGCGATGACGCCAAACGCCTTCATCGACTCACCTCCGGTGCATGCAGCCGCGCGTGAGTGGCTGCAGCAATCTGCGAGCGCAGCGCCTCGAGCTTGTGTACGTTGTCGTCACGATAGAACAGGTTGAACGACTCGAACGGAATCAGGCGTCCATCGGGCTGCGCAATGTGGATGCATGACTTTTTCAACGCGCGGATGTCGAGACTCAACGCATCCATGAATTGCACGATCAGGACACGGAAGACGTTGCTGTAGTTGAGGCCCGCAGGCACCTCGACCTGGGGCAGACAGCACAACAGGTCCGACAGGCAGGTCGCCTGGCCCTGGGGGGATTGATTGGTCGAGAACAGCGCGAAGATGCGCTCCTTCAGCTGCGGGTCGTGCTCGAAGGTGATCGTGTTGCGCGCCCCCTCGACGAGCACCTTCGGATCGATGAAGCGAGTGAGCGGCAGCACCTGCCCACCGACCTTCAACGCATACCCCATCGCCAGCGTATCGGGATTGCAAGGCACGGGCACGATGTCCGATGAAGCGAAGACGCGGCTCTGCTCTGCAATGCGTCTACGCAGCTCACTGACCGTGAGTCGATGCTCGCCGGCGTCGTACTGCTCGACGCGTCCTGCGTCCTGAATCGGCTGCAGCGTCACCCCGCGCACGCAGGGTTGACTCAGGCCGAACTCGATCAGCTCGCCGATCTCCCCGTCGTTGACTCCCTTCTTGACTGTCATGACCAGGGTCGTCGAAATGCCGAACTCGTTCAGGTGCGCAAGCGCGCGCGTATGGATGTCGCGCAAATCCGCGCCCCGCAGCTCGTGCAACGGCTCCGCCCGAAGCGAATCGAACTGCAGGTACACCTCGAATCCGGGCGAGTACGTCGCCAGCCGCCGGGCGAACTCCCGCTCGCGCGCGATGCGGATGCCGTTGGTATTGATCATCAGGTGACGGATCGGCCGCGCACGCGCCGCGTCGAGGATGGCAAACAGGTCCGGGTGCAGCGTCGGCTCCCCACCCGAGATCTGAACGACATCCGGAGCACCCTCGTTGGCCACAACCGCATCGAGCATCCGCTCCACGTCTGCGAACGGCTTGTGCATGAGGCGATGCGGTCCGGAACCGGCAAAGCAGACCGGACAGCGCAGATTGCAGTTGTCGGTGATCTCCACGAGGGTCAGACACGAGTGCTGCATGTGATCCGGACACAGGCCGCAGTCGTAAGGGCACCCGAACTGCATGCGTGTATTGAAGCGCTCGGGCATCTCCGGCGGCTTGACGAACACCTCGCGGCAGGAGCGGTAGTACTCGGCATCGTCGGCGATCAGCACGCGTTGGGTGCCGTGCGCGGGACACCACTTCTCCAGAAACACATTCTCGCCTTTGATGAGCACCTTGGCTTCGACGACACACAGGCACTGCGAGCACACGCTGCTGGTCGTATCGTAGAAAAGATAGGGGCGGACCTTGCGGCTCATGGGAACCTCGACCGCTGCAGCGCGGCGCGCCGGACGAACGGCATATACAGAATCAGCGCGCCCAGACACAGCACCTGGATGCCGCTCAGGCCACCGGGGTAGACGAAGGGCATGGGCTTGAGGGAGTCGATCGCCAGACGCCACACCAGATAGCCGGCCAGCATCGCTTTGAACTGCAGTCCGGGGACTTCGCGCAGCCGCACGCGAGCACGAAGCAGCAGCGCAAGCAGCCCCACTGCGAACAGTTGGTCATAGATCTGCGTAGGGTGGCGCGGGATGCCATCGCCGAAATCCACACCCCACGGAAGCGACGTCGGATTTCCGTAGGTCACGTCGTTGAGGCCGGCGAGAAAACAGCCGACGCGGCCGATGATGATCCCGACGAGAATCGGGACCACGAAGGCATCGCCTGTCGAGCTGCGCACGCCGGTGCACCACTTTGCGATCTCGACTCCGAGCAATCCCCCCAGCAGGCCCCCGACGATGGACTGGCCCCCGACGATGAGCGCGGGATGGGAGAGCAGAGTCCGCAAGGCCTGCGGGTCGTATAGGAAGAAGGCCGCCTTGCTGCCGACCGCCGCCCCCATTGCCGCCCCTGCGAGGATGATCAGCCGCTGGTATCCATCGACAGTGCGTGGCAGCAAGGCGCTGGATCTGCGGTAGATCTGCACGCCCACAGCGATGGCTAGCCATTCCGCGATGGTGTGCGCCACCAGTGCCGGGCCCGTCGCGAGCAACGGTATGTGCACTGACCCCCTTCCCTCCCTCGTCGATGCAACTTGGCGTCGCAGCTTGCCACGGCGCCGGGCGAATTTGTGAGGAAGTTCTCATTCGGATCAAGGCGCGATGGCGTGGCTCTCAACCGCTGCGGCCGGCAGTCGACACGGGAGGATCGCCTGTGGTTTAACGTTGCCTGATCCTCTCTCCTGGCTATCGACGTGCGCGCACCGAAATCGGCAGACAAGCCGCCGGGCAAACAGCCGGCCAAATCGGCGTCCAAGGCGCGAGCGGGCGTCGCGCCGGCAATGGCTCCGGCCGCCCCGGCGGCGCGAGCTGAGCCCCCTTCTGCTTTCACTTTCATCGCGCGCCAGCCGATTTACGACTCGGCGATGGCCGTAACCGCCTTCGAGCTTCTTTACAAGCCCGGCAGCGCGGTCGTCGACCCGCGCCAGGCGGCCCTGCAGGCCCTCTCCAGCGCAGCACTCGAGATCGGGCTGGACAAGCTGGCCGGCGGCCTGCCGGTGCACATCAACTTCCCGGCCGAACTGCTCGTCGATGTTCCGCAGCTGCCCTTCCCGCCCGAGCGCGTCGTCGTCGACGTTCGCGAAGAGTCCCTCGCGGAGCCGAAGGCAGTCGTGGGGTTACAAGGCTTGCGCGCACGCGGGCACGCGACCTCGCTGGATGGCTACTCGCGGCCGGCGGGAGATGCCGCGCTGCTCACGGGTTTCAACTCGGTCAAACTGCATATCTCGAAGCGGGAGCCCGATGAGCTGACTCGTCTGGTCAAGGAGCTCAGCTCGCGGGGCATGAAGCTCGTCGCCGCCGGTGTCGAGACCGTCGAGCAGTTCGAACGCTGTATCTCGCTCGGCTTCGAAGGGTTCCAGGGCGACTTTCTGCAACACCCGCAGACCTTCCGCGCCAAGCGGGTCCCCTCCAACAAGCTGAGCACCCTGCGCCTGGTCGCTTCGCTGCAGAATGAGAACTTCGCGATCGGCGAGGTCGAGCGGTTGCTGAGTCAGGACATCTCGATGTCCTACCATGTTCTGCGCTGCATCAATTCCAGCTTCTACAACCTGCCGCGCAAAGTCGATTCGATCCGGCAGGCGATCATCATCCTGGGCGTCGAGCAACTGCGCCAGCTGTGCACGCTGTTGTGTCTGCAGGGGCTGGACGACCGGCCTCCGAGTCTGTTCGTGCATGCACTCACGCGTGCGCGCCTGTGCGAGCAGCTCGGCAAGATGGGTGGCGTCAAAGACGCGGGCCCGTTCTTCATGACCGGTTTGTTCTCGTTGCTCAATGCACTCGTCGGCATCCCGACGGAGAAGATCGTCGAAGAGCTGCCTCTGGCTCCCGCGATCAGCCGCGCTCTGGTCTCTGGTGAAGGAGATATGGGTTCGGCACTTCAGTGCACGCGTGCTTACGAACGGGCTGCGTGGACCCACGTCATCTACCGCGATGTGGCTCCTCACCTGATTCGCGCGGCCTACGTCGATGCGGTATTCTGGGCAGAACAAGCGCGAACGTTGATAGCGGCGTAATTCCCCATGCCCGAGCTCGTGATCGATCAGCGCCGCCGCGATCATCCGGCTAACGTTAATCATTGCGGGGCGAGGTGATGGAGCTGATAGAACGGCGGCGGCGCGACCTGGGTGACGGCCTGGAGGTCGGGCGGGTTCTCCCCTTCGCAAGGCGCCGAATGGTCGGCCCCTTCATTTTCTTCGATCACCTCGGTCCCATCGATTTTCAACAGGGCATCCCTCGTAGTGTGGATGTACGACCTCATCCACACATCGGGCTCGCGACTGTCACCTATCTGTTCGCCGGTGAGGTCATGCACCGCGACAGCGTCGGCTCCCAGGAAGCGATCCGGCCAGGTGAAGTGAACTGGATGGTCGCGGGCCGAGGGGTCACCCACTCGGAACGATTCGAGTACGCGCGAGCTCATGGGGGCCCGATCCACGGCATTCAGTCGTGGGTTGCGCTGCCGCGCGAGTCCGAGGAGACCGAGCCGACTTTCGCTCACTTCGCACGCGAGGACCTGCCCTTGCTCGATGAGGGCGGTGCATCGGCGAGACTGCTGGCGGGCAGGGCCTTCGGAATCGCTTCGCCCGTCGCAACCTACTCACCTTTGTTCTATCTGCACTGGACGCTGCCTGCCGGCGCAGGCATCAAGCTACCCTCTACAGTGTCGGAGCGTGCGGTCTATCTGGTTGCCGGCCAGGTTGAGACGGCAGGAAGCACGCTCAACCCCGGACAGATGCTCGTCTACTCACGCACTGAGGACGCCGTACTGCGCGCGACGACTCCGTCGGTCCTCATGGCCCTTGGGGGCGAGCCCATCGGCGAGCGCTACATCGACTGGAACTTCGTGTCTTCCTCGAAAGAACGTATCGAGCAGGCCAAGCACGACTGGCGCGCCGGCAAAATGAAGCTTCCCGACTTCGACAGCCAGGAATTCATCCCGCTTCCGCCGGAGCCGCCGCCGGCGCCCGCCGCGCCTCTGTAGGCTCGTCCGGGTGCACCCGGAAAGAAGCTACGTACAGCGCCGGCAGAAACACCAGGGTCAGCACCGTCGCGACGGCCAACCCACCCATGATCGCGTACGCCATGGGACCCCAGAACACGGTGGGTGCGATCGGAACCATCCCGAAAATCGCCGCCGCCGCGGTCAGAAGAATGGGCCGCAGGCGCATCGAGGCCGCCTCGACGACGGCGTTCCAGCGCGAGCGACCTTGGGCGATCTCGGTCTCGATCTGGTGAACGAGGATCACCGAGTTACGTACGATCATGCCGACAAGGGCGATGATCCCGAGCAACGCGACGAAGCCCAGCGGCTTTTGCGCCACCAGCAGGGCAAACACCACACCGATGAGACCGAAGGGAGCCACGCTCAGCACCAGGAGCAGACGGCTGACGCTCTGCAGCTGAATCATCAGAATGACCAGCATGAGCAACCCCGCCACCGGCAGCACGGCGGCCACAGAGGCCAGCGACTTTGCGCTCTCCTCGTCACCGCCGCCCACGACGATCTGATAGCCCTGAGGAAGCTTTGCGTTCAAGGCGTCGATCTTGTCCTTCAACGCGGCGATCACTGTGGCTGGCAGCACGCCCGATGTCAGATCCGATTGCACGGTGATGGTGGCAAGTCGATCCCTGCGCCAGATCAACGGCCAATCCAGCCCGTACTCAACCGTCGCCACCTGCAGCAGCGGAATCGAGTTGCCGTTGGGCAACGGCACTTCCAGAGTCTTGAGGGTCGAGGGTGAGATGCGTTCCTGCGCGTCCGCTCGCGCGATTGTCTCGATCAGATAGATGTCGTCCCGGACCTGGGTGACCGTCACTCCCGACACCACGGCATTGAGGGCCTGCGCGAGCGTCTGGGAGCTGACACCGAGCAGTCGAGCTTCGTCCTGATTGACTCGAATGCGCAGCGTCCTCATCGGTTCGATCCAGTCGAAATTGATCGACTGCGTACGCGCGTCGGTGGCGACGGTGTCGGCGACCTGATAAGCGATGTCGGCGGTCTTCTGGGGGTCGGGTCCGCTGACGCGATATTGCAGTGGCCACCCTACAGGAGGGCCGAGCTCCAGAGCGGAAATCCGCGCGATCACCTCGGGAAAGCGCTCGCTGAGCGCTTTCTGGAGCCTCGCACGGACCCGCTCTCGGGCCTGCAGGCTCTTGGTCACGACTACGGTTTGCGAGAAGAAATCGTTCGGCAGCTCCACGTTCAGAGGCAAGTAGAAACGAACGGCACCCTCTCCCACATACGTACTCCAGCGATCGATGTCAGGATCGCCTTTCAACAGCGCCTCCAGCCGGGCCGCCGTGCGATCGCTGCCGTAGATCGAAGCACTGCGCGGGAGAGTCAGATCGACGAGCAGCTCCGGACGGTCGGAGGAAGGAAAAAACTGCTGAGGGACGAGCTTCATGGCGAAAACGGAGAGCACCAGCAGACCCACCGCCCCTCCAATCGTGACCCAACGCGCCCGCATCGCACGTTCGAGCAGCGCTCGGTATCGACGCACGACCGCCCCAGGCTCGGCGTGCTCCGCGCGCCGCAAGCTTGGAGGGAGGATCGTCACGCCGATGAGCGGAGCGAACAGCACGGCAACCACCCACGAAACCAACAGAGCGATAGCGACGACAGCGAATATCGAGAACGTGTACTCGCCCGCCGCGCTCTTGGCGAAGCCGATCGGAACAAAGCCTGCAACGGTGACGAGCGTACCGGTGAGCATGGGGAAAGCGGTCGACGTGTAGGCAAACGTCGCCGCGTTGGTCCGGTCCAGTCCCTCTTCCAGCTTGGTGACCATCATCTCGACGGTGATCATCGCGTCATCGACGAGAAGTCCGAGCGCGATGATGAGCGCGCCGAGGGATACGCGCTGCAGATCGATGTCCGTAATCTCCATCACCACGAACACGGCCGCCAGTACGAGCGGGATGGAACAGGCAACGACGGCACCCGCTCTCAGTCCGAGGCTGATGAAACTCACGCCGAGGACGATGGCAACGGCTTCCAGCAGGGCTTCCATGAAGTCATCGACGGCCGCCTCCACCACGCGCGGCTGCTCGGCCACCAGATGCGGCTCGATACCGACTGGCAGATTGCCCGTAATCGTGTGCATGGCCGCTTCAACGTTACGACCCAGAGCGAGTACGTCACCGCCGCTGCGCATGGAGATGGCCAATCCGATAGCCCGCTGTCCGTCGAATCTGAACAAGGGTTGCGGCGGGTCGGCGTACGTACGTTTGACGGTCGCGATGTCGCTCAGGCGGAAGATCCGGCCGTCCACCACGAAGTTGACGCGGCGAATGTCCTCTTCGGAGCGAAAGGCTCCTGTCACCTGGACGAGAATTTTCTCGTCCGCTCCCTGCACGACCCCCGCCGGCGTAACCGCATTTTGCGCGCGCAGCGCATTGATCAACGCCTGCCGATCCAGCTTCAGGCCGGCGAGCTGTCGCGCTGAGAACTCGATATAGATTTTCTCGTCCTGGGCGCCGAAGACGTCGATCTTCGAGACGTCCTTGACGCGCAGCAGTTTTGAACGCGCGCCCTCCACGTAGTCGCGCAGCTGCCGCTGCGTAAATCCGTCGGCCGTGAACGCATAGACGATCCCGAACGTGTCGCCGAACTCGTCGTTGAATGCCGGGCCGACCACACCCGAGGGGAACGTGCCGCGGATGTCGTCGATCTTCTTTCGCACCTGGTACCAGATCTGCGGCACCTCGGGACTGCGGACCGAGCCCAGCAGGTTGACGAAGACAGTGGTGCGCCCGGCAGTCGTGAAGCTGCGAATGAAGTCGAGTCCCGGGGTCTCCTGCAGCTTCTTCTCGATGCGATCGGTGACCTGGTTGAGCGTCTCATCGACTGTCGCACCGGGCCACCCCGCCTGCACGACCATGGTCTTGATGGTGAAGTCCGGATCTTCGTTGCGCCCAAGCCGCTTGTATGACAGCAAGCCCATCGCAACGATGACGACCATCAGGAACCAGACGAGCGCGCGATGCCGGAGCGCCCATTCGGACAGGTTCATGGCGCCGCTCACGCGCCCGGTTGTGCAGGTGCCGCAGACAGCTTCACCTGTTGCCCGGGGCGTAACGCGTGAGTACCTGCGATCACGACGATGTCGCCATTCTTGACGCCGCTGGAGATGACGGCAGCCGAAGACTCGTAGCGCACGACCCCAACAACGCGAGCCGAGACTTTCCCCGTAGTCGGATCGACGACCCACACAGCCGGCTTGCCTTCCATCTGGACGAGAGCGGTCCCCGGAATACTCGCGACCGGCTCGGGACTCGACACAACACTGCCCACGACCGTCGCGCCGAGGCGCATCGTGTCCGGCGGACTATCGAGTCCGACCTTGACCACATACGTGCCCGTAGTTGGATCTGCCTGCGGGGAGATTTCACGCACATGCCCGGTCGTCGAGATACGCGGATCGTCAACCAGCGCGACACTCACGGTCGGAGGCTTATCCGTTTTCCGCATCAGCGCAGCAGGGACGTTGAACACCGCGTCCTTGCCACCCTTCTGCGCCACCTGAACGATCATCTGCCCCGCTTGCACGACTTCGCCCGGCTCCGCGCCCTTCGCCGTTACCGAGCCTGCCACGTTGGATTGGAGATCCGTGTAGCCGACATTGTCCTTCGCAGTCTGTACAGACGCGTTGGCGGCCGATACTCGTGACTGCGCCGCAGCCAGCTGCTGTTGCGCATCGTCGTATTGAGCGCGAGAGACGACGCCCGTAGACACGAGCGACCGGTATCGGGCCTCGTTGTTGCGCGCCTGTACGAGCGTCGCCTCAGCGGCGGCGAGATCCGCCCGCGCGGAACTCAGCGAGTTCTTGGCGTCCTGGGATTCGATACGCGCGACGAGTTGCCCCGGAGAAACGGTGTCCCCAACGGACACGCGGCGCTCCACGAGCCGCCCGCCGATGCGAAACGCCAGATTCGTCTGGTTCTGTGCCTCGATCTGGCCACTCAACGAGACCGGCTCTCCGGTCGCACCAAAGCGGATCACCGTCGTCAGGACGGGGCGAATCAGTGGAGCCGGAGGCGCCTCGCGCGAGCAGCCGGAGCCGACCAGGGAAGCGAGCGCAACGCACAGCGATAAAACGATTCGCATGGGAGCTCCCCAGGAAGGCGACCGAGGAGCCGGGAGTATATGTCACCGACGGCGGCGGGATAAATTCCCGAGCGACGCGGACATCGCTCACGCCTGAGCGGGAGAGCTTCCCGACACGCGCGGGAGAAGTGCCCGACCCCGCCGACCCCCAGTCCCGCTGCGTTCAGCGCGGGTTTATAACACTCGCGAGCCCACTTTCGCGGCCGTGTCGGGAGGGAAACATGAATCACTACTTTCCAACATCTCAGGCGGTGTCACGACGGAGCGTTGCCCTCGGCGGCATCGCGGGTCTGCACGTGTTGGTCGTCTATATGTTTGCGAGCGGACTGGCGGTCAAGATGATCCCCGCCGCGGTGCAGTCCATCGACGCGACGGTGATGGTCGCGCCGCGAGAAAATCCAACAGCGCCGCCACCGCCGCAGCCGACGATGAGACGGGTCCCCTTAGACGAGCAGCCCGTTCCGCCGCTGATCGTGGAGCAGGGCCCGATCCGCGACGGGTTCACAGTCAACCTGGAGCGGCCGGTGCCGGTCCAGCCGCAGCACGTGGAACCACCCGCGCCGCCACCCGTGCGCGTGTTGGGACAGAACCGCTTTCCCAACAGCGAGGACTACTACCCGGCCGGCGAGCGCCGTTTGGGAATAGAGGGCTACGCGACCGTGCGAGCCTGCGTGGATGAGAACGGAAGGCTGGTCGAGGGCAGCCCCAGCGTGGAGCGCTCTTCCGGCAACGCGCGACTGGATGCAGGCGCTCTGAATGTGGCTCGCGCGGGTCGGTATGCCAGATCCGTGCAGGGAACGACACCCGTCCCGAACTGCTTCCGTTTCAACGTCGACTTCCAGATGAGGTAGGCGGGCGCGACAAGGGCGGGGATCGGCTTTGAGCCGAGCGCGGACCCCGTTGCCGACAAGGCAGGTCCGTGTGCGGGCGTAGCGACGTTTAGGCGCGCGCCCGCTCCCGCCCGGCGGGGCGCCGCGTCGAGCGCGGCCCGCGTACACGCTGGCGAGCGCGACACGCACACGACGCCCGCGGATGCTGGGCACCGCCCCATCCGCCACGCGGCCGTCGCCCGACGCCCTGCCTCCTCATCCTCCTACCCTTCTTTTGGGCAGACCTCCGCCGCAGCGGTTTAGCCTAGACTCCGCGGACTATGGGTGAGGCTTTCGACTACGTGATCATCGGAGCTGGAACGGCGGGCTGCGTGCTGGCGAGCCGCCTGTCCGAGGACAGCAAGAACACCGTCTGCCTCATCGAAGCCGGGGGTCCCGCGACGCATCCGTTCATCCGCATTCCCGCTTGCGTGGGCGCTGCCATCGCCACGCCTTCGTTGAACTGGCGCTTCCTCACTACGCCGCAGCCGCAGCTGAAGGGCCGGCGCATCCCCATCCCGCGGGGCCACGTGGTCGGTGGATCGGGATCGCTCAACGGAATGGTGTACCACCGGGGTCATCCGACCGATTTCGACGACTGGGCTCGAGCCGGCAACACCGGCTGGAGCCATCGGGACGTGCTGCCGTACTTTCTGCGCTCGGAAAACAACTCCTCGTACGGCGGCTCTCCCTGGCATCGCTCGGACGGCCCCATCAGCGTCACTTACATCGAGAACCCGAACCCGCTGAACCGAGCTTTTCTCAGCGGCATGGCCTCCCTCGGGCAATTCCGCGCGTGCGATGACTTCAACGGACCGGACCCGGAGGGGTACGGATTCCGGCAGGGGACGATCCACAACGGCAGGCGTCATTCCACCGCCGCGGCATACCTCGAGCCCGCCAGCCGTCGGCCGAACTTGCGCATTCTCACCCATGCGCTCGTGACCAAGGTCATCGTCACCGAAGGGCGTGCGAGCGCGGTCGACTTCGAGCTCGAGGGCAGCTCGCGCCGCGTCGAAGCGCGGAAGGAGATAGTCGTTTCCGCTGGATCCATCCAATCGCCCCAGATACTGATGCTCTCCGGGGTGGGCGACGGCGAAGAGCTGCGCAAGCAGGGGATCGCGGTCACGCAACACTTGCCGGGCGTTGGCGGAAACCTCCACGATCACCTTGCCGTGGGCGTGCTCATGGAGACCGGCAACACGGAGAGCTACGGCATCTCGTTGCGCACACTGCCCCGAGGGGCGTGGAACCTGCTGCAGTACGCGATCTATCGCGGCGGCCCACTCGCCAGTAACGTCTTCGAGTCCAACGCATTCATACGCAGCCGTGAGGGCCTCTCGCGACCCGATCTGCAGATCGTGTTTCAGCCCGCGCGACGCAACAAGGGCACCTTCCCGTTTCCGCTCGGACACGGGTTTGCCGTCAATACCGTCAATCTCTATCCGAAGAGTCGCGGGCGCATCCGCCTGGCGAGCGCGGATCCGCACGACTACCCCTCGATCGATCCCAACCTGCTCGGGGAGGAAGAAGATCTGGCTCCGCTGATTCGCGGCCTGGTGCTATCACGGCGACTACTCGCCACCGAGGCATTTGCCCGCTATCGCGCCGTAGAGGCCGCACCTGGACCGCAAGCTCGAGACGAAGCGCAGCTGGAAGAATACGTGCGCAGCACCGCTTCGACAGTGCACCACCCGGTCGGCACGTGCAGGATGGGAACGGACGCGGATTCGGTCGTAGACTCGCAACTGCGCGTGCACGGAATCGAGGGCCTGCGAGTGGTCGATGCTTCTGCGTTTCCGAGCGTCATCGGCGGCAACACCAACGCAACCGTCGTCGTGATGGCAGAGAAGGCCGCGGACATGATGTTGGGAATACCCGCACCCGCGCCAATGAATTGACAAGTGGGCCGACAAGAGAGGGGAATGCCGTATGGCCGTACAGCACATCAGACACTGGAAGATCGGCGACGTCGAAGTCGCGCGAATCGTCGAGGTCTACGGATTCGAGGACAACATCTCGATGCTGCTTCCGGGCGGCACGCCCGAGCTGGTGCAGCGCTACAAATGGCTGCAACCCAGGTTCGCCACGCCCGATGGCCGGATGATCCTCTCCTTCCAGGCATTCGTGCTGCGCTCCCAGGGCAAGAACGTCATGATCGACACTTGCATCGGGGCCGATCGCAAACGTGAGTTCGAGGTGTTCTGCAACCTCAAGACGACGTTTCTGGAGGATCTGCGGGTGGCGGGCTTCCCGCCGGAGTCGATCAATGGGGTGCTGTGCACGCACCTGCACTTCGATCACGTCGGTTGGAATACGCATCTGGTCGATGGCAAGTGGGTCCCGACCTTCCCGCGGGCACGCTACTACTTCGGCCAGCAGGAGTGGGACCACTGGCAGCATCTCAAGCGCACGGGGGGCTACCACAACATGGACCACCTCGAGGATTCCATCGATCCCATCGTGGCTGCCGGCCTCGCCGAGTTCATCGGGCCGGACTTCCGCATCACGGACGAGGTCTCGCTGATCCCGACACCCGGTCACACTCCGGGACACGTCAGCGTACTCATCCGCTCGCGCGGTAAAGAGGCTGTGATCACCGGCGACATGATGCATCACCCCATTCAACTCGCCCTTCCCGGCACTCCGGGCAACTTCGACATGGACCGGGAGCAAGGGGTCCGCACGCGCAAGGAGTTCATCGGCCGCTTCTCCGACAAGGACGTGCTGGTGATCGGAAGCCACTTTGCGGAACCCACGGCAGGACACATCGTCCGCGACGGAGAAGCATGGAAGCTCGTCACCGAGTGAGAAGAGACCCATGGCGATCAAACACGACCTGTCCGACCGCAACGTTCTGATCAGCGGCGCCGGCCGCGGGCTCGGCAGCTCCGTAGCCGAGAAGCTCGCCGCTTGCGGTGCAACGGTGGCCGTCGTCGACATCGACGGCGCCAACTGCGCCGCCGTCGCCGAAGGAATCCGAAAAAAAGGCGGCAAGGCATTTCCCCACGCGGTCGACGTCTCCAACCGCGATGCCTTCATGGCAGCAGGCGCGCAATTCGCCCGCGAAGGCGGCGGTCGAATCGATGCCGTGATCAATAACGCGATGCTGTTGCGTTACGAGCCCATCGAAAAAGTCACGGATGAAGTGCTGGACAAGATGTTGGGAGTAGGCATCAAAGGCGCGATCTGGGGAGTCCAGATCCTGCTCGCGCACATGCAGCCCGAGCGCGGCGGCGCCATCGTCAACATGGCTTCGCCGGTGGCCGTGAAAGGCTACCCCAACACCGCGGCCTACAGTCTCGTCAAGGGCGCGCTGGTCACTCTGACCAAGACGCTGTCGGCCGAGCTGGGACCCCGAGGAGTTCGGGTCAACGCCGTCGCACCCGGCTCGGTGCCGACGCCTGGTGCGGTGGGCCTCAACGACAAGGCGGAGTATGAACGCCGTGCGCGAACCATCCCGATGCGCCGTCTGGGCAGCGAAGAGGACAACGCGGAGGCGATCGCCTTCCTGCTCAGTCGCGAGGCCTCCTTCATCAACGGCGCCATTCTCAATGTGGACGGCGGCATTGCCGCCGCCGGGTGAGCACGATGAGCCCTATCGCAGTCTATGACGATGACGTGTTCGATCACGAGTCGGTGCGCAACGCTCGGGCCGTCGATGACCGGCTACGCGAACTTGCGCCGGCCGTGAAGTTGTCACGCGAGAACATCACGATGCTCGGGCGATACGAGCACGTCTCGGAAGGATTGCGAGACTGGCGCACTTTCTCTTCGACCTCCCGACCGTGGCACGATCCCAAGTCCGTGCGCCCAGAGTTGCTTCTGGTGGATGACCCGCCGAAGCACACGGGCGTACGTGCCGTGATCGCATCCGCCTTATCCCCCCGCGCATTGGCGAAGATGGCGGAGGCCTTCAAGGCCGACGCAAACGCCTTGATCGAGGACTTGAGAAAGCGCAGCGGCGAGCCGATCGATGCGGTCGCCGACATCACTCAAACCTTTGTCTACAAGGTGCTTCCGGATGCGCTCGGTCTTCCTGTGGAAGGACGGGAGCACCTCTACGCCTTCGGACACATGGTCTGGGCCACCATGGGGCCGATGAACGCTCTGTTCCAGGAGGCGATGGTGAACACGGGCCCGGTCATCGAGTGGGCCGAGAGCTGCTGCCAGCGCGAAAACCTCGCGCCCGACGGACTGGGCATGGAGATGTTCAAGGCCGCCGATCGCGGCGAGATCACTGCGGACGAGGCCAAGCTGCTCGTGGGAATTCTGCTCTCCGCGGCCGCCGACACCACCGTCATGACGATGGCCACGGCCATCCAGGCTTTCTGCGAGTTTCCCGATCAATACGCCTTGCTTCGCTCAGACCCCTCGCTCGTTCGCAGCGCGTTTGAAGAAAGTCTGCGATGGGATTCGCCGTCCCGCATGGCGGGACGCATCGCCATGCGCGACATCGAGATCGAAGGCATCGTTATCCCGAAGGGGGAGCGGTGCGGCCTCATGTTTGCCGCCGCCAACCGCGATCCGCGCAAATGGAAGGACCCCGATCGCTTCGACATCCGTCGCGATCATCGCGCACACCTCGGGTGGGGATACGGCGTCCACGCCTGTGTGGGCCGAGTGTTGGCTCTCCTGGAAGCAGACGCGTTGCTCGGAGCCGTGGCCAAGAACATCGAACGCTTCGAGGCCTGTGGCAAACCGCAGCCCTGGATGACGACCATCGGTCACGGGCCCGCAAAACTTCCCGTGAAGGCCTTCTATGCGTGAGGTTGCCGGTAAAGTCGCGTTGGTGACGGGAGGCGCAAGCGGTATCGGACTGGGTATCGCTCGTACGCTTGCACGCGCAGGAGTGAAGGTCGCCATTGCGGACATACGTCCTGGTGCATTGCGAGCGGCCGCGGCCGGGTTTGCGAAAGAACAGCTGACGGTTCTCACCGTCGAGCTGGACGTTTCCAACCGCACCGCCTGGTCGAATGCTGCGGACCGCGTCGAGCAACAGTTGGGGCCGGTTGAAATTCTGTGCAGCAATGCAGGCGTCAACTTCGTCGGAGCGACGCAGGAAGCGACTTACGAGGACTGGGATTTCGCGCTGCAGATCAACTTAGGCGGCGCCATCAACGCCGTTAGAACCATGGTGCCGCGAATGATCGCGAATGGCCGCGGAGGCCACGTTGTCATCACTTCTTCCGTGAGCGGTTTGTTTACCGGCGGTGGCGCCGGCGTGTACGTCACGACGAAATACGCACTCGTCGGTTTGGCCGAATCTCTACGCGGAGATCTCAAGTCGAAAGGGATCGGTGTCTCGGTTCTGTGTCCGGGACCCGTTCAATCCGAGCTGTTCGAGAGCACAGTGGCCGTGCGTCCACGAACACTCGCACCGACAGGTTCGGTGTCGATCGTGCCGCCGGGTGTCGCGCGAGAGGCGACCCCAATCTTTACGACAGCGCCGACGGGCGATGAAATCGGCCGGCATGTGCTGAATGGCATTCAGCGCAACGATCTCTACATCCTGACGCATCCCGAGATTCGCCCAGTGCTCGAAGCTCGCGCCCGAGCCCTCCTGGCTGCACTACCGAATGAGTCGGTAGACCCTGAGCGAATAGCCGCGTCGGAGCCCCTGCTCGATACCTCGCTCTACGTTTGACCCTGGACGCCGCTGTCAGCCCGTCGGGGGCTGGCGCGTTCTATGGAGTAGGTCAACGCCATCGAGGAGCGACCATGAAGGGCTTCACTAAGATCTTGATTGGCTTGGGTTTTGCGGGCTCCGCGGCCCTGCTGTCGGGCTGCGTCGTCGCCCCAGTCGCCCCGGGCCGCGCTTATGTCCGGGTGGCCCCGCCCGCGGTCGTGGTCCACCCTTATTACGGCGGGTACTACTACGGCCGTCGGTGGTAATCGATGCACGCCGGCCGCAAGCCCATCGTGCGCTTGCGGCCGGCGATGAGCGGATAGTTAGAAGCGACGCGGACCGCGGTTGCCACCGCCGCCGCCGCCGGTACGCTCCTGGGCCTCATTCACCTTCAGCGGACGGCCGCCGAAATCGGCGCCGTTCAGCGCCTGCATAGCGCGCGAAGCATCGGAATTCGACATCTCCACGAAGCCGAAGCCACGCGGCCGGCCGGTGTCGCGGTCGGTGATCAGAGAGACTTTCTCCACGGTGCCATGCGGCGCGAACAGGGCGCGCACGGAATCCTCGGTAGCCGTAAACGGAAGGTTGCCAACGTATAGTTTGGTCACTGCTGCAAAACTCACAGAAAAAGAAAAGGAAATAGACCACGGCAGGAAGACCTGCCTCCTGGTTCGCCAAACTTTACGAGGGTGTAGACATTGACCGGACGGCCAAGGAAGACAAGCCGAAAGAGAACGAGCCGGGTACAAGCGTACCGCAATCCGGGTGAGGGTGCGGGACTTTTAGATTAGATTGCGCACCCCACATGCTGAATTTCACCGACGTCACCGTTCGCCGAGGCCCTCGCGTGCTGTTCTCCGGCGCGACCTTTGGCCTGTTCAGAGGCGAGAAGGTGGGCATTACGGGCGAGAACGGCAGCGGGAAGTCCAGTCTGCTCGCCCTCGTTCGCGGGGAGCTGCAGCCCGACGCCGGCACGTTCGAGATGCCTGCGAGCTTGGCCGTCGCCTACGTGTCGCAGGAGCTCCTGGCTACCGAGCGGCCCGCGATCGAGTTCGTGCTCGACGGCGATGCCGAGCTCAGAGCCATCGAGCGCTCGATTGCTGCGGCGGAACAGCGAAACGAGGGATCACGCCTAGGTGAGTTATACGCGCACTACGCGGCGGCCGGCGGGTACGACGCGCGCAGCCGCGCAGGCCGCCTGATGCACGGGCTCGGCTTCACCAACGCCGATGAAACACGCCCCGTAAGTGCGTTCTCCGGAGGCTGGCGCGTGCGTCTGAACGTAGCGCAAGCGCTGATGTGCCGCTCCGACCTGCTGTTGCTCGATGAGCCCACGAACCACCTGGATCTCGACGCCATCCTGTGGCTGGAGGGTTGGCTGTGCGAGTACCCGGGCACGCTCCTGCTCATCGCCCACGATCGCGAATTTCTCGACCGAATCGTCAATCGCGTCGTGAACCTGGAGCACGGGAAAGCCCGTGCCTATCGGGGTAACTACTCCGCGTTCGAAGAGCAGCGCGCCGCGGAGCTCGCGGAGCAGACAGCGCTCTTTACCCGCCAACAGCGCGAAATCAAACACATGGAGTCCTTCGTCGAGCGCTTCCGCGCGCAGGCCACCAAGGCTCGTCAAGCTCAAAGCCGCCTCAAGGCCCTCGAGCGCATGCAGCGGATAGCGCCGGCGCACGTCGACTCCCCTTTCGAGTTTTCCTTCGCGGCTCCCGCAAAGTTACCGCGCCCGTTGCTGGTGCTGAGAGACCAGTCCGTCGGGTACGCCGGGCGTACCGTGCTCGAGCATGTGAGCCTGACATTGTCGCCCGGCGACCGCATCGCGCTGTTGGGACGAAACGGCGCGGGAAAATCGACGCTGATGAAGCTGTTGGCGGGCGAGCTCTCGGCATTCGGCGGTGTTGGTGACCCGGCCGTTGGTGACCCGGCCGGTGGCGGCTCGGCGGACGGCGGCTCGGCGGACGGCGGCTCGGCGGGCGGCGGCACGGCGGGCGGCGGCACGGCGGCTGGCGGGCCCAATGGTGGCTCCGGCGAACGCGCGGAAGCCCGCGACCTGCGAATCGGTTATTTCGCGCAGCACCAGCTCGAACAGCTGGCCCCGAACGACTCTCCGCTCCAGAACCTGCGGCGCGTCGGCGCCGAAGCGGCCGCGCGCGCAACAGAGCAGGAGCTGCGCGACTTTCTCGCAGGGTTCGGATTTCGCGGCGATCGGGTATTCGAGCCGGTCGCTCCTTTCTCGGGAGGCGAGAAGGCGAGGCTGGTGTTGGCACTGGTGACGTATTTGAGACCCAACCTGCTGTTGCTGGATGAGCCGACCAACCATCTCGACCTCGAGATGCGCCAGGCGCTCTCGGTCGCCCTCCAGGACTATGAAGGCGCGGTGGTACTCGTGTCTCACGATCGGCACCTGCTGCGCACAGTCGCCGACGTGCTGCACATCGTGCACGGAGGGCGATTGTTGCCCTTCGATGGGGACCTCGAGGACTACGCCCAATGGCTGGCAGACGCTGACCCGGCGATCGCTGCCACGAGTGAAACGCCAAGCGAAACTCGGGCGAGCGCCGACGCCCGCAAGCAACGCAAGCGCGAAGACGCAGAGCGCCGCAACCGGCTCAGCCCACTGAAGGCCCAGGTCACGAAATGTGAGCAGGAGTTGGAGAGGCTCGCGCAAGAGACCGCCGACGTTCAGAGCCGCCTGGCAGCACCGGATCTCTATTCGAATGACGCACGAGACACGCTACGCCAGCTGCTGCAGAAGCAGGCGGATCTGGCACGGGCGACACAACAGACTGAAGCGGCGTGGCTCGAGGCTAGCGAGCAGCTCGAGGCGGCGATGCGGGTGGAGTAGCTCGCGCCTGCGCGCAGCTTCCGCACCTGTTCATGCGAGTCGCACCGCCCAGGCTTCGAACGCCTTCATGAACTTGACCGCGAGCTCACGCGTTGCGGGATTTGCCCACTGCCCCGAAGCGTCGAACAGCTTGTCAGCCCCGCCGATGTAGATTTCCGGTTGCTGCAGCACCGGCATGTCCAGAAATACGAGCGACTGACGAACGCAATGGTTGGCGCCAAATGCCCCGATCGCACCCGGTGAAGTACTGACGACGGCAGCGGGTTTGCCGGCCCACACGCTGCTCCCATAGGGACGCGAGCCGACGTCGATCGCGTTCTTCAGCGCCCCCGGGATCGTTCGGTTGTATTCGGGTGTGGCGAACAGAACCGCGCGCGCTCGTTTGACGCGAGTCCGAAACGTCTGCCAGGCCGCCGGCGGCGAGGAGGTCTCCAGATCCTGGTTGTACAGAGGCAGATCTCCGATCGGCACGATCTCAATCTGCAGCGATGGCGGAGCCAGCGCGATGAGCCCTTCTACAAAGCGCCGTGTAAAGGATTCCCGTCGCAAACTCCCGACAACGACCACGACATCGAGAGGTGAGGGCATAGCACGGGCTCCAGGTTCGTTTGTGTGAATGCTGTCAGGCTGCACCCAGGGGCGCAAGTGTCTGGCGGACTCGCGGCACGAGAAGAACTCCGCCGAGAAGGATGGGTGCGCAGACGCCGACAGCGATGAACCATGGTACAGCCGCATCCAGAGCAAAGCCTACTGCGGCGATGAGGCACGCGGCTGCTGCTACGGCGACGATTACTGTGAGTACGATCGTCCGGCTGAGCAACCTGCGCATGATGATGCCCGCTGAGACCGACGTAACCACGTCACCACACAGCTTGCCAAAAGCCGCGCCTACGATGCCATACCGCGGGATGAGTATTGCGTGAGCGACGACCGCGGCGCACACGCCGATGATGTCCGCGCGCAGGATCCTCGCCTGTTGGTGAGTAGCCACGGCCGCGAATCGCAGCGTGCCGGTAATCCCGACGAACACTGCGGAAGCGGCCAGAATGCGCAGTGGATCTGCGGAGCCGCTAAAGCCAGGTCCTGCGAACATCACGACGATGGGTCCCGCGCAACTGACGAGCGCGGCGAAGGTGAGCATGGAAAATATGAAGCTCACGCCGAGCGCAGCGTTCAGACGAGGCGCCACGGAATCGGCGCGTGTCCCGGCGTCACGCACGTAGAGTGGCAGCATCAGTCCACCGAACAGATAGGGGACGGCGAACAGCAGCTCATAGAGCTTCAGGGGCGCGTCGTAGAGACCGAGCTCCGCGGGCGCCCGCGTGAGCGCCAGGAAGAGAACATCCACGCGCAGCTGAACCGTCTGCAGAATGAGGGAGCCGGCAATGGGCAGTCCCGCAACGATGAAGCCGCGCCACACAGGCCAGTCGCAGCGCAACTTGAACTGGAGCAGTCCAGAGGCGAAGCGCCACGACACGATGGCCGTACAGCAGAATCCCGCTGCGGTGGCCGCGAGCATCGAGTTGGTGCCGCCGTGCAAGCTCGCAATAGTGACCACCAGCACGAGCGTCGCGATCGCCCCGGCAACCTCGGCGAGAGCTCCCCGCGGCTGCGCGAGCCTCAGCTGAAACACTGCACGCAGCAGCTCACTTACCTGCAACGCGATCCAGCCGACGCCCGCGATTATGACGCCGCTCACGCTGGCGCCCACGGCGCCATCCAGAACACACAAGACCATCGCCAGCACGACAATTGCGCATGTTGTCGCTGCGATACGCAGCGCCACGGCGTTGCCCAGAATCCGGTGCGGATCCGTGTCCGGCTGCGAGATGTCGCGCAACGTGATCGAATAGAGGCCGAAGTCGAGCATGACGCCAGCGAACAACAGCAAGGTCAAAACGGTACGGTATCTTCCAAGGCCTTCTGTACCGAGGGTTCGCGCCAGCACACCGTAGGTGACGATTCCGATCAGCAGCCCCGCCACTTTGGCGCCGATCGCGCTCCCAAAGTTGTGAAGGATTGCGAACCACAGCGAGCGCGGCGTCGTGTGAAGCGTGCGCATCAACATAACGCGCTACACGAACGAAACGTGTCCTGCCGGGCCAATGTGAAATAAATGTGAATGAGCATCGCCTTCCTCGTGATTGCAACAGCCGGCGCCTGGGGCCGGGGCTCGTGGGGACCTGCGGGGGCGCACTGAAGTGCGCAGGCAGGCACGCGTCACTTGCGCGTCGAGGAAGGCAATTCAGGTGGGAATAGTCGCGCCGATAGGCCGGTACAGCTCGCTCTTCAGCGCACGCAGGCCGAAACAGGCCCTGCCTTTACCCATACAATTGCTGAAGAAGCTCCAGACCATATGCCCTGCAGGAGCAAGCCGCGTGCCACCCACACCTAACATCTTGCCCTGCCTGGCGATGTTGGAAGGCCCGGAGGACGCCGGAGGACGAAAACGCTCGAATCTTCATGCGTGTGTTCCCCCTTGTGGCACGGATCCAACGTACAACCCGGTCATTCTTAGGTAACTATCTGATTTATATTGATATTTTATCCAGAGTGGGCCTCGGACTGCACTCCCATGGTGCCGGCTATGGATGGGATCCCGTGGTACCGATATCCCTTCGAACACCTGCGACGTAGCGTTTCCTGTAGTTGCTAGAGCATGGCGTCTGGCATACTTCGCGGCGATCGCCGACGTCCGTGTTTCGTTCCAGACGCGCAATCCCACGCGTGCTCATTGTTTTAAAAAATGAGTATGCGCACGCGTACTCGAGTTCCGGCCGAGCCGCCTGCGATCAGGTGACAGGATCTAAGGTTCGATGGGCTCGCGAGACGACCTCTCCCTGACCTGACCGGTGCTCCTGCCGTGTGGAGTGGCTA
>Ga0070681_10000455_pt1 | contig 33546 bp, 27 predicted proteins | sample KBSC83BmetaG_FD_65650 | JGI IMG/M metagenome (GOLD analysis project Ga0070681, IMG submission 65650) | Corn rhizosphere microbial communities from Kellogg Biological Station, Michigan, USA - KBS C8-3B metaG | ecosystem: Host-associated > Plants > Roots > Rhizosphere | place: USA: Michigan...
GGAGCGGATCAAGAACCGCTGGCGGTGGCACCTGTTGATCAAAGCGGAACATCCGCGAGATCTGACGCGGCTCGGTCGATACTTCCTCGAGCGGTTTCCCGTGCCGAAGGAGGCACAGCTCAGAGTGACGTTCGATCGCGATCCCGTGGCGCTGCTTTGACGTGACTCGCCGGCGCTTGGAGCAGCGCATCATCGCGGGCCCCGAGCGATTGGCCTCGCTCGAACCTTCTCGCGATCAGCAGCGTACCAGCCGCTGACGCGGCGCCGAGGAGCGTAAGCGGCACGGCAATGATCCCCGTGAGATGCCACACCGTCGGCACAACGTTCGGATTGAAGGTGCCCAGGCCGAGCACCACGAACGCGGCCGGCACGAGGCTCAGCAGGAAACCGCCGACAGCTCCCCATGCGGTGAATCGGCGGAGAGACAGCTCATGGAAGTTCCGATCATGTCCGACGACGCCGAGCACGACCGAAAAGAGCGCGCCGGCGACAAAGCCCACCATGCCCAGCGCGGGCAGTGGGGCGTCGAAAATCCTGAAAAAGGTGTCCCAGCCTGGGATGCCTGGAAACAGGAGGCTCGTCACTCCGATGAGTAGGCCGAAGAGGCCCCACCCGACCGCCCAGGTCAGGCCCATTCCGACCGCACCCCGTATCCGCCTCAGCCATTTTTGCACACGGCCTCCGCGCTTTGTAATGAAAAGTACTCTGTACATCTCGACCCGACAAGGGTGGAACGGTCGAAGCTCACCCGCGAGATTTCACAGCCGTGACGACCTTTCCCCCGCCTGATTTCTCCGATCCGCGTTTTGCCGCGTTCCCGGACGCGCGATTCGCGCCCGCGCCGGCCGACGGCGTGCTTCCCGACGGTTTCTTCTCCACGACCAACTTGCCGACCTTCGTCCGGATGAACGGACGCTGGATCCCGCCGCGCGAGCCGCGAATGGACGCCGGGATCTTCAAGGACAAAGACGGCGTGCTCTGGGTGCGCGAGGGCCGGCGGCTCAGGAAGGGCGACCTCGTCGCCGTCGGTGAGAAGGAAGACGGCTCGGACGGCATCTTCGTCCAGACGCAGCTGATTCCGCACGGCGCGGATCCCGATGCGTTCACGTTCATGTCGAGCGAGGTGTCGCGCGAAAAGCCGATCGACTACGCGCACATGGCGCGACTGCTGATCGAGGAGAAGGAGCGCGGCGGCTATCCGATCTGGGTCACGGGTCCCGCGCTCGTGCACTCACGCGCGCGCGCCGACATGAGCTGGTTCATCGCGAACGGCTACGTCGGCGCGCTGCTCGCTGGCAACGCCGTCGCGGTGCACGACATCGAAGCATCGATCTACGGCACGACGCTCGGCATGACGAACACCGGTGAGATCACGCAGGGCGGCCACGGCCTGCACATGCGCGCCATCAACATGGTGCGGAGCGCCGGTTCCATCGCAGCGGCGGTCGCGCAGGGGATCATCACCGACGGCATCATGTACGAGTGCGTGAAGAACAAGATTCCGTTCGTGCTCACCGGATCGATTCGCGACGACGGCCCGTTGCCCGACGTGATCACCGACGCGCTCGCGGCGCAGGACGCCATGCGCGCCCACGCGATCAAAGCGACGATGGCGATTCTCATCGCGACCGCCTTGCACGCGATCGCGACGGGCAACATGCTTCCCGCGTTCGTCGCGCAAGCCGATGGCACGATGCGCGAGCTCGCGACGATCTGTGTCGACTCGTCGGAGTTCGTCGTGAGCAAGCTGAAAGACCGCGGAACGCATCAGGCGTTCGGCGTCGTCACCAACGCTCAGGATTTCATGCACATCTTGCGGCTCTACGTCGAGCGCGAGCTCGAGGCCCGCGGTACGAGCGGCCCCGTCAAAGCCACATCGGGTGCCCGATGAACGGACTGACCGAGACTCGCGAGCGCTTTCTGCGCGCCATCGTCGCTGACGTTCCGGCGGATCGCGTCGCCGAAGTCCATTTCTTTCCGCCGATCAAACAGGGTGGAATCGAGAGCGGCGTCGCCGTCGTCGCGGCGTGGCCAGAGACGCTCGTCGCCGATTCGCCGGTCGCCGATCCGCCGAGCGATGTGTCAGTCGGCGACGTGTCGGACACGAACGTTTCGGCGCCGCGCGCGACGACCGAGCGTCATGTCGTCTATACAGCGCGCTATCGACATACTCTGAAGGGTCCAGACCGCGGAAAATGGGAAACGAACATCGTCGCGGAGGCTGATGCGCCACTGGTGACGGTCGACGCGGTGGTGCGCGGTGTGCAACGGCGATCGGGCGACGTCGACGATCCAACGAAGATGGAAGGGGACGAAGTGCGCGCGATCATGCAACCGTCGGCCTCGGAGCAGTCCACCAGCACTTTCTGAAGCCAGACCGCTCGGCGTGACCGTATGCGCCGGTGCATTTCGTTACTAGACTCAACATCACACCGGGAGTCCCGCTCATGCGGTCCAAAGCATTAGTACTCGTCGCATTGGGTTTGCCGGCTGTCCTCGGCGCACAAGCGATCGACACGCTGAGCCTCGCAGGTCGATCGAGCATCAATCTCGGCATCGGCCTCACGGGCCAGCGATCCGCCAGCGTTGGATTCGGCGGCGTCGGCGCTCATGTCACGGGCGAGCTCGGGTCGCTCGGATTCGCGCACTGGATCCGTCCGGAAGTCGCGATCACGATTGGTGCGGCGTCGCTGAGCGCGGAAGCAAACGTCGCGGGCGCTCGCGTCAGCACGAGCTCGGTCACGGCTGTGCTCTTCGGCGTGAGCTACTCGCCGCGCGCGCTCGCGGTGTCGTCGACGGTGCGGCCATACGTCGCCCTTGCCGCCGGCCCGTACTTCCATTCCGTCGACGAGGTCAAGTCCTTCGGCACCGTCAGCAGCACCGTCGAATCGGTGGCCGGCATTCGCTCGGCGATCGGGGCGAATTGGTTCGTCGCGCAGCATTTCTTCCTCTCGCTCGAAGGCGACTACAACGCCATGAGTCAGTTCAGAGAGAGGGATGGAATGCTGAACCCGAGCGGATTCGGCCTATCGTTTGGATTCGGATTCAACTGGGGAGGCCGCTGAAAGACGGCCCGCACGAATAACGATCTCTTGCGAGAACGAGCACTCCAGTAGTCAGGCGTCAGGATCAGGCGTCAGTCTGAACAAGGAAGGGTCGGCGCTTCGCGCCGACCCGTTTTGTTGTTGTCTGTCGCCTGACGACTGACCCTGACGCCTGACGACTAGAGTTTTTTTGAGTGTCCGATCGATCGCTATCCGGTCGGTCACGGTGCTCGCAGGAACACCACTCATCACTCAGCACGTAGCGCACGCATTGGATCGACGTGGGCCGGCCGCCATGTCGCGACCAGCGCGGCAGCCACCGCGACGCTGGACAAAACGACAGCCGCGATCGCGAGCGCGAGCCACTGCGTCGACTGGTCGGCTCGCATCGCGTCTGGCAGAATGCGCGCTGCAATCGGCCAAGCGCTTGCTGACACCACAATCGCTAGCCCGGCGTACACCAACACGCTACGTCCGAATAAGAGAACGACGCCCGTGGAGCTCGCGCCGAGCGCCAGTCGTACACCGATCTCTCGCTGCCGACGGCGCGCATTGTATGCCACCATGCCATACACGCCAGCGAGTGCAAGCCCTACTGCGAGCGCGGCGGCAGCGAGCAGGAGAGAGAAGATTGCTCTGAGCGAGCTTGTCGAATTCCGGAACAACTCGTCGATCGGGTGTGCCGACGTTGCCGGTCCACGCGTACCGTTCAACGCCACATCGATCGCGCGTGCAGATGACCGTCCCGGTGGCCGAACGCGAGCGAGAACCACGCGACTGCCCGCGCCTGTTTGCGACGCCGCCAGGTAGATGACGCGCTGGTCGTCGGGATTGCTCGGGTCGTAAAGAACATCTTCCGCGACGCCGACGATCGTCATAGGTCGCGCGCTATCTCCCTCCGCGAGTTCGCGTCCGACGGCGTCGCTTCCCGGAAAGAGTTGTGCGGCCGCACTTCGACTGAGCACGGCGACGCGTGTTGCTCCCCTGCCATCGGTCAACGTGAATTCGCGGCCGCGCAGAATCGGCGCGCCCACAGCCGCGAAAAATCCAGCCGAGACGATGTTCATTTGTGCTGCGACTGCGGAATCGGTCGCCACTCCCGTTGCGCGTGCCCCGTGGACACGACGCACTCGCGCGCCCAGCAGTGCCCCGCCAGCAGGAACCTGAACGGCGCGGACCGCGGCGATCACCGCCGGAAGTTCGCGCACGCGCTCGAGGAGCAGATCCCGGCCGGCGGTATCTGGTATGATCGGCGTTGAAGGCGCCAAGCTCTCGATTTCGACCAGGGTTTCGGGTGACGCGACGCCGAGATTGAGCTCGAGTATACGTCTCGCAGCGGCGGCCGCCGACACGACGCCCGCAATCAACAGGACCGCGCACGCGAGTTGCCCAACGACGAATCCTCCCTGCACGCGCTGCACGACCTTCGACTCGCCAGCCGACGTTGTCTCGGCGCGGAGGACGCCAGCCGGGGCGACTCGCATGGCCTGGAGCCCCGGCACCAGCGTCGCCGCGATCACGGCCAACGACGTCAGGATGAACGAAAGGGCGAGCGTTGCTCCGTCGAGGTGAACGTCCAGCGTAAAAGCAAACGGCGTCGCCAGCGCGAGCATGAGACCTCGGCCGATGAGCGGCGCGATGAGAAACGCGAGTGTCGTTCCCGCGAGGAAGAGCAACACGAGCTCGGCGCCGACGTCCACCCAGAGTTGGGCGCGCGAACTGCCAAGCGCCGCGCGAACGGCGATCTCGGGGCCGCGCGCCAGCACTCGCGATAAGGTGAGACCGGCGAGATTCACGCAGGCGATCACGACCACCAACAACGCCACCGCAATCGCTCCGCCGAGGAGGCGTTGCATCACCGGGGATTGCTCCGGGTGCAGACCAGCGCGCAAAGGAGCAACCGCCAGTATCGTCTGATGCGGTACTCGATCAGGTACGGCGATGGCCTCCTGCCGCAGCACGTTCTGCCAGAGTACGCCGAGCTCCGCTCGCGCGGCACGCAGATCGAATCCGGGATGCAGCCGCCCGAGGATACGCGCGCCGTACTCTTTTGTGGGATCGGCGAGTGGCAGCCACACATCTGCTTGCACCAGCCCTTCGGGTCCGTGAAAACCCGGCTCGGCGACACCGACGACGACAAAGCCGGCGCGGCTGTCAACGTCGATTGGCTGACCCACGACGTCGGGCCGTGCAGCGAACGCCCTCCGCCACAGGCGCTCGCTGATGACCACAGGCGTCTTCACCTCGGCCGCGCTACTATCGCCGGCAGCCAGCAGACGACCGATCAACGGGCGCGTGCCGAGCAGAGTGAAAAACGCCGGCGACGTGAGCTCGACGAGCGTTCGCGACGCGGTCGCCCGAGTGGCTCCGATCGTCGCAAAGGTCGGCGCGTAGGACCCAAGCGCGATTGTCCGTGCGCCGGCCGCACGAAGCGTTCGCAGCTCGAACGCCTGGGCATAATCGAGTCGACCGTGCGCGTCGTGTACTGTAATCTGTATCAAGGGTCCTGCGTCTCGCACGCCCGGCTGCGGACGCCAGGTCACCGTGATGAGAAAACTCAGAAGTGTGACGCTTGCGCCAAGGCAAAGCGCGAGCGTGCCGACCATGGTCAGCGCGAAGGACGGGGCACCGATGAGTCGCCGCGTGGCTTGTTTCAGACTGAGGGCGACGGCCCAACCGCGGCCAGGCCGGACCTCGCTCGACGAAGTCGTCATGTGCCCCGCTTCGCCGAAGCAAAGTCGTCGCACGTCGCAACGCCGGCTGGTACGACCTGCTGTCCTGCGGTTGTGAGTGGTGCGCGGCCGTCAGGGACGCCGTCCCAGACCACACAACTCACGCCCCGGAGCGCCGGGGCGAACGCCTCGATCGCGAAGCCGTCCGGACGAGCCCAAACCATACGAAAGCGAATGAGACTGTCGGATAGCAGATGCAGGCTGTCGGCTGAGGGAAACGCCCCAGCATGTCTCGTCCGGTACGCACGCGCTCTCCGCAAGTCCCCGTCCAGAATCCACGCGAGCCTCGTCTGCAAGGCTGCCGGCCATGACCGCGGAGCGACCGTCTTGCTGCCGTCACATGTCGCGCCGCCGATTATGGCGCCGCGATGCTCGACACTCGTGAGCAAATACTGAGACTCGGTCGGCCAACCGGCGATGTAGACGCAATCGCCAGGAACGCTATCCTTCGACGCGCGGGCACCCCAGGCGTTCGCGGTCGCCCACTCGATGTGGACGCGCACGCTCGGATCCTTCCCGGCATGCTCGCATTCCTCTCGCACTTCTTCGAGATGGATCGGCTGATGGCGATGCAGGCACGTCGCCGCCCATCCGAGCGCGGCATCTCTTGCACGCGCTTTGGCACTGTCACTCAGGGATCCGAATCCGGCCGATGAGTCGGGTCCGCAACCGATAGCTGCCAACAGGCAACCTATCGCGAGCGCGCCGAGCGCTCCGTGGTAGAAAATGACGCCCCTCACGCGGGAAAGCCTCGGCTGCATGGTGATCTCCCCGAGTCGGGCGACCATTCTCCCACGCTGATCCAGGGATCAGTCGCGAGCTGGAGGCCGCGTGATTAGAGGTTGCTGACGCCGCGAATCGACACGCAGAACGGAATCGACGACGCGTGGCAATGTGGCGGAAGAAGCGACATTGCGGTAGAGGAACGTACTGGAGTTGTCAGTCATCAGCAGCCGGCCTTAAAGGACTCGTTATCAGGGCGCTCTCACGAACACTGCCTTTGTGCCAAGCTTCTGATATGCGCCCCGTAGGGTATCTCCGGCGAGCTCGCCGATGAAGACGTCGACGGTGTCTCCCGCGAGCTGGCCGTTGAGCAGCACGAGATTCACATCTGGCCCGCGAAGCTGACCCACGATGCCGTCGCCGCGCGTCGTCGAGTTCCCGAGCAGATAGCGTCCGCTGAGCGCCGCGGGCCCGTCCGCTTTCGCCGGCGGCGATTCGACGTACAGGGTGAGCTGAGTCGGCGTCGCGATGTCGCTCGTCGTAGGCGTAAGGCGAAAGCGTCCCTCGATCGGCTCTGTTTGGTCCGCCGTGACCGTGATCGTGCCGGTGTTGATGCTCACCAGCGCGCCGAACATTCCGAGCCCGCCATTCACGCGACTGATGATTCCCGCGCCAGTGAACGGATCATTGTTCGTTCGATAGTAATCGTAGAAGTTCGAGTCGATCGCGGCAACGAGGATATCCTGGCGAAAGCCGGGAATGAACACCCGCTCGAGATCGCTCGAGAACAGGTTGCGCAGATCGCCTGTCGTTCGGAACGAGAGGCTGTCGGTAAAGAGGAAGAACGGCCCGAACGGGCTTTCGATGCGCACCGCGTAGGCGCGCGTCGCCGATGCCGCCGGCCACTGCGTCGCGATCAGGTCGTGATCGCGATTGAAGATTCGTGTCAGACCGGCACTCACTCGGATGGCCGGCTTCGGAACGCGCGTCGACGCCGTCACGTCCGCGCCGTCCGGCGTGTGGATGTGCAGCTGATACCGCGCGCCGAGCACGAGCGATGCGCCGGAGAGCGGCACGCGATAGACGCCCGTGCTTTTCGGCGGTGTGTTCGTCGAGCCATCCTCCAGACCGCGCGTCACATGCCCGGCCGAATCGATGATTTCCACCAGAGCGCCGCTGATCGGAATGCCGCCGGCGCTCGCGATCGGATTCGAGGCGTCGAACGTCGTATCGGGAATGTCGACGATGCCCGTGAGTGTTCGCTCGACCAGAATCACCTGGCTCATTGCGCTCGGATTCAGCACACCATGTACGACGACCGACGGATTCGTGGTCGGCACGTTGACCGAGCCGAGGTCGCAGGCGGCAAGAGCCAGACACGACGACGCGAACAGCAAAACGCTGCCGAGGCGACCGCTAGAACCGAATCGAGACACCGGCCGACGGAAGCAGAGGAAACTGGGAGATCGCCTGACGAGTCGGCGGGCTCGTGGAATAGTCGAACACGTAAAAGAACACGTTCTTCGCGTTGTACGCGTTCACGACACTGAGATACGGCGCGACGCTCATGCCGCGGACCAAATACGTGCGGGTGACGTCGAGATCGAGCCGTTGTGTATCAGGAAGACGAGCGCCATTTCGCGGACCGCCGACGAACTCCGTCTGCACACCGCCGCCGCGCGTGCCATACGCGTTCATTCCTGGATCGTAGACGCGCCGCACGATCTCGCCGACGATATCCGTGTACGGCGTTCCCGTCGCGTAACCGTAGTGCAATCCCAGCATGTACTTCTTGAGCCGCCAGCTCGCGACGAAGTTCACGTCGTGGCGTCGGTCGTGTCCTGGGAAATAGCGGAGCGTTCCCTGGGTTCTCGCGGCCACGGCATAGGTGTACGAGATCCAACCGCTGAAGGGGCCGCGCTCGAATTGCCGGAGCAGCACGTCGAGGCCGTACGAATCACCGTTCACGACGAAGAACTCGTCGCCGCGCGTATTGGGATCGTCCTGCGGATTGGCCTCGAGGAGATGATCATACTTCTTATAAAACGCCTCGACGCGCACGTAACGGGTCGGCGACAACCATCGCTCCGAGCCGAGGATGTAGTGCCACGCGGTCGAGACGGGCGTCACGGAGTCGCTTGCGACCCAGAAATCGAACAGGCGAACGGGAATGTCTTCGCGCGCGAGCGAGTGCGTCCACTGTGAGAAGCGACCCACGGCGCCAGTCAGCGCCCAATCTTTCGTCAGGAAGTACTTCGCTGAGACACGCGGCGACACGCCGGCCCAGTTCTGGCCGGTCAATCCTTCGGCGCGAAGTCCACCCTCGACGAGCCAGCGTGGGCTCAACCGCCACACGTCGTCGATATACGCCGCGCCAGAAATCGGAGACTGCTGGAGACCGAACAGCTGGGTGTTCGCCGTGACCGACGTCGCGTCGTACGCGATGCCGTACGACGCCACGTCGTAGCCAACCGAGCGGTCGTGATTCGCCGAGTGCGCCGTGATGTCGCCGGACAGCCGTCGATCGTTCACGCGATTGTTGAGCGTCAGCGATCCCGCGCCGAGGTCGAGGAGCGTCGTGAAGCTCGAGAGCGACGCGCGCTGCTCGAGCGTCGTGCTGTCGCCCAACAGCCAGCGCGTGAAGCCGCGCCGATCGTGCCCTACACGAGTCGATGACAGCGTTGCGCCCGCCACGCGGTTTCCCCACGTGAAGAGAAACGTGCCGCCGCCCGCGTTTGCGCTGTCGCCGAACTGCGCGATGTTCGCGTCGAGCGCATCGCGTCCTTCGTAGGCCGTCACCGACAGCTTCGTCGACGGCGAGAATGCATACGTGAAGTGCGCTTGCTCATCGCGGAAGTGATACGGGAGCGTCTGCGAGCTGATGAGCTTCACGAACTGGTCGGCGTACGTGCGGCGGCCAGACACCATCCAGGTGAACTTTCCGCCGTCGAGTGCACCCCCGAGCTCTCCGGTCGACGCGAGCACCGAGAGCTCGCCGGTGCCGTGAATCCCTGGCCGAACGTCCTCCGCCGAGTGGACGTCGAGCACCGCCGACAGTCGCCCGCCGTAGCGCGCCGGAAATCCGCCGGTCATGAGCTGCACGTCGCGCACGGTCGGATCGATGAACGTGCTGAACAAACCGCCCAGATGAAACGGATTGTAGATCGGATAGCCGTCGATCAGGATGAGATTCTGATCCGCTTCGCCGCCGCGCACGTTGAGCCCTGTCGAGAAGTCGTTCCGCGCCTCGACACCGGGCAGCAGCTGCACGATGCGAATGATGTCTGGCTCGGCGAACTTCGGCACGCCTTCCGCCGCGCGTGCCGTCATCTGCACCGTGCCCACGCTCGGCTTTGATTCGAATGCGTCGCGCTCGATCGGTCGCGCTTCTGTTCGAATTGCGCCGAGCACGGTCGCCTCGGGTTCGAGCGCGAAGTCGACGCGCGTTGTGTCTCCAGCGCGAACGTAGACCGCGTGCTCGAGCGGCTTGTACCCGATGATGCGAGCTCGAAGCGAAACGTCGCCCGCGGGAACGCCGGGAATCACATAGCGGCCGACCGAATCGGCAATCGCTCCGCGCTGCGATCCGAGCACCACCACCGCTGTGCCGGCGCGCGGCTCCGACGTCGTCGCATCGATGACTCGTCCCGCGACCACGCCGGTCTGCTGTGCGCGAAGCACTGGCGAGAGCGCAAGCAAAAGCGCGAGCGCGCCGGCGGCATATCTCGTCATTACGGTATCGTGCAGATCGCGCGCATCCTCGATGTGGGCCGTCTCGAGCTGCAAGTGCGCCGGTCCGATCAGGAATGGGTGGACTTGGTTTCCGCCCGCCGCGCCGTGCGCGCCAATCTGGTCGTCGAACGAGACGATCTCATACCCGTCGTACGCTCCGAAAATGGTGATGTCGCCCGCGTTCTTCTGCGAGACGAGATGCTCCACGGCCCTGATGATCGGCTCGGTGGACTCATATCGCTCCAGCGGGTTTCGTCCCTCGAGCACGTCGACTCGCCCGCTGGTCACGATCGCACGTCCCGTCGTGCTTTCGAGATGTACGGAAGATCCACGGCGAGTTCCGAGCAGGCCTACACCAGGATGCGTGAGAAGTGCCTCATACAGTTTCGCGCGGCGCGGATCCGACGCGATGTCGTCCCACTCGAGCGGACGCGGATCGTCGGCGAAGTAGACGAGCGCGAGACACGAACTGTATGTGACCACGACGTCCTGCTCGCCTTCGACGCGATACTTCTCCGGCAGAATCAGCTCGCGAAGTCCGTATCGGCTGCGAATCCAGTCGCCGATTCGCTGAATCACGCGGCGTGTTCGGCGATGCCGTTGCGGTGTCGCTTGCGCCGCGGTCGCAAAGACCTGCGCACTCATTGCCGCGTATTCCGACGTATCTGAATAGCTCTCGCGCGAACGCAACGGTTCCTGCCCGCGCTCCGCGGCATCTTGCTCGAGAATCCGCGCGACGGTCTGGCCGAGCGTTTCGCCGTACAGCACGCGGTAGCTCGACGACGGCGTCATGCCATGATCGGAGAGGAGAACCAGATCGTAGGCGCGTCCGCCACGGCTTTCGATCATGCGGCGAATCTCGCGAATGCGAGCGTCGGTCCGGCGAAGATCGCGTAGCGCCTGAAAGCTCGACGGTCCGAAATGATGGCCGAGCTCATCGTACTGCATGAACGTGCTGTAGATGATCGGCACGCCCAGATAGACGTCGAGGAGAATCGCCATCGTCTGCAGCTCGCGCACGACGACGTTGCTCAGCACGCGAACGAGCGGAAAGATGCCTTCGCTGTGCGTTCGTCGACGTGCAAGCTCTCCGACGGTCCGCTCGTATTCTTCGCGCAGCCATTCCAACGCGGCCTGAAACACCATGCGGGCGACGCGAATGGGATGAATCGCGATGAGCAGCGCCATTCGCCATCCGCCGAGTCGCTCGAAGACTGACATCTTCTCGCGCGTTGCGACGGTGAAGGCAACGGTCTCGGCGTCGCCGTCGAGCAGATTCACGTAGCTCGATCCGCCAGCCAGTGCTCCGGGCGCCGTGATGCGATCGCGAATGTACTGCACACCGGCGGGCGCATTACATGTGATGACCCGGCGGTCACGCTTGTCGTAGAAGCGAAATGCTGGGATGCCCTCGTTCTCGCCGTAGAAGATGCCGGCCTGGCAATACGGCGTGGCCGACGGCAGGCCACAGAACCATCGTCGCAGTGTGTATCCTTCTTCACGGACCATCTCGGAGATGGTCGGGCAGTATCCCAGCTCGATGGCGCGGCGAAGCTCGGCGTAGGGCAGCGCGTCGATCTGGAGCATCACGAGGCCGCGCCGGCCGTCGTCCGGTCGCCGCTCTCGGCGAAACGGACGATATTTCAGCGCGAAATACCAACGAAGGAGTCTGTTCCCCTTGGATGTTGCACTGACCGTCGCGTTCGGCGCGGGGCTCGCGAGCTTTCTCTCGCCCTGTGTGCTTCCGCTCATTCCGAGCTACATCACTTTCATAACGGGGATGACGCTCGACGACGTGCAGCGCGCGCGACGCGTGGCGCTCGTCCATGCCGTGCTGTTCGTCGTCGGATTCTCGCTCATTTTTCTCGCGCTCGGGGCGTCGGCCACGCTGTTGGGCCGACTGCTCGTGACGTACCGCGTGTGGATCAGCCGCGTCGGCGGTCTGTTGGTGATCGCGTTCGGGCTCTACCTGCTCGGCGTGTTCAACTTAGACGCGTTCGCGCGTGAGCGCAGATTTCACTTGACGGACAAGCCATTGGGCTACCTCGGGACGCTCGTCGTGGGAATCGCGTTCGGCGCGGGGTGGACGCCGTGCATCGGGCCGATTCTGGGGAGCATTCTCACGTACGCCGCGACGCAGGATCGGCTTGCGCGCGGCGTCATTTTGCTCGGCGCCTATTCGCTCGGTTTGGCGATTCCATTTCTGATCGCGGCGGTCGCGATCGAGTGGTTTCTTGGCGCGTTCGGGGCGATCAAGCGACAGATGCAGTGGATTTCCCGCGCCTCGGGAGCGGCGCTGATCGCTGTCGGTGTGCTGATGATGACCGACTACTTGCGCGTGATCACGGGTGTTCTGCAGGCGTGGACGCCGGCGTCGCTGCGAAATCTCCTGTAGACAGGCTACCGGTCATCCCGAGCGTTAGCGAGGGATCTGCACTTACCGCAGTTCCGCAGTTGTACGACGCAACCGCCGCTCGGGCCGGCCACAACGATTTTAGGATTCGCGGATTGCGCGGAAATGGCGGATCGTCGCGGATGAAAAACGGGTTTCCTTTGGGACTCGGCGCGACGGTGTCGTCGGGGCGGTTCAACAGTACGGATCAAAGCCGTATTGCGCCCTGCTCAATCCAGCCACGCCTTCGTTCTCGCCAACAACTCTCTCGTCGGCACTGGCTTCACCAACACGTCCGCGCACCCCGCGGTGAGGCAGCGCTGGCGCGTGTCATCGTCGTCGTGGCCGGTTAGCGCGACGACCGTCTTGCACCCAGCGACGTGCAACGGCTCGACCAGCGAGAGGCCGTCACCATCGGGCAGTGTGAGATCGAGCAGCGCGAGCGCGGGCGGATCCGCGCTCGAGATATCAAGGGCGATCGTGATGCTCGCGGCCGTCGACACGTAGTACCCGGCGCTCTCGAGCAACAACCGGAGCGCGCCCGTCACGAGCTCGTTGTCCTCGACGAGCAGGACGTGCGGCTCCGCGTGCCCTCCGTGCGTCGCGGTCAGTCGACCGGTGCCTCGAGTGGAACCGTGAAATGGAAACGGCTGCCGGCGCCAAGCTCGCTTTCCACCCAGATCCGCCCTTGATGGAGCTCCACGAGCCGGCGCGCGATCGTGAGTCCGAGGCCCGTGCCGTGATGCGGGCGCGATGCCGTCGAATCGACCTGTGCGAATTCTCGAAAGATGAGATCGTGATGCTCGGACGCGATGCCGACGCCCGTGTCGCCGACCTCCACCCGCAACGACGGACGCTCCTCGCCGTCAGCCCGCGCGGCGTGCAACCACACGCGGCCGCCGGGCGGCGTGAAGTCGATCGCATTGCCGAGCAGGTTGCCGACGACGTGGGCGATCTTCTCACGGTCAGCGATCACCGGCGGGAGGTCCGACTCGGCGTCGACCGCGAGCGACAGGCGCTTCTTCTTGAGCAGCGACTCGTTCAGCGCGCTCACCTGCTCGAGCACCTCGCGCAGATGAAACCGCGTGGGCACGAGCGTGAGCTGATTGGCGGATCCGCGGGCGTACGTGAGAATCTCGCCCACCTGGTTGAGCAGTTGTCGTCCACCGCTGATGATGCCGCGCACGCTCTCGAGCTGGCGCGGCGTGAGATCGCCAAGGATGCCGTCGCGCAGGATTTCCGCGTGCGTGATGACGGCCGTGAGCGGTGTGCGCAGATCGTGCGAGATGTTCGCGAGGAACTGCGTCTTGAGCCCGTCCCGCGCGCGCAGCTCCGCGATCTCGAGCATCGCTTCCTTCAGTCTCGCCTCGAGCGATGCGGTATGGGACGTCACGAGAGGACCCGTATCCCGTGACGTCGAAATATTCGTGGCACTTTCGAACCGGCTCATGCGATGATTGTACCCTAAGAACCAGCCTCTGCCAACTCGACGTCGTCGCCGGACTCGATGGATTCCTCGAGCTGTTGTCGGCTGAGGAGCGACCAATACCGGCCCCCGGCAGCGATCAGCTCGCTATGCCTCCCTTGTTCTACTACACGTCCCTGGTCCAACACAATGATCCACGCCGCTTCACGGATCGCACTCACTCTGTGCGACGCGATCAGCGCGGTCCGGCCGGACAGAGCGTCGCGCAGCGAGCGAAGAATCTCTGCCTCCGTGTGCGTGTCGACTGCCGACAACGCGTCATCGAGAAGCACGATATTCGGTCGCCGCGCCAGTGCGCGCGCCAGTGCGGCGCGCTGCTTTTGGCCGCCGGACAGGTTGATACCCCGCTCCCCGAGCGCTGTGTCATATCCGCCGGGGAACTCGTCGATCGTCTCGGCCAGCTGAGCGATACGCGCAGCCCATGGGCCCGCGTCCGGCTCTTCGGTCCCATAGGCGAGATTGCTGCCGATGGTGTCGCTGAACAGAAAGCTTTCCTGTGGCACGTAGCCGATCTCGCGTCGCAGCGTCGCGACGTCGAGGTCACGGATCGGTATCCCGTCGATGAGAATGGTTCCCTCTTGGGGATCGAAGAATCGTGGAACGAGATCCATCAACGCGCTCTTGCCGCTGGCCGTCGCGCCGACGATGCCGATCGTGGACCCGGCGGGTGCGGTGAACGAGATATCTCGCAGAACCCATCGAGGTTCGTGTCCGTCATCGGACGGATAATGGAACCCCACATTTCGGAACTCGACCATCCGCCCCGCCGTCGACGCCGGAAGTGTGCGCGTCGGCTCGGCGGCGGCGAGTCGCGAGCGCGCGTCGAGAATGTCGAGCAACCGCGTGTGTGATGCCGCTCCTCGTTGGAACAGGTTGATCACCCAGCCGAGCGCGATCAACGGCCACGTCAGCATCGCCAGGTACATCCCGAAGGCGACGAAGCTGCCGATGGAAATTGTGCCGCGGATCACAAGCGAGCCGCCGACGCCGACGACGGCGACCATTCCCAAGCCAGCGAAGATCGAGAATGCGGGCTGCATGATGCCGTAGAGCTTCGCGAGGCTCATGTTCTTTTCGAGATACGAATCGTTCAGCGCGGCGAAGCGAGCCATCTCCGACTGCTCCTGCCGAAATGCCCTGACGACGCGCACGCCGGCGAGATTCTCCTGCGCGAGCGTCGTGAGATCGCTGAACTGTGCTTGCACCGCCTCGAACCTCGTGTGGATCCGCCGGCCGAGCACGATACCGATGAAGGGCAGCACAGCCATCGGGAGCGCCGCGATCAGCGTGAGGCGAGGCGAAATCACTAGCATGAACCCGAGGGCGAACGCGCCGCCGGCGATCGTGTTGGTGAGATACATGATCGCAGGGCCGGCCGCCATTCGGACCGCGCTCAGATCATTTGTGAGGCGCGCCATCAGGTCGCCGGTGCGCATCCGAGCGAAATACGAGGGGTCGAGCCCCTCGAGCGAGCGAAAGAGCTCGTTTCGAAGATCGTATTCCATCCAACGGCTCACGCCGTTGAGTAACTGTCTCATCCAGTAACGCCCGACACCACCGATCAGTGATGTTCCAACCATCGCCGCACCAAGAATCCATATAGATTGCATGGGTGCGCCTGCGCGGATACCATCCAGGGCGCGACGCAGGAACCACGGAACGACGCTCGAAAATGCTGCCGACGCCACCACCAAGGCCAGTCCCACCGCAACATCACGACGGTACGGACGGTAGTAAGGGAGTAGTCGCCGAAGGGAGCTCATGGCCGGCATGTGCATTGCCATTGCTCAGCCCACTTCACCAGGATTCCTCATGTCGAAATATATTCGTCGTTTGAGCGTACCGACGCTCGCCATCGCGCTCGCAGCGCTTGCCGCATGCCGCGGCGAATCGAAGCGCGCCGATAGCACCGCGCTCACCACTGACACCACGCTCAACCGCGATCTCGCTCTGGCGAATCGCGACACCGGCTCACAACCGCAGCTGAAGGACGTACCGAACCAGCCGACCAAGGCGCCGGAGAAATCGCAACGTCCGGCGAAGCGCGAGGAGCGTCCGCGTCCGCGCGACAACAATCCTACGCCGAAGCCTGTACCCTCGCAGTCGATGCCGGCCGCGACCACGACGCCGAGCGGCAATACGGTGACGACGAACCCGAGCGGCAATGCCGCGGCGGCAGGCGGCGGCGCCGTCGGCACGATCGCGTCCGGGTCGACGTTGAATGCGCGCGCGTCATCCAAGATCTGCACGAACACGAACGCCGTGGGTGATCACGTCACCGCGACGTTGGACAACGCGGTCTCCGGCTCGAACGGCGCGATGATTCCCGCGGGCGCGACGGTCAACTTGACGGTCACGAGCCTAAAGCGAAGCGAGAACGCCAACGATCCTGTCGTGATGGAGTTCGCGGTGAACTCCGTGACCTTCGGTGGCAAGACGTATCCGATCGAAGGCAGCGTCTCCGCGCCCAACGTGGAGCGGGTGAAGGATCAGCCGACGAGCAAGGATGTTCAGAAGGTCGGCATCGGCGCGGCCGCCGGCGCGATCGCCGGTCGCATCCTCGGCAAGAGCACGAAGGCGACGGTCATCGGTGGCGCGGTCGGCGCGGCGGCGGGCGCTGCGACGGCAGCCGCGACGGCCAACTATCAGGGCTGCATCAACTCTGGTGGTCCGATCGTCGTGAAGTTGACGGCGCCGGCAACCGTCCGTGCGTAAGCTGACGGCTGGCTGACAAAGCTTCAGAGTTCGGAGTTCACAGTTCGGGGTTCGGTGTTTGGGGTGCTACCCCAAGCTCCGAACCCCGAACTGTTCACCCCACCCCTCGGTCAACACGACCCGTTCGCTCCAATCCCGAAGCTGACCGATCCACTGACCGCACCGTTCGATACTGACGTCGCGGTCGCGCGCTCGCTTCCGCCGTGCGCCGAGCATTTCGCGGTTACGACTCCGGATTGATCGACCGTGGCCATCGTGGTATCGCTGAGCCGCCACACCACCGCGCGCGAAATTCCCAAATCCGCGTCGACGATCGCCACGAGCTTCATTCGAGATCCCGGCGTCGCGAGAAACTCTGCTCCTACAACGGCGACCGATCGCACCGACGCTGCGCCCGTGAGCGGCTGTAGCACGATCGAGAGTTTCGTCGTCTGAACGTGATTGCACTGGCCGAGCTGCACGACCACGTTCGCCAGCGTCGTGTCTCGATAGCCTGGCTTCGCGATTCTTACGCTGTATGTCCCGGCGCCGACATTCGCGTCGATTGTGAGACTGTCCACGACGTAGCCCGCCAACGGAGCTCCGGTGGTGCCGATAGCAGTCAGCGACGCGCCGACTGCGGCCGGCTGACCCTGAGTAGTTCGGAGCACCGCCTCGATTCCGGCCGGCGCGATTACAACGCCTGGGGCCGTCAGGAAGCCGCATGTGCCTGCGGGCGCCTGCTTATCGCCTCCGCAGGCGATCACTGCGACAACGGCGCCGAGCGCGCAGATAAGCCCAACGACTTCTCGACGATGCATGGGTCTCCTCGCGGGCCTCACCAACAGCCCAACGAATATCCGCAACATCTCGTCACCGGCGAACAAAAATTTCAGGTGGGCGTGCAAAGTTCGGGGTTCGACGCATTGGTTCATGACTCCCGACGCCGAACCCCTAACTGTTGACCCCAAACCCTCGAGTTCTAGAAGCCTATCCGAAACCCACCCCGAAACGTCGACAGCCGGGGCGCGTTGGTGTTCGTGCCGAGCGCGGTATCCTGATGGTGAAGCACCAGATCCCACTGCTGGCTGATGAAGACCTCCGATGTCGGCGAAAACCCGTAGCCGACGCCTCCGCCAAACCCGAAGCTGAAATCGTAGCTGGCGCTCGATGGCGGGAGGACCGCGTCATCGTCGCGCGTGCGGAATTTAGAGAACTCTGTCAGGCCTGCCTCGAGCGAATAGAGCGCGTGAAAGCCCGCACCGCCGCCGCCGCGAAAGAACGCCATGAACTGTGACACGTCGGCGTTCGCCTGGCATGAGCTGACGCACGCGAGCGTTGCCGAGTTCGAGTAGTACGTCAACGGCGCTGTCGAAAACCCGGCGCTCGCGCCAAGCGTCATGCCGCTCCCGACCGTCTTCTCGATCGATGCGCGCAGCTGCGATGTATAGCCGAACTGCCAGATCGTCGCCGTTGAGTTGTCGCTCATCGTCGTGCCCGAGACGTACCCGTACGACAGCCCAACCCAATAGCCGGGTTCAGCGGCGTACACCGTCCGGCGTCCGATCTGCGCCTCGGATCGAATCGCCACAACCGCCAACAGCGCTCCCGCAATGCGTCGAATCACGATGTCTCCTAGCTCAGACGAATGCCGTGCGTCTCCAGATACGTCTTGCTGATCGCAGCCGATTCCTTCGGCGTTCGAGCCGGATCAGTCACCGAATCGAGCTCCACCACAGCCCACCCATTGAAGCCGATCTCGCGCAACGCATCGAACACCGCTGTGATATTGACACGCCCGCGGCCCAGTTCCACGAAGCGATACGTCAATTTGGGATCCGCAGGCACCGGACTCTCGACATCCTTGATGTGAAGCAGCACCAGCCGGTCTCGGTAACGCCGAATTGCCGACACCGGATCGCCGCCGCCTTGCTGATAGTGCGCGACGTCGAGCAGCAGCTTCACGTATCGCGGATCGGACGCGGACAGCACGCGGTCGGCGTTTTCCGGCCGCTCGCCGATCGTACCCATGTGCGGATGATACCCGACGGGAATGCCCAGTTCCGCCGTCCTGCGGCCGATCTCCGACAGCACCTCGCCGAGGCGCGCGCAGTCGTCGGGCATTACGGCGCGTTCTCGAGGGCGAGTGTCCGTGATTTGCAGCGCGAGCCCGCCGGCCGATGCGAGGAATCGCGCGTTCGAGACATGCTCGTCGATCGACTGCTGGCGGCGTGCTGGGTCGATGCCGACGCTGCCGCTCGAGAACGCGGCGAAGGTCAGTCGCTTACGTGCGAGCAGCTCGCGCAGCGCCGCCGGCCGATTTCCAAAACTCGGAAGAATGTTCGAGCGAAGTTGAATGCCCGGATAGCCGAGCGACGAGATGTCGTCGATCGCGTCGAGGTCTCGCCCGTTCCAGGTGATGGCGGCGTAACCGATCCGGAGGGAAGGGGGAAGAGGGAAGCGGGAAGAGGGGGGAAGGGCTATGAGGGAAGCGAGCGACGCGGCGCCGGTCTGTATGAATTCGCGACGAGAAGGAGAGCGCATGCGTGGGAACTGACCGCGGTGCCGGTACATGTCAAGTCGCCGCTGAGGTTGACGTCTGCGACGGCGCCCGTATAGTCGTGCAAGACAACTCAGGAGCTTTGCGCGTGCGTATCGCCTTCGCAGTTGCTTCCGTCGCAACGATCGTCGCATCCACGCTCGGCGCCCAGAATTCGCTGACGTCCGCCGAGCGCGCGCAAGGCTGGCGCCTCCTGTTCGACGGCAAGACGTTCACAGGCTGGCGCGGACTCGGATACGACAGCGTTCCGAGCGCGCACTGGAAGATCGTCGACGGCTCGATCATGAAGATCGCCAGCGGCAACGTCCCGAAGATGCCCGACGGACAACCGGCGAACGGCGGCGATCTCATGACCGTCGACACGTTCCAGGATTTCGAGCTGTCCTTTGACTGGAAGGCGACACTCGCGATGAACAGCGGCGTCAAATACAACGTCTCCGAGGAGTTCTCGCTCGAGAACGCGACGAACCACGCCGCGCTCGGTTTCGAGTATCAGCTGATCGACGATTCACTCAACGACGACAACAAGATCCCGTCGCATCGCGCGGGGTCGCTCTACGATCTGATCCCGCCGAACGGCGCGAAGAAGTTGATGCCCGTTGGACAATGGAACACGTCGCGCATCGTCTTTCGCGGCAAGCACGGCGAGCAGTGGCTCAACGGCGCCAAAATCGTGGAGTTCGATCTCGGTACGCCGCGCATGGACTCGCTGCTGGCGAAGAGCAAGTATCGCTCGATCAAGGGATTCGCTGACCGCCGCAACGGACACATCATACTGCAGGATCACGGCGATGAGATTTATTTCAGAAATATCAAAATCAGAGTGACCGGCGACGGGCGACGGACGAACGACGAACGGCGCAGCCTGACGCCTGACGACTGGTCCTGACGACTAGAGTGTCATTTAACGAATCATTCGTTATCAAGGTCAACAAATGCCTTCATCTCGGCGCGACTTCATCAAATCGACTGCTGCCACGAGCCTTGGCGTTGCGATGACGAATCGTTTTCCTGGCATACTCTCTAGCGGCTCGCCGAACGAGACGCTGGTCGTCGCGGTCGTTGGATTGAACGGCCGCGGCGCCGTCCACGCACAGAACTTCGGGCGGCAGATGAAGAACGCCGAGGTCGCGTATCTTTGCGACGTCGATTCGAACGTGCTCGCGAAGGCGCAGAAAGCGTCGGCCTCGGATGCGCGCGCACCGAAAGGCATTGGCGACTTCCGTCATGCGCTCGACGACAAAAACGTCGATATCGTATCGATTGCGACGCCGGACCATTGGCACACGCCGCTCGCCATTCTCGCGATGCAGGCGGGCAAGCACGTCTATCTCGAGAAGCCGTCGAGCCACAATCCGCACGAAGCCGAGCTTCTCCTCGCGGCGCAGAAGAAGTACAACCGCATCGTGCAACTGGGCACGCAGCAACGCTCGTCGCCGCGAACCATCGAAGCGCTCGCCGCGCTCAACGAGGGGATCGTCGGCGTTCCGTATCTGACGCGCGCGTGGTACGCGAACACGCGGGTCGGCATCGGCAGGGGCAAACCGGTGCCTGTGCCGTCGAATCTGGACTATCAGCTCTGGCAAGGGCCGGCGCCGCGCGCACCCTACCACGACAATGTCATTCACTACAACTGGCACTGGTTCCGTCGCTGGGGCACGGGCGAGGTCCACAACAACGGCACCCACGAGATCGACATCGCGCGCCTCACGCTCGACGTCGGCTTTCCGACGTCCGTGATGTCGAACGGCAGCCGCACCCACTACGCGGACGATTGGGAATTCCCTGACTCGCAGGAAGCAACCTACGAGTTCGAGGGTGGCAAACGCATCATCTGGATGAGTGAGAGCTGCAACGGCACGCCGACGTTCGATCGCGGACGCGGCACCGCGACATACGGCACGAAAGGCACGCTCGTGCTCGATCGCGACGGCTACGTCGTCTTCGACCTCAAGGGCAAGCCGGTCACGCAGAACATCGAGCCGAAACGCGGGAACGGGCTCGATCTCGTCGGCGACGACGCGGCCACACTGAGCCACATGGAGAACTTCGCCGCGGCGATTCGCTCGGGTGAGGCGCTTCGCGCGCCGGTCTCCGACGGCATCAAGACGAACATCGTGTGCCACCTCGGCAACATCGCGCAGTTCAGCGGTCGCAAACTTCGGGTCGATCCGACGAACGGTCACGTCGTCGGCGACGCGGAGGCGATGAAGCTGTGGTCGCGGACGTACGAACCCGGGTGGGAGCCGTCAGTCTGATTCCATGTCATCCTGATGCGAGCGCAGCGAGCGACGGCTCGCCCTGAAGCGGAGCGGAGGGACCTGCTAGTATGTTACGCAGTTTGCACGGACTCGGGACAAACGGCGTGACCCAAAAGCAGATCCTCCGCTCGCTAACGCTCGCATCAGGATGACGACCTTTATCGATCCCCGCCTCACCGAACGACGCAATCCACGCTCGGCCGAGATCGACCTCGCATCTCCGCTGGAGATCGTGGATCTGATCAACACAGAAGACCACGCCGTCGCCGACGCGGTGGCGACGCAGCGTGAGCCAATCGCACGCGCGATCGAGCACGCCGAGAAAACCTTTCGCGCGAACGGACGCCTCTTCTACGTCGGCGCCGGGACGTCCGGCCGACTCGGAGTACTCGATGCATCCGAGTGTCCGCCGACGTACGGCACCGATCCCGAAATGGTGCAAGGCATCATCGCCGGCGGACACAAGGCGCTCACGCGCTCGCAGGAAGGCGCGGAGGATCGCCTCGAGGGCGCCGTCGAAGATCTACAAGCGCACGGTGTGGCGGCCGGCGACTTCGTGATCGGGATCGCGGCCTCGGGCACGACGCCGTACGTCCGCCGCGCGCTCGCCTATGCGCGCTCGCTCGGCGCGACGACCGCACTCGTCGCCTGCTCGCCACCGCCCGCCGAGACGCTCGAGGTAGTCGATATCCTGATTCAGCCAATCACGGGTCCGGAGGTCGTCACCGGCTCCACGCGCATGAAGGCCGGCACCGCGACGAAGCTCGTGCTCAACATGATCACCACGGGCGCGATGATCCGCCTGGGCAAGACGTTCGGCAACCTGATGGTCGATCTCCGCGCGACGAACGAGAAGCTCAAGGACCGCAGTGAGAGAATTCTCATGGAGGTCTGCGACGTCGATCGCCCCGCGGCACGCCGCCTGCTCGAAGAGAGCGGCGGCATCGTGAAGACCGCGATCGTCATGTATTTCCTCGCCGTGTCGCGCGAGGAAGCCGACGCGGCGCTCGAGCGCGCGGGCGGCGTCATCCGGCGAGCCGTCCGTCGCGCGCCACCGCCCGTCCGCGTCCAGTGAGCGTTTACGTCGGGCTGATGTCCGGCACGTCGCTCGACGGTGTGTCGGCTGCCGCGGTCCGCATCGACAAACCCGATTCAGGCGCGCTCCGGGCCGACCTTGTCGCGTTCATCGGTACGACTTATACGGCTGAGCAGCGCGATCGATTGTCTCGCGCGCTCGTGGGCGGAAGCGCACGCGAGTACTGTCGTCTTGGCTTCGACCTGGGCAGCTGGCTCGCCGACGCAGCCGTAGCGGTCATCGCCGAAGCGGGCGTCGCAAAATCCGAGATTCGCGCGATCGGCTCGCATGGTCAGACGATCTGGCATGAGGCGCCGCACTCGACGTGGCAAATCGGCGAGGCGGCCGTCGTCGCCGAGCGAACGGGCATCGCTGTCGTGAGTGATTTTCGTGTGCGCGACGTAGCTGCTGGCGGGCAGGGAGCACCGCTCGTTCCGATCGCGGACGCGCTGCTGTTCTCCGGCAGCGAGTGGCGCGCGTTGCAGAACATCGGTGGCATCGGGAACGTGACCGTCGTGCCGCCAAACGGTCAGCTCGACGGCGTTCGCGCATTCGACACGGGCCCGGGCGTCGCGGTGATCGACGCGACCGTCCGCGCGCTGACGACGACCACCCTCGATGAAGACGGCGTGCTCGCCGCTCGCGGAACTGTGCTCTCGGCAGTCGTGGACGAGCTTCTCGGGCATCCGTACTTCATGGCGCCGCCGCCGAAATCGACCGGACGCGAGCTGTTCGATGCCGCCTATGTCACGGATCTCATCGAACGTTGCCGACGAGAGCGCCCGAGCTGCACCGCGGAAGATGTGATTGCCACGGCGACGTCGCTCACCGCGCGCAGCATCGCCGATTCCTATCGGCGATTCATGCCCGAACCGGTGACCGAAGTGCTTGTGTCCGGCGGCGGCGCGAAAAACCCAACGCTCGTACGAATGATCGAACAGGCGATTGCGCCGATTCCCGTGCGCGCGTTCGCCGATCGCTTCTTCGATGGAGAGGCGAAGGAAGCAGTCGCGTTTGCGCTGCTCGCGTATCTCCATCTCGAAGGCGAAGCGGGCAACGTGCCGCGCGCGACCGGCGCCCGCGGTCCGCGCGTCCTCGGGAAATTGACGCCGGCGTAGGCTGTTTAGGCCGGCGTCGGTCGATCCGAATCAAAGGCCAGCAGTGCGTCGTCGTCGCTCATGCCGAGTCGCGTCCACTTGCCGGCCAGCAATCGCGTCGCCTCGCCGAGGAAGTCGCCGCGGTTATACGGGTTGCTGAATCGGAACGTGACGCGGCCGTCGCCGAGTCGCCATTCGCCGGTCGTCGAGAGATCGCGATCGGCCGCCGGCATCGGACGGCGCTCGGCGTATTGCCAGAGCGCTCGCAAGCAAAAGAGCACGGCGTCGTCCTGCGTTTCAACGGTGATGCTGTAGCGGTACTGCGCGAGCTCCGCCCTTACAACGCGGTCCGTCGTCGGTGCGTTCGTCACATTTTTGGCGTAAGCATGATGTGCGCTTTGGGCGTGCCAGCGAACATGATCCATGGAGAACCCTCCAATGGTTTGTCGCTCAATCCGGTCGACGCCGGCGTCGCCCCAGGGATGTAGATCACGAACAGTTGTCGCGAGCCTATGATGCTGTTGCTCGCGCCATCATACGACCCCCCAAAAAGTTGGTACATCGCCGCGGGCTGCTTCGGCATCACGATCTTGCCCGACTTCACCTCGGCGAATCGCACGGTGTCGACCTGTGGATCCTTCACGCCCTGCGCGCGCAGCTCTCGTCCGCGGAGCATGAACGGCTCCATCGAGTTCTGATAACACGCGACGTGAAACGATTTGCCCGGTTCGGTGGCGAGGCAGGTGAATTGTCCGGCGGCTTCGCGAATCGGTACGAGCTCCTTACTGCCGGAGCGATAGCCGAGGACCTTTGCGCCGTCGCGAAATTCTTTCGGCAGCGCGAGCAGCGCTGAGGCGATCTGCTGACTTTCGGTCAGCGGCGCGGACGGTGCCGCGGGTGCGGACTTTGCGTTTTGCGCGGCGACAATCGCCGGCGTTGCAACCACAGCGACCAACGAAAGAGCGCGGCGCATGCGGACGGCCTCGTGTGGGGGGAGGAGCTCGAGAGGCGCGCCGGCGATGGATGGCCATCGTCGGCGCGATGGAATGTTAACCGGCCCGCTTGAAGAACTGAACGGCTCGCTCGTGTTTCTCGGCCGCCGCTCGGGACTTGAACGTCCCGAGATTCCGGCGCCGGCCTGTTTTGGGGTTCTTCTTTCTCGAATACAGACGGTACTGTCCGTCCTTGAGCTTTCTTATCATCGCGTTTCCCGTCCGCTACAGTGGACCGGCAAGCGGGCGCATGTTCGATGCCGAGGCAGCGCAACCTCCCTGAAATCCACGAGTCTCGCGCGCCATGCCGGCCACGATGTCGGGAAGAGGCAGAACCGACTATTTGCTTCAGACCAAAAACAATGACATCCAACCGCTTGAATTCCGACTGCCGTCGTGGCGCGACGCATCTCCGGCGACAAGCGGTTCGATGGCATTTTTCTTTGTTGAAGCCAGACGAGGGCCGGAGATCGATCGGCGTACACTCGTTGGCCGATGTTCGACTCAGACAAGGTCCAGCGTCCCCTACCTGACTCCGCGCAGAAGCTCGTTGAGCCGATCGACGGGCACCGAAAACACGATTCTCCCCTCGCCGCCTTCTGGCCCGCCCCAGACCACGCCAACCACATGCCCGTGGCCGTCGAACACCGGGCTGCCACTCGATCCATGGCTCGCGAATGCATCGATCTGCAGCAGGTCGGGCACCACCTTGCTGACATTGCCAAAGGTGGCCGTCGTCTTCGCCGCCGATCCATCCATCGGGAGATCCGTGCCCAACGGATAGCCGATCGTCGCGACCGGCGCGCCGACCGGCATGTCGACCGACGAGCCGAGGCGCGCCACTGTCGGAAACTTGCCGCCGCCTTCGATCTGCAGCAGCGCGAGATCGGTGCTTGGATTGTCGGGAAGCTTCTCGATGTGCGCCCGATAGGTTCGACCGGTGTTCGCGAACTTCACCTGAATGCTCGACGCGCGTCGCGTGCTGTCAGCGACCACGTGGCGATTCGTCACGATCACGCCGCTCGATCGCACGCAGAAGCCGGTGGCCTCGAGCGGTCCTGCGCCGCCCATGTCAGACGAGATCATCACGACCGCGGGATCGTTCGCCGTTGAGATGGCGGTGAAATCCATATCGGTGATCTGTCGCTGCAGATCATGATTCCGTCGAAGGGCGGCTTCGGCTTCTGCCATTTGCGCGGAGCTCTTCGCCTGCTTCAGCGCCTGCACGAGACTGTCGTTGATGCGACGCATCCGGTTGGCGATCAGCGTGTCGCCCTGTCGCAGCCGGTCCTGGAAGCTCTTGGTGATGGTCTCGTTCGTCTCGAGCAGTTTCGCGATCTCCGCTTTCGACGCCGCCTCTTGGTGCGAGCTTCGAATGAAGATCGTTGTCGCGGTTCCGCCGAGCACCAGCACAATCCCGATCAGCGCGATCCACAGTCGGCGCGTCTGCTGGCGAACCGCGACGCGAATTCGCTCGTTCGTATCCTTGCCAGCGGGTTTGTCGGGCTGACGACGAATCGTCGCGGTGAAGCCCGCCGGTGTCGCGGCTTTGGAAGCGATCGGCGCCGGTGCTGTCGACGGTAGGCCAGGGAGATTCATCGCAAGCGGTGCGACTTCGCCGCTCCGAAGAACAACGGAGACCGTCGGCCCCTGCGCGCCGAACGCGATCACGTCCGCATCGCGCAGCTCATGCGCCGTGCCGGCCATCACGCGCTCGCCGTTCACGAACGTCCCATTGGTGCTGTTCGAGTCGAAGAGCGAATATCGCCCGTCGACGCACCGGATTTCGCCGTGACGCGTCGAGACGTCGAGGTCCTGCTGCGCGTCGAACCGAAAATCGCTCAGCGGATGGCGGCCGATGGCTATTACGGTTTTCTCGAACGATTCGATAAACCCTGCGCGCGCTCCCGTCAGGATGCGCAACTCGATCGGCATCAGAGTCCCGGAGCGCCGGTGCTCGTCGTAGCGACGTGCGCGAGAACCTGGTGCGCGATGAACCACGCGGCGCCGAGAACGAGCACGATCAGCAGCACGATGGCGATCATGCGGCCGGTGCTGCGTCGCGCGTGTGAGACGGGCATCTCGTCCGTCGTGACGAGCGACTCGTCGGTCACGGGAATCGGCGGCACGGACGGACGAGTCATCATCGGATTCGCGGCCATCGCTGCTTCCGAATCGATGACGCGATCGATCGACACGGCTGGCGTCTGTCCCGTCTCCGGAAGCGGGAACACACGGTGGCCAACTTCATCTTCGGCTGCAGGGCCCGCGAGCCCGGGGCCATCGAACCGCGCGACGATCACCGTGATGTTGTCCGGTCCACCGTTCTCGTTCGCGCGATCGATCAGGCGGCGACAGGCGATCGCGAGATCGGTCTCCTCGCTCACGATCGACGCGATCTCGTCCTTCGTGACCTGGCCCGACAGGCCGTCGCTGCAGAGCACGAGCGTGTCACCGCGGCGAACCACCTGGTGCGTCAGGTCGACCTTGATCGCCGCCTCGGGACCGAGCGCCTGGAGAATGATGTTTCGCCGCTCGCTGTGCTCGGCCTCTTCTTCCGTGAGCTCACCCGCCTCGATGAGCTTCTGCATCAGCGACTGATCCTTCGTGATCTGCCGCGCGACGCCGTTGCGTACGAGGTACGCGCGACTGTCGCCGACCTGCGCGAGATACAGCGTGTCGCCCAGGAGTCCGGCGATCGTCGCGGTCGTGCCCATGCCGCGATACTCGGGATGGGCCGTCGCGTACGAGTTGATCTGCTCGTTGGCCGCCTTCGTCGCCGCTTTGATCGCCCGGATGAAGGACTCGCCGCCGCCGGCGTCATCGATCACCCACGTGGAGCGCAGCTGGGATATCACGATGTCCACGGCCATCGCGCTCGCGATCTCGCCGGCCGCGGCGCCGCCCATGCCATCGGCGACCATGAACAGCGTGCCCTTCGGGCCGGTCACATGCGTGCGGACCTCGGGCTGCAGCGTTGCGTTGTCGGTCGACAGATCCGCGACGACGAACGCGTCCTCGTTGTGCTCGCGCGTACGCCCGACGTCCGTGCGCCCGAACACCTGGACGATGACGTCGCCGCCGGTGCGGTTGGATGGAGAGCTCATCGACGAGCGCGGATTGATCACCGACACGGGCGTGAGTTCATTCGCGGCACACGGTCTCCATCTTGCCCCGGGCATCGACGGCGTCGTCGGCGTTCAGGTGCGCCAATGCAGTCTTGTACGTATTGCAGGCGCCCGTGCTGTCCAGTTTCGCCACCAGGACATTCGCTCGAAGAGTGGCCGCCAAATAAATCTCCCGGCTGGTTGTTACCTGCGGTTCGAGCCTGCTGAGCTTTCCCAGAACCGACGCACCTTGCGCGCGCACCTTCGAGGCGTCGAGCAGATCGCTCAATTGCGTCTCGAGATTCGCGCCAGTTGTAGACGACCGAGAGCCCCCGGCAGGATCAGAAGCCGGACCCTTCGCCGCCGGTTGGGTTTTCCCGAATTGTTCGCTGGCCTGCTGCTGTGTGGCCGGATCCGCCGGCTTGCCCGAGGCGCCTGCCACACTCGCGGAAGTATCGGCCGTCGGAGGCTGGCTCGCGCCGGATGGCTGGTTTTGTTTCGCCGGCCCACCCTTCAGCAGCGGAACGAAAATCACCGCCGCCACGATCACCGCTGCAATGCCGCCGATCGCTACCATCATACCCGTTCTTTTCGGGGGCGCAGCGGTCTGGGTCACAGCGGGAGCTGCCGGGGCTGACGGCGCCGAGGCCACACGGCCTGCCGATGGTTCCGGCGCGGCAGCTTGTCGACCGATCGAGGTGCGCGGCGGCGGTGGTGACGCGTCCGGGTTCACGCGCGTCGGCGGCACTTGCACCATCGTTCCGACTCCCGCCGTGCCCACATCCGGCATGCGCTCGATCGCGCGATACAGATCGCGCACGAACTCCGTTGCCGTCTGATATCGCTGCGCCACGTCCCGCTCGAGCGCTTTGTCCATCACCTGCTGCACGTCGGCCGGCCATGACACCTGCGGTCGCATTTCCGCGAGTGTCTTCGGCCGATCGGTGAGGCGCATGATCATCGACTCCTGCGCCGAATCCGATGGGAAGGGCAGCGTGCCAGTGAGCATGTTGAAGCCGACGAGCGCCAGCGAGTAGATGTCGCTGCGTCCATCGAGCTTGTCGCCGGCGAGTTGCTCGGGACTCATGTATTCAGGTGTGCCGACGACGAGTCCAGTCTTCGTCACCTTCTGCGCTTCGCTGCCCGCGGCCTTCGCGATGCCGAAGTCCACCACCTTCGCGAGATCGCCGCCGTCTCTCGTGCGGGCGACCATGATGTTGTCCGGCTTGAGATCGCGGTGCACGATCCCCATGTCATGCGCGACGGCGAGCGCTTCGCCGGACTGCCGGAGAAGCTCCGCGGCGCGCTGTGGCGCGAGCGCGCCCGACTGTTCGATGACTTTCGTGAGCGGCGGTCCGTCCACGAACTCCATCGCCAAAAAGATCATGCCCTGCGGCGTCTCGCCGAAGTCGTAGATCGCGGCGACGTTCGGGTGATTGATGCGGCTCGCGTTCGACGCTTCGCGGTTGAATCGGCTGATCGCGTCGACGTCCTTCACCATCGACGCGTGCATCACCTTGAGCGCGCTCTTTCGCCCCATCTTCACATGCTCGGCGAGATACACCTGGCCCATGCCGCCTTCGCCGAGCTTCTTCAGAATATGATAACGGTCGGCTACGATCGAGCCGACCAGGTCTGTATCTCCCGCCGCGGAGCGAAGCGCGGTTCCGTCAATTTCGCAAAAGCGCGCATTCGCCGGATATTCCGCGCCGCACTGCGGACAGACCTTGAGCGGATTCACCACTAGATGCTCTCCACACGCAAAATCTGATCGCCAACGAGCAACTTCTGACCGCGCCGCACACTGCGCTCGCCGCGCACCGACATCGCGACGCCATTGCGGCTGTTCGCGTCGTGAACGAAAAACTCGCTGTCCTCCGATCGCACTTCCGCGTGCTTGCCGCTCATCGTTGCGTCGTAGGGAAAGATCCAATCGCCCGCTTCACGGCCGAGCACGATCGAACGGCCGGGCGACAGATGCAACACGTCGCGACAGCTGCCGTCCGCGCGCAGCTGCTCGATCACCGCGATGTCGACGGTCGGAACGCTCGAGCCCATGCGGCGGGTCGAGTCGGCCTCCGGCGGATGCGGCCCCGGATATCCCAGTCGGCGGAAGCGCAGCAGCTGCGACCCGACGAGCACCAAGTCGCCGTCGATCAGCTTCGTCGGCGCTTCGATGAACAGCCACGTGCCGTTCCGCGAGCCGAGGTCGCGCAGCCACAGCTGTCCTTCGCGCATCTCGAGCCGCGCGTGCAGCGGCGACATGAAATGATCGTTCTCGAACCGGATGTCCGCGTCGCCTCGCCCGAGGACGGCTTCGCCGCGATCGAGCGTGTAGCTCTGGACGACTTCGCCCGAGTCGCCGAGCAGCGAGAGCTTCGGTCCCGACGCCATTCGCCCGGCGCCGATGACCTGCGTGCCATTGCTGATCTCGACGGACACGCGCTGGCCGACGCGGTTGCCGCATCGGCCGCAGAAAACGTCGACGTCCTTGGTGTACGGCGTGCCGCACTGCCCGCACGCCGACGCTTCGGCGACGATCGAGACGCGGCCGCCGCAATGGCCGCAAAACGGAAGCCCGGCGGTGACGAGCTTTCCGCACCGCGGACACGTCGCATCCACGCGTGTCACGGGAACAACGGAGCCGGCGCCGCCAGCGGCGGCGCCTCCCGTAGACGCGCGCGCGACGCCGCTCGAGGCGGGGACACTCACCGGTTGTGGCTGACCCCCAGTTGGGTGAGGCACATAGGCGGGACCGACGCGCACGGCGGACGGATTGAGCGGCTTACCGCAGTCGATGCAGAATCGCGACGCGGCGTCATTCTCCCGTCCGCAGAAGGCGCAGGTGGTCACGCGAGTGCCTCCGGCGGGAAAACATCCATGGGGCGCGAATATAGGCCGGGGGAGAGGGGATGGTCAATGAATTGCACCCGCGGTTACCCATCGGCAGCCTAACGGTTTAGCCTTCGTTCGCCCTACATTCCACTACGCATGCGGATCTCTCGCTTCGCGATCATCGCGTTTCTCGCTGCCTGCCAATCCGCGCCGTCGCCGACGCCCACGTCCGGTCCGTCGCCCTCGTCGCGTCCCGCTCCACCGGTGTCGCCGCCGACCGTTGCCACCTTCGAGCGAGGTATCACTCCTCGGGCCGCGCCACCGCTTCCATCGATCCCGCAAGTCGAAGGTCCGTTGGCGCCGAAGCTCGTCTTTCCGTCCGCGAATGAGACGATCAGCGTGCGCGACTCGAACTTCATCTTTGGATCGGTCGGTAACGGACGTGCGACGCTCACGATCAACGGCGCCTCCGTGCCCGTCGCGCCGAACGGAACGTTCCTCGCGTTTCTCCCGGTGCCGCCGCCGACCGCGCCGCGCTACGACGTCGTCGCGCGCAACGGCGCTGACAGTGCGCGCATCGTCGTTCCCGTCCGCGTGCCGCCGGCGCGTCCCGCGCTTTCGCTTTCGGGTCCGCTCGTCGTCGATTCGTCGAGCGTGTCGCCGCGCGGCACGTCGCACGTGCTTCGCGACGACGAGATGCTCCGCGTCAGCGTGCGCGCGCCCGACAACGCGACGGCCCGCGTGACGCTTGGCTCCACGACGTACCCACTCCTGCACCTCGGCAACAATCTTCTCGCGACCGACGTGCCCTTCGGCGCATTCCGCTCCGGAGGTACGCTCTTCGTTTCACGCGGCGGCGAGACGGTTCGCTTCTCGATGCCGAAGCTCCAAGCGCAGAAGCCGCAGTGGGTCATGCTCGGCGATCCGTCCGCGCAGAGCGACACGGACGCGACGATCATCGGACGCTCGACGCCCGGTGGCACGTACAAGTGGATGTTCGTGCCCGGAACGATCGTCGAGGAGACGGGGCGCAGCGGCGAATTCATTCGCGTACGCCTCGACTCGCAGCTCGAGGTGTGGGTCGACTCGGTGCGGCCGTTGCCGGCGGGTTTTCCCGCGCCGCGTCGCGTGATCGGCGCAATGGCGCTTGTTCCGTCGCCCGCGTGGGTCGACGTCGTGATGCCGGTGAACTCGCCGCCGCCGTACCTCATCGAGCAGGAGCATGACCGGATCGTGCTCACGCTCTACGGCACGCAGGCCAGTCCGGAGGTCATCAAGTTCCTCCAGAACGACTCGCTCGTTCGGATGGTCAACTGGGTCCCGGAAGCGAACGATCGCGTCCGCATGTCGTTCGAGCTGACGCAGCCGGTGTATGGCTATCTCGTGTTGTTCGATCCCGCGCGCGGCTTGATTCTTCGCGTGCGGCGTCCGCCGCGCGTTTCGTTGGCGCATCCGCTCCAGGGTCTCGACATCACCGTCGATCCGGGACATCCACCCGGCGGCGCGATCGGCCCGACAGGGTTGACCGAGGCTGAAGGTGTCCTCCCGGTGGCGATGAAGCTCAAGCAGCTGCTCGAGGCACGCGGCGCGCACGTCGAGTTGACGCGGACGACGATGGAACCCGTCGATCTGCATCTGCGCAGCGTGCTCGCGCGCCGCGCGAACGCGGCCGCGCTCATCTCGATTCATCTAAACGCGTTCGGCGACGGCGTGAACCCCGGACCGAACGTCGGCACGAGCACGTTGTTCTTCCACCCGCAATCCGAGCCGCTCGCGCGTCTCGTGCAAGCCGGCATGATGCGCGAGATGGGACTCCGCGACCTCGGCATCCATTATCAGAACATCGCGATCGGACGTACGATGTGGATGCCGGCCATCATCTGTGAGGGTGCGTTTCTCATGGTGCCACAGCAGGAGAATGCGTTGAAGGTGCCCGAATTTCAGGAGCGCTATGCGCGCGGAGTGGCCGACGGCGTGGAAGCCTATTTTCGGACATTCGCCCCCTCGAGATGAGACATCTTCGTCGCGTGGCCAGCCTCGCCGCATTCCTCTTGGCCACGCCGGCGGCGGCGCAGATCAATCCCTCCCACCACTGGCTGTCGCTCCGCACACGACACTTCTTCGTTCACTTCACCGAGCCGACGGAAGGCTTGGCGCGCCGCATCGCGGCCGACGCCGAGCGAGCGTACGCACAGCTCTCCAGCCAGCTTCATCCACCGCGCGGTCCGATCGATATCGTCATCAGCGACGACGCGGATCTCTCCAACGGATCCGCCACGCCGTATCCGACCAATCGCATCGTGATCTACGCGAACCCGCCGGTCTCGGAAACGGCGCTTCGCTACACGAACGACTGGGCACAGCTCGTCATCACGCACGAGCTGACGCACATCTTCCATCTCGATCGCACGCGCGGCGTGTGGTCGGTCGCGCAGCACATCTTCGGTCGCGCGGCGACGGTGTTTCCGAATCTGTACGATCCGTCCTGGCTCACTGAAGGTCTCGCCGTCTACGAAGAATCGAAGCTCGCGGGTGCCGGACGCATCGAAGGCTCCGAGCATCGCATGATCGCCCGCGCTGCCGCGCTCGGAAGCTCGTTCCCGTCGATCGGTGCAGCCAGTCTCGGACAGGGACGCTATCCGTTCGGCGAGGCGGCCTATGCGTACGGATCGCTCTTCGTCGATTTTCTCGCGAAGCGATCGGGCGATGTGCACGTCCGCCAGTTCGTCGACAAATCCGCGGCGAACGTGATTCCGTATCTGCTGGACATTCCTGCGAAGCAGTCGTTCAGCATGACGTTCACGAAGGCGTGGGAT
>Ga0070681_10000456_pt1 | contig 33479 bp, 35 predicted proteins | sample KBSC83BmetaG_FD_65650 | JGI IMG/M metagenome (GOLD analysis project Ga0070681, IMG submission 65650) | Corn rhizosphere microbial communities from Kellogg Biological Station, Michigan, USA - KBS C8-3B metaG | ecosystem: Host-associated > Plants > Roots > Rhizosphere | place: USA: Michigan...
TCCGTCGGGCGGAGAGGCGATAGAGTAGGCGCGGGTAATGGGCTCGCCATTCACATTTTCTTCAATCGAGAACCACTGTCCCGGGATGAACAAAAGCGGTTCGCCCCCCGGAACCTCGAAGACGAAGTGCCGAACTTCCGGCGCGATCTCGCGAGACTCGAGCAGCCTGGCTTGCACACTTTCAGTATCGCGCGGCAAGCGGCGCCGCGGCATTAGTCTTCGTCACGAAAAGCGTCGCGCGCCCGCTCCTTGAGAATGTTGGCGAGTTCGGCGTGACCGTCGAGCGGCGGCGTTACGCGAATGTCGATGCCTTTGTGAGCGCGTGCCAGCTCATTAATGATGTTCGGCAGATCGCGCTGCAGGTGAATCCCGAGCGTGAGGAAGTAGGGAACAACAATGATGCGCGTGGCGCCTTTTTCCACGGCAGTGGCGATAGCTCCCGGGAGATCCGGGCGGCCCTGCTCGAGGAATGCGGCCTCGATCAGGTCAAAGCCGCCCTCTCGCCCGACTTTTTCTGCGACGCGGCGCACGGAGTCATTGGCCGATTCGATGCTCGAGCCGTGCGCAAAGATCACGATGGCAGTCGCCGGCATTAGTGCAGTATCGCAGATGTCCAGCGATCCCGACGCAAACGCCGCTCCCTGCGGTCACGGCTCGGTTAACGGTCCAGAAGGGAACGAACTATCGATTGTTGCGGCCGCTCAGGTGGCGCCGTGGATGTAGGCTCGCATGTGATGCAACTCTTCGGTTTTGCGCTCGAGCTCCCAATGCATCACATCGCGCATCGACAGAAACCCCGCCACGCGCGAATCGCGAGTAATCGGCAGATGGCGGCAATTGTGAATGCGCATGGATTCCATGGCTTCTTCGATCGTGGCTGTCTCGTCGATAGTGACGACGTTGCAGGTCATCACATCGCGGACGAGGGTTTGGTTGGGATCGCGGTGTTCAACAATCACGCGAACGAGAAAATCCCGTTCGCTGAAAATGCCCTTGAGCTCCCCTGCTTGCATTACCAGAATCGCGCCCACATTCAGCTCGGCCATGCGGTGCGCCACCTCAGTGGCCGTCTGATCTGGCCCGACCGAGTACAACTCTTTCTGTGCGAGAACGTCCATTACCCGTGACATGGCGTCCCCTCCCGGAGATACAAGTATCACAAAGCGAGGCCAGGTACCAGCGGGTGTTTCCCGCCAGACAAAAACAAGGAGAGCCTACAAATCTCGAGCCAGTCTGATACCGGTTGCCTGCCAGCGCTTTTCGGGCTGAAAGAAGTTCCGGTAGCTCGCCCGGATATGAGACTGCGGCGTGAAGCAGGATCCGCCGCGGAGCACATACTGGCCGTTCATGAATTTCCCGTTGTACTCGCCGAGAGCGCCGGCTGGCGCACGGTAGCCAGGGTATGCGGTGTACGGGCTGGCGGTCCACTCCCACACATCGCCGAACATGTTCTGGAGGCCGCCATAAGCGCGCTCATGCGGCGCTGCGGGATGCAGATACCCGCGCTCCGCAAAGTTCCCGCACACGGGAACCTCCCGTGCGGCAGTTTCCCACTCGGCTTCGGTGGGCAGCCGGGCGCCAGCCCATCGCGCGTATGCTTCAGCCTCGAAGAAGCTCACGTGAACAACAGGCTCGTCAAGGTTCAGTTCACGAGTGCCGCCGAGCGTCATCACGCGCCACGGATGCCCGCTCTTCTCCCAGTAGAGAGGCGCGTGCCAGCGATGCTGTTGGACCGCACTCCAGCCATCCGATAACCACAAATCCGAACGCACATAGCCGCCGTCGTCCATAAACGTCAAATATTCCCGGTTCGAAACGGGGCGGCTTGCCAGTTGAAACCCAGGCACGAGGAGACGGTGACGAGGCAGCTCATTGTCAAAGGTGAAGCCGGATCCTTCGTGCCCGATCCAGCGGATCCCCTCGGCGAACTCTATCCACGCCAGTTCCAGGATGGTCCCCGCGGTGGCTGTCGCGACGTTCACGGGATAAGACGGGCGGAGCGGCGCCGGCAAGAGGGAGTAAAGACATTTGAGATCGGTGAGGATCAGTTCCTGGTGCTGCTGTTCGTGATGAATGCCTAGCCGGATGATCTCGAGTACCGGATCGTCAGGATCGATCGAATCGAGCATGCGGATGAGATTTTCATCAACGTGCCGGCGATAGCGGTAAATTTCAGCGGCGGTGGGGCGAGTCAGCAGGCCGCGGTCGGGGCGCGGAAATTGCGGTCCAACCAGGTTGTAGTACGAATTGAACAGGTATTCATAAGAGCCTGTCTGGTCGAAACTGCGGTAGCCGGGAGCGTGCGCCAGCAAAAAGTTTTCGAAGAACCAGGCGGTATGGGCCAGGTGCCATTTCGCAGGGCTGCAGTCGGGCGTGGCTTGTACTACGTAATCTTCGATGGCGATCGGATTGGTGAGCTGCCCGGTGAACTGGCGCGTCCTCACATACTGATCTTTTATGCGGGCGGCGGATTCCATCAGGGCACGATCAGGGATGAAGTCGCAGGGGTCGATTCGGCCGGCTGTTCCGGGAAGAAGGTACGCAGAAAATCAAGATATGCACGGCCACGTTTGCGCCCGTTATTATTGTCGAGCTCGAGACGTTGCAGGAAGATCAGCAGTCCGAGGACATCCGCATCACGAGTGTGCGTCATCCCCCTCTGTTCCGATTCCTGCTTTCGAAATTCCGCAAGCCCACTCTGCACAATACGACAGATGCTCGCGGCTATGGGATTGGTTGGAAGCGTTTCGTAATAAACGCCACTCTGGAGCGTGCGATACGTGCGAATGAGCGCGTCCAAGGCCTCGCGCACATCGAAATCGATGGCGCCGGACGTGGAAAGTGCGGCATCGAGCACGGTCCGAGCCAGGAACAACAAGAGCGGCTCGTGCTCATGGAGGAATTCTTCGCTTACGCGGATATCCTGGTTAGGAAAGTCATGCGGATCGGTAGGGACGATTTTTTCGTGCCGGTGTGCATCGCGCAGGTAAATACAGTCGAGAGGGCAATCGACCGTAACCTCCCGCTCGGTGCCGCAGCAGGTGGTGCAAATGTCGCCGCGGACACCCGGGCAGAAGCGGCGCGGACGTCGCACATGACAAATCGCGCAAGACATTTTTCTAGTATAGAGGAGGGGCTCAGGTGGCCGTTACGAATCTGTTTATCAAAGTGGAAGTAGATGTGGAGGATGCAGAAGGACCCGAAAAATTAGGCGCCCAGATCTGCCGCCAGATTCTGAAAATTTACGGCGTCCGCTCGGCGGAGATGTCGAACTTCACGGCTGCGGAGGAGTAGGACCAAGAACCTGCTCGTAGGTGCGGCGCAGGAACGAATCCGTCATGCCAGCGATGTAGTCGCACACGACGCGGTGTGGCGGCTCAGTGACAACGATTTCGCGATACGTATCAGGCAGGCGATCGGGATGCGCCACGAGGAACTCAAACAACTCACCCATCATTTCGGTGGAGCGGCGGCGGCCTTCGTCGAGCTCGGGCGAGGAATAAACATGCCGGCGCAGGAATCTCTTCAACTCGCTGGTGGCGTTTTGAGCATCGCTCGCGAACCCGGCTAGACGCCGTGGATATTCGCGAACGTCATCAGCGGTTTTCACGCCCGATTTCTGGGCTGCTGCAACGGTTCCTTCCACCAGACCTGAAACCAGCGAGTCGATCAACTGCCGCAGTACCTCGTTAAATTTTTCGCGCGGGGTGGCGCCCGGAAACTGTTGCTCAATGGTCTCGTAGATTTCGCGGTACTGGGGGACTTCATTAGCCACGTGCTCGGCGGTGAACAGGTGCGCCGAGAAACCATCGTCGAGATCGGCGGTGTTATAAGCCGTTTCGTCGGCAAGATCGATCAACTGCGCTTCGAGCGGGGGGCGCCTGCCCGGGAGGTACTCATCGAGCTGAACAATTTCGCCGGGCTCAAAGTCGCGAGAATGTTTGGCCATACCTTCACGCACCTCAAAGGTTAAGTTCAGGCCTGGAAAGCGAGCGTACCGCTGCTCGAATTTCTCGACGATGCGGAGAGCATGGATGTTGTGATCAAACCGCTCGCCGAAGCGGCTCATCTGCCGGTTCAACTCTTCTTCGCCGGCGTGAGCAAAAGGCGGATGGCCGATGTCGTGAACCAAAGCCAGCGCTTCCGTAAGATCTTCATCGAGCCCCAGAACGGATGCGACGGTTCGGGCAATCTGCGAGACCTCGATGGTGTGGGTCAGGCGGTTTCGAAAATGGTCGGAGAGTCCGGGCGTGAAGACCTGCGTCTTAGCTTCCAGACGGCGAAAGGCGCGCGCGTGAACAATGCGATCGCGATCGCGTTGGAAAGCGTTGCGGTAGGGATGCTCGGGTTCGGGATAGCGCCGTCCAAGGCTGCGCGCAACGGGAAAACGCAGGCGCTGAAGCACGAATAGCGCGCTATTGGGCGGGCAGTTCGGCCACTGCGTTAATGGCGACCTGGCTGACGGTGCCGGGCATGGTACGAAGGGGCTCGAGCATTTTGCGCGCTTCGGCGGGCTTGGCCGGCGCGATCCCCTTAGCCAAAGCAATGGTGGCCTGCTCTTTTGAAACGAACAGAGTAGGATGAGCCATCAGATCGCGCAGGATTTTTTCCGCATCTGCTGCGCGACCCTCGGCGAAATACACCTGAGCAAGTGAAAAGCGGGCCAGCGAGGCGTAATTTTTGTCGCCAGCGGCCGCGCCCTCCTGAAACAGTTTCTCTGCATCCGTCATCTTCCCCTGATCGGCGGCCATCGCGCCCAGATAATATTTGGCGACGGCGGCTTCATCCGTACCGGAAAACTTCGAGGCCAGATCGTTGAAGGCTTGCGTGGCTGCCGCGCGCTTCGCCTCCTCAGTAGGGAACGTCACAACCGCGCCGGGATTCGGCGGACCGATCGGGGCTTCCTGGATTTGGATCGCCTGACCCATAGCCTGCTCACGAACGGTGTGCTGATGGCGCATAAATAAAAACACACTGACGGCAAGCAGAACGACGGCAGCAGCAATTGAGCCATAGAGGACCAACTGGCGCTGGTGTTCGGCGACATAATCGACCGTGTGCTCGACTTCGAGGGCGAACCTATCGGTCTTTAGCTCTTTCCGCGTAATTCTTCCGGCCACAATAAACCTCAGGAGAAATAAAAGGGGTAGAACTAATTTTAGCACGGGCGGAAGGGCTGTCGCCTGGCGATGGGGATTGGGTTACGCGACGGCGCTCGACCGCATGTTATACTCTCCAACGTTCCGCATCGCCGCCGAGCCGAACCGAAATTTTAGAAAAAAACAGATTGACATGCCTGAACTCTCCAGTACAATCCGGAATAGCGCTAAACTTCCGAAACGCGATCTGGATGAGATGTTCAAAACGAAGAAAACCAGACCTGTGATCCTACCGACTGAGGAGCGTTATACCAGCAACGAAGTCTCGAAAATTTCCGGCGTCAGCCTGAGACAGCTGCAATGGTGGGACGAGCGGAAAGTTGTTTCGCCGCGCCAGGACGGTCACAAACGAGTTTACATGCCGCAGGAAGTGGTGGAGATTTCCGTTATCGCCGAGTTGCGGCGCAAGGGATTCTCGCTGCAAAAGATTCGCCGCGTGCTGAAGTATCTGCAAAAAGAGATGAGCAAGCGCCTGGATGATGCGATATCCAGCGAATCCGAGATTCACCTGCTGACCGATGGCAAGTCCATTTTCCTGGAAGAAACTCCGGACCGTATTATCGATTTGCTGAAGAGCGCGCGACAGCCGATGTTCCTGGTGTGCGTGACAGACCAGATCCGCAGATTCGGCGTTCCGCTACGCAAACCCGCAAAATCAGAGACTGCCGGCGCGGTGCGCAAGGCGCGTGCGCTGTAAACCAACCGCGTAATCGACCCATCGGCAAGAACCCGCAGATCCCCGCAAAAAACGCGTGGCTCTGCGCTACAAGTTGCGTTCGGCAATGCCGCGATGATGAGCCGATCCCCGTCGCCGGGACGACCAGCGTCGATCCACGGATCACGTCATCGATTTGCGTGGCTGTGCCAAAATGAGAGTTACCACCAACATCTAGAAGGATCTCTGTGACAGGTAACGAAATCCGTCAACGCTTTCTCGACTTCTTCTCTGCCCGCGGGCATCGACTGGTGCCGAGCTCATCGCTGGTTCCGGCAAATGATCCGACGCTGCTGTTCACCAACGCCGGCATGAACCAGTTCAAAGAGGTCTTTCTTGGAATGGAGAAGCGCGATTACAAGCGCGCCACAACCTCCCAGAAATGCGTGCGCGCCGGAGGCAAACACAATGATCTGGAGAATGTGGGCTATACCCGCCGCCACCATACTTTTTTCGAGATGCTGGGGAACTTTTCCTTTGGCGATTACTTTAAAGCGGAAGCCATAGAATTCGCATGGGACCTGCTGACCAAAGAGTGGGCGCTGCCGAAAGACCGTCTGTACGTCACGATTTTCCGCGAGGATGATGAAGCCGAGCGGCTGTGGCAGAAGGTTGCGGGAGTCTCTAAGGATCGCATCTTCCGTCTGGATGAGGCGGACAACTTCTGGCAGATGGGCGAAACCGGACCTTGCGGGCCCTGTTCGGAGATTCACTATGATCTGGGTCCGGAAGGCGCCGAGCCAGGCAGAGAAAACGAGCCGTTTCCAAGCGATGCCGGCGGCCGGTTCGTCGAGATCTGGAACCTGGTGTTTATGCAGTATGATCGCGACGCTAGCGGAAAGCTGAACCCGCTGCCGCGTCCCTCGATCGATACCGGTATGGGTCTGGAGCGTACCGCCGCGGTGCTGCAGGGAAAAATTTCCAATTACGATACGGATCTGATCCTGCCTGTCATCCACCGCGCCGCCGAGCTTTTCGGCAATTTAGTTTTCGGCGCGGATCCTAAAGTAGATACTGCACTGCGCATTGCCGCCGACCATAGCCGCTCGACCACATTTCTGATCCATGATGGCGTGCTGCCGTCGAATGAAGGCCGCGGCTACGTGCTGCGGAAAATTATGCGCCGGGCCATGCGGCACGCCCGCATGGTGGGGGTCGAAGATCCATTTCTCTACCAGCTGACGGGTTTTGTTGCGGAGCTGATGCGCCCCGGCTATCCCGAGCTCATGGACGGCGTGCAACGCATCGCGCGCGTGGTCAAAGATGAGGAGCATCGCTATGCCACGACGTTCCTGGTCGCGGAGAAGGTTTTCAACGATGAGATCAAATCGATCACGGGCACGGTCGTGCCAGGGTCCATCGCATTCAAGCTGTACGACACGTACGGACTGGCGTTAGACGAGCAGGATGACATCGTTCGCGACCGCGGTCTCACTATCGATCGCGAAGGCTTCGATCGCGAGATGGAGGAGCAGCGCCGCCGCGCGCGCGCCAGCTGGAAGGGCGCGGAAAAGGGCGCCGTGCCGCCGGCCTATCAGACGCTGCTCGAGAAGGGCCGCACGCGGTTTGTCGGCTACGACCATCTGGAGGCGCACGCGAGAGTCATCGGGCTTCTTGTGGATCAGCAGCCGGTTGACAGAATCGAGCCTGGAACGCGAGCTGAACTCGTCCTGGATGAGACGCCGTTTTACGCCGAGACTGGCGGCCAAGTGGGAGATCAGGGCGGTCTCTATTCAGAAAAAAATGAAAAGCTGGCCGCAGTGGAAACCGTTTATCCAGCCGTGCCCGGGCTCTCCGTGCATCGTATCGTGGCGCAGACGCGCATCCAAGTTGGCGACGAGCTATGGGCGCGGGTGAACGATTCGGTGCGACACGCGACCATGCGCAATCACACGGCTACGCATCTATTGCACGCAGCGCTGCGAAAAGTGCTGGGGCCGCACGTGAAGCAGGCCGGAAGCGTGGTCGCGCCTGACCGGCTGCGGTTCGACTTCACGCACTACACTGCGATGGACCATCCAGAGATGCAGGAAGTCGAGCGGCTTATGAATCATGAGATCCTCGAAAACATTGCGGTCGATACCGAGGTCATGCCGCTGGATGTCGCCGTTTCGACGGGAGCCATGGCGCTTTTTGGAGAAAAGTACGGCGACCGGGTGCGCGTGGTTTCCATTCCGGGGTTCAGCAAAGAACTATGTGGCGGCACGCACGTTTCGCGCACGGGCGATATCGGGGTCTGCAAAATTGTGTACGAAAGCAGCATCTCGGCAGGTGTGCGGCGCATCGAAGCGATTACAGGAGAAAAGGCTGTCGAGCAATACCAGCACACGATGGATGCATTGCATCGCCTGGCGCAAGTCACCGGTGTGTCCGAACCTGATCTTGTCGATCACGTGGAAAAGCTGCTGACGCGCGAGCGATCGCTCGAAAAACAAGTTGAACAGCTCAAGAACAAGCTGGCGCAGTCAGCTGCCGGGGATCTGGAAGGGCAGGCGCGTACGGTCAAGAACGTGAGAGTCCTGGCAGCACGCCTGGACGGCATGGACCGGCTACAGTTGCGCGCTCTCGCCGATTCGTTACGTAACAAATGGAAAACGGCGGTCGTGGTACTGGCATCAGCCGAAGATTCAACCGTGTCCATCATTTCTGCCGTAACCAAAGATCTGACCGCGAAAGTGCACGCCGGAAAACTGGTGGGCGCGGTGGCACAGGCAGTCGGCGGCAAAGGCGGAGGCCGTCCGGATATAGCCGAGGGCGGCGGCAAGGATCCGGCCGGGTTAAATGCCGCGCTCGAGCAGGTATATACGGACGTTGAGACCAAGCTGTGACTCCGCTGGACGCGGTGGTGGTGGGTGCCGGCCCAACCGGGCTAGCCTGTGGCATCGAGTTGGAACGCCGCGATCTCAACACGATTCTCCTCGAAAAGGGCTGCGTCACCAACTCGCTCTACAACTACCCGACGCACATGACGTTCTTCACCACCCCGGAGCTGCTCGAAATCGGCGACATCCCCATGACCAGCCTGAACGAGAAGCCCAATCGCACGGAAGCGTTGAAATATTACCGTCGCGTCGCCGAGCACTACAAGCTGGATATCCACCAATACGAAAAAGTAGATAACGTCGGCGGTAACGATAACGACTTCCGGATTCACACGACCGATCGTTACGGCTGTCATCACACTTACGCGGCGCGAAAGATCGTTCTCGCAACCGGCTACTACGACATACCGAACCTCCTGCGGGTACCGGGTGAAGATCTGCCCAAAGTACTGCATTACTACAAAGAGTCACATCCTTATTACAATCAGGATGTTGCTGTTATCGGCGCGAAGAACTCGGCGGCGATTGCAGCATTGGAACTTTACTGGACGGGCGCTCGAGTTACACTTATCCACCGCGGCGGACAAATATCCGAAAAAGTGAAGTACTGGATTCGCCCGAATATAGAAAACAGAATTAAGGGCGGCGAAATCAAAGCTTACTTTCATTCGAACGTTGTGGAAATCCGGCCTGAGTCGATCGTTTTGAATACGCCAGAAGGTGAAGTTTTGTTAAAGAATGATTTCGTTTTTGCTCTTATCGGGTACAGTCCGGACTTGGAATTCCTGAACTCCATTGGAGTTACACTCGATCCGGCAACGCAAAAGCCACGCATCGATCCGGCTACGCTGGAAAGCGAACGATCGGGTGTTTACCTGGCAGGGGTGATTGTCGCGGGCATGCACACCAACGAGATCTTCATCGAAAACGGGCGCTTCCACGGGAAGCTCATCGCGGATGCGATTGCCGCGAAGCTAGCAAATCTGAAACGCTAACTGGCTTCGTATCACCATTCAGTAGTGATTTTAAGGTTGATGTGCTGGCTAGAAGTCGCGATAGACGAAATCGCGAATTTAATATTGTCGCGATTCACACACATCAGTGCTATTACTGACTAAACCTTAGTTACATTGAAACTATTCTCACGTATGATATATCTAAGTACGTGAGGGAAGGATACCCTATGTTAGCGTCACTGATGAATTCACTTTTTGGATGCTCGCATCGAAGGACTACATTTCCGCTGACGCCCAGCCGCAAAATGGCTTCAACCAGCAACCGCCACGGCACTTACGTGGTCTGCCTGGACTGCGGTCAGGAATTTGGCTACGACTGGAAAGAGATGCGCGTTGGCGAGGCGGTCGCGTCGCGCACGCCCGCAGCTGCTACGTCGCTGTCTCCGGCGAATCGCTAAACGGCGATTCCACGCAAAACTGATTCCTAATCTTCTGAAATGTGTTTTGGGGCTGTATAATGCTCCGCTGTGGAGAACCTCGCCCTTTCGCAGCGCCGCAAGGCGCAGCGTACAGCCCTGACTCTTGCTTGTGTTATTGGTTTTGTTTTTTCCGCTAATTACACCAATCATGCGCCATTAGTGGGCGCACTCGCTCGCGAATTCGACTTTAATCGTACTTTTGCAGGCCTCCTTACTACGGGTATTTTCACAACTTACGCGATGTTGCAGGTTCCTGTCGGCCATCTAGCGGATAAGCTGCGGCAATCGGAATGGTTAACATGCCGGGCATCTGATGATTTTGCTCGGCTCTCCGGCGGTTGGCCACCTGGCGGATTCAAGCGGCAGCTTTCGGCCGAGCTTCCTCGCGCTAGCGGGCTTTTCGGTTGTGGCATGCACTGCGGTCCCTTTCCGTTCCCCGAATGAACCTTCTGCATCTGTTTGACTTCTCGTTTCTCGGCCGCCAGGGCGAACCCGCGCTCGAATTTCTTGCTTGCGACGGCCGGCGCGATGTGCGCACGTTCGGCGAGATCGAGGATGATAGCAACCGGTTGGTAAGGGTGCTCGAGGCGCATGGTGTGGGGCGCGGCGAGCGGTTGTGCGTTCATCTCCCGAATGGCGTGGAGATCGTCGAGCTGTTTCTGGCGGCCATCAAATGTGGTGTGATCTTCGTGCCGATCAACATTCTATATCGCGAGCGGGAGGTGGGGCACATTGTGCGCGACGCTCAGCCGAAGATGTTCATTGACGCCGCGAACCTCGCGGAAATCATGAGTGAGGCTTTCCGCTTTCGGCAACAGGCGAGGACGCCTATTTTACTCGACGGTGATGCCCTGGCCGCCATTGTTTACACATCGGGCACTACCGGTACTTCTAAAGGGGCGGTGCTGACGCACAACAATTTCGCGGCGAATGCGCTGAATCTAATTACCTGCTGGCAGATTACGAGTGCCGACCGGCTGCTGCTGCCGCTCCCGCTATTTCACGTGCATGGCCTCGCGAATGGATTGTGCTGCTGGTTAATCAGCGGCTGCCGTTTGCGCTTGCTGGAGCGCTTCGAACATCACAAAGCGGTCGAAGTGATGCGCGAGTTTCGGCCGACGCTGGTTTTCGGCGTACCGACGATTTATGTCCGTCTGCTCGAGACGCCGGCAGACGATGCGCGCAAAATTGGCGCGGGTATGCGGCTGTTTGTCTCCGGTTCGGCGCCGCTCGCGGCACAAGTGCTCGAGGAGTTCCACGAGTTATTCGGGCACAGGATTCTGGAACGCTATGGTATGAGCGAAACGCTCATGAATCTTAGTAATCCATACGCCGGAGAACGGCGCGCCGGTACGGTTGGGTTTCCATTGCCAGGCATATCCATCCGGCTCCTCAATCGCGAGGGAGTCCCGGTTGGGGAAGGAGAAACCGGCGAGATCTACCTGCGCGGGCCGAACATTTTCGCCGGCTATTGGAACCAGGCAGAGGCCACGCGAAACGCATTCGTAGACGGCTGGTTCCGTACGGGCGACCTCGCGATCCGATCGGCGGACGGTTACTATACGCTGGTTGGGCGGAGAACCGACTTGATCATCTCGGGAGGATTCAATGTCTATCCGCGCGAGATCGAAGAATTTCTTAACGAACAACCTGAGGTGACGGAAGCAGCGGTGGTGGGTATGGCCGACCGCCTCCGTGGTGAAGTCCCCATCGCATATGTTGTGGCCTGCGCAGCAATCGATGCGGACGAACTGGCGGAGCGCAGCCGTAAAGCTCTTGCCTCATTCAAGGTGCCACGAGCGTTCATAACGGTCGAGAAATTGCCGCGCAATGCTATGGGAAAGATACAGAAGCACCTGCTGCCGCCGCCGGATCAGACATAAAGCCGGACCACCCATTCGGCAACCAGCGCAGGCTTTTCCGAGCCTTCCACATCCACCGTCGCCAGCCACACGATTTGATAGCCGCCTTCGACTTCCTCGAGAGATTGCAGCTGGAAGCGGGCGCGGATGCGCGAGCCCTCCGGCACGGGCGCCGGAAAGCGGACACGATTGAGGCCGTAATTGATGCGCCTATGGAAATCGCCGCGGATCTCCATGGCTTGGTGACTGAGATGGCTCATGAGGGCGAGCGTCAGAAAACCATGGGCGACCGTGCGACCGTAGGGCGATTCGGTTCTCGCCCGCTGTGCGTCGACGTGGATCCACTGCCGGTCACTGGTGACCTCGGCAAACGCATCGATGAGCCGCTGGCCGATGACCATCCAGTCGCTGGAGACGATTTCCTGGCCGGTCCGCGAGCGCAATTCATCGATGGTGAGTGAAAGCGGCATTTATCGAAACGTCCGTAAATCCGGCTGCGACAGATGCGGTGTTCCGTTGAAGCTGTAGAGCGCCAGGTCGCCGTTTCGTACGTGCAACGTTGTGAGCGCGGAGTTATAAGTCACACCCGCGAGCCGCATGATGTGCCGGCCGCTCAGTCCCAGCGCCATACCCACCCAGACGGCGATTGGGGTTGCCGACGAGAAGACAGCCACCGCTTGGCCGGCCTGAAAATGGTTTAAGGTGCCGGCGCATCCACGAATACGCTCGCAGAATTGTTGCCAGGATTCGCCGGGCACTTCGTACCGCGCGTCGACCCAGGCGCGCACCAGGAGCGTATCGCACAGTGTCCAGGCGCGATGCACCGGCGAGGCTTCATCGGCGAGCATGTGCAAAAGTCTCTGATGCTCGGCCTGAAATTCGGGATCGTCGGCGGCCAGCCGTGGAGCAATGGCCTGGTACACGCCATCCAGATCGAATTCGTTCCAACCGGGATCGACTACGATTTCAGGCGCGCCGGCACCTGACGTCTCAAAAGCGCTCAGCACCTCGCGGGCGGTCTCGCGCTGCCGCGCCAACGCGCCGGAATACACCGCGGTGAACTGCACTTTCTGGCTGACAAGATATTTCCCCAGCAGGCGCGCCTGCGTACGGCCGAGATCCGACAGGGTGTCGTATTCGTGGCGCAGGCCGGCTTGGCCATGTCGGATGAGATATAGAGAACTCAACCCAGACGCTCCGCGAGCTCGACGGCAGCGCCCATGAGGGCGCGTACGCGTAAGTGAAAATCGCGAAAGCGCTCGTCGTGCGTTTGGCCGCGATGATAACGGAAATAGATCTGTTGCAGGATGACACCAAGCTTAAAAAGACCAAAGACTTCGTAATAGCCGAGGCCGGACAGCTCGCGCCCGGATTTTTCGGCATAGCGGGCCACGAGCTCGGTGCGGGTAAGCCAGCCCGGTCCGGCAGTAATGCCACTCAACGCGCCGCCGCGCATTTCAGGATCGCCGGCCTGAGTCCAGTAACAGAGGGTACAACCCAAGTCGACCAGTGGATCGCCCACGGTCGCCATTTCCCAATCGAGCACTGCAGCGACAGTACCGGGGCGCTGCGCGTCGAGCATGATGTTGTCGAGCTTGAAATCGTTATGGACCAGGCTAGCTTTGGGCGATTGCGGCAACCGGTGCGAGAGCCAGTCGACTAGCGTTTGCATGCCCGGCAGTTCTTCCGTCCTGGCGCGCTCCCATCTCTCGGTCCACCCACGAACCTGCCGCTCGAGGAAACCTTCCGGGCGGCCCAAGGCTGCGAGGCCGTGCTGCGCGACATCGATAGAATGCAATTGTGCGAGGCAGTCGATAAAACATTCGCTGGCTCTGCGTGGAAAGTCGGGGTCCTGCGCAAATTCGGGCGCGATGTCGTGGCGCAACACGATTCCTCGCCGGCGCTCCATCAAGAAAAAGGTTGCTCCGGCCACTGCTGGGTCCTCGCAGAGCAGGAAGACACGCGGAGCCGGTGGAAATACCGGATGTACGGCTTCGAGCACGCGAAACTCGCGAGCCATGTCGTGCGCTTTCGGCGCCACCGGACCTAGCGGCGGGCGTCGCAAGACATATTCACGATCGCCTGCCCGGACGAGATATGTGAGGTTCGAATGTCCGCCGGGGAACTGTTGAACCGCTAGTCGACCATCGGCGCCCTCTACTTTGCCGCGCAGATATTCGGCAAGCGCAGGCACGTCGATCTCCTCGCCCAAGCGAATGGAAGCGACTTCGGGAAACATCGGAAGTTTTGAGAGTAACAGATCGGCGGGAGCGTTTCGAAACACGGCCGACCTCCCGGCTTGATTGAAGTCGCGCCATCCTATAAAGTTGTGCCGGAGCTCCGCCCTGAACGTTTATCTCGTTGACGGCACATACGAGTTGTTCCGCCACTACTATGCGCTGCCGTCTGCGCGGGATCAGGACGGTTGCGAAGTGGCCGCGGTTCGAGGCGTACTCGCGTCGGTACTGGGCATGATCGAGAATGGCGCCACGCATGTCGCGGTCGCCACCGATCATGTGATCGAGTCGTTCCGGAATGAGCTGTGGCCGGGCTACAAAACCGGCGAAGGCATAGAACCGGATCTGCTGGCGCAGTTCCCGCTGCTCGAAGACACCCTCTCTGCCGCTGGAATTGTTGTCTGGCCGATGGTGGAGTTCGAGGCGGACGACGCTCTCGCTGCCGGGGCCTTGGCCGCGGCTCGCGATGCGCGAGTCGAACAGGTGATTATCTGTACGCCCGACAAGGACCTTGCCCAGTGCGTCCAGGGGGACCGGATCGTCCAGCTGAATCGGCGGACGCGCGTCATGCGAAACGAGACCGGCGTGATCCAGAAATTCGGCGTCTCGCCTTCGTCCATCCCCGACTACCTTGCCTTGGTCGGGGACGCGGCCGACGGATATCCAGGGCTGGCAGGCTGGGGTGCGAAATCGTCAGCCTCCGTTCTTGCCAGGTTTGCGCATCTCGAATCGATCCCCGCGGACTGGCGTGACTGGCACGTAAACGCCGCCAACGCGGGAGCACTCGCCCATACGCTCTCGAGCGAGCTCGACACGGCGCTGCTGTTCCGAACGCTCGCCACGCTCCGCACTGACATCGCACTCTTCGACAACGTGGAGCAATTGCGATGGCGCGGCCGCACCCCCGCCTTTGCCGCGGTCGCCGCGCGATTCGACCGAGCGATCACGGAGCCCAGGCGGCCACGTCGCTCTCCAGATGGACTCGCTCTCGGATTTGAGCAACTTACTGAGCCGCGACCGTGAGGAAGCGGTTTGCCCCGATTTTCAATCCCACCATTCTGAACACCCCTAAATTTCAGGGACCGCTCGCTTAACCCGGCATAGCCGGAACCAAACAGGCTCTGCGATACGGGCAACCGGCTGGATTCGCGAAAGTTGCGGCCTGTCAATAACGCACGCGATGTCCCTATCTTTTAGCGGCGGAACATAATAGGAGCATGCGCCTTCTTCGTCCGTATCTCGCAACCATGCTGGCGCTGTGTGTGTGCGGGCAGGCAGCCACAAAAGCCAAGGTGCCGCTTCCGAAACAGTACAAATAATGGCTCGAACGGGATGCCGCTTACATCATTACCGACGAAGAACGCAAGGCCTTCCTGCAACTCTCGGCAGATACCGAGCGGGATCGTTTCATGGAGGAGTTCTGGGAAGTTCGCAATCCGGTGCGAGGCGCGAAACAGAACATCTTCAAAGAAGAGCATTACCGCCGCATGCAGTATGCCGATGAAACGTTTGGGCGGCATTCAAACACGCCTGGCTGGATGACGGACATGGGCCGCACGTATATCCAGTTCGGCAAGCCGGTTTCCAAGGCAAATTTCACGGGCTACGGGCAGATCTATCCGCTCGAATTATGGTTTTACGAAAACAAAACCGGCGATCCGTCGCTGCCGCCTTTTTTCTATGTCCTGTTTTTCATCCCGGAAGACATTGGCGAGTACCGCTTCTACCATCCGGTGATCGATGGCCCCATGAAACTGGTCCGAGGGACGCAGTTCCGCGGCAATCGTGACGTCTACAAGTTCTTGCAGCCGCTTGGGGGCGACATCGCGCACGCCGCATTTTCGTTGATTCCCCATGACCCGCTCGACACGCAGAATTACACCGTCAATATGAGCGGCGAGATGCTGATCAGCAAGATTCAGAACCTGGCGAACGATTCCTTTAACGTGAAAAAGATTCGCGAACTACGGTCCCAGCGGGCGAGCGTTACGTCATTTGTTCTGGTTAAGCAGGAAGATGCGCTGGACCTGAATTATCTGGTGCTAACCGATGCTCGGGGGCAGACGTGGCTGGATTACACGATTTGGATCAAAGACCAAAAGTTTGGCAAGGCCGATCCCAATGGGCGCGACCTGGTTGTGACAGCTGGTTTCCGGCTCACCACGGAAACAGGTGATTTGATTGTCGACGACTCCGAAGAGCGCGCCTATCCTGCCTTCGAGAGCGCGGCCGCCGAAAAAAAGTTTACGCCGTTTCGAGTGGCGAATCGCATTCCCGTTGTTCCGGGAAAATACGCGCTGCACGTCCAGGTGACCAATCGACAGGCGGGCGAAATATTTGAAAGCCAGCGGAAGATTGCGGTCTCGCCTGTCAGTGCAACGGGTTTGAACGGGCCACTGCTCGCCGCCACCGTGCGGCAGGTCTCGCAGGCGGACGCCGATACGCCCTTTCAATATTACGGCGTGCAGTTCATCCCTATTGTCGAGCGCAAATTTCCGCAGGGCGAGCCGTTGCGTGCGCTGTTTCAGATTCAGCTACCGGGCGCGGCCTCCGGGATTTATTCGATGGAATACGTAATCGCGCACGCGCAGCTGCGGGAACAGCGGGTTGTGCTCAAAGAGACGCTGCAAGCTACGGAATTTCAAAATGGACGGCTGTTGAAAGCCAAAACAATTTCGATCTCCGATCTCGCGGAAGGCGATTACCGCGCGATCCTCACTCTTCGCACGGAGAGTGGCAACACCGTGCTCGCTGCGTCGAATATACCGTTCCGGATTACGGATGAGCCCGCCAGCGATCGACTCTATTTCCTTTCTAATTTCCGCATCGCTGCGAAAGGCGGGGTGGCGGCTTATGTTCGTGCGCTCGAATCGGTAGCGCAGCAAGATCGCGAGAAAGCGTCAGAGTACCTGGCGCAAGCCATCGAGCAAAACCGCTCCAACGCCTATGCGGGGCAGATGCTCGTGGGACTTTATTTTAATAGCCGCAAGTACGATCGTGTGACCGCTTTGTATGAAAGGATGGGGCTCGGCGCATTCCGGTCGGCGCCCGAAAGCCTGGCTCAGATCAGCGTCAGCTTCTGGCAGGCAGGCAATGCCGCCCAAGCCCGGCAGGTAGTTCAAACGGCAAGGACATTGTTTCCCCAAGATCCGCTGATCGAGGCGACAGAGCGGAGTTTTCGACACGCGCAGCCGCATTAAGCCGCGCCACTCCGCAGTGTTGATATCTTAGAGAACATGTCCTTTCTTGCGGGAGGTCTGTGCTTGAGTCCGGGTTTTAATTGTGAAGATTTTCTACCTTCCACGGCGATCGCGCGGCTCACCCAGATGCGCGTGGACGATCCCGATCGTGCGCTGCGCGCCGCAAAACTCCGTAAGCGGCGTGAGCGTCTGGCGCCAGATGGCCGGCTGAACATTTTGGCAGCGGATCATCCGGCGCGCCGTGTCACCAATATCGGAAATGATCGAGTAGCCATGACCAATCGCCGTGATTACCTCGGCAGAACGGTCCGCGTTCTGATGAGTGAACTGGTGGACGGCGTCATGGCCACCATGGACATTCTCGAAGACCTGCTGGCGCTCCATGACCTGATGCGCGAATCCGGCGGCCCGGGGTTTCTCGATGAGAAGCTGCTCATTGTGAGTCTGAACCGGGCCGGTCTTGCGCAATCGGCGTGGGAGATGGACGACGCCATCACCGGGCCGGGGCCCACCGCCTGCGTCGATTGGAACCTGGACGGTGCCAAGTTTTTGCTGCGCATCGCGGATAGCGAACCCGGCTCTCTGAAGACCATGCTGGCGGCTTCGGCGGCGATTACAGAGCTGAATGCGCTGCGCCTGCCGATGTTTCTCGAGCCGCTGCCCGTGGTGAAAACCAAAAACGGGTACAAAGTCGAGAAGACGGCGGAGGCAATATCGAAAATTGTGGGAGTCGCTTCCGCGCTTGGCGACAGTAGCCGCCATCTGTGGCTAAAGCTGCCTTACTGTGAGGGGTACGAAGCGGTGGCTCGCGCCACCACGCTGCCTATTCTGTTGCTCGGCGGAGAATCAGCCGGAGACCCACGGCCGTTCCTCACAGAGGTCGCTCGAGGAATTGTGGCCGGAGTGAACGTGCGGGGAGCGATGGTGGGAAGAAACGTCATCTACCCCGGCAAAGACGACCCGCTCCCCGCAGGGGAAGCGGTCGGCGGAATTGTGCATCGGGGTTGGGATGTAGAGCAGGCGCTCGGGACGGCCGCTAAAATAACGGGACGTGACATGGACTGGCTCAGTCGCCATTTCCCTAACAGCAGGCAGACCGAAGTCCGGTTTCAAACGACATGATGGAGGCGCGATGAAAAAAGTGCGACTGACAACGGCCCAGGCACTAATCGGTTTTTTGAAGAATCAATACGTCGAGCGTGACGGGCGCGAAATTCCGTTTTTTGCGGGAGCATGGGGGATCTTCGGCCATGGCAACGTAGCTGGCATCGGCCAGGCTCTGCACCAAAATCCTGACTTCGACTATTACGTTTCCAAAAACGAGCAGGCGATGGTGCACACGGCCACGGCATTTGCCAAGGCCAGCAACCGGCTGCGCACTTTCGCATGTACCAGCTCGATCGGTCCGGGCGCTACAAACATGATTACGGGAGCCGCCCTCGCCACCATTAACCGGCTGCCCGTGCTCCTGCTGCCCGGTGATATCTTCGCCCGGCGCAATGTGGCGCCTGTACTGCAACAGCTTGAGTGCACCTCCAGCCAGGACATTTCCGTGAACGATTGTTTCAAGCCTGTATCGCGCTACTGGGACCGGATCAACCGCCCGGATCAGCTCCCCTTTGCGCTGATGGAAGCGATGCGCGTGCTGACGTCGCCAGCCGACACGGGCGCTGTCACTCTGGCGCTGCCGCAAGACGTTCAGGCCGAGACGTGCGATTATCCGGCGGAGCTGTTAGAAAAACGTGTGTGGCACATCGCACGGCCCGCGGGAGACCGCGCCCTGTTTCAGCGGGCGGTGGAATGGATCCGTGCAGCCAAGAACCCGATCATCGTTGCCGGCGGCGGGGTGATTTACAGCGAAGCTACCGGCGCGCTCGTGTCCTTTACACAGCAGACCGGCATTGCGGTCGGAGAGACGCAAGCAGGCAAAGGATCTCTGCGCTGCGACCATCCGCGGAATCTCGGCGCCATCGGCGTCACCGGCACGACGGGCGCAAACCGGCTGGCCCGCGAAGCGGACCTGGTGATCGGCATCGGAACGCGCTACAGCGATTTCACAACGGCTTCGAAAACTGCTTTTCAAAATCCCGGCGTCCGCTTTATCAATATTAATGTCGCCGACGTAGATGCTTTCAAACATGCGGGGCTGCCGCTGGTAGCCGACGCGCGCGTCATCCTCGAGGAACTCAGCCAGGCTTTGCAAGGTTATCGCGTGAGCGATTCTTATTCACAGCGCGTGGACGATTTCCGCCGCGAGTGGGACGAGGAGAACGAGCGTGTGTTCAACATACAGCACGGTCCGCCGATTAGTCAGGGCGAGGTGATTGGCGCAGTGAACCGGTGCTCGCGCGAGAAGGACGTAGTGGTGTGCGCGGCGGGGAGTCTTCCGGGGGACCTGCACAAGCTTTGGAACACACGAGACCCGAAGGGCTACCATCTCGAATACGGCTATTCATGCATGGGTTATGAGATTGCCGGCGGGCTTGGCGTAAAGATGGCCGATCCGTCGCGCGAAGTCTACGTGATGGTGGGCGATGGGTCGTACCTGATGATGTCGTCTGAAATCGCCACCTCCGTTCAGGAAGGTTACAAGCTGACGATCGTGCTGCTCGACAATCACGGATTCAGCAGCATTGGCGGCCTCTCGAAGGCAGTGGGCAGCGGCGGCTTCGGTACGGATTACCGCTACCGCCAGTCAAAGAGCGGCCAGTTGGATGGCGAGGTGTTACCGCTGGATTTTGTGGCCAGCGCATGCGGCCTGGGAGCGCATGCTGTTCGGGCGATTACGCGAGACGACCTGGTTAAGGCTTTGGAAGATGCGCGAACCCGGCAGAAGACGACGGTCATCGTCGTCGAAACAGACAAAGAAGCGCGCGTCCCGGGTTACGAATCCTGGTGGGATGTGCCCATCGCGGAAGTGTCGGAAGAAGCTCTGGTTCAGACAGCCCGCAAGGACTATGAGAAAGCCGTCCAGCGGGAGCGCGTTTTCTGGTAGGTCGACCCAACATCGACTAAGGGATTCATGAGCGCAACGATGCGGGCAGTGGTGTTTCGGGGTGAAGGAAAGTGGGCGTTGGAGAGCGTCGCCGTTCCGCGAGTGCGCGCGGATGACGATGTATTACTCAAAGTAGACCGCGGCAGCATCTGTGGAACCGACCTGCACATTCTCTCCGTTCCACCCGGCCATCCCGCCATGCCCGGCAGCATTCTGGGACACGAGTATGTCGCCACGGTGGTTGACGCCGGGAACAGAGTCACGCAGTTGAAGCCGGGCGACCGCGTGGTGGTCAATCCGAATGTGACTTGCGGCATGTGCCGCTATTGCCAGATGGGCCTTTCGAACGTCTGCGAAAATATGACCACGCTCGGTATCTTCCGCGATGGCGGCCTAGCGGAATTCAACGTAGCTCCCGCCAAGGCGCTTCATAAGATCAGCCGCGACGTCCCGCCGGATCGCGCCACTCTGGCTGAACCGTTGTCCTGCGTGCTCCACGCCTTTGAAAAATGCGCGCTCGTGCCGGGTGAGAGTGTCGTCATATTGGGCGCGGGACCCATCGGGCTGCTGTTTCTGATGTTGTTCAAAGCGGCTGGCGCTGGAAAGATTCTTGTGATGGAGCCCCTGCCGTTCCGCCAGCAGTTCGCGCGTGAGTTGGGCGCGGATGCAGTGTTCGATCCGCGTACGCAATCGGTGGCCGATGGAGTGAAAGCCGCTACCGACATCGGAGCCGACATCGCCGTCGACGCCGCCGGAACTTTGTTGCCAGAAGCAGTACAATTAGTCCGTCGCGGCGGCCGCGTCATCCTGTTCGGCATGAATCTGCACGGTGCGCGCGAAGTGAACCAGTACACCATCACGCGCCACGAGATTTCGATTCACGGCTCTTTTATTCAGCGCACGGCATTCCCGAAGGTAGTTCGGCTTCTCGAATCGGGCGTGCTTCCGTTGGAGAAGCTCGTGACTCACCGGCTTCACCTCGCTGACGTTGGCTTGGCCTGGGATGCTATGCGTTCGGGAGAGGCTATTAAGGCGGTGGTCGAGCCATGAGCATTCGCATCGCAACGGCGCCGGTGAGCTGGGGCGTAATGGAAGTGGCGGGATTTGAAGGCCGTCAGACATACGCAGAGGTGCTCGACGAAATGGTTCAGGCCGGCTACGAGGGCACTGAGCTTGGCCCGTACGGATTTCTACCGACTGAACCAGCCCTCTTGAAAGAGGAACTGGCGCGGCGGCGTCTCTCGCTGATCGGCGCATTCGTTCCGCTGCCGCTCGCCACTGCGGAACGCCACGAGTCCGGTTTTCAAGAGGCCATAAAGACAGCGGATCTATTGGCGAGCGCCGGTGCGCCGCTCATGGTACTGGCGGACGAGATGAGTCCTGCACGGATGGAGATCGGCGGCCGTGCCTCCGAAAGCGACGGTATGACGAGCGAGCAGTGGCGAGAGGCTGCGAAGTTGTTAGCGCGCACGGCGAAGGAATGTACGCGTCGCGGCCTGCGCGCAGTGTTTCACCATCACGTCGGAACGTTTATCGAGACGCCGGCCGAACTGGACCTCCTGTGCGCCGTGACGGATCCCGAACTTCTCGGCATCTGTTTCGACACCGGTCATTATTGTTACGGTGGGGGAGACGCGGTGGATGCCGTTCAACGGTACGGAAAGCGCATCCGGCATCTTCACTTCAAAGATGTGAACTCGGCCACGCTCGAGTTAGTGCGCCGCGAAGAGATCCCTTACGTGGATGCCGTGCGCCGCGGTGTCTTCTGCGAACTGGGTGAAGGCGCAGTCGACCTGCCCAAAGTAGTTGAGCAACTCTCGCAATCAGGCTTCGAAGGTTGGGCCGTGGTGGAGCAGGATGTAGATACTACGAATCCTGATGTGCGCCCTCTGGAGAGCGCTCGCCGGAACAGACAATATCTGCGGAACACCATCAAGATCTAGCCTGTGGCACCCGACCGGAACAACCGACGAGGGCGTCGGCTGCGGGCGTGGGCGCCCGCCCCACTGCCCCCCTACCCCGCCGGCACCGCGCGGCTTCGCTGCTCGCGAATAATCGCTTCCACTTCCGAGAGCACCGGCATCGCCTCCGAGCAACTTAACCGGCTCACCACGATTGCGGCGGCGGCATTGCCGTAGTGCAGGCACTCGACCACTGGCATCCCTCTTGCCAAACCGTACAAGAATCCCGACGCGAACCCGTCGCCTGCCCCGATCGTCGAAACCACTTGCACCCGATAAGGCGCGAGGAATACAGGCTGCTCGCCGGTCCACACGCGAGTGCCTTTATCTCCGAGTTTTGAGACCAGCATCGGCACGCGCAGTTTGCGCAGTTTTTCGACAGCATCGTCCAGACCAGACGTACCCGCCACCAACATCAACTCGATTTCGTTGCCAATCAGCACATCCACGAATGGCAGCGCCAGCCGCACGGCCAGTCCGGCCTCTTCGGGCTTTGGCCAGGACATCGCGCGATAATCCACGTCGAGCACCACCCGGCAACCCGCCTGTCGCGCGCGCTCGAGAGAGCGGTAGGTGGACTCGCGTGAAGGCGAAGCGCAGAGCGACGTGCCATTTGTAATGAACATGCGGCTTTGCGCGATGTAATCCAAATCTGCGGCCGTGACGTCGAGCCGCGTGTCGACCGGATCCCGGCGGTAGAACACCTGCGGAAAGCGGTCCGGCGGAGATATTTCCGTCAGACACAGCGATGGCAAGTACCCGGGCACGGTCTGCACGCGACTGGTGTCAACATTCTCCGATTTGAGAAAGCCGGTTAGGAACTCGCTGAGACTGTCGTTCCCGAGCGACGCGATGATGCCCACACTCGCCCCCAACCGAGCCAGGCCAACGGCCATATTCGCACTCGATCCGCCCAAGTATCGCGAGAATCGCCGAACCTGCGGCAGCGGCACATCAGGCTCTTCGGAGTAGAGATCGTACCCGATCCTTCCCAGAATTGTGATATCCATGGCGAGCCTATCGAACCAGCGGCAGCCGCGGGTCTCTTGAGTTCCACGTGCCGCGCACCCAGGCATAATCCGGATCGTCACTCGCGGCCATGGATCGCGCCGAACCTGCAAGCACATTCAGGTAGTAGCAATCGTAGCCGTGAGCCGCTACCACGGGATGATAGCCATCGGGAATCAACAGCACTTCGTTATCGCGCACCGTAACGGTTTCATTCCGCCGCCCATCGCGCGTATAGATTCTCTGAATCGCGAATCCTTCCGGCTGCGAGATCTTGAAAAAGTAAATCTCGTCCAGATCCACCTCACCCGGCGGGTTGTGTACATCATGCTTGTGAGGCGGATATGAAGACCAGTTGCCGCCCGGTGTGTAGACCTCCACTACCAGCAGGCGATCGGCGGCGAAGTCCGGTTTGATGATGTGGTTGATCTGCCGGGTTGCATTGCCGCCTCCGCGAATTTCCACTTCGACGGAAGAAGGATCGATGACGGCCGCGGGGAACTTGCGGTCCGCCCGAGCGCCGCACACCGCCACTTCGCAGGTCTCCGTTGAGCCAGTGATCTCGACCTTCGCCGTGCCGGCAGGCAGATAAAGCGTGTGCGGCATCCCTGCAAAAACGTTGGCGCGCTGCCCTAATTGTTCCCAACGCTGTCCGCCCGCGCGAATATCCGCCTGCCCGCCGAGCATTACCAGCGCCAGCTCTTCGTCCGGCTGAGAAATGACATGGGTCGCTCCCTTTTTCAGCCCGATCATCCGCAGTGAGATCGTCTGCCATCCGGCACGCTCCTGGGTCACACAAACGACTTCTCCGCTCGCAGCGGATGGCTTTACCATCAACGTGCTCATACCCTCTCCCCTTCAGACCGCTCCCTTTGGTCGCACCTCAGTATCTGCAGAATGTCAGGATAATACGCACAGGCCTTACTCGCCCGAGCGGAAAGGCGACGCCGGAAGCCCCTCGCGGTTGTAGAGATTTCCATTCGGGTTATCCGACCAGGCGTAACGCACATACGCGGGTGCTCTAACTCCCGGGCTGGAGACAAGCAGCGTGGCCCCGTCAATCCGCGCTTCGGCCGCAACAAATTTGTGGTCCGCGCCTGCGATCTCGAAACCTCTGAGCGCGCCGTCCTTGGCAGTCAAGCCCGAACCCGTATGGTCGAACCAGATCCGCATGGCGCGGCCCTCCGGGGTCGCCTGACGGAACAGCGGTCCCGAGTACTCGATCTTCTCGCCGTAAGTAACGGCGCGTGCCGCGAGAGCCAGACGCAGCCCGACATCCTGCTTGTTTTTCGGGTGAATGTCATCGGGCGCGCCGATATCCGTTACAACCGCCATGCCCGTATTCGCCAGTCCGAGAGTCTGGCGCTGCGCGTCGCGCAATTCGGGCCACCTGGCGTCTTCTCCGGTTTTGAAGTTTGCCAGCTGTACGAAGAAGAACGGAAAATCGCCCTGACCCCAGGCGCGGCGCCAGTCCCGAATCATCGTTCCAAAAAGGCGCGCGTAGAGCGGCGCCCGCTCGCGCGATGCATTGCTCTCGCCCTGGTACCAGATGGCCCCTCGAATGGGATAGCGGGTGAGCGGCGCGATCATGGCGTTGTACAGGCCAGCGGGTGTCCACGATTGTTCCATGTTCGGCTCCCATGGAAATGCCGGCGGCTTTTTTCCTTCTGCCTTCGCGTTCGTCACCGCTTGTTGCCATTCGCTCAACTGTTTTTCGCGCCTGCGCTGATGAACCACGGTGTCATCGCTCATTCGGGCCCATTCGCCAAACACCGGCATCAGGGATGCGTCAGTTGCAAGTCCGCGCAGGCTTGTCCACGCTTCGGCGGGCGTGCCACCCCATGAGCTTTCGATCAGGCCAATCGGTACTCCGAGCTTCTCCTGCAGGTCACGTCCGAAGAAGTAGGCGACGGCTGAGAAATCATGGACCGTTTCGGGAGTGCAGGGCGCCCACGGTTCGGCAGCAACATCATCCAGAGGGTAAGTCGAGACTTTGTTCTTCACGTGGAAGAGCCGGATCTGAGGATGTTGGGCCGCGGCGATTTCAGCATGCGCATTTACCGCTTCGCGAACGGCGAATTCCATATTCGATTGACCCGACGCGACCCAGACATCGCCAACGACGACATCTCTCAGCGTAATCGTGTTACTACCCTTGATCGTGAGTTCAGACGGCCCTCCAGCTTCGACGGGCGGAAGGTAAACACTCCACATCCCGATCGAATCTGCAGTCGTAGATTTTGTATTGCCTCGGAACGTCACCGAAATCGATTCGTCCGCCGACGCCCGTCCCCATACATGCACGGGAAGTCCTCGCTGGATGACCATGTGATCGGTGAAGAGAGCGGGCAATGTAATGTCGGCCCAGGCGGCGAAAGAGAAAATGAACGCGGCTGTAATAGTTCGAAGCATGAAGAGCCGATCATACAGCAAATTGCTGCGGCCTTGCGGCTGTATGATCGAACCGTGCGGGAGGCCTCCGTAATCGAAACCGCGCGCCTGTCACTGAGGTTGTGGCAGGCGTCTGATCGGCTCCCGTTTGCGCTCATGAATGCCAATCCGCAAGTGATGGAATTTATGCCCGCCTGCCTCTCCAGGTCCGAGAGCAATGCATTCGCCGATCGCATGCAAGCTCATTTTCAACAGCATGGGTTCGGGCTCTATGCGGCCGAACTGCGCGATGAACATAGGTTCATCGGGTTCATTGGCCTCTCCGTGCCGAATTTCGATGCGCACTTCACGCCATGCGTCGAGATCGGGTGGAGACTTGCCGCGGCTTATTGGAGGCGAGGGATTGCGACGGAGGGAGCGCACGCTGTTGCGGCGCACGCGTTCGAAGACCTCCAGATGAAGGAACTGGTATCCTTCACCGTCCCAATGAACACCGCGTCCCGCCGCGTTATGGAGAAACTCGGCATGACTCACGATCCGTCTGATGACTTCGATCATCCGAAGCTGCCAAACGGGCACCCTCTTCAGCGTCACGTGCTCTACCGGCTCAGGCCGACGACGCCATAACGAATGCCGAATTTTTGTCCCCGCATCGGAAACAGTGTCTGTTTACGGCGCAACTGCAATCGAAACCCCTCGACCAATCGCGCCGCCCACTTCCAACTGAACCATGAAAGTGTCACCAGACGGCAGAGTATCCGGCAAGCGGAAATTGATTTGCATTACGCCCGCAACCAGTCCGGGTGCATCTCCCGCGTAGCGGACTTCGAGCGACGTCCGCCCGGCCGCAAGAACGGAAACAGGCTGCGGCGCTGGGCCGGCTTGGTTGGTTGGAACCAATTGCCCGTTGCTCCACGCTGGTGTTCCCCCACCGCTTGCGAATATTGTTACGATCGAGCCGGCCTTCGCTGGGTTCTGACGTGAATTGGGACTGCTGTCTTGATTTAAGGCAGCAGCCAGGCCGGTCTGGCTGTTTTGGAATAGGCTCGGTTCGGCGGGGCGAACCGCCAACAGAGGGCCGTCAATCGTTCCCGACGGAGTCACGATTTGCAAGTATGTAAAGTCCTGCCCCCAAACTTCCTTCGGTACGATGGTATTAATCTGCGTCGGCCCCACGTATAGCAGTGGCGCCGCGACGCCATCAAAAAGCACTTGATACCCGCCTAGCGACGATGTGAACGCGCCGTTCTCCACGTGACCGCCTTGGGACGTTTGCGGGCCAATGCCCACCCCGTAAAGGGACAGCAATTCGGAAGGCGCTGCAAATTCTGAAACTGGCCCGCTCGCAGCATTCGCTATCGCGAGAAGCGACCCTCCCGCAGTAGTGGTCTCGATCCAAATGATGCCAGCCTGGCCAAGAGCTACGAAGTTGCCCGCTGGAGTTAGTGCCACCCCCGCTCCCCTCGAGTTGTCCGGCCCCGCGTAGAGATCTTCCAGCGCTGTGCTGTCACCCGACAGCCGTGCAACGTAGGAAGAGCCCGAGACCGGGACTCCGTTTACTGACGGTAGAAGATTCGGGTCTGCCTTACCGGTAATTATGATGCGTCCCCGTAAGTCAATAACCAGACCATTGACTTCCGCGCCGTCAGGGCCGTAATCACCGCTGCCGCCGAAAAAAGTCGACCATATCAGGTGCGTGGCGGAGCTGTTTAGCTTCGCGACGAAACCACCCGCTTCTGAACTTGCCGGCAAGCTAGGCTGTACGACTCCAGCAGTCGTTGGAAAGGTGTTCGGAGCGCTGCCCCCTATGACAATGTTGTTCGCGGCGTCGAGCGCCACCGCATTGATTCGTACAGATGGCCCTAAAGGAGAAAGAGGCTGCGTCGGATTCAGGAACGTGGACCATACCAACGTTCGCGGCACGCTCGAAGAAAACTTAACAGCGAAGCCCGCGGAACCGAGATCGTATCCGCACAGGCAAGTTGTTCCCAGAACGCCTGGCGTAATCGGCAAATCGAGCGCATCGGTGACACCCGCCACGACGGTGTCGCCGGAGGCGCTTAGGGCCACGGCTCTCGCCGATGTGTAAGGGAAGGCGGGTAGGCAGTGACTGCCGCCGTTGCAGTCAACCTTGTCGCCGCCGAAGTATGTCGAGTACAGAATACTGCTGCCATCCGGCGAAAGCTCGGTCAAGAAAGCATATGACGGACCGCCGAAGGCCGTATGCGCCGGCAGTTTGCTCTGGTAAGCATCAGGGGTGAGGGGGAAAATCGGCCGCAGTCGTATCTCCGGCCACATATATGTTTCCGGCTACATCGAGAGCTACGGCGTTGGCGTTCGCTGGAGCACTCAGCAATTTCGAGAAAACGATGCCATGGAGCTGCGTGTCGAGCATCATCACAAAAGCCGCAGTATCGGTTATGAGCGCGAATGGTTGCGACGCCAGCGGAAAGCCGTTCCGATTAGCGCTCCCGACGATCACTAAGTTACCGTGCGAATCGGCGGCTGCGGCCGTGTTAAACGTGGCGCCGAAATCGAAACTCGCGAGAGGCCTTCCGTTCGCGTCCATTTTGATTACGCGCGTCAACGTCCGTCCCGAAATATCGGTGACTGCGGAGATCGTAAAGAGATTGCCGGTTTTATCGGTGGTGAGAGAACGTGCTGACGCCTGGTCGCCGATGTCTAAATAGCGAAGAAGAACTTGATTCGCTGCCTCGGCCGCGATATGACAAGCCGCGGCGAGCAAGCACACCCTCACCGCCGACGATAGGTTCATAATTTCCTCCTTTGGACGCGAGGAATTTGAGGCGGGTAATTGATATTAGCATGGCTGGAGCGTAATCTCGTGACTCCCTCGTATGGGCTCGAAAAGATTCGTCTAAAATAGTCGGGTGCCCGCGTTGGACAGAGTACGTTATCCCGCGAAGACTATCGCCGGAGCAGCCTTGGTGGCTTTGCTGTCCCTATATGGCACGATCGAATTTTACAGCGAACAGCTCGAACGAAACCGTACTCTGAAAGATCCGTACCGTATCGCCATCCAGATGGAACGCCTCGAGCCAATCAGGCGCGAACTGCCGCCGAACACACCGCTCGGTTATGTTTCTGACGTCGCCCCTGACTCCGCTATAATCCTCACGACTCAATTCGCAGTTGCCCCCATGCTTCTGGTTGGGAAAGCGCCCCACGAATGGGTGCTCGGCAATTTTACGAAGCCCCAGAATTACGCGGAATTCGGACGCGCCCACGGGCTCACGATGTTTAAAGAGTTCAGGAACGGTGTGGTGCTCTACCGGCAGCCGCACAAATGATGCTTGTCCTCGGCCTTACGCTGCTATCGCCGTTGATCGTCGGGTATCTGATTGCGCGGTCGTTGTTGCCAGCCTACAAACCAGCGTGGGCCGGTGTGTTACTCACCACTAGTCTGGGCGCCGGACTGGGCGTGGGCGCCCTGTCCTTCGTTTTCTTTCTCACCCGGCTGCTGGTTGGCCCATCGACTGCGGCGGCCTTAACAAGCGAACTGCTTCTTGCGGGAATATCTGGCGCAGCGTGCTGGGTCACGCGCAACCGTGAAGAAGTGAAAATTCCAGGCGGTACCCCAAGTGGCTGGTCCTGGCTCCTGCCTGCCGCTCTGCTCGTGGCGGCTTCGATGGCGCTCGCGCTCTTTCTCGACACCTCCGCTGCTGATCCGTATGGGAACTGGGACGCTTGGGCCATTTGGAATCTCCGCGCAAAGCTCCTCGCGCAACAAGATTCTTCCTGGAGAAACGCGTTCTCAACCGCCCTAAATCAGTTAGCCGGCGCCGGCGCGACCCACGGAGATTACCCACTGCTGTTGTCCGGATACATCGCGAGATGCTGGAGCCTTCTGGGGTCCGTTGACGATACGACGGTCCCGATCGCCGTGGCCGGCCTGTTTTCATTTGCGACGGTCGGATTGATGGTGGGAGGCCTGGCAGTCCTGCGCGGCTGGAGCGCGGCAACGCTCGGAGGTATGGTGCTACTGGGGACAGCCGCCTTCCTACTGGACAGCTCCTGGCAGTTCGCAGATGTTCCGCTCGGCTTTTATTACCTCGCGGTACTCATATTGTTTTTTCTTGTCATGGGGTCCCAGTCTACAAGCGGCTTGCACGTTTTGGCTGGCCTCGCGTTGGGATGTGCAGCGTGGACCAAGGACGAAGGGATGCTGTTTGCTCTTGTAGCAGGTGGCAGCTTTCTTGCCTCCTTGCTCGTCTCGCGGAAAACAGGACGAAATAAAACGCTGGTACTACTCGCGGCAGGCGCATTGCCGGCGCTCGCCATTGTTTTGTACTTCAAAATTTTCCTCGCTCCGAAGGGGAGCAGCTGGGGGCCGTTGACACTTTCAGTAGCCCTTCACAACCTGGCAAACCCATCCAGGTACGCCAGGATCTTGAGGGCAATTTGGGACGAGGTTCTCCAACTCGGTACGGGCATTGCACACCCTTTGATTTATCTGACGATTTTGGCGATTTGTCTGGGCGTACCGCGCGACAGGCTGCGGCAACCGGTCGTGGTCGCCAGTTGCGCCGCATTGCTCATCACGTTCGCCGGGTACTGCTTTATGTACACAGTCACGCCTTACAGTTTGGATTGGCAGCTCGGAACATCCCTCGGACGCCTGCTGATCCAACTCGTCCCAAGCGGGATCTTTCTTTGCATGGCCGTGTTTCGCACGGCGGAAGAAACCGCCATTCAGGCCGCACCGTCCGGCCGCAAAAGTGAGAAGAAGCGGGCCGCTAAGAGTCGTACTGGGCGGTAACTGTCAACGAGTGCTTGGCGCTATTCGTGGCGCAGAGCCGACATAGGATCGATGCTCGTTGCGTGCCGCAAAGGGAACCACGCTGCGGCCAACGCGGCAAACAGCAGAACGGCGACTGAAAGAGTCCATGCAATTGGGTCACGTTCGGAGAGGCCGAACAGCAGGGCATGGATGAGTCGAGCGACAGTTAGAGACAGTGCTAGTCCGACGATCAATCCGAGGCCGAGCCATAGCCCCACGTTCGTAAGTACCGCGCGCAAGATGGCGGCGGGAGTCGCGCCCAATGCCATGCGAAGGCCGATTTCGCTGGTCCGTTGTACGACTAGGAACCGAAGCGCGGCGTACAGTCCGACTGCGGCCAGCGCCAAACCGATCAGCGCGAACAAGCCGAATAATGTTGCGCTAAATCTGAGTCGGGCGACACTCTCGCCTAGCGTTTCGATGTTGACGGGGAGAGAACTGTCAAGACCTGCAATAGTATCGCGTAATACCTGCGCTGCGGCTTGGGGAGCGAGCGGCGTCCGCGCGATCACGCTGGCGCGCCGGAGTTCATCCGGGTAGCTGTAGATGAACGCGCCCACTTTGCGGCTCCGTGGCACGTAATACTCGGGATCGTCCGGCGCGGTCCCTCCACTGTTGCGAACGTTGGCGGCGATACCCACAATGTGTGAGCTCTCGATCGAGTGGCCAATGGCGTTTTGGTTCGGGAATAAACGCTTGGCGAGAGCTTCGCTGATGATCATCACATCGCAGCTGGCGTTGCGATCTTCTTCCGAAAATGGGCGGCCGCGAAGGATCGGTATACGCAACACGCGAAAATAGTCGGGCGTAACAGCACGCCATACGACGGTTCCGCGCGCCGGCGGTTCAGGGTCGCATGAAGGATGGCCAAATCGATTTCGATGCTGAACAGGTCCTCTCGACCCGACGATGCGGCTTGGTTTCGGCGATCACAGTATTTTAAAGACCTCCTTGACATACGACAGCAACTCGCTGAATCCCACTTTCTCTCCAACATCAATGCTGTATTCCTGAATCAACCTGTGGACCTGTTCGGCATCCTTGCCGGTCAGATTTAGCTGCTTGATCATGTCGTGCGCTCAGTACGTTTCCGTTGTTGGTCGCACAACTCGTGCCGTGGCGCGCTCGTTGCATTGAGGTCTTCAATCAGAACCGGGAGATGATGCTGGCCTCCGTACAATTTTTTTAGGCCGCGTATTACAAGGCGCGCCGTTTGCAAATGAAGGTGACCGGGCATTCCCAATCATGGAGCATACGAAGCCGCCGAAGAGCAGCACCGCATAAAGGTACGGCAGTAAAGAGTATGGCGCGGGCGGAACCGGATAAACGCTACCAAGCAGCGCCGCTCCCATCGCGAGAACAGCCAAAATGGAAATACCGATGGCCTGCGTCGTCAAGCGACCTTGCGCGCGCAAGTAGACATTAAACACGTGGATCCTGCACTCAAGAATCCTGTCATTGACCAGTACACAGTCGTGGAATGTGTGCAGATCAGGTTGTCCCCAGTCCGTCCCCGGCTTGTCGGTGTTAGTCCGCGGCGCTCGCAAACTGCGCGCCGTCGGGCAGAAGGATCATGCCGGTCCATTCATATCGTTGCTTCCTGAGGTTGCGCGCGCGCTTCTCGCGGACACACAGCGACGCAATCACGAAGCGACGTAGCTATTGCACGCCCAGCAGATTCAAAACCAGGTTTTCCACTGGGCCCCTTTTCGCCTGTCCTCGTCTCGCGCGAAAATAATAAAGGAGGTAACTATGCGACGACATTCCCTGTTCGTGTTAGTGCTCGCAGCCGCGAGTCTTTTCGTATACCCCGCATCCGCCCTGGCTCAACGCCCCGCTGGTGGAGTCCCAGCGCCCCGGCCCGACATAAACAATCCGAATTCTCGCCCCGACCCGAACCAGCCCGACGTGCGAAGAGTCGATGACAAGAGATTTCTACAGGATGCCGCCATGGGTGGATTGCACGAGGTCGCACTCGGCAAGCTGGCCGTCGAGAAAGGTTCAAGCGACGCCGTCAAACAGTTCGGCCAGAAAATGATCGACGATCATGTCAAGGTTAACGATGAGCTGAAGCAGGTCGCCGCGGCAGGAGGCGTGAATGTTCCCGATGTGCTCGACTCCAAGCACCAGTCGCGGGTCGACAAACTGGCCAAGCTATCTGGTGCGGAGTTCGACAAGGCCTACATCAAGGATCAACTCAAGTATCACCAGCAGAATGTGAAGGAGTTTCAGCAGGAAGCGCAGTATGGTTCAGTGGCGGAGGTGAAAAACCTTGCATCCAAAGCCTTGCCGGCGCTGCAACAACACCTCGAACTCGCGAAAGATCTGGGCAAAAGTAAGAAATAACGTGCATTAGACCGGTCAAGCGCCCTTCCTCGCCATGCCCTTCTGCCCATGCGTTGCATCGTGTGTTTCTTCGTGGCTTGGATACCGCCCGGTATCTCGCTGATTCTCTGTGCGACCTTGGCGGCCAGCGCAACCCCGCCGCCTCACTGCTCAACGACTGGAGTCAAATGCAAGTCGAAAGCGACACCCTTGGGTTCCGCCAGAACGGGATGATTGAGGACGATTTCAATCTCCCCACCCCCGTCCCTGAACTCAGCAAGAAATGTCTCATGGTGGCCAAGAAAGGACACGACCTCAGCTCAGGCACCTCGTATTCGGCAGCACCCGAGCCCCTGGCCAACTGGCCAAACCACCGGCTTGAACTCTTGGTTACACTTCCCAAGCGAGCACCCTGCCGCCAAGACCAACTCGGTTCCAACGAAAACTCTTCCGAGATCCTGAGCGGGTCGCATGAAGGATGGCCAAATCGATTTCGATGCTGAACAGGTCCTCTCGACCCGACGATGCGGCTTGGTTTCGGCGATCACAGTATTTTAAAGACCTCCTT